>Ga0315282_10005856_pt1 | contig 20787 bp, 18 predicted proteins | sample YL17G07_20_MG_FD_203693 | JGI IMG/M metagenome (GOLD analysis project Ga0315282, IMG submission 203693) | Sediment microbial communities from Yellowstone Lake, YNP, Wyoming, USA - YL17G07_20 | ecosystem: Environmental > Aquatic > Freshwater > Lake > Sediment | place: USA: Wyoming | collected... | reverse complement strand
GAGTGAGGGTTGGGGTGACTGTTGAGGTTGGTTTTGAGGGCTGTTGGGTGAGATAATAGGCACCACCAATAACGAGTATTATAACGACCACTGCAGCAGCAAGAATATTCTTAGAGATCATAGACATCATGATCATAGTGTCTGAGCAGCATTAATTTGATTTTTGGTAAGTTGAGAATTCTGACAATCTCTACTTACGACCGCGCGCGCGTTAAGCGCCTAGAGGAAGTATTAGGAAGGCTGCTAGGCTACTTTGTCTGCTCTGACAGCCATAATATGCCCCATCCATTCAAACTATAGTCGCTGACTTTTCCGGGCCAAGTCATGTAGGATTTCGCGCCAGAGTCCATTGCCCCTACAAAGAAGCCTATTTCAGTCTCTTTGGGAAGCGGGATTTTGAACTCATAAATCACATGCTTGTTCTTTGAGTGTGGGTCGTTGATTGCATCGGAGGAGGTTGCCGAGGTGCCAGGCATCTCGATAGAAGCTTTCCAGTCGTAGGCGTTGTTTTTGACCAGTACTTTTGCTTGCCACTCCTGATCTCCTGAAACTGCTAGTTCATAGCAATAGTCGTCTGTTTGTGGTTGGGTGCCTCCATTTTTTTTGGGGTCAAAATACACGTAGGCCCCTTCCCACCAAGTGTTGGGCATGGGCGGGCTGCCAGGGGTTGTGTCTGAGAGGTAGTCAACCATGATGTAGAGGTAATGAATATCTCGTTTTGTCAGGAGGTAAGCTGTGCCGTTGTTTGGGCATTGTTGTAACGTTGCTTCAGGGTTATGTTCCATAGGAACTACCGTGGCATCACTCCATTCATCTGGGGTTGTCCATTTTCCATCGAGTGTAACTGGCTGAGTCAGTTTAGGGCATACAATGTCCGGGGAGTAGTGGGCAACGGTTATTTTGTTGATTTTCCATTCATTAGCTTGCTTGATCATGGAGAGCTGATCATAGTTGCCTTCGAATGTGATGTCGTTGCGTTTACCGGTTATCAGGTAGGTTCCTTTTGCCTGAGCATTATCAGTTGAAACATTTACTTCTGTAATATTCAATAGTTTCATTCCGAAGGTGGGGTCGAGAGTGTACATTTCCTCGTAATAGCTCTTTACATCTGTGATGCCCATAGGAGCTTGCCCCCAATAGGATACAGAGATTGTCACATCCTTAGTGAACAATGAAACCAGTTTATCCCATGAGTGAGCATTGATTGCATCAAAGTATGCCTGAACAACCTTTTTGACTTCTTCTTCGGGCTGGATTAATGGTGGGGGCTTTGGAGTCGGAGATGTAGTCGGCGCGGAAGGGGTTGTGGGCTTAGGCGGTGAGACTGTCACGGAAGGTTGCTGGATGAAGTAGAAGCCTGCACCTGCCACCAGTATGACAACAATAACCGACGCAACAAGAATGTTTCTGGAGACCATAGAACATCAAAAGAAATTATGTCTTAGTGGTTATATGACTAACGGTAACGAAGAATCGCAGATAACTCTAACGCACGTGCACGACATCAATGATCTAATGAGGCTTAGCGCGCGCCAACCGGTAGATTCCCCCAAAGACGACGCTATGGGTTGAACAGATGAAAGAATTGACAATGTAACTATGGCAATGGTGAGCCAGCTCAGCTTTCTTCCTTTGAATAAGAACAAAGGATTCTCCCCAAACAAGCTAGTACATTGACTATTAGCGCGCGTTAGAATGACTAAACGTAACTGTTACTGTCAAGACTAGTCCTTTCTCCTCTTAACCACTACAACCGCTGATACCGCTGCAACAGCCCTGCCGAGATTTTCGCTTTAATCTGTGCTTTTTCCGTCTTACCCTGTCCGTCCGCGCGCGCTAGCTAGGCATCAGGGAGGGAGAAATGTTAGGTGCCTGAGTTTGAAAACTCGTGATCTAGAGATCTAATGCGTATGCCTGCCCACTCGAAGCGCTGCCTAAATGTTAAATATGACTCAACAAGTATACATTTACGGAAGATAGGGCTGAGCTGTATGATGGATCGTAAGATTCGTTTAGTAATACTTTTCTCAATGTTAGTGACCATTGCGTTTACATCCACCCACATTCTAACAGTGAGTGCTACTGATGAAAGTGCAATCACAGATCTGCTAAGAGAATACTATAATGCGTTTAATGCACATGACGTGAATCGGGAATTAGCCACGATAGTCAATGATGCTACCCCCCCGCCACCTCCACAGAAAATATTATGCCCGAGCATCGGAGATCCAAACTCGCCTTATGTAGGTAAGGCGGCAATAGCCGTTCAATTGAATTACGTGTTCGGTGATCCCGCCTTGAGGTTGGGCCCCCCAATATATGTTACATCACTGAGTATTGTGGGTTCTACTGCTACGGTTAACACGAGATACATTGGGTACTATACTGGTGGTTCTGGTGGGTTACTTGAAACCCTAACACTTACGAAGCAGAACGGTCAATGGCTAATAACTGAAATAAATGTCTGCTGGGGAGAAGGAGAAGGCGGATGGGTTATTCCCGAGCCCGCACCTGTTGGGGGCTATGTTACGCCTGTAAACAAGCTTGGGATCCTAGCGCCCTACTTGGTACTAGCAGGGTTTGCCGTCGTAGCTACTGTGGTTGTGGTTAAGGCAAGAAAGGCCTAGCCACTCTTCTTTCTCTGTTTCCTTTTCGTAGCGTATGCGCTGCAGCATGATCCCTCACGTACCTGGGACTGTCGCGCGCGCATACACTGAACTTCTACGGGGAACCTTGAAGATTTACCCCGCGCGAGCTTATATGTACTGGTAAACTGGTGCGCGAATCCCACCCCCCGCACCAAGCTTCTCACCACAACCAAGGAGATTGCTGCTGGCCTGACGGCTCGAAGAGATTAACGGTGATGTCTGGAGAGGTTACGGTGGCAGGTTAGTGTAACCGATTATGACCTATGGAGGGTTCTAGAGTTATATTATGTGCAAGAAACAGCAGGTTACAAGTCATACTCGGTCAGGTTATTCTACGCGCACGTGCGTGCCGTGGCCCTACTTGTCGGCTTGTCGACTTCAGTGATCGCGTGCAATAGTGTTTAGGATTACTTCTCACGAAAAGACAGTCCTTCACCGCGCAACCTTATGAGGTCATTGGTTAGATCGATTATTGCTACGCGCGCCCCATGCTGAAGATGAGGTTGATCAATTGATTGAATATGGTAGCTTATGCGCTTAATGAGCTCATTCTTATCTGTAGACCAATCCTTCTCGGTTCCCTTGACCAACTCCAAGACGCTCTTAATCATATTGAGATAGGGTATCTCTTGAAATTCAGAGTATTTCTCATATAGCTCAGGCAAGAGTTTTTGCGCTTCTTCAGTAGCGCCCTTCAAGATTAGTTCTCGAATTTGAGTCGTTTCTTCTCTAAGGGTTGACAAAACCATGACTTATGATTCCGATTGGGTGGGTTAAAAGACTAGCAGCGCGCGCGCTTCCTTCATATCCAGAAGCGCCCGCTTGAACAGATGGCATGGTTTGAGGCACGCTTTTAAAGAGGCTTTCTTTAGACTAGAAATTACTTTAGACCACGGGGGTCATGGCGAGCCACGGTAAAATCTGGTCGGGGTAGCTGATAGCTAGCCCGCCAAGAAGTATCGAACAGGCTAAAGCGCGCGCTTACGTTCGCTTGACTAATGATTGGAGAAGTACAACGTGAAAAGAAGAACTGCTAACCCTTGTCACAATAATGGTGTGCGCTGATTGTATATGAGAATGCTTGCAATTCCGCTTTTACTGCTTCTTCTACTCTCGTTGTTCAGAGTTCAAGCCACGGATGAGGTTGTTCAGTCTGTTAACAATGGTGGATTCGAAGAGGGGTTGAAGGGATGGGCGAGTTTCAGCTATTGCCGCCAACTCCCTTTGGACGGTGCCGTAACCTCTTATCGATCATACTCAGGAAGACACTCTCTCTTTACGGAGTGTGGAACCGGTGGTGAGCACTGCTTTGGTGTTGGCGGTGGTGCTAGGCAGCAACTTCTCTTGAGCAACGCCTCAAACTTAAGGCTGAGTTACTGGATATATTTGTTCGGGGTTCAAGCTAATGCTTGGGCCGAAATTGCTCTAATTACTGATTTTCAGTTCTCACAGAACAAGAAAACGATCGTGTACTATGCAGCATGGGCGGATAACATCCCAATATACCAGGACTTTCCACTTCCAAGAATGTCCTCCAAGTACATCAGTAATGTGTTACTCTACGATCTAGCTTTTGACAAATGGAATCATGTTGAGCGAGATCTCACAGCGGATTTCGAGAAAGCCTTCCCGGAGGTTGACCCTCTTACAGTACAAAATATTACCATAACTTTGCTCGCAGTGACCTTTCAAAGACTCTCCTTAACTTCTAAAGGCGCGTTTTGGGATGATGTCCATTTAACATACAACCGCACACCTGTGTCCGCACCGCCTCCAATCAATTCACCTGAGCAATTGACTCAAAGGCCGACTCGTACAGATCAAAAGGACTCTGCCGCAGTGTCTGCCACTGCTGAGAATTCAGGGACAAGTTCCATTATGCTGATTGTAATTGTGGTTGCCCTTTCGACGGTAGGTGCCTTTTTGCTGGAACGCAAAAGAAGTGGTAGTTCATCCGGGAGAAATCCAGCGCCCGCGATCTATTGGGAGGCTCCGCATTTGGAGCAGTATTTGGACTTGTCAAGTATCTCTGTGCCACAGTTGATGCAGAATTTCTTAGCCTCTGTCTTTTTAGCGGTTTTGGTTTTCTTTCCTTTTCTACTATGGTCCAAGATTGTGAAAATCAGCCAGACTATGATGCCATATATGATTCCATTGAATAATGCAATGACCAGATTTGTAGCTGGTATCCCAATAACTGGATAATCGGTGTCAGGGACTTTCAGTATCTTGTACAGCTCTCTTCCGGGGGGAAAAGTTGCATACTGTAGTGTTATTGCCGTGAATAGGGCGAAAAATACCAAGAAGACTATTGCGCCCTTCATGATCCCACTAGGACTGGTTTAGATACTGTCACACTATTAAAACATGTGATGCGAGCGTGAGCTAGTCGCGCGCGCACTCTAGTAAAACCTTAAGAATCGATGTGTTTTCTGAGTCTTTTTGAGAGCTGGATGGTTTTGCCTATGAGTCAAATAGCTAATGTAGCTTTCTTTCGAAAGCAAGTTTTGCTGGAGAACAAGATCGTAAAAGCCGCCAAGGAGTCTGTCAAGGAAATAAATAATGCTCTCGTTCATGAACTGATTTTGGGGGTTGCACTGGATTCTAAGAAGCACTCAATGATGCTTTCTGCGCTAGTCGGAAAGTACACCAAACCAACACCTCTTCTGGCAGAGAATTTGACTGAGAAACTCAGAAAGAAAATTGACGAGCACATTAGACTCGAACAGGAGGCCATTGACACCTACCGAGAGCTTTTGAAAAGAATTGAGGATAACAGCGAGAGAATAGTCATAGACGCCATCATTCACGATGAGATCGAACATCATGAACTTCTGAAACGAATTCACAAAATGATTGTTGAGAAAGAAACGCTAGCTGAAAAAGATCTCTGGGATATGATCTGGAAGGATTCTCCGTTTCATGGCTCACCGGGAGGTGGGTGAGCCCCAGCGAGGCTCCCCCAGTACCATTTTCCATGATGTGGTGAATGTTCTGTGGACAAGAAGGTTACTGTAGTCGGTTCAGGCAATGTTGGAGCTGCGGTGGCTCAGAGGCTTGCAGAGAAAGAGTTGTGCGACGTTGTCCTAGTAGACATAGTTGAAGGTATTCCCCAAGGTAAGGCTCTCGATCTTGCTGAAGCGGCACCTATTGAAAAACATGACGCTCACCTAATTGGCACAAACAGTTACGAAGCGTCAGCAGAATCAGATATTGTCATCATTACTGCAGGTATTGCCAGAAAATCTGGAATGAGTCGAGACGATCTGATCGGGACTAACGCCAAGATCGTTAGGAGTGTTACAGAGCAGGCGTCAAGGTACTCTCCAGAATCCATTATTATTGTTGTTAGTAATCCGCTGGATGCAATGTGTCACGTTGCTTACGAAACTAGTGGCTTCTCGAAGAATCGTGTCATGGGCATGGCAGGAATTCTGGATTCAGCAAGATTCAGGGCTTTCATTGCAGCAGAGCTGAATGTTTCCGTCGAGAGTACACATGCTTTTGTATTGGGCGGGCACGGCGATCTTATGGTTCCTCTGCCAAGGTATTCCACAGTTGCCGGCATACCAATTACTGAACTGTTGTCTAGAGAGCGGATTGATGCATTGGTGGATAGGACAGCAAACGGCGGAGCAGAGATTGTAAGCCTCCTAAAGACAGGAAGCGCCTATTACGCGCCAGCGTCCGGAGCGGTAGAGATGGCTGAATCGATCCTTAAGGACAAGAAGAAAATCCTTCCATGCGCCGCCTACCTTGAAGGTGAATACGGAATCCACGACTTATTCATCGGTGTTCCAGTGAAGTTGGGGGCAGTAGGCATTGAACAGATAGTCGAGGTAAGACTCACAGATGAAGAAATGGCCGCGCTTCATCGATCCGCCAGAACTGTTGAGGAGTCAAAGATAGTTCTCAAGAAACTGACCTGAAAAGGACCCTTTCAAGGTCGGATGTCTGTAGCGCGCCCTTAAAGGGGAAGTGTCGAGACTATTCAACATGAGTGACGGGACGATGCCCAAATCTTACGGCAAGATAGCGAGTGAGTGGCATAAATTCTACAGGGGAAAGCTGGCAGTATCACTGAAAGTTCCTGTCACGTCCTTTGAGGATTTCGCCGTTTGGTACACGCCAGGCGTAGCCGAGCCCTGCGAAGAGATCGTTGCGGATCAGGAAAAGATATTTGATTATACAAATGTCGGCAACTCTGTTGCTATCGTCACAGACGGTTCGAGAGTGCTGGGACTTGGCAACATAGGTAGTGCAGGGCTTCCGGTGATGGAGGGAAAAGCCATTCTCTTCAAGTACCTGGGGGATGTGGATGCTTTTCCAATCCTTCTTTCAAGCCAGGATCCTGATGAGATAGTACAAACAGTAAAATGTATCACACCTTCGTTCGGAGCCATAAACTTAGAAGATATTGATGCGCCAAAATGCTTTCACATCTTCGAGAAGCTAACAAAGGAACTTGATATCCCCGTCTTTCATGACGACCAGCAGGGTACCTCTATCGTAGTCCTTGGAGGTCTATTGAATGCTCTGAAGATCGTCGGCAAGAGACTGGGAGAAATACGGGTTGCAGTCGTCGGCGCTGGAGCCGCCTCCATCGCTTCAACCAGACTGATTATCGAGGCTGGGGCCCGGGCCGGAGATATTGTTATGGTCGACAGTAAAGGGACGCTCTATGACGGCAGAGATAGCATGGATGAATACAAAGCCGTTTTGGCAAGGATGACTAACAAGACAGGCATCAGGGGCGGTATATCCAAAGCACTGGAGGGGGCTGATGTTGTCATAGCTCTCTCGAGGCCAGGTCCAAGCGTCATTTCTGAAGAGATGGTATCAAAGATGGCTGATAGACCCATAGTGTTTGCTTTGGCAAATCCTGTTCCTGAGATAACTCCTGATGAGGCAAAGAAGGGAGGTGCCGCAGTAGTCGCCACTGGGGGGTCTGACTTCCCAAACCAAGTGAACAACTCAATAGTCTTCCCGGGTTTTTTCCGCGGTATGCTCGACGTCAGAGCCAAAGGAATAAACACGATGATGATGCTCTCGGCAGCCAATGAAATCGCGAAATTTGCCGAAGAGGAAGGGCTGAAGGAAGACCACATTATACCCACGATGATGGATGCAGAATTGTATCCCCGAGTGGCGGCCGCTGTGGGAACGACTGCAGCAGATACGGGAAATGCTAGAGTGAAATTGAGCTATAATGAATTGAAAGAAAGTGCTGAACGCAGAATATCGAGATACCAGAGGTCACTTCAGCTATTGGTTAGAGAGGGATTCATTGCTCCCCTGCCCAGCAGAATCTAGTTCAGATTAGCGCGCGCCCTAGATTTCAACTCATTCTGAATGGACACGCATTCTGATCAGATCTACCAATGCTCATAATGAATCGTTTCGCTTAGCGGTTTTCTATCCGAAGCTGCTATCGTCTCGTCGGCATACCCAAGGGGTATAATGGCAAGTATTCTGATCTCTTTTGGAATCTTCAAGGCTTTTCGTGTGGCTTCCTCATCAAAAGCAGCTATCCAGCAGGTTCCAAGACCCTCTCCTGTCGCACAGAGGATCATGCTCTGGAGAGCTATCGCGACATCGACCTTCCAGTATTCTTCACCGTCTTTTCTGATCCAGCCTATGCCGACGTCAGCGCAGGCAACTATCAAAACTGGTGCATTAATGATGTGGCTAGTGCTTACGTAATTAGGGTCGCGTTCATGGGCCAGGATAAGCGTGTCTCTAACGGAAGGATCTGTTACTACTATGAAGTGCCAGGGCTGTGTGTTTGCTGTAGAAGGAGAGAGTCTTCCAGCCTCGAGTATCCTCTGCAACTTATATTCTTCAACAGGTTTGGACTTGAATCTCCTGATGCTTCTCCTTGTACGGATCGCTTCGAAAACATCCATTTGGTCCTCTCCTCGGGCAGATTATCTTCCGGTTCAGCTACTTTAGTATTCCACTTCCTCTGGGCTTCTATCACAGAGACATGAAGGGGGAAAAGCCAGACGATCTACTTGGTCGGGCACTAACTCACTAGGTCAGCAAGTCTCTTCTTGTGTATCCCTTCCTTGATTTCACGAGCCATCCTTCGGCCTGTGGACATTGGTTCTGAAAACAGGTAACAGGAATAAGGAGAGCCCTCGGGATATAGATTTGTTCCAGCTACGATTCTGGCTGATACCTCGAATGTGATGAACTCCAAATCGTCAGTGCAAACTGTCTCCAAGCAGAAAGGCCCGATCATCCCTGGCGGAAAGAGTCGTAATGATGCCTCGGTGACTCTTCTCCCCAGATCCAGAACCTGAGGCAGGAGTGACTCTCTAAGGACCACAGGGAGGTTGCCTGTAACCACATATGATGGCTCTGCGAAGGCGCGCGCGCGTTCAGGAATCCTGTAAAGGTCATCCACACTGCTCTCAAGCCGTCTGTCTATTCCTAGCAGCTCTACTCTTCCGTTACCAACCTTGACTTCCCCATCGAACATCAAGGAATAGAAATACTGCGGGTAATATCGTACTCCAACAATAAGCTCCTGTATTGTTACTTCCTCTACATCTGATTTGGTCACAGCACCTTCCTTGATACGTTTTCCAACCTCCTCTTGGTATCTCTTCTCCGAATCGACCACAAAGAAGCCTCTTCCACCTCTCGCTCCATGGAATTTTATTATGCATGGACGGTCGATCATGGATGGATCGGAATACTCTCTTGGAGTCTTGATTCCAGCATCTTGAAGCCACGTCCTCATCTTGCGCCTGTCCCCCTCAAACTCAAGCGCGCTCCTGTTTCCATAGATTGGGACTCGGAATTCCTTCTTGAGGTTCTCAGCCCCAACATACTCAACGAAGGATCCGTGAGGAATAATGACGACATTTCTTCGCAAGAGTTGCTGCTGGAATTCCTCCTTAATCAGGTCTTGGTAGTGATTAACAATTATGTACTCATCGGGCTTTGCAAATTGGAACGCCTCATAAGCGAATCGTCTGTCAGAAGTGCATATCCCAACTGTTCCAAATCCTTCAGATCGGGCACCGTGAAAGATCTGCAGAGCAGAATGAGAACAAATAGTACCTATCTTGATCTTCTTGTGATCATAAAGCTTGAGGTTCCTGAGGATCTCTTCTCTGTGAATCATGTCACGACTTCACTCAGCCTGCCTGACTTTATGGCATTGTTGACCTCTCGAGCTATTCTTCTCCCTGTACTCATGGGCTCTCCAAAATACCATCTTGAATATGGACTCGTCGTCGATATTATTGGTGAACCTGGGACTCTGGGGCTAACATCGAAGATGTAGATGTCCAAGTCTTTGGTAATAGCCCCTTGAAGGGCAAAAGGACCAATCATCCCTGGGGGATATTCGCTCTTGCATGTCTTAACGAACTTCTCACCTATCTCGTAGACACTCTCAAGAATGGACTCTCGCACTGTGGCTCCTTCATGGCCCACCTCAATATTCTGCACCACAGAATGCAGTTCCAACTGATCCTTAGCAGGCAAAGACAGAACGCCGTCAAGGTCAGTCTGAATCCTCCGGTCAACGCCAAGAAATTCGACCTGATCTTCTAGAGGTGACCAGAAATAGTTGAAATTGAATTTGGCCCCCAAAATAAACTCCTCAATGGTAGCTTTGTCCAAGTCCTGTCTTGCGATGATGCCTTTCTGGATTCTCTCTTCGGCCTTGGCCTTGAAGTCCTCAGGGCTGGATGCATAGAAAAATGCCCTCTCAATTCTCCTTCTGGCCTCTGGAACTTTAACAATGACTAAGCAGTCGATCTTGTCTGGTGAATCAAATTTCTTCGGATACTTTATGCCTGCCTTTTCGAGGAGGAACATCTGATTGCGTGGGGCGTCCCTCTCTTCAGATCTCAAAATCATCCTATTACCGAAGATCGGAATCAGAAACTTCTCCTCGATGTTGTCATATCCAACGTATGTGGAGAAGGATCGATTTACTGCGAAAATCACGTTAAGTTGTCTCAGTTCTTCCTGTACGTCTCGGTTGACCATTTCGGCGAAACTATTCAGAATGATCACTCTGTCAATAATACGCCGATACCTAAGGTAGGTTTTCTCCCTTCCCTTCTGACATACCACCACATTGTTCAGCCCTTCTTCTTTCGCACCATCACATATATCCAGCGCGGAATGGCTACCGATAGTCCCAATACTTAGACTTGAAGAATTGAATCCTTCAAGGACCTTGGCTATCATTTCATGAGTTATCAATGCTCTCTCACTCTATTCCTCACACGCGGAAATCCATTTCGTCTCCAAATTGCCCCCTATGAACTGGCCAAGGGCAGATATAAGAAACTTCGACTTCGTTGAGAATCTTTGCCCTCAACCGATGGAAATTTTGCGGAAGCAATGATTAAGTCTCGTGGCTCATCCAAGAGCATGAAAGTGAAAACGCGGGATTAGCGCGCGTTTCGTCGAATCGTCAAGGTGTGTTTGAGAAGTTGAATCAGAAGCAGTGTGAAGAAATCCTGAACAAATTGAGATCATTGTCGGATCCAGAAGCTGTCAAAGGAATGGCAAGTTTTGGAATCAATCCCAAGAACATTTACGGTGTTTCTATTCCCAATCTGAGACTCATTGCGAAGCAGATTGGCAAGGATCATGGACTTGCGCAGCAGCTCTGGGCATCAGGAATGCATGAAGCACGCATACTGGCAAGCATGATCGATGAGCTAGAAATGGTGACAGAACAGCAACTGGACAAATGGGCACAAGACCTGGACTCTTGGGACGTCTGCGATCAATGCTGTAATAATCTCTTCAGCAGGGTCACATTTGCTTACCAAAAGGCGGTCGAATGGAGCCAAAAAGAACAGGAATTCATCAAGAGAGCAGGGTTCGTGCTAATGGCCACGCTAGCAGTTCATGACAAGAAAGCCGGAGATGAAAAGTTTCTGAGATTTTTCCCAATAATAAAAGCATCGTCAATTGATGAGAGGAACTTCGTTAAGAAAGCAGTCAATTGGGCTTTGCGCCAAATTGGAAAACGTAATTCATCCCTTAACAAGGCATCCCTCAAGACCGCCAAGGATATCAAGAAGATGAATTCAAGAAGCGCGAAATGGGTTGCTTCTGACGCGATTAGGGAATTGACTAGCGGGGCAGTTCAGAAGAGGTTGCGGAGAAAGCGCAATTGCGCCGGGCGATCTGGGACCTGAGAAGGATGCACTGGCGCGCTGCCTTTGTCATTATGGTCCTGGGGCACCCGTATCGTACGTATCGCCTCCGAACAGAGAGAGGTTCTTCGACCGAAGAGCGCACGCGAGGGACAAACCAAGCGATCCAAGAATAGCGTTTTGCTTCTAGGAAAGGATCATTTGGCAAGGTTCGCGCTCTAGAGCGAAGATGTTATCCCGTCTGCTCCTGAGCGCGCGCTAGACTGCCTACGGAATCACTACCGCTCTGATAGCCTCCCCTTTTCTGACCAGATCCAGACCCTCATTTATGCTGCCCAAAGGAAGCCTGTGGGTGATCAATGGGTCCAACTTGAACTTCCCATCCCTGACTAGCCTGACTACTTTTTCAGTCTCATACTTAGAACTTGCACGTGAGCCGACGACTTGAAGCTCACCCCTCACCAGTCTCCGTGTGTTCAAGACTAGGTTATCTTCTGAATATCCAATGAAGACAAGCTTCCCTCCCCGTGCCAGAATCTCGAGCGAGTCATTCATGGTCTGGGTTCTGCCTACAAATTCATACACAATATCGACGCCTCTTGAACCTACAAGGCGTCTAACCTCGGCTGGGACATCCTTCTCTGCTGCGTTAATTGTGAAATCTGCTCCGATTGATTTTGCCACTTCGAGCTTACTATCATTAATGTCGACAGCAATGACCGTGGCCCCACTAAGCTTCGCCATCTGGAGTGTGCAAGATCCCACTCCTCCGGTGCCAATTATTGCCACGGTGTCTCCAAGCTTCACATTTCCGATTTCTCTGACCGCATGGTAGGCGGTTGAGCCGGCATCAACTAGGATTCCTGCTTCATAAGGGACTTCCTTTGGAAGTTCCACTGTACTTCTAGCAGGGGCCTTTGCGTACTCCGCGTAGCCACCGTCAACAGTGAATCCGAACTGTTCAAAATCAGGGCTTATGCAGAGACTCTGTCGTCCTCTTTGACAGTAGTAACACTGATCGCAACTAAAGTAGAAGTGTATTAGTACTCTATCGCCAACCCTGACGCCCTTGACGGCACTGCCTACCTCGACAACATCGCCACCAGCTTCGTGGCCCATTGTCTGCGGAATCTTGCCAGGCTTGTATAAGCCTTCATCAATAAAATGCAGATCTGTGTGACAGATGCCACATGCCTTGATTTTGACAAGAACCTCTTCTGGAGATATTCTGGGGATGTCGACCTCTTCTATTCGGAGGGGCTCACCGACCTTGTAGAATCTCGCCGCCTTCATCTTCCATCAGGAAAGGTGATGTCACTTAATTGTGCATTTAAGGTATCCAGCATTCACTGTGAAGAATTCGGAACCTTCATTAATGATCTGTAGTGCAACTGCTAGTAAAACTGCGCTTCAGCGTTAGACTTCTGGTGGCGGAATTGGCAGAAAAGGAAAAGCTGATGAAACGTGCCTATGATTTGGGATTCCACTATGAGCGAGAGTACGGTAGCTGCCCTCAATGCGTTTTTGCAGCCGTAAGCGAGATAGTGGGAAGTAACAGTCGCGAGATCTTCAAGGCAATAGATGGTTTGGCAGGAGGACTGGGGCGCTCTACCAACGGGACATGTGGCGCCCTTTCAGGAGGCATTGCAGCAATAAGCCACAAGTACGGGCGTGAGAATTTCCAGAGTCTTGGGCAAAGGGAGAAGTGTATGGCACTGGCCAAGAGGCTTCATGACAAGTTCAAAGATGAGTACGGAAGTGTGATCTGCAAGGACGTGCAAAAGGAGATCTTGGGAAGATCATTCAACTTCTGGGACCCAAAGGACCGTGAGGCATTTGATAAGGCTGGTGGTCACACAGAAAAAAGCCCGGATGTTGTGGGAAAAGCTGCAAAATGGACTGTTGACATCCTGTTGAGTGAACCCTTGTAAGTCATATTCAATGAAAGTGGATCTTGGCCTTTGTCTTCGTCAACATCCGCCATATTATGCCCAGACAGTAGACAAGTAGAAAGCTTCTCTGTGGTCATCATCGCCCATGTGTCTGGTAGTCTAATTCAAAGATCATTTTCTCCAGATAGAGCGCGCTGCGTCAGATGATAAGCACGGAAGAATGAGTGGCAGTCTTTGAAAAAAAGATTCCTTTAGGAATATCGATGGCGCAGATTTATTAACGATGGCTGTCAGGCATTAAAGCCAACGAGGGCTATCAAGAATGTCCCATATCGTTCTTGACGAACTGAAGCAGAAGACTCTGCAGGAACAAAGGACAGAGATCTGCGAAAGAAAAGGGCTGGGTCACCCAGACACAATTTGCGACGCAATTATGGATGATATATCCAGAGCTCTCAGCCAGGAGTACTTGAAGAAGTTCGGATCGGTAATGCATCACAACGTCGACAAAAGTCTCTTGGTTGCTGGAGATGTGGAAGTTTCTTTTGGTGGGGGGAAAGTCCTGAAACCTATGCTCCTGGTATTCGGCGATAGAGCCACCTTTAACGTAGGTTCAGAAACCGTGCCAGTAGAGGAGATCACAATCAAGACTGCCAAGGAATGGATAAGAAACAATCTGCGATACGTGGATCCGGAGAAACATGTGAAATATCAGGTTGAGCTTAAACGTGGATCTCAAGCCCTGACAGACATATTTCAGAGGAAAGACAAGATTCTAGGAGCAAACGACACTTCCGCCGCAGTAGGTTTTGCTCCTCTGACTCCAACAGAGCAGACGGTTCGAGACATTGAATTCTATCTTAACGATTCTCCTTTCAAAAGTGATTTTCCCGAGACTGGAGAAGACATTAAAGTGATGGGTCTAAGAGAAGATGATACCCTACACCTTACAGTCGGAATGGCATTCGTAGATAGCTACATTGATGGCGAAGAGAAATACTTCAGGTTGAAGGACGAAGTCGTCGAAGAAATCAGAAAATATGTTGAACCAAGAGTCAAAATGAAGGTAGAAGTAGATCTCAACACTGCAGATAGACCCGGTCGAGGCTTGGGCGGGTTGTACCTTACCGTGCTTGGGACATCAGCTGATGGCGGAGATTGTGGCCAAGTGGGAAGAGGTAACCGCGTCAATGGGATAATCCCGCTGAACAGACCCACATGCTCCGAGGCAGCCTGTGGCAAGAATCCTGTAAGTCACGTAGGCAAGATCTACAATCTCTTGACCTACAAGATAGCAGAAGAAGTCTATCAGAAAGTCCCGGGCGTGAAAGAGGTATACGTATGGCTTCTTAGCCAGATAGGGAGGCCAATAAACATGCCAAAAGTGGCCTCTGCTCAACTGGTTCTAGAACCCAACACTAGGATGAAAGACGTCGAAGCGCCTGTAAAAGAGACTATTCAAGCTCAGCTTGACACGATCGACAAGTTCTGCATGGAACTAGCATACGGAAAGGTAAGAACGTGCTGAAAGGCTTCAACTAAATCTGAGTGGCGTTGATAGCACCCTATGTTTTCTTTACCTCGTCCAAAACCAGCTGACAGCTCCAGTACTTAGAACAGTAGACTGTGCAATATTCGGGGTCGGGGCCGCCGCATTTTCCATCGTTAACGTATGGCTTCAAATGAAGACCGAAAGTGTTGTGATTGCCGGGGGAGGGCTCCACATAAGATTCGTTGCTCTTTCTTCGCCAGTCACCCAAGACAGGGATGCTAGTAAACATGTGGCATGCTGGGTGGTTCCTGCTAACCTCCGTCTCGGTCTTGGGACAAAATCCGCTTTTGCATTTGCTGAAAGTCTCGCAATCACCGCAAATTTTACCTATGTTGTTTGATACTAGGCTTGTAGACTGGTTTAGCCTAAAAGGTCTATTAGCCGTCTGGAACCCACCCAAACGGTTGTGTTTGAAGATCTCATTATAGACATTCTTTATACGAAGATGTCAAGCGAGCGTATCTGCCAAGAAATATGTTGAGTCATTCCTGAGCTAGCGCGCGCTTGCCTCACCCAACAAGAAATAAGGGTAGATGTACTCCTTGAGGCGAATAGAGAATTCCTCAATAAGCATGGTGAACTGATGATTATGAATCGATCTATCGCAGATTGCGAATGGAATTGTGAGTGACTCCCTTGCTTGAAGTTCTTGATGCTGCAAAGAAGATACTAGGCTACTCTCTGCGAGGTGGTATGATCTTTCTAGTTTCAACGTTTCTCTTCTCAATGTTTCTAGGTTTCTTTATAATGCTGATGAGCCCGGGTGGTGGCAGTTTCAGTCAGAATGTTCTGGAAGGCTTTCCACTCGGTTTTCTAGTTCTGTTTGTCGTCAAGGTTCCGGTAAGAACTACTTACGGAATAACATTCATTTTCTTGTGGGCAATTTACCTCATCTGTTTCGCGATCGTATGGAGGACCAACGGAGGTTTCGTCAATGCTTTGAAGTCCGGGACTCCAGGGCCCGCCATCTCAGCCAGATGCAACTTTCTGTTTCTTTATCCAGCTCTCTCAAGTTCACTTTTAGTCTTAGTCGTCTTGATTCAAGGCTTCCAGGAAGCTTCTGGGGTTCCCACGGGCTCCATTGAGTTCAAGGATACATATAGAGGTCTCTTTGAGCTGACATACTCACCGCTCTTTGAGGAGCTTATGTTCAGGATATCACCATTCGTTCTCTACTGGGCGGTTCGACTGGGTCTACTGTTTGCACGAAGGGGAATCCGTGATCCGATAGCTTACTCTAGCGCCCTTCTTTCTTCGATTGCCTTTCCCGACCGGGCCAAGGAGAATCTCGGACTAGGCAACGTCAGGGCACTCGGAATTAGAAGAGGAATCGCATTGGGTGAATGGGTTTTGATACTCCTGACTTCTATGATCTTTGGCTTAGCTCATTATCTGTCAGGTTCTGGATGGGAGATAGGGAAGATCTCCTCATCCTTTGTAGCGGGGCTAGCATTTTCCATTGCATATCTGGCTTTTGGATTTCCTGCGCCAATACTACTCCACTGGTTCTTCAATTACTACTTCTATGTGTATGAGGTCGCAGCTCAGAACTACGACTTCCTCTTCAAGTTCTTGGGAGACATCATAGAGTTTACAGTCCAAATAGTGGGAGTGGCAGTACTTGTTATTCTATCAATCCCTGTTCTGAGAAGGATCACAGGCAAATTTGCCGCGGCGGCAAACTTGGAGGCCAATACTTGATGCTGGAGAAGTGGTTTCTCAGCGTCTTGACATCCGAAAACATCTCTGAGGGTGGGTTTTGACTAACGATCAAATGGTGTTTCTAGGCACTGGTGGAGGGCGCTTTGCAATGGTTACTCAGAAACGACGTACGGGCGGCATCCGAATAGTGGGGTCATCAAACATACAGATTGACCCTGGTCCCGGGTCAATTGCATACTCAAATCAGCTCAACCTAGATCCGACCAAAGTAGACATACTATTAGTCTCTCACTGCCATCCTGACCACGATAACGATTCAGAGGTATACGTTGAAGCTATGACTAATGGAGGAACACGAAAGAGAGGTATACTCATTGCTGGGAAAGGAGTTATTCGAGGGAACAGCGTCTGTGAGCCCCGAATATCCAACTATCATAGGGACATGATCGGGAGAATTGCAGAGGTAACCCCAGGAGATACAGTCGATCTTGATTCCATCAAGATCAAAGCCGTAACTGCCAAGCACGGGGATCCGGACGCTGTAGGCTTCAGGTTGAAACTTCCATCGGGGGAAATAGGTTATTCTTCAGACACCGAGTATTTTGAGGGTATCGAAGAACAGTTCAGAGGCGTCAAGTTATTCGTCTTGTGCGTTCTCCGTCCCAGAGGTGCCCCAATAAAAGGCCATCTGTGCACAGACGAGGCAATTAAGATCCTCAAAGGGCTGAGGCCTGAACTTTGCGTCATAACTGGATTTGGAATGCGAATGATATACTCCAACCCAGAGAACGAGGCCAGATTCATAGAGGAATCAACTAAAATCAAGACTATTGCTGCCAGGGACAACATGAGACTGAACCTGGAGGAAAAGGAGGAAAACCGAAAAAAGCAACAGTCTTTAGGAGGATTCCTTGAATAGCGATTGCTAATAGGCTTCAGAGCATTTGGAAATGCTTTTGAGGGAATCCGAGTTAGCGTCAGATTCGATCAAGCTGAGGTAGCACTGAATCAAATGTCAAACGATCGGCCCACAACAGAAATGCCTAAGGCCTACAACCCTGTTTTAAGCGAAGCTAAGTGGCAGCGTTTCTGGACCGACTTGAAACTCTATGCCTTCGACCGGCTCGACAAGGGCCGACCGACATACAGTATTGATACACCTCCGCCCTACCCCAGCGGCGATTTTCATATGGGCAATGCCCTAAACTGGTGTTATATCGATTTCGTGGCAAGATACAAGAAACTGAGGGGTTTCAATGTCCATTTTCCCCAGGGTTGGGATTGTCACGGCCTGCCAACGGAGGTAAGGGCAGAGAAAGCGCACAAAATAAGAAAGAGAGACGTCTCAGTCAAAGAGTTCAAGGAACTATGCATCAAACTCACAAATGAATACATAGAGAAGATGAAGAGGGCGATGAAGGCCATGGGGTTCTCCATGGATTGGAGCTTAGAATACCGGACAATGGATCCCTCATACTATCGAGCTACCCAACTCTCATTCTTGGTACTTTACGGGAAAGGCTACATCTACCGGGGGGAGCACCCCGTGAACTGGTGTCCCAGATGCGAGACGGCGATAGCAGAAGCAGAGGTCACCTACCTTGAACGAGAGAGTGAACTGAATTACATGATTTTCGGCTCCGGAGAAAGCAGGATCCTGATCGCTACGACACGACCGGAGCTTCTTCCTGCATGCGTTGCTGTAGCAGTAAACCCAAACGATGAACGATACAAGTCAAGAATTGATACTGAGGTTGAAGTGCCATTAGTGGGGCGCAAGGTCAAGATAATAGCAGACGGAGACGTTGACCCAGAATTTGGAACTGGGGTCGTTATGGTTTGCACTTTTGGCGACAAAACAGATGTCAGGTGGCAGAAAAAATATGGCCTCCCAGATATCTCCCTGATAACCGAAGACGGACACATAAATGAGGCTGGTGGAAAGTACAAAGGTCTCAGCATCAAGGACGCAAGATCATCCGTTATGACAGATCTCAAAGCCAAAGACTTGGTAACAAAGACGGATACGATAATACAAAGCACAGGTGCCTGCTGGCGATGTGATACCCCAGTCGAGATAATCTCCAGAATGCAGTGGTTCATGAAAACCAGACCGATGATCAATGATGTCTTGGATTGGACAGAGAAGGTGAACTGGATTCCCGAGTTCTCTAAGCACAGGATGACCGACTGGGCTCGGTCTTTGGATTGGGATTGGGTGATCTCCCGACAAAGGATATTCGCGACCCCTATCCCAGTCTGGTATTGCAGGAATTGCGGGCAGGTTCTTGTTGCGGAGCGCGAATGGATCCCAATCGACCCACGGCTCGAACCACCCAGAGCAGCTAGGTGTTCAAGATGCAGCTCAAGTGAGTTCATTGGAGAGAATGACGTGATGGACACATGGATGGATTCATCAATCACATGTCCTGTCCACGCCGGCTGGCCTGATGATGAGGAATCAATGAGGAGGCTCTTTCCAGCAGACCTTCAACCCAACGGCCTTGACATAATCAGAACATGGGACTATTACCTGATGGTAAAGAATCTGGCCCTCTTCCAAAAGGCGCCATATAAGACCGTCTTAGTCAATGGCATGGTTAGAGGTGCTGACGGAAGAATGATGCACAAATCCTTCGGCAACTATGTGGAAGCATATGAGGCGGTAAGCAAGTTTGGCGCCGATCCTTTGAGGCAATGGGCCGCGGGAGGTGCTGCCACGGGCTACGACCTGCCATTCAATTGGAGCGAGGTAGAATACGGGAAGAAATTCCTGACTAAGCTGTGGAACGCGGCCAGATTTGTATTGTCAAACCTTAAGGACTTTGACATGACAGACAGCGAACCTGAGCCAATTGACCAATGGATCCTAAGTAAACTGGAGATCCTCACAATCTCTGCAACAGAAGCGTATGAAAACTTCCAGTTCAACGCAGCTCTCGATGGTATCCGTAAGTTTACGTGGCACGTATTCTGTGACCAATACCTTGAAGCTGTCAAGCACAGGCTCTACAGTACAAATGGTTCGGTGGCTAAGCGGCGAAAGGCAGCCCAGTACACATTGAATCGGTGTCTACTGAGGATCATACAGCTACTGGCCCCGATATGCCCTCACATAACTGAGGAGATCTATCAGAATACGCCAAGTTACAAGAATGGCATGAGAAGCATACATCTGCTGCCTTGGCCACAGCCTGACTCGAAGATGGTCAACGAAAAGGCAGAACGCGATGGTGATGTGATATTGGCTTTGGTATCAGAAATAAGACGTAGAAAGTCTGAACAACAGATCTCTCTCAAAGCACCTGTCAAGAGCATACAGATCTTCGCTGACAAAGAATACTTGGAAGCAATAAGCAGATGTCGACAGGACATAGCTAACATAACGCATGCTGATACCCTCGAGGTCAAGCCTTTAGCCGAGAATACTCAGGGCAAGGAGATTCAGGACTATCCCACAATCAAGATCAGCATCAATATTTAGACAAAGCAAAGATAAAATAGCAGGGATTTGAGAATCCTTCTCAGCAGGTTCAGTAATAGAGTAGAGGATAAGAAACAATGAAGATAAATGAACTCAGACCCGGTATGAAACAGGTTGAACTTCAAGGTAAGATTGCAGACATCGGTGAGACAAGAGATGTCATGACCAAATTTGGCGAGCCCGGACGAGTGGCAACTGCAACACTGCAGGATGATTCTGGCACGATCAAACTGTCACTGTGGAACGAGATGATTGATACCGTGAGCGTGAACGATGAAGTGAAGATAGAAAACGGTTACGTCACCAGCTTCAGAGAAGAAGCCCAACTTAACGTAGGCAGATACGGAAAGCTAACAGTCGTGAAGTGAAGCAAGCCAATTCTATCTGGCAGAGCGCGCGCTGCAAAAACCCG
>Ga0315282_10005854_pt1 | contig 20791 bp, 3 predicted proteins | sample YL17G07_20_MG_FD_203693 | JGI IMG/M metagenome (GOLD analysis project Ga0315282, IMG submission 203693) | Sediment microbial communities from Yellowstone Lake, YNP, Wyoming, USA - YL17G07_20 | ecosystem: Environmental > Aquatic > Freshwater > Lake > Sediment | place: USA: Wyoming | collected... | reverse complement strand
ATCGTGGATGGGTTGCTTTACTGCCGTCTCGACATCCAGCCCGGCGGAAGATGGTTGGTGTTCGCGAAGTCCAGGCCCGAGGAGATCGCTTCCCTGCCCGCCGAGGCCAAGAAGCACCCGCGGCTGCTAGCGGCCGCCCGCCTTGAGACGGGCAAAGAGGCGATTGTCGACCAGGCCGTCCAGGCCGAGGCTATTTCCCGGCTCAGGCCAAACGAGCAGTTCGCGCCCCTCGCGAAGCTCCTGGCCGGGGGAGCGCTCAAGTCCGGCGACCTGTTGAGCGGCTACGCGCCCGAGCAGATTCGCCTCACCGGGGTTTCGCCCGACGGCATCGCTCGGGCATTGAACGCCGGACTCAGCCGGGCGACCCTCGGCGACGACATGCGGCGATACCTGCTGTTCGAGTTCGACGAGTTCTGGCGGCAGCACTTCCTCAACGGCAAGCACGACCCTGACCTGTTGCGGACGCTTCAGCGGATGCTGCTCGACCAGGCGCCCGCGATGACTTCGACCGGTGACGAGCTGGCCGAAGCCTACGTGGGCACGCTGCTCTACGTCTTTCACACCGACGACAAGTTTCCCTACCGCATCCCCGACAAGCTGGCTGCGGGACCGAGCGGCGACCCCGCGCGCGTCGCCGAGGCCCTCCGCAAGCTCGCGGCGCGGTTGAAGCCCGGGGAAACCGCCCTGCGCGAATTGCTGGCCAAGGCGCAGGAGGTCGGGCGCAGCGGCCTTCAGTCGCAGATCGACCGTCTCGTCGAGCTTCAGACCAACTTGACCAGGCTGGCCGCGCAGCTGAACCTTTACGGGCTGGAGCGGGTCAACGCGGGGATGAAGCTAGCGGCGTCCGGCGAGGGCGCGCCGTTCCCCGTTCTGGACGCGGCGGGGGAGAAGACCGAGACCGCGAAGCCCGCCGCGCTCGAATTCCGCATCGTGCCGAACGGGGTCGGGTCGAACCGGCTGCCCGCAATGACCCCGTTTGCGAAGGATCTCATCGACGACCTCGCAAAGACCGGCCCCGAGTCCGGCCGCGCGCGTGGCGACGAGTTCCAGTGGTTCGAACTCGGCGACGGCGTGAAGGATCTGCCGAACACCGCGGAGTATCAGGGCAGGACCTACGTGCTCCTCTGCGGAAAGGCTCCCTATGTCATGAGGCCGAATGCTGACGGCCCGGACCAGTGGGGGCTCAGGAACGTGGGCGTCGCCAAGGACGAGGCGGGCAGGCCGGTGATCTCGTTCGAGTTCGACGAGCCGGGCAAGCGACTCTTCGGCGAGCTGACGAAGGGCAACATCGATAATCGCCTTGCCGTGGTGGTGAAGGGCAAGGTCGTCTCCGCGCCGGTCGTCAAGACCGCCATCGGCGGCTATGGAATCATCACGGGCAACTTTACCGACGCCGAGGCCGAAGCGCTCGCCGCGGAACTCAAGGCCGCGCTGCCGCCGGTTGTGAAGCCGACCGTGCCCGTCACGGCCGGGACGTGCCGGGTGACCGGGACGCTGGTGACCGAGTCCGGCCGCGCCGTCCCGAAGGGCAACGTATCGCTCCAGCGGGTGGGACAGGCGGACGGGAAGGACGTGAGCTACTCGGCCGAGACCGACGACAAGGGCGCGTTCGCGTTCGACAAGGTTGTTCCGGGCGCGTACACGCTCAGGGCCACCGGTCCCGATCTCAACGTTGCCGGCGGTATGTACCGGCGCGAGGACCGTCTCATGGACGTCGACGTGTCTGCCGGCCAGGCCGAGCAGCAAGTTCGCGTGCGGCTCCTGCCGTGGCGGACGAAGGTCCGCGTCACGCTCCTCGACCCGGAGGGCAAACCCGTCCGTGATGCCGTGACGTACGTGTGCAGCTTCGCGCGGTACTACAGCATGGGCTCTTCTCCTGTGAAGACCGACCTCGGAGGCGTCTTCGATATCTCCTGTTATCCGCAGCAGTCGCGCACGCTGAATCTTGTGGTGCCGGAGCGGCGACTCTGGGCCCGCTTCACGTTCAAGCCTGGCGAGGACGAAAAGACCCTCGCGCTGACCGCGAAGTGCACGCTCGGCGGCACGCTCTCCGGGCGCGTCGTGGAGAAAGGCACGGGGCGCGGCGCCGGGGCAATCCAAGTCTACCCCGACGTTCCGGGCTTCCCGGCGGACTCGGGTTACCCCTCCATCGACGTCCTGGCAGCGGATGGCGCGGAGTACTCCAACTTCACGCGTGACGGCGACGGGGCGTTCCGCATCGTCCTGCCCGCGGGCGATTACGTCCTTCGGTCGGAGGACTTGCGCCAGCAACCCGTTGATTCCATCGGCGGCGACCTGCCGCCGGTCCAGTTGGAGGGCGAGGTGCGCTTCACCATCCGGCCGGGTGAAACGACGGACAAGGTAGATTTGCGCGTCGAGCCGTTCAGGCAAGCAACGCTCCGCGGACGCGTCGTCGACGCTCAGGGGAAACCAGTGCCCCGGCAACTCGTGTACCTCTCGGAGAACGACCGCATGTCGTTCTACGATTTCAGCCGGCGCGTTGTAACCGACGGCGAAGGGCGTTTCGCCATCTACCCCTTGCCGCCCCGGGAGTATGACCTGCGCGTCGCGAAGCCGAACGAGCCCCCGGGACCCGCGGTAGCGGTAGACCTGAAAGCGGGCGGCGAAAGCGCCGAGCTCGAGTTCCAACTCCCCGCGCAGAAATCCGCGCCCGCCGACCGGAACGTCGTGCCCAAAGCCGACCCGCCCGGCACCTGGGGTGAGCCCGTCGACGGCTTCCGCGCGCGCATCGCCCCGGCCGCGGCGACGTTCGACCAGTATGCGCCCGTGACGCTCACGCTCGAAATCCAGAACGTAGAGCAGCGCGCGCGACCGTTTGACGACCAGGCGCTCATCAAGATGTTCGGCGGCATCCGTCCCGACGGCAAACCGCTGCGCTACGTGCACACGCCTTACCAGACCATGTCCATGAACGTACCGAAGCTCGCCTACCAGGAAACGAAGAAATTTACGCTCGTGCTGTCGGGCGAGTGGGACACGTCGATGCCCGGGGAGTATCGCTTGCAGTTCCGCGACCCCGCATCCAACGTCGCGACGTTCACCGTGACGCGGCACGACCCGGCGAAGCCGCTGCCGCCCGTGGCGGACGCGCTGCCCGAAGGGCTCCTCGACGCGGTCGAGTCGGTCCTGCCGGACGGCTGGTATCTCTGGGGCGCCACGTCCTACCAGGGAATGCAGGCGGGACTCAACGGACGACGCGTCGTCGAACTCCGCTACAACAAGCCGCTCAACACCGACGACATCCTGCGCATGGGCGGAGACCGGCTGAACTACAGCATCGTGCTCTACGACCTGCGCTCCCCCGGCCTCGACGACGTGCCGAGGAAGAACCCGAAGCTCCGCCTCTTGGGCGAGACGCCGTGGTTCCGCGTCTTCGCCGAGGGCTCCCCTCACCCGGACCTGGGCTGGAAAGACCCCGACGGCGACGTCCGCAAAGTCCTGAAGCTGACCTCGCCCGCCGGCGCCCAGGTCCCCGCAGGTCGCACCTTCGAGGGGGCGTTCGAACTCGACAAAGATATCCCGGCCGACGCGAAGAAGCAGGTCGAACAGGCCGCGAAGGCGTTCATGACGGCGGTGCGGGAGAAGGACCTCGCGCGGGTCCAGGACCTTATCGTCGAGACGGACCTGAAGTGGAAGAAGACGCGGATGGAGCAGGTCCTCCGCGAGATCAATTACGAATACCGTCGCGACCCTGCGGCAATGACGCAGTTCGACTCTACGGTCGTCAAGGGCGATGTCGCGGCGGTGGGCGTCGCGCTTCCGGCTCCCGAGAGAGAAGCCGGGGGACCTTACCTTTACCTCATCCTGAAACGCACGGAGGCCGGCTGGCGCGTCGCCTGGATGGACGCCGCCGCCCAAGGCAAGCCGCTTGAGAAACCTCTTGACGACTTCGCCGTCCGGGAGGCCGCCAAGGCGTTCATGTCGGCGGTGCGGGACCGCGAGCTCGAAGCGGTGAAGAAATGGGCCGTGGAGTATGAGCCTGCTCCGGGCGAGCCGGACTCTGTCATGAAGCGCTGGAACGCCGCGCAGTGGCCCAAGATGATCCGCGAACTTCGCGACAAGGTCTACGTCAAGGACCCCGAGCGGCTCGTCGACATCCGCGAGACGCTCGTCGAAGGGGACTTCGCCGCCGTCCGAATCGCAGCGCCGACCGAACAGGAAAAGAAGTCGTTCTTCCTCGTCCTCCAGCGCCTGGGCGCCGGCTGGCGCGTCCGGTGGTCGGACGACATCGACGCGAACGAGGCACTCAAGGGGTATCTCGACAGGTTGATTCCCGTCTTTCAGAAGCCCCGAGCGGCCGGCGACTTGAACCGCTCCATCACCGTCGACTACAGCGTCTGGCTGACCTCCGTCCGGCTCAAGGACGGGACGCTGACGTACGTCTGGCACACGGTGAAGCCGGGGAAGGAGCCATCCGCGAACCCCGCGAATTATGACGCGCACACGCTCACGAGGGCCCTAAGCGACAAGGAACTGGGACGGTTCGGCGGGTGGATCGACGCGCGACGCGTCTTCTCGCTCCCGAAGAAGTTCGGGAAGGAGGATTCGGCCCAGTACGCAGTCACGATGGGGTCGGGGTTGGTCGTGACCCGAGGCGCCGACCGCTACGAGAAGACGCTCGACGGCCGCGGGGAGATACCGCCCGAGTTCACCGATGCGCTCAAGTCGCTCGAGAACCTGTGCAGGGAGATCCGCGACGGCGTCCGGTGGGAGATTCCTCCGGAACTGCGGGAGAAGCGGGACAAACTCCTCGCACAGGCGGACGCGACGATCCGCAAGGGGCTCGTGGACCTGGGCGAGAAGTATCCGCACATGAAGAAGGCCAGGCAAGACTGGGACGCGCTCAGCCGACCATCGACGCCCGGCGGCATCGGCACGATCAGCATCTGGTTCCACTACACGGACCAGGGCAAGCCCGGCCCCGAGCCTATCGGGACCGTGCCCGAGAAGGAACGCTTTGGGGTCCAGGTCAATATTCGGCCCCCGCGGGAGGAGGAGGGGCAACTGGCCACTTTCCCGCTCTATCCGAACCTCGGGCTGGTCGGGTGGGTCGGCACGAGTGCGGGCGACCCGGAACTCGCCGCGGCGCTCAAGAAGCTCGTGGATGACGCGCTCAAGCCGCTCGCCGATCTCGAAGCGGCCGCGGCGGACGTGAACAGGAACATCGCCTGGGGGAAGGAAGTCGCGGGGCTTCAGTTGGGGCTTGCGCTCGGCGGAGGGGAGCGGCCCTGCCGTCGCGGCGAAACGGTGAGATTCGCCGTCTACGCGCGGAACACGGGCGACCGGAGGATCACGCTGGTCCATTACGGCATGCTCGGCCGGGCCCCGACCCTGCTCGATGCGAACGGCAGAAAGATTCCGGTCAATATCCCGGTGATCGACATGCCGGTCCAGAAGATCGTCCTCGAACTGGCTCCCGGGGAACAAAAACTCGTCGGCACGATGACCCTGAAACTCGATGAGAATAATAATGCCGGGGCCGGCGCGGATGGGCCCTACGTCCTCAGCGTCTTCCTCGCACCCGGTGCCTACCGCGCCAATCTGACCTGGCGTTTCGAGAAGCACGCGGAAGCCACCTGGTCCGGCGAAGTCACGACGGGCGAACTGACGCTGACCGTGGCGGGTGACGCCGCTACGGAGAAGGCGGCCGAAGCCGCGTGGGGCAAGGAGGTCGGCGGCCTTCAACTCGGCCTTGCCTATGTCGGCGAGTCGCGCACATTCCGCGGCGGCGAGAGGGTGATCTTCAGGCTGTCCTTGCGCAACGTCGGCAATAAGGCGCAGACCGTGGCCGACCCTACACCCAACCCGGACGGCTCGCCACGGATGAATAACGCGGACGGGAAGTCCGTGATGCTCGCTATTACCTCGTTCAGCACGCCCCGCCGGAGGCGCAAGCTGACGCTCGATCCGGGCGCGACGGGGGAGGTCGGCACGATGTCGCTCCGCTTGGCCTCAGCGCCCGGCGGTAGAGGCGTCGACGGTTTCCTCAAGCCGGGTGTCTACAGGGTCAGTGAATTCTGTCGCTTCGAACCCGATCCCGAGACGACGTGGTCCGGCGAATTGACCACGGGCGAGCTGACGTTGACCGTCGCCGCGCCCGACGGCGCCGCGGAGAAGGCGGCGGCCGAACTGCTGGGCCTCGAGGCACCGGTGACGGTCAAGACGGTGTCATACTTCTCGGACGGCGGGACCACCGGCATCCTGCTGATCGATGCGCAGGGCAAGGAGTATCCGTTCTGCCTCGACGGCCGTGAGCGTGGAGAGCCGCTTCCGCGACACATCTTCACCGGGGCCGGTTACCCGACCGGGCCCGGCGCCAAGATGGAACCCATCGGCGGCGACGTGGAGCGCACCTTGAGGACGCTGCTTCAGGCATGGGTCGACGGCAAGGCCGACGCGGCCAAACAGGCGGCGCTGCTGGAAAAGGGATCCATCGTGGGCCTCTCCGACGCCGACATAGATCTCCTGCGTGTCCTTCGGGTTTGCCGAACCCTCACCGCGCGAGAAGCCGCTGCGACCATCCCCTGGGGTGAAGCGGTCGAGGGGGTTGCGGTGCGGCTGCGTCCGGACAAGGTCCAGTGGAAAGCCGGCGAGGCGCCGACCTTCAAGGCGGCCTTTCGCAACAACGGCAAGCGCGAACTGGGGCTTGTCCTCGCGCCTGGGTCCTGGGAGGTCGAAGTTGACGGGGTCTGGTATCACGCGACGGTGATGATCAATATCAATGGGCGCGTGGACGTAAGACCGCTGGGTCCCGGCGTGACGCAGATGGAAGTTCCCATCTCACTGGACGCGCACTGGGGATGGAAGGCCACGGCTGGCAACGCCCCACTGGAGTTCACCCCGGGCAGGCACACCATCCGCATGGTGTTCACCGCGCTTCCGGAAGGCAAGGACGCCGGCAAGCCCATCCGTGCCGTCAGCAACCCGGTCGAAATCGAAATCCTGCCGCTCGACGCGAAACCTGCCGACACCCGGTCGCGGCCGTGGGTGACGATCCTGCCGAAGAGTCCGATACGTTCGCTGAGCGAATACCATCATGCACTGCGGACGGACCCGCCGGGGGAGCCGCCGCTCTACAAACCGGCGCCCGTGCCGGTCTCCGACATCGAGATCCGTCGGGCCGCCGACGGGAGTCGCGTCGCACGAGTCCCCTACGCCGGGTATTTCCGGGATCATCAGGAACTCCGCGAAGCGGACCTACGACGCATCGGGGAGTTGCCCGACGGGAAGTACCTCGCCGCGCTCTGCACGGGAAACGACCGCTGCTCGAACGTGATGACTCTCGAAATCGACCCGAAGTACGACCCGAAGCAGGAACCCGCTCTCCGGCTCGTCCCGCTCCCGCTCGCTCCCGGCCAGACGCTGCCATACGTCGGATTCATCGCGACGGGCAGGGACCCGATCGACCCGGAACTGACCAACATGGCGGCGACTTTCCCGACGCTGGTCGTGGACGGCATCGAGAGGAAACTGGAAGGGACCACCTGGGCGGGACCCGTGGGACCGCTTCAACCGCGGCAGCGTCACCAGATCATCCTCGACCTCGGCCGCTATAAGCCCGAAATCGCCCGGGGCGTGCAGCATAAGGTCAAGGCGCGCGTGCTGAAATACGAATCCGCGGAGGTGATGATCCCGGCGAAAGACGACCTCGGTATCGCGTGGGACAAGGCGACGCCGGGACTCGAAGAGCTCAAGCCCCCGGCGCCTCTCGTGCGTGGAACGGTCACCGGCTGGGACGGCAAGCCCGGCGCCGGATATGAACTCGTCCTCTCCTCACAGGACCGCCACTACAACGAGAAGTGCACCGGCGACGGGCGCTACGAGCTCTTCAACGTTCCCGCAGGCGAGTATCAACTCTTCACGACACGTCCGGGTTACGGCCGCGGGCTGACCGTCATGAAGGTCGTGGTTGAACCGGGGAAAACCGTCACGTTCGACCTGAGCCTCGAAAGCCGGTTCCGTTTCTCGGGCAGGGTCACCTATAACGACGGCGGCCCGGCCGCGGGCCAGACCGTCGAGGGCACCTGGAAATCACCGGACGGGAACTCCGAGTTCAACGACATCGCGAGGACGGATGCCGAAGGCCGCTACGCTCTCGGCGCACCCTTCGAGGTGGCTTCGCTCGTCTATGTCCTTCCCGGAGAACCCCGGCAGCAGAACGTTCGCGGCGGCCGGGAGGACGTGAACTTCACCTTGTGGCGCGCGTGGGGCGGGGAGAATGATGGACTCCAGATCGGCGCCGGGAAGCCTGAAGCCGCCGGAACCTCTGCGACCCTCGACGTGGTCGTCCGGAACACGCGCACGCACGGGGCCTACCTGTTCCGCCAGGCGGAGTTCCAACTGGAGGTGCACGGCAAACCCTACGTCCACCGTGACTGGACCGCCGTGACGGCAAAGCCGGAATCCGTGGAACCCGGCCGGATGCTCGAGCCGATCCGTCTTTCGTTGGCAGACTACGTGGCCGAAGCGGACCGCGACAACTCCCAAACGGCCCCTCGACCCCTGACGAAACTCCTGGCGGGCAAGCACAATATCCGGGTCGTCCTGGTCGCAACCCCACGCGATGGTGGGATTCCCGTCCGTGCCCAGAGCAACCCGGTCGAGATCGAAATCCTTGCGGAGGCAGAGAAGGCCACCGGCAAGCCGCCGGGGGCGAACGAACTTGAGGCAAACCTGGCCGCGGCCAAGGCTCGGGTGGAAGCCGAGCAGGCTCGATTGGCCGCGCTTCGGCAACGCGTCGAGGCGGGCCGGACAACGCAGGACGATCTCAAGGAACAGGAACTCAAGCTTCTCGATGCGCAGGGCCGCCTCGTCGAGTTGACTGAAGGGGTGGATTCGAAGACTGCGGCTGAAGCGAGGCTGGCTTTGGCAAAGGCGCAGGTCACGGCGGCCGAGGCCCGGCTGGCCACACTTCGAGAACAGGTCAAGGTGGGCCGGGCAAGGCCGGACGATCTCAAGGAACAGGAACTCAAGCTTCTCGATGCGCAGGGTCGCCTCGTCGAGTTGACTGAAGGGGTAGATGCGAAGGCTGCGTCTGAAGCCAGGCTGACGTTGGCAAAGGCGCGGGTCACGGCGGCCGAGGCCCGGCTGGCCACACTTCGAAAACTGGTCGAGGTCGGCAAGGCAACGCCGGACGAGCTCAAGGAACAGGAAGTCAGAATACTCGAGGCGAAAGCCCGGTTGGCGGAACTGGACCAGCGTAAAGATGTGGAGGCTGCGCCCTGGGGCGAAGCGGTCGACGGGCTCCAAGTACTGCTCACAACCGTGTCACCGAGGCGGACTGAGTTCGAGCAGAACGAGCCGGTGCCCGGAGTGGTGGCGTTCCGGTATTTCAAGCCGACGGGGTTGCCGGGGGACTCGGCGAAGGCACGGGGAAAGACCCTGACCATATGCGCGGAGGGGCCGGGGGGAGTCCAGAGGAAAGAGGTGGCGATAGACCAACCGGGGGGTCTGCTTCCGACGATGGGGGCGTGGCGGTCGGGCGCGGAAGGGTTCGAAGGCAACCTGGGGCAAATCCTGTCGCTGTCGAAGCCGGGGATGTACCGGGTGTGGGTGGCGCACGAGGTGAAACCGGGAGCCGACAAGAAGGCGTGGAGCGGGTCGGTGCGCTCGGCGCAGTTAGAGATCGAGATCAAGCCCCGGCCGGAGGGACTGACGTGGGGCGAGGCGGTGGGAGGACTGCGAGGATGCATCCAGCCGAAGGTGGAGGACGGAAAGCTGACGGTGGAAGTGCGGCTGGAGAACGTGGGGAAGAAGAAGCTGGTGATCCTGCCCTTCGACGAGGGGGAGTTCAATTGGGAGCGGACATACGGGGCGGCGCTGAACTTCCAACTGCTTGACGCGAAGGGGACGGTGACGGAGAGGGAGACGCTGGATGCGACCTCGAACCTGAAGCGTCTGAAGTTTCTCGCAGAGATGATTCAACCGGGGGCTCAGGGTTTTGTTTTGGAGCCGAAAGAGCTGTACAACACGGTGGTCACGGTGGAGACGGGTAAGCGGGAACACAAGTTCCTGCACGGTCTGGAGAAGGCGCGGATGGACGGGAAGGAGAGGATCAGCGCGGTCTACAACACAACCCGGCACGCGTCGCTCGCAGAGAAGATCATCCAGGAACCGGTGTGGGGTGCGGAACTCACCATGCCGGCGGCGCCGCTGGCAGCGCCGAAGGCGGAGGCGAAGCGGGAGGAGGCGCCCTGGGGCGAGGCGGTCGAGGGGGTGCGGGTCCGTCTGCGTCCGGACAAGGTCCAGTTGAAAGCAGGTGAGACGCCGATCTTCAAGATTGACCTGAGAAGCGAGGAAGCCCGGTCATTTCCTTCGAGTCCAGCCGGTCCGGATCAGGAGTTCGAAATCCTCGTGGATGGGGGCGAATACCGATACGCTGGGCCCGACTTCAGAAACGTTGTTGACCGCACTCGGGTCGAACGTCGCGACGATATCCACTTGGCACTTCTTAGCAAGATGTGGTTGAACAAGAAGGATGGAAAGGCGCTTGAGCTGACCCCCGGCAAGCACACCGTCCACATCGCCTTCACCGCTCAGCCGACAGAGAAGGACGGCGGAAAACCTATCCGTGCCGTCAGCAACCCGGTCGAGATCGAAATCCTGCCGGTCGACGCGAAACCTGCCGACACCCGGCCGCCGACCTGGGTGACGATCCTGCCGAAGAGTCCGATACGTTCGCTGAGCGAATACCATCATGCACTGCGGACGGACCCGCCGGGGGAGCCGCCGCTCTATAAACCGGCGCCCGTGCCGGTCTCCGACATCGAGATCCGCCGGGCCGCAGACGGGAGTCGCGTCGCACGGATCCCCTACGCCGGGTACTTGCGGGACCATCAGGAACTCCGAGGACCGGACCTGCGACGCATCGGCGAGCTCCCTGCGGGCAAATACCTCGTCGCCCTCTGCGTGGGGGACCAGTGCTGCTCGAACGTGGCAGAATTCGAGATCGACCCGGCGTACGACCCGGTGAAGGAGCGGCCGCTGCGAGTCGCGGCGCTCGAGACCGTCCCGGGCCGGAACGTCGTCCACCTCGGGGTGCGCGGCACCGGGCCGACGCCCGAGGACCCGAAGTTCGAAACGTTAGCCGTCCACTTCCCGGAGCTCATCGTCGACGGGACGAAACGCCAGTTAAAGGGGACGGCAGGGTCTTCCTTCGCCCTGCGGCCGGGGGCGCAGTTCGACAGCATCGTGGACCTCGGGCAATACGACCCGCCCATCACGTTCGACAAGCCCCACACCGTGAAGGCGGCCTTCGGCCGGTACGAGTCCAACACGGTCGATCTGAGGATTCAGCGGCCGCTCGGGAACGAATGGGACCAGGCGACGGCGAAGCTGCCGCCCGTGCCGCCGCCCACGGTGCTGCTCCGGGGCAAGGTGACGGGACCCGACGGCAAACCGGCAAACGGCTACGAGGTGGCGCTGACCGCCCCGGGCGGCAACTATCGGGAGAAATCCGCCGAAGGCGGCCGCTACGAGTTCCCGAACGTTCCCCCGGGCGAGTATGGGCTTTCGGCCAACCCGCCGGGGAAAGGCCAGCCACAGGTGGGCTTGAGGAAGATCGCGCTCGAAGCGGAAAAGACGGTCGAGCGGGACCTGACCCTCGAACGGAAGTTCCTCCTGGTCGGCAGGGTCACCCAGGAGGACGGCAAGCCCGCCGCGAACCTCGCCGTCGATATCTCGGCGGCGGAGCAGGACGCCGAGTTCATGGACACGACGACCACGGACGCCGACGGGCGGTACGAGCTGGGGACGCCTTTCGGGAGGCTCTCGTACGTGGGGGTCGGCGGCGGCCGCGTGGACGGCGCCATGCCTGAGCTCAAGCCGGGGAAGAACACGGCGGACTGGGTTCTGAGGAAGGACGGCAACCGGTTTCGGGGCTTCCCGGCGAAGGATGCCGCCTGGGGCGAGGCGGTCGAGGGGGTGCGGGTGCGGCTGCGGGCGGACAAGCAACAGTGGAAGGTCGGTGAGTGGCCGAAACTCACGGTAGACCTCATCAACCGGGGCAACCGCGAGTTGCGTATCCGCTTGACCCATTGGCCGGAGGGAGACGTGCTGTATCCGATGGACACGCAGGTGCAACTCGACGGCGTTTGGTACGGGATGACCGTGTTCCGCGGGCCAGAAGTGGTGAAACCCTTTGGCCCCGGGAGCGAGTACAGCGATATCTTGGCTCCCCTCCATCGGGGTTACGGCTGGCAAAGCAAGGGAGAGAACAAGCCCCTGGAATTCAGTCCCGGTAAGCACAGCGTCCGTCTGGCATTGATCGCACATCCTCAAGGCAATCCCGAGGACGTCGACCGTCTCGGCCGGATACCCAGCGTTCGTGCCGTCAGCAACGCGGTCGAAATCGAGATCCTCGAGTCCGCGCCGGTGGAGATCAGGGCCGAAGATATCCCCCCGCTGACGCCTGAAGAGCGACAACGTGCTGAATCGCTCATCCAGCAGTTCAGCGCCCGGGAGTTCGCGGTGCGTCAGCAGGCGGTCGAAAAACTCGTCGAGATGGGTCCGGCCGTTCTCCCGATGACCAGAAAAACCCTCGCCGAAACCAAAGACAACGAGGTGAAACTCCGCTGCGAGATGGTCATCAAGGGGATCGCCCAGAAGCCCAGGATCGACTCAAAGGCTCCACCGGGAGCCGTCGAGCCCGCCCGGGGCGAGGCGGTCGAGGGGCTCGCGGTCAGGCTTGAGTGTGCGAAAACCGAGGTCCCGATGGGAAGCAAGGTCAACTTCAGCCTCGAGTTCAGGTTCGACGCGGAGGGCGCTGGAGCCCACGTAGATATCCTCCCCATATTCCGTCCGCGCGTCTTCGACGTGAAGGTCACACTGCGCGACACGAAGACGCGCAAGACCTATGAGCGATCGACGTTCCACATAATCGGGGGGCCTCCACGCATCCCCGGCCCGAAAGACCTTGTGATGCTTCGCGGCGGACCCATCCCCACGCAGGTGCTCGAGGTCTATCTGCTCGCATGGCGGGAGGGCGAAGATGAAAAGGAACCCGAGCAGATTCCCGAGGGGACCTATGAGGTCAGCGTCACATGCACCGTGGACGCGAACAAGGCTCCCGTTGGCTGGCCGGGAGGGGACACGAAAAAGGCTCCCGTTGCTGCCTGGCCGGGAGTGGACACCCGCCGTTTCTGGGCCGGCACGGTTGTCTCGCCGCCCATTCAGCTCACCGTGACGCACGCCGAGCCGAAAGAGGTGGAGATCAAGTATCCCGCCGCGCTCGTGATATCGGTCGAGAAAGGGAAGCTCGTCTCGCGCTGGAGCGACGAAGGCTGGAAGACCGTCCGACTCAAGGTGCGTCCGGGTCACGAGCTGGCCACGAGGGGCTATCGATTCGTCACCGTGAACGGAAAAGAGCGGCCGGTCCTGTCCTATAGCACGGGCGGCATCTCGTGGCTGGCCGCCGGTAATTTTGGGGACCCCGGAGACGTGGGGTTCACCAACGAGGACGTGAACCTCGCCCTCGCGGGTCAGAAGGTGGAGGCCCGCGTGAAGATGGAGGTTGTCGAATTTGCCCCGCCGGCGGGTGGGTTCGGCTACCCCGGCGCCGTATTGTGGACGGTAGAGGCGAAGGGGAAGTTCGCACCGGAAGACGCTGCGAAGCTTACCCGCCAGGTGGTCTATGACTGGGGTGACGCGGTCGGCGGGCTTCAGACGCAACTCACCCTGCGAGAGGGCGCGCCGGAAGACACTGAGGTTTTTCTCAATGTGCGCAATGTTTCCGACAAGCCGATCGAAGTCGGTCGGCTCCCTTTCCCGATCCGCCATCTTAAGGTCCTGCGCGACGGGAAATTCGAGGTGCCCGCCAGGGACAGGACGATGACGGACTTCGAGAAGAAGTTCGATACGGTGGGAGGCCGCGGAATCTTGAAGCCCGGCTCGTGGACCCAATACGCTATGTCCGACCTGGCCCGCGAGTACGACCTCACTACCGCGGGCACATATACGTTCCAGTGGGTGGGGGCTCCCGAGGGCGCCGCTGTCCAGGGACGCGTCCCGCCGCCCTCCAACGTTGCGATGATCCTCGTCGAGCCCAACGGACACATGCAACAGATTCCCCTCCCAATTGCCGGGGCACCCGACCACAAGGCCGGGGCTGAAGCGCCCTGGGGTGAAGCGGTCGAGGGGATTCAAGGACGTGTCTGGTTGACCGAGTCTCGTTACCGGCTTAGGGCGCCGATTCGAATAAGACTGGCACTGAAGAACATTTCCGACAGACCGCTGCACGTTCCAAGGGATATTGGCTTTTTTGACATTGTGGATCACCTCTTCTATGAGAATCAGGATCATAGTGATGATATAAAGGGAGGAGAACGGTCCGCCAAGGCCCAAGAGGACTTCGTCGTCTTGCAACCTGGGGCGACCTACGAGTTCCCTCTTGATCGGGAGAACATGGTTCTGAGCCCGAAGCGTTGCCAAAAACCGGGAAGGTATCGCTACTCGTTCGAAGCAAGCTTCCACAGGCCGCTTCGGACCGGCGGTAGCAACTTCTGGGCAGGCGGGATCAAGACAAACTCAGTGGAGTTCGAAATCGTTGCCGACGCCGGGCGGCCATCGGAGACAGAGCACAAGACGCCAAGCGCTGTTCCTGCACGTGAGGGCGGGGAGGCAGAGTCCGACCGGCGAGAGGCGAAGGAACATGAGGCGTCACTGCTCCGGGTGCCGGAAGGCGTCGAGCCGAAGACGGCGTCCATGGCGAGGATGCGCAAGCTGGGCGTTGCCCTCATCGCCTACGCCCACGACCATGAGGGCAGGTTTCCCGATTCGTGGGGTGAGTTGCTCAAGGAAGTATACCTGGTCTACCCGGCGGCCCTCGTCTGCCCGGTCTCGGGGAACACGGTGCCAGACGATTTCCCCAAAGACCCCAAGAAAGCCGAGTTGGCTGCGCTGAAACGTGCGGATGAGTTCAGCGACTATGTCCTCATTAAGGGAGTCTCGCAGACGAAAGCCGGGGACTTGATCCTCGCCCATGAGAAGCGTCCGTTCGTGGACGAAGGCCGGTGCTGCCTCTTCGTCGATGGCCACGTGGAATGGCTCGCCGAAGCGGACTTCCAGAAACGGATTAAGACTCAGCAGCCGCCCTGGGGTGAGGCGGTTGAGGCGGTGCAGGTGCGTCTGCGGGCAGAGAAGGTGCAGTGGAAAGCGGGCGGGATCCTGAGTTTCAGGATCGATGTGCGCAACACGGGCGGGCGGGAACTCAGCCTTGGGGGATTTCCTTTGTGGGATAGCGGGCACGTAGAGTTCTACGCGGATGGGCAAGCATACCGGGCCACGAAGATCAACCCCCAACTCAACGACCGTCCCTTCCTCTGGCTTCCCCCAGGTAGGCTGCACGAAGGCCTCAACTTCAACCTTGATGAAAAGGAGGCGTGGCGGGGCACGGCCGGCGGCCGCCTTCTTGAGCTCAAGCCCGGAAAGCACACGATTCTCTTCTCCTTCGTGGTCTTTACGGAGCCGCTTGACAAGGAAGAGAACCGACTTGCTCGCGTCTTCACCAACGCCGTCGAGATCGAAATCCTGCCCGCCGGGGCGGCAGCCGGGACCGAGGAGCAGGAGATCGATGCTTTCCTGGCGAGACTCGAAAAGTCCTGGCCCAAGAACTGGCACGTCGAGGCGCGAACGGACGGCAAGGTCGCGCCGGTCGGCTGGCCAGAGGGCGAGGGAACGTACCTAGTGCTCTCTTGCAAGGGCGCGAAGGTCGTGCCCGACGGCACGCGCGAAGGCGGCGAACTGCATCTATGGATCATGAAGCCGCCTTACGATAGCGGCCCGCCTGCGCAAACGAACTACGCCAGGGAGCTTGCCGCCTGGGACGGACGCCGCGTCTTCGCCCGGGGAAGTGTAGTAAGGGATGCGAACCGGCCGGGAGCCGTCTGGCCCGGTTGGGGTGGGGACCTCTTGACGGCGATGTATGAGGCCAAAGAGTCCGCCTGGGGAAAAGAGACGGCGGGTCTGAAGGCTCGCGTCTCCCTGCGGAAGCGCCAATACGTCGCCGGTGAGACGATCCAGGCGCGCTTGGAAGTCAGGAATGTCTCCGATCAGTCCATCCGAATGCCAGGGGAGATACGCTTCTTCTATTCTAACACGAACCTAGCGTTCGAAGGCGAGACGCCGACCGGCCTCATTGGCCAAGGTGCGGCGCCCGCGGATAAGGACATGGTCGTGCTCAAGCCGGGTGAGGTCCACGTGTTCCCGCATTTCCCCGAAGGTCTGGAACTAGGGCGACACCCGAACCGGCTCGGACGATACGCGTTCTCATACTCGCTCGCATACTATCCGCGAGAGAAGGACCGGTGGTCCGGACTGCTGACTTCCAACACGATCCTGTTTGACGTGGTCGCCCCCACCCCCGCGCCCGCCTGGGGTGAAGCGGTGCAAGGGGTCCAGGTCCGTCTGCGGGCCCAGCAGGAGAAATGGCTGAGGGATGAGGCGCCTGCGTTCTCGCTCGACATGCGCATCTCCGGGGAAGCGACGACGAAGTTCGTCGGCACGGTGGTAGGGTTCCTGGAGATCGAGTACGACGGCGAATGGTTTCAGGGGCATCCGACCGGGAGACGCGCCGTTTTCAGCGGACTCGAACGGGATCGGGAAGCGCTCAGCGTCCTTCCGGTCAACCTGAACGAGCGGTGGGTTAGGAAGAAGGGGGGCGAGCCGCTGAAGCTGTCCCCCGGCAGGCACAGGGTCCGCGTGGCACTCTATGCTCAACTGGACAGAGAGAAAGCCGATGAGCGTATGCGTGTCCTGAGCAATGCGGTGGAGATCGAAATCCTGCCGGCCGGGGCCGGCGCGACGTCTCCGGCGGGAGTGCCTGCGGCAAGTCCTTCCCGACGCCCCTGAGCGGGATGTACCCTATGCGGTCCCACCTGACGCTACGTTCCTATTGAATCTCGTGCGGCCAATGGAACTAGTTCCCCCTCTCCCCTTGAGAGAGGGCTGGGGTGAGGGGTTCTTGGAACAGGCGAGAGAAAAACGGAGGAGAGCGGACAAGAAGAAGCGGTTTCCGGAAAATCGGCAAGAGTCGACCTCAGTCGAGGCGGAAGAAGCGTCTAGCGTTGAGGCCGAGGATGAGTTCCTTGTCGCGGTCGCTGATGCGTGCGAAGAGGACCCTGCCGATCTGCTGGGTGGCGGCGAGGAAAGAGACGTCGCTTCCGAAGAGGATCTTTTCCGGCCCGGTCTCCTTGACGAGGCTCTCGACGGCATTCCAGGTGCAGGCGGAGTTACAGGTATCGAGGAAGATGCTGTCACGTCGGCGGGCGAGGTCATAGTATTTCTGCGGCTCGGCGGCGGCCGCGTGTGCGAGGAGCCACCGGATGTTGGGATACTCCGCGGCGAGGCGGTCGATGGCGGGGAGTTCCTCGGCCCAGGTGTGCGCGAGCACCGGCCAGGACCGGGAGTTCGCGATCTCGTAGGCCGGCCGGTATTCGGCACAGTCGTAGGGCTTGCCGTGATAGCTGTGGATCTTGACAGCGGCGAGTCCCTCCGCGGCGCAGCGCTCGATCTCGGGGGCGACGCCCGCCGGATCGTTCGGGTTGACGACGATGTAGCCGTGGAGCCTGCCCGGATAGGCCCGGGTCGCGGCGATGACGAGGTCGTTTCCGGCGCGGAAATCGGACCCGACGGCGGCGGGGACGCCGCTCGTGGCCGCTTGAGCGATCCCGATCCGGTCCATCACCGCAATGACGTCCGCCGCCTCGCACTTCGGCATGTGGAACTGGTGCCACTCGCCGAGGTGCTGGTGCGCGTCGAAGAGGAAGAGACCGTCGAGACGTTGGCCGAGTCGGGCGCGCTCGAGAATGGTCGCTTTCGTGGTCGTCATCGGACAGCTCCGAGCAGGTTATGCAGGTTGACGCGGGCGATGAGCTGCTTGTCGTCGTCGCTGATCTCGGCGTAGAGGAGGTAGGAGACGGCGGGGCCGATCTCGTGCTCGGGGAAGCCCGAGCCGAAGAGGAGCCGCTCCGGCCCGAACCGCTTGACCACCTGCTCGACGAACCCCGAGAGGGAATGCGGGGCGCCGAGGTCCATGCGCAGTGACGGGTACCTCGCGAAGAGGCCATAGAGCCACCGGTTCGTCCGGTAGTTCACGTTCGAGAGGACCACGTTGAGTCTGCGGTGCCGATCGAGGAGTTCCGCGAGTTCGTCCGGCACGACCTCGTCGAAGAGGAGGAAGACGGGGACGCGCCGGTCTTCGAGGGCGGTTAGCAGGCTTCCGGCACACCAGTCGCGGAGCGTGTAGGAGTGCGTTTTCGGATAGAGCCATACCGCCCGGACCCCCAGACGGATCATCCGGTCCACGGTCTCGGCGGGATCTCCCGTCTCGCGGGTGGACTCGGGGAGCAGGGACCAGGTGGCGAGGAGCGCTTGGGTGGAGTGGAGTTCCTCGAGGATGCGGTGGTTGGCGGCGACGGGACCGGTTTCGAGGGCGAGCCGGTGGCGGACGAGCGCCTGGGCGATCGAGAGCCGCCGGAGCTCGGCCAGGAGTCCCTCGACGGAGGTCGGCTCGCCCGGGACGCACTTGTTGGGCACGCCCAGACGGACGTTCGAGTCGAAGAGTTCGATCATGGGTCTACCGGAGCGCCTGGACGACGGTCGCCGTCATGCCCATGGCGGTCTGGTCGTCGGGGGCGCCGAAGACGCCGACGAGGCACGTTCCCCTTCGGGCGACCATTCCGCGGCCGAGCTTGGGATGCGTGGCGAGATACCCGTGGTCCCACGGTCCGGGCAGGACCTGCGGGGTTTCCCCGTCCTTGAGCAGTGCCCGACGAAGCTTGAGGTAAGCGGTTTCGACGGAGTCAGGGGCCGCCGGCATCCCTCTCCTCATCCTGAGTTTTCGTTCCGCCCCGGGCGTGACGATCGCCAGGAACATGGTGGCCTTCTTTTCGCCGAACTGGTACTCGACGGTGAACCCGCGTCCCAGGAAGTCGTATCCGAGGAGGTTGTCCACGTAGTAGGCGTCGCAGGCGGGGACGCGTCCGGCGTCCGGGAAGAGGGCGAGTTCCCCAATCGCGGTCGGTCCCTGGATGTTCTCGGCCGTCCTCTGGGCGAAGTAGGTGAGGACCTCTTCGGGGTTCTCGACCTCCGCGGTCAGCTTCACCCGCACAAAATAGTTCCCTTTCCAGAAGGTGCATTCCTTCGTCCCGACGCGACCTCCGCCGCCCACGCTCGTGATGTTGTCGGCACGGTTGCACTCGACGGAGAGGATCCCGTAGGCGTCCAGCGGCTGGTACATCAGGTACGCGTCGGCGACCACGGCGGGTTTGGCGAGGAGGTTCGGCCGGTAGACCCCGTGCTCCAGCTTGATGAGGCCGTAGTCGTTGTACAGGTCCGCCTTTTCGCCCAGGTAGAGGTAGACGTTCTCGCGGCTGTAGTACTTGACCGCGTTGTCGTAGAGGTCGAGCTGCCAGCCCTCGGGGTCGTCCTGGGGCAGGACCTCGACCAGCCGCACCCCGGGGCTCGACCAGTGCGGCACGTACGTGGGCCCCGCGGCTTCCTCCCTCGCCGAGCGGCCCGAGGAACACCCACCCGTCACCAAGAGTGCCAGCGCCAGCGTCGCTAGATACCGTTTCATGAGATCTCCCCTGGTTCCTGAAGTTCATGGCTGGAAATCGACCAGGTAATCATTTCCGTCGATAGCCCCGTTGTCAACCAAAATTTCCCGTTGCGTTTCGGGGGGCATTCCGGTATAAAGACCGTCCGCGTCCCGTCGGGTGCAGATATGTCCCGTGGCAGCCTATTGTCTCGTCCCGGAAACAACTGTTTTATGTCATCCTGAGCGAAGCGAAGGATCTGGCCTGGGAAGCCCATGGCCGGGCGCATTTTTGGGCGAAATCAACGCACTTCAGCATCTCGGTGCCAGATTCCTCGCCCCGCGAAAAGAGGCGGGGCTCGGAATGACATCGTCAACGTGTTTCCGGGACGGGACACTAGCAGGAACTCAGAGTGAAAGGGGTGGAACATGGGTGACGTGAAATTCCTCTTGCGTGAGAAGGACGTTCCGAAGAGATGGTACAACCTCGCGGCGGACCTTCCGACGCCGCTGGAGCCTCCGGTGAAGCCGGACGGCACGCCCGTCGGTCCCGCGGACCTCGCACCGGTCTTCCCGATGAACCTCATCGAGCAGGAGGTGAGTCGGAAGCGGTGGATTCCGATTCCGGAGGAGGTGCTGAACATTCTCTACCGTTGGCGTCCGTCGCCGCTCCGGCGGGCGGTGCACCTGGAAGCCTACCTCAAGACCCCGGCCCGCATCTACTGGAAGGACGAGAGTCTGAGTCCGCCCGGGAGTCACAAGCCGAATACCGCCGTCCCCCAGGCCTGGTACAACAAGCAGTTCGGGATCCAGAAGCTGGTGACCGAGACGGGCGCCGGGCAGTGGGGCAGCGCCCTCGCCTTCGCCTGCAAGCTCATCGGACTTGAGTGCAAGGTGTTCATGGTGCGGATCAGCTACGAGCAGAAGCCGCTGCGCAAGGTCATGATGCAGCTCTGGGACGCCAAGTGCGTTCCGAGTCCGAGCACTGAGACGCGTGCCGGCCGCGCGGTACTCGAAAAGACCCCCGATACCCCGGGCAGCCTCGGCATCGCCATCAGCGAGGCGATCGAGGAAGCGGTCACCGATGCGACCGGCAAGACGCGCTACTCGCTGGGGAGCGTCCTCAACCACGTGCTCCTGCACCAGACCATCATCGGACTGGAGGCGAAGAAGCAGTTGAAGTTAGCGGGCGAGGAGAAGCCGGACTTCGTCATCGCCTGTGCGGGCGGGGGAAGCAAC
>Ga0315282_10005853_pt1 | contig 20791 bp, 22 predicted proteins | sample YL17G07_20_MG_FD_203693 | JGI IMG/M metagenome (GOLD analysis project Ga0315282, IMG submission 203693) | Sediment microbial communities from Yellowstone Lake, YNP, Wyoming, USA - YL17G07_20 | ecosystem: Environmental > Aquatic > Freshwater > Lake > Sediment | place: USA: Wyoming | collected... | reverse complement strand
GGGTTCGGGCATGGGTTTATCCTCCATGGTTTGATAGCCTTACGGTCATATACTCGGTCAGGCCAGAAGGATACACCCGGCCCGACCCTTTTTCTAGCCAAGTTACACACAGATAAGAATACTACCTGGCGGAGGCGGAGCGACGCAGCCGCGGGCTTCCGAGGCGGAAACCGGATCACAGCCCGGCGCGGATTGGGGGCCCCTACTGCATCCCCGGGGGGCCACCGGGGACGGTCCCCGGGGGGCCACCGGGGACGGTCCGGAGAGGGCCACCCGGGACGGTCCGGGGAGGGCCTCCGGGGACGGCCAAGGGAGGGCCACCCGGGACGGTCCGGGGAGGGCCACCCGGGATGACCCGGGGGGTGGAGACCGGATTTCGGCCATCATCTTGGAGATGCAAGGGTTAGGGCCGATTTTCGGGGTTTTGGAGAGTTGTCATAGAATGTAAGTCGGGCCGGGTGCGAATTGCCGGTTTGACTAGCTCGGGACACGATCTCGGCTTGGGACACGAATCCAATTCCTCAGCAGAATTGGTTCATGTCCCGCGCGAATCGGGTTATGTCCCGCGCGAGCCGGTCATGTTCCGTTGCCGGCGGAATCGGGTTATGTCCCGCGCCTGAGCACCCTGAGCGCTTCCCCGGCAAGGTAGAACGAACCGGCAACCACGATAGGAAGTGGCGAATGATGAGTGACGATTGACGATTGCCGGGCAAGGGATAGGGCCTCGGGTACGCTGTCAGCCGTGACGTGGGAGATGCCGAGACCGGTGAAGATGCGCTTCAGCTCTGGCAGTGCCATCGCCCGCGGGGAATCGGGCTTGACGAGCACCGCGGTTTCGACCCACGGCGCGAGCGGTCGCACGGTCTTCGACACGAGCTTGCCGCCAAGGGAGCCGTACACGAGAATCACGCGCCGCTTCACGTAGTCGGCAATGACGCGAGCCAGGGCGCGGCCCGAGTCAGGGTTGTGGCACGAGTCCGCGATGGTCAGAGGCCGCCCGCGGACTACCTGGCAGCGAGCCGGAATCGAAACGTGCCTGAGCCCTTTGCGGATTCCGCCCATCTTGATGCGCGGGTCTGACTTGGCGAGCAGGCCGAGGACAGTCAGAACCGTGCGGCAGTTCTCGACCTGGTGCCGGCCGAGCAGCGGCAGCACGAACCGCCCCGAGCCAAGCTCGCCCGATGCCTGGAAGGCGACGCCGGTTTGGGTCGGGGTCTCATCGTACACGCGCACGCTCGACTCGGCACGAATCAGATTGGCCCGTACCGTCCTGGCGCAGGACGCCAGCTCGGCAAGCGCCTGCGGTTCCTGGATGCCCAAGATGACCGACTTCCCCCGGCGCATGATTCCGGCCTTTTCCCGGGCAATCTTGCGCAACGTGCCGCCCAGCACCTTGACGTGGTCCAGGCCGATGCGGGTAATGACCGAAACCTGCGGCTCGGACAGGTTTGTCGCATCGAGCCTGCCGCCCAGCCCGACTTCGACAATGGCGTAGTCAAGCTTCCTGCGCGCAAAGAGGTCGAAGGCCATGGCCGCGGTAAGCTCGAAGTAGCTGACCGGGGATTCACGATTTACGATTGACGATTGACGATTGAGAGCAGGGACCTGGACGAAGCGTCTGAGCCTTTCGACCTGGCGGGCGAAGGCGCTTTGCGATATCGGTTTGCCGTTGAGCTGGATTCGCTCGCGAACGTCAAGAACGTGCGGCGAGACGAAGAGCCCGGTCCGAAGGCCGCAGCCGCGCAAAGCGGCGTCGAGCATGTAGCAGACCGAGCCCTTGCCCTTAGTCCCGGCAACAAGGATAACGTTCTTCAACCGCGTCTGAGGATTGCCGGCAAGTTCGAGCAGCCGCCTTATGTTATCGAGCTTGAACTCTTCCCGCGGCTTCGCAAGCTTTTCGTAATTGACCAGAGAGTCGAGGAACGCCAGCGCGGCCCGGTAGCCCGTGTGCCTCGCGCTCCGACCGCTATTCACGAATCACGTCATCTTCCGGGCCCGTGCGAAGCTCGATTCCGCGCGTGCTCGACCGGATGAAGCCCGCGAGTTGCTCAAGCTGCTCCCTGCCGGCGCCGGGTCTTACCTCGGGCAGGAGTTCTTTCTCAATAGTTGCCAAAGCCCTGGTGAGTGTCAAGTTCCTGCGGTAAATGGCAAGGAACGCCTGCTTGATTGCGGAAAGCACCGGCCCGCTCATGCCGGCCCGCTTCAGCCCGACGGTGTTAACGCCCCGCACTCGGCAGGGACGCCCGGCCGCGAGCAGGAACGGCGGTATGTCCTTGTTGACGAAGGAACACGCGCCGACCATGGCGAGAGCCCCGATGCGGCAGAACTGGTGCACGCCGGTGAGCCCCCCGATATTCGCGCCGTCCCCGACCTCAACGTGGCCGCCCAGTTGCACGCCATTGGTCAGGACGCAGCCATTGCCGACATGGCAGTTGTGGGCGATGTGGACGTAGGCCATGATGAGGTTGTCGTTGCCGATGACCGTGGCCGTACCCTCGCCGCTCGAACGATGCACGGTTGTGTACTCGTGGAAGATGTTGCCCGAGCCTATGCGGACCTGGGTCTCTTCGCCCCGATACTTGCGGTCGGCCGGAGGACCGCCGAGCGCCACGCCGGTCGCGAAGCGGCAATCCGCGCCGATTGTCACTCTCCCTTCGAAAAGGCAGTACGGACCCACCTCGCTGCGCGGTCCCGGCTTGACCCGGGGCCCGACCAGCGCGGTCGGATGGATGCGGGCCGGAACGGCTACCGCAGCGCGCCGGTTACCAGCGCCTCGCAAGCCAGCTCCTCCCCCACGCTCGCCTGACCCTTGATTTTGTACACGCCGGCCCTGCCGGTGACGATTTCGGCGCGAATGGTCAGGCGTTCGCCCGGTTTCACCTGGCGGCGGAAACGTACGCTCTCGATGCCGACGAAAAGAGTCTTACGCTCCTTGCGCTCTTCCTGGGTCACGAGGACAACCAGGATTCCGGCCTGAGCAATCGCCTCGACCATCAGAACCCCGGGCAGGACCGGGTATCCGGGAAAGTGCCCGGCGAAAAAGAACTCGTCCGGCCTGATGTCGCGGAATGCTTCGATAGTCTTGCCTTCAATCTTCGTCACGCCGTCGACGAACAGAAAGGGCTCCCGATGGGGCAGAAAGCTCTTAATCTTCTCGGCGTCCATCACCAATACGCTCATTGTGCCTCCATCTCGCGCGCAAAGGCGAGGTTCAGCTTGTGGTTGGGAAAAGACGCATATATGTCGGCGCACACCGGCCGCCCCAGCAGCCACAGGTCGCCAATCAGGTCGAGAATCTTGTGACGCACCGGCTCGGCCTCCATCCGCTCGTCCTTTGGATAGACCACGCCCCCGCGGCGCACGAGCCTGAAGCCGATGCCGTGCCGGCGACGGAAGACGCGCAGCTCCTCGGCGAGCGGGCCGCAGGTCCGCGCGCCTGCCAGCCCCTTGGCAAAGACCGCCGGCGTTACGTCGAGCGAAAGCTCATCAGGACCCGGGTAGCCGAGCAGGGCCGCGATGCAGGTTATCCGCAGGCACGGTGCGGGTTCCGCCCAAAGGAAACCCGTCTTGTCCCGGGCAAGACACGACCCCACGTCGGTTAGCGGCGTCAACTCTGCATCCAGCTCGACGACTCCGGCCTGATCGAGCGCCGAGAAATACGGAAGGCTGCTGCCGTCGCAGAACGGAAGCTCGCCGCCCGTGGATTCGACATTGAGGTCGGTCACGCCGAGCCCGGCGCAGGCAGCCAGGAGATGCTCGACCATGCAGACGCGGTTTCTGCCGCGACCGAGACAGGTGGTATGTTCCTTTACTGAGGCCCGGCCCGGGGTCGCCTTGATTCTCTCGTTGAAGATGATTCCCTGCCCGGTCCGGCCCGGCTTCAGCACTACCGAGACGCGTCGCCGGTTCAGCAGGCCGGCGCCGCTGAGCCGGACAGGCTGCCGGATGGTCCTGCGGTTCACTGGTCCCGGCCGAACGAACGCCAGAGCCGCGCCCAGAACCGTTTGGCTTCGGCATGGGGCCGCGCGGGTACGCCCGAGTAATGCGAGCCTGCCGGCACCGAGCGAAATAGAGCGGACTTGGCATAGATGACGCTGTCGTCGCCGATCGTCACGTGGTCCTTTACGCCGACCTGCCCGGCAAGCTGGACCCGGTCGCCGACCCGCACGCTGCCCGAAATGCCGACCTGAGCCACGATGATGCAGTTGCGGCCGATAGTGACGTTGTGACCGATGTGAACCATGCAGTCAATCTTCGTTCCCCGGCCGATTCGCGTCTCGCGGCCGGTGCGCGCCCGGGCAATGGTGACGTTGGCACCGATGTGAACGTCGTCCTCGACCACGACGCGGCCGTTGTGTTCCAGCAGCCGATACTCTTCGCCCTGTCTTTCGTACCCGAAACCGTCACAGCCGACGACCGTGCCCGGTCCAATCCGCACCCGGGCGCCGATGTCGGTTCTCCCGAGAATCGTGACGTTGGGGCCGATGACCGTATCCGGGCCGATTTCGACTTCGGGCCCGAGGTAGACGAACGGCGCAAGGCTGACGCCCGGCGCGACTTTGGCCCCGGGCGCAACCCAGGAGAGCTCAGGGTTTCTCAATGGCCGCCAGCAGCACCCGGACTACTGAACCGACCTGCTCCTGCAGGTCCTCGATTCGGTTAGCCGTCCCGTCCTGCGTTTTCAGCAGGGTGCCAAGTCGCACGTTGACGAGTGAGAGTTCAAACTGGATACGCCGGTCCTGCTTGCTGGCGGTGCCGAACACCACGTAATCCGCGTCCAGCGCCCGGGCCACCTCCAGAGCCTTGTCCTGCTGCACCTGCTGGGTCTGCAGGCCGCGGTTCTGCAACTCCTGGTCGACCTTGGCATTCGCAACCATGTCTACGTTGGACTGGACGCGAATCAGATCGTAGACAAAGTCCCGGATGCGGGCGCCCACCCGGTCCTGCTGTGCCTGATCGTTGCTGTTGTAGACCGGCACGAGGGCGTACACCTGCTTGCCCGTGCTCACCGGCGCGACCGGCTCGAACTCGCGGTTCAACTCGTCCACCACGAGGTCAGTCAGGTCCAGACCCGTCTGGCTGTAGACGATGCCCGCCTTCGTCGCATCCAGCACAAGAGCGAACCCCTCGTCTGCCGCCAGCAGCGTGACCGAAGAATCAATCTTCTCGATAATCGGGGCAATCAGTTCCTTGTTCTTCTGGTCAATCTTGCCGTCCTTGCCGTAGATGTCGGCGAGGTAGCTGTCGTAGCGCTGTTTGCGCTGATTCACCTCGGCCATCTTCGCCCGCTTGCCTTCCTCGGATAGCGTCAACTGCTGCGACTCGTACTCCTGCTTCGCCTGCTCGTAGTCGGTTTTGAGCGAATCGGCCTTGGCCTCGAACTTGGCGATGGCGGCGTCGAGCTCTTTCTTGGCTTCGATTGCCGCTTCGTACTTGGCTATCACGCGGTCGGTGTCGACGTAGCCGATTTTGTACTCTTTGGCCGCCAGCAGCAGTGCTGCGGCAAGCGTGACGGCAAGCGCCCTGCCGAATATCCTCACGATTCCTCCTTTGGGTATCGTTCTCCTGCGTTCTCTTTGAGCGCGGGGAATGCGCGCTCGTCCATAACCCGGAGCGGAGTGCCCGTCAATCCGGCTCCGTTCTGCTCTATCAGGAAATCAGCCAGGACCCCGGTCCTGAGCGAGCCGGCACACCCGGCCGCGAGTCTCAGGTAGTTGTCGGTGAGAGCGCTCCGCCTCGTCTCGACAATCGCCTGGCGCACCGTCATTACAAAACGTCGCTGATACTCATGGCGCGATTGCTCGGAAATCTCCCGGAGCTGCTTGACGCGCGCCCGGACCGTCGAGCGCTCGGGAGCGCCGCTGCCCGCGGACGCCGCGGTTCCCGGTCGAGGGGAAAAAGAGAAGACGTGCAGGTAGCTGACCGGGACCTGGCTGATGAAGGACTTCGTGCGTTCAAATGAAGCGTCGCTTTCGCCGGGAAACCCGACAATCACGTCGGCGCCGATGCAGGCATCGGGTCTCGCCGATGAGAGCCGGTCAAGCAGACGGCCGTATTCAATCGTTGAGTACGGCCGGCGCATCGCCTCAAGCAGCGCGTCGTCGCCCGATTGCAGCGGAACGTGGAAATGCGGGCACACCTTCGCGTCGGAAATCGCGTCGAGAAGCCCGCGGTCAATCGTGTCGGGCTCGATTGAGCCCAGCCGGATGCGGTACTGTCCCGGCAGCGCCAGCAGACGTCCGAGCAGGCCGGCCAGGCTCACGCCGGCGGCATCCCGGTACGTGCCGAGGTTCAAGCCGGTGAGGACCGTCTCGTGGAATCCTCCCGCCAGTAGTTGCTGAAACTGCCTGCAGACCGTTGCCGCGGGTGTCGAACGCGGAGTTCCTCTGAGACCGGACACCACGCAGTAGGAGCATCGGCGCGCACAGCCGTCCTGGACCTTGAGCAGGGCCCGGCTGCGGTTCGGCGCCGGCGTGCAGCCGTCGACCTCGGCCTGTTTGCGGGCATTGTCCCAGACCTCGTCCACTCCCGCTATGCGACTGGCAGTTGCCCGGGAGCGCTCGACCATGCAGCCCATGACCACGACCCGCGGCTTGGGCACGAGCCGGCAGACCCGCCGTATGAGCTGGACCGAACTGCGGTCGGCCGCCGACGTTACCGTGCACGTGTTTACGAAGCAGGTGTCGGCCTCGGCGGGGTCGGCAACGAGAACGACGCCCTGCCGGCGCAGTCTCTGCCGCAGGGCGTCGCTTTCAGACTGGTTCAACCGGCAACCGGCGGTCAGGACCGCAGCCGTCTCCGCGGTCCGGCCGTGCCGCGGGCTATTCCTCGTCGAACTCGCGCAGGTGGTCTTCAAGCGTGAACCGGTCGGTCTCCTCTTCGTGGTAGCGCTCACGCTCCCGTGGCTCGCGCCGTTCCGGTTCCTGCTCCTCGGGTTCAGGCTCCAGCTCGGGATGCAGTGCGCGCTCGCTGAGCGCGATCCGGCGGTGCTCGGCATCTACCCTTATCACCTTCAGCTCGAGTTCCTCGCCGATCTGGTACTTGTCTTTCGCCTTCTTGCCGCCCCGCACCAGTTGACTGATGGGCACGAAACCCTCGATTCCGTAGGTCAGGCTGACAACCGCCCCGGGCTTGGGCAGGTCGAGAATCATCGCCTTGACCACGTCGCCCTCTTTCAGCTCGCGGCTCAGGCTGTAGAACGGGTCCTCCTGGGTCTGCTTCAGACCCAGGGTTATCCGCCGGTCCTCCTTGTCGATGCCCAAAATGATCGTCTCGACCCGCTGGCCCTTTTTCAGCTCTTCCCGCGGGTGTTTGATCTTCTTGGTCCAGGAGACGTCCGCATTGTGAATCAGGCCCTCGATGCCCTCTTCAATCTCAACGAAGGCGCCGAAATCCTTCAGCGCCCTGACTTTGCCCTCGACCTTCTGCCCCACGTGGTATTTCTCGTCGATGAGCGACCAGGGGTCGGGCAGGGTCTGCTTCAGGCCCAGCGATATGCGGCGGTTCTCCTTGTCGATGTTCAGAACCACGGCTTCGATGTCGTCGTCAACCTTGAGAAGCTGCGAAGGATGGTGGATTGACTTGGTCCAGGACATCTCGGAGATGTGGATCAGACCTTCGATGCCCTTTTCCAGTTCGACGAACGCGCCGTACTCTGCCAGGGTCGTAACCCGGCCCCGGATTCGCGACCCGACCGGGTACTTCTCCTCGACCCTCTCCCACGGATGAGGCGTAAGCTGCTTCAGGCCCACGGTGATGCGGCCGGTGCTCGGGTCCGCGGACAGGACTTTGACTTTCAACTGGTCGCCGACGTTGACCACCTCGGTCGGATGGACGACTTTGTTCCAGGCAAGGTCGGAAATGTGCAGGAGCGCATCCACGCCGCCGATGTCCACGAACGCCCCGAAATCGGTGATGGTCTTGACCGTGCCGTCGATCACGTCCCCGACCGTCAACCGGCTGAACACCTCGCGCCGTATCTGGTCCTGCCGCTCCTCCAGGAGCAGCCGCCGCGACACGACGATGTTCTTCTTGTACCAGTTGACCGACAGTATCTTGACCTCAAGCTGCCTGCCGATAAGGTCGTCCAGGTTCGGCACCGGCCGCAGGTCCACCTGCGAGCCGGGCAGGAACGCATCGAGACCCAGAATCTCCACGGCCAGGCCGCCCTTCACGCGCTTTATCACCGTGGCCGGTACGCCCTCGGCACTCTCCGATTTCTGCTTGATCGTCTCCCAGGCAAGCTGGAAGTCGGCTTTCTTCTTCGAGATGACCGGGAACCCTTCCCGGTCCTGGAGCGCATCGAGATAGACCTTCACCTCCTGCCCTTCATTGGCGTCGTCCGGGTTACGGAACTCATCCAGCGGCAGGATGCCTTCGGCCTTCAGCCCGATGTCCACCAGCACGACGTTGGGCAGCCGTTTGATGATTCGGCCGGTGACGATCTCTCCCGGTCGCAACGTGGGGAACGAACTGGAGTAGATGTCCGCGTTCGGCTTCTCTCCCGGCACGGATTCGGCGGCCGGGCTGAGACCGGACTCGGGGACATTGACCCCGGGACCCGGCTGGCCTGGGACGTCGGCCTGGTTAGTTTCCTCTGCTGACATTAACGTGGTCCTCCTTAAACTGGATTTCTGGCAATGGCGACAATCTCACGAACCACCCATGAAGGCGTGGAGGAGCCGGCGACTACGCCGATTCGGGCCTTTCCCTTGAGCGCTCGTCCACGCAAGTCTGCAGCACGTTCCACGAACAAGACCTCACGGCCCGCGCTCCGGGCGATCTCGGCCAGGCGCGAGCTGTTGGCGCTGTTCCGACCGCCGACCACAATCACCAAGTCTGCCTTTCGGGCAATCCGGGCAACTGCGTCCTGGCGCGCGGCCACTTCTTCACAGATGGTATCGAAAACTCGCAGTTCAGTATAACGAAACCGGCTGAGGTTGGCAACAGCCTCCCGGAACTGCCGGCGCGACATGGTCGTCTGGGCAACCACGCCGATCTTCTGCGCGGACACCCGCATCCGTGGCGAATAGACCCGACCCGACCTGCCGCTGTGGCCGAGAATCGACCGTACTTCAGGATGGTTCCGCTCGCCCACAACGACCACGGTATACCCCCCCTGTCTGAGACGCCGCGCGACGTTCTGAACCTTCCGCACGTAGGGACAGGTGGCATCGATTGTTCTGATGCCCAGCCTCCGGCAGGCGGCAAGGGCTGAAGGCGGACAACCGTGAGCCCGTATGACCAGCGCGCCGTCCCGGGCATCTCTGACGCGGGACACGGCCCTGATGCCCTGGTGCTCCAGCTCCTCGAGAACCAGCGGATTATGGACGAGCTCCCCGAGCGTGTACACTCTCCCGAATCGCCGCTGGCCGGTCTGGGCCAGTCTGATGGCACGCTCAACCCCGAAGCAGAAACCGGTGGGCCGGCCCGTGACAACCCTGGCCATCAGCCGCTCCGCTGCCACGCCGCGTCCGCCAGCCCGCGTATGTGCTGCTCTACGGTATGGGCCATACCGACATAGCTGCGGCGGTCGCGGCCGAAACCGTCGGGATACACCGGGTCACCGAAGACGACGCTGATGCGACTCGGCCCGGCCGGCCTGCACCGAAGGCCGCGGCTGACAAAGTCCCGATCGGTCCAGTAGGATACGATTGACCGAGCCACACCGGCCATGTACACCGGGACTACCGGCACCTGGTTCGCAACGGCCAAAAGCCCGATGCCGGGCCTGAATCGGGCCATCTCGCCGGTCTTGCTCCGCGTCCCTTCCGGGAACAGCACCAACGTCTGCCTCCGCTTCAGCAGCCACGAGCAGCGCTTGATCGCCGCCGCATCGGCTCCGCCGCGGCGCACCGGCCAGGCGTTCCATGCCCTTATCAACCACGCGAACGCCCGCGACGCCGCAAAGAGCTCCTCTTTCGCGAGAAAGTGGACCTCGCGTGCCGCGGCCATCCCGATGATTAGCGGGTCGAAGTTGGACACATGGTTGGCCGCGAGTATCTGCGGACCGGCAACCAGCTTATCCCGGCCCCGGACCCGCAGGTGCAGCAGGAACCTCTGCAGAGGATACGTTGCCAGCCAGGCAACCCGCCACCTGAGCTTCAAGGTCTATTTCCCGGTGCCGGCCCGGAGCCGCTCCCGTGCCAGAGCGCACACGACCGCTACCTGCTCGTCCACGGTCAAATGGGTCGTGTCCACGAGCACGGCGTCGGAGACGCGCTTCAGCGGGCTGACGCGCCGGCCTGAATCAATCCGGTCGCGCTTGGTCAGGTTCGCAAGTACCGCCTCCCGGTCAACCGCGGTTCCCTGCTCCGCCAGTTCGACCTGCCGACGGCGCGCCCGCTCGGCGGCGTCACAAACGATAAAAACCTTGAGCCGGGCATCGGGAAAGACGACGCTGCCGATGTCGCGGCCTTCGCACACGAGCTTCCGTCCCCGGGCAATGCGTCGCTGTTCCTGCACGAGCTTCCTGCGTACCGCGGAAATCGCCGATACTTCTGAAACGAAGGCACTCACCCTCGGCTCCCGGATTCGCTCGGTCACGTCCTGGCCGTCCAGCTCGACGCGCAGGCGGCTGCCACGCCAATCCGGTTCGACGCGTATCCTCGACAGCAGGCGTGCGAGTTGCCGCGGACGGCACGGATTCGCGCCCGTCTCGAGAGCCTTCAACGTGACCGCCCGGTACATCGCGCCTGTGTCGAGATAATGGAAGCCCAGACGCCCGGCGCAGAGCCGGGCCGTCGTGCTCTTGCCCGAACCGGCCGGGCCGTCAATCGCGACCACGAACCCCGACCGCGCCCTGCTGTGCTTCATGCCTGCGGAGTCTGACGCGCGAGGCGACGCCTACTCCGCCTCGCCCAGGGCGTATTGATGGACCAGTTGCAGTTGCATCGCCCGGAGCCGCGACGCAATCGTCTGAGCCACCATGCGCATCATGACGTACCCGAGTCGCGGGTCGTCTTCAAACGCTTTGTTCAGCCTGGGGACTTCAAACTCGATGTACGTGCAGTCGGTCATCGTCTTGCTGCCCGCAGTGTAGTGCGGGTTGCCGACCAGTCCGGACCACGCGAACATCTGCCCCGGTCCCAGGGTCGTAACCATGTAGCTTTTCTTGCTTACTCCCAAGTCGAGCTCCAGCACGACACCAAGACGGCCGCTTACCAGAATGTAGAACTTGTCGGCCGGCTCGCCCTGCACGTCAATCGGCTGCCCGGCTTTGACCTCGCCCGTCTTCGCTATCCGCGCGACGAGGTCGATGTCTTCATCCGAGAGCAGACCGAACTCAGGAATCGTCTTTAGAAACTGCTTTACATCCACGGGTCCTCCGTATCTGACATCGTTCTCTCAACTGTGAAACTATCCGACCGGCAGCAGCGTGTCAAGGGACGACGACCCCGCCCCCGTATTCGGCAGCTAGCGCACCTCGGCGAAACGGGACTTGGCGAAGACGACGCGGCCGACATCCGTGTCGAGCGCCCCGGTAATCACTACCTCAACCTCGCTCCCGACCGCGCCCGCCGCGTTGTCGACAACGACCTTGATGCCCCCTTCGAGGTAGCCGATGCCCTCGTTCTTCTCCTTGCCCTTCTTGGCGATCCTCACCTTCAGCTCGGTGCCGGGCAAGTAGGTGGGTCTGAACAGATTGTAGATTTCGAGCGTCGTGATCGCCTGTGCCGGCGCCGACGCGGCCTTGAGTTCGGGCCTCATGGTGATGAGCGTTGCCTTCGTGCGCCGCAGCGTAGCCAGGAACTGCTCCCGCTTCATCAACTCCCTGTCCAGCTTGACTGTGATTCCCCGTATCCGCTTCAGCCGCTCGACCGTTTCCCATGCGCGCCGGTTCCGATGGTCGCCGTTCTCCTGGGAGGTCAAGGGAGGCGGCTCAGGAAGCAGGAACCGGCCGGTTATCAAGCCGAAGGAAAGAAACTCGGCAATCCGCGGGTCGGTCATGGTCTCGAAATCAATCATGTAAGATTTCTTGGATCCGAAAAGCATGTATCCTCCATCCCGGAACATGGTCCGGGCCGGGGTCGAATGCTCGCCCCGTCGTCATAGAAATTCAGCGGCCCCGGCACGAATCGGGCGGGCCGCAAACCGGAACTGGACGTCGTCGCGCTCACTCCGTGCCATAGACGCCGGCCGCTTTCAGCGCCTCACATACCGTATCCACGGCCACAATCTCGACGCCGGCCGAACGCATCCGGGCCGATACGCCCCGTCGGGGCACGGCCACGCTCTTGAAACCGAGCCGGGCCGCTTCGGCAACCCGGGACTCAGTACGCGCCACCGACCGGACCTCGCCGCCCAGACCAACTTCGCCCACGAGGACGAGCCCGGCGGGCAGGGGACGGTTGCGGATACTCGAGGCAAGTGCGGCCAGGACAGCCAGGTCCGCGGCCGGTTCCTGTATCTTCAGGCCGCCCGCGACGTTGAGGAAGATATCCTGGCTGCCTGCGCCGATGCCTGCGCGACGCTCCAGCACGCAAAGAAGCATGGCCAGTCGCCGGCCGTCGAAACCGGTCGCCACCCTCTGGGGCAGGGCAAAAGGCGTGGCCGCGGCCAGCGCCTGCACTTCCGCGAGCAGCGGCCTCGTGCCTTCGATGGTCGCGGCAACGGCCGAGCCGGACACGTCGGCCCGCCGTCCGGAAAGGAAAAACTCCGACGGGTTCGCCACCTCGCTCAGGCCTGCTTCTGTCATCTCGAATACGCCGATTTCGTTGGTCGACCCGTAACGGTTCTTGGCCGCACGCACGATACGGTACTGTTGGAAACCTTCACCCTCGAAGTAGAGCACGGTGTCGACCATGTGCTCGAGCGTCTTGGGCCCGGCGATCGCGCCGTACTTGGTCACGTGCCCGACGACGAAGGTGGTTACGATGCGCGACTTGGCCAGCCTGAGCAGTTCTGCGGTGCACTCGCGCACCTGGCCCACGCTGCCCGGCGCGCTGGCCAGACTGGAACGAAACACGGTCTGAATCGAATCCACCACGAGGAGCGACGGCCCGACCTCCTCGACTGCGGCCAGGATCTCATCCAGGTCTATCGCGCATAGTACATGGATGTCGTCCGAACTCACCTGCAACCGCTCGGCCCGCAGCCTGACCTGCTCAGCCGACTCCTCGCCGGTCACGTACAGCGCCGTGGCTCCGGCACGCGCCAGCCGGTCGCAGACTTGAAGCGTCAATGTGGACTTGCCTATGCCCGGTTCGCCGCCGATCAGGAGCACCGAACCGGGAACAAGACCGCCGCCCAGCACGCGGTCCAACTCGACCATACCCGTGGCCCGTCGCTGTGCCTGCTGGGCCGATACCTGGCTCAGCCTGACCGGCCGGCTGCCCCCGGCCGCAACGCGCACGCGCTCATTGAGCCTCGGCTTCTTCGCGACCCGCAGCTCTTCGACCAGGCTGTTCCACTGCCCGCAGTTCGGGCACCGGCCCAACCATCGCGGGGTCTCAAACCCGCACTCCTGGCATACGAAAGTGGACTTCTTCACTAGGTCAGCACGCTGCCGCGAAACCAGACCGGGGTCATTCGGGCAGCGCGTCCTCGTACGAACCCGGCTCCGGCGGCTCCGGGACCTCGCGCATGAAGGGGTTCTCGAATCTCATGCAGGGACCAAGGAACGCCAGCTCCATCGTACCCAGTGGGCCGTTGCGCTGCTTGGCAATGGTCAGCTCAGCCTTGCCCCGCAACGACTCGTTCTCGGGCCAGTAGAACTCCCCTCGATACAACAGCAGCACAAGGTCCGCATCCTGCTCAATCGCTCCTGACTCGCGCAGGTCGGCCAGTTGGGGCTTCTTGTCGCTCCGCTGCTCTGGCAGCCGCGAGAGTTGGGACAGCGCCACTACCGGCACGTTGAGCTCCTTGGCCATAGCCTTGAGTGCCCGGGTGATGTCCGAAACCTCCTGCTGGCGGTTCCGGTCCCGGCGGTCGCTGTGCGACTCCATGAGCTGAAGATAGTCGATGATGACGAGTCCGACCGGAACTTCGGACTTGAGCCGCCGGGCCCGCGCGCGGATGTCAAGCGCGGTCAGCCCGGGAGAATCGTCAATGAACACCTGCGACTCGCTCAGCGGGCCCAGCGCCGCAACCAGCTTGGCCCGCTCCTGAGGGCTGAGCCGGCCCTGCCGCAGGTTGCGCATCGAGATGCCGGCTTCCGAACACATCAACCGCTGAACCAGCGATTCCGTGGACATCTCCAGGCTGAACACGGCCACGGGGGTACTGCGCCGGGCACTGGCATTGACCGCGATGTTCAGGGCGAGAGCCGTCTTGCCCATGCTCGGCCGGCCCGCAATGATGGTCAGCTCACCCGGCTGAAGCCCCGAGGTCTTCTCGTCTAGCTCGTGGTACCCCGTCTCCACTCCGGTAACGAACTTCCGCTCGGTCAAAGCCTGCTCGACCCGTTCCATCTCGGTCATCAGCACGTCCCTGACCTTCTCGAATCCCTTACGGAATCCGGCCTCGCGAATCTGGAAGATCTTCTGCTCCGCTTCCTCCAGAAGCTCGCTTGCCCGGCGCGCCTCGTCGTATCCGGCCTGAACTATCTCGGTAGCGGTCTGAATGAGCTGACGCTGCACGGATTTCTCCAGCACGAGCTTGGCGTGTTCCTCGCAATGGGCCGTGGTCAAGACTGAGTCGAGCAGGGCCGACAGGAAAGGCTGGCCCCCTACGGTGTCGAGCTCCTTCATGCGCTTCAGCTCGGTCGTGACGGTCACGATGTCGGTGGGCGAGGACTGCTCGAACAGACTCAGTATCGCCTGGTACACCTTGCGATGCGCCTGCAGATAGAAATGGTCGGCCCGAAGATGCTGCATCACGATCGGAACCGTGTTCGGGTCCAGCAGCATCGCACCCAGAACCGCCGCCTCGGCTTCAAGCACCTGGGGCGGCTTCCGCGCGCTTGTGTCGGTCGGAAGCGTACGCTCGCTCATACCGCCTTCTTCCGACGGTGCAGCCCGGCCACAACACCAACCAGCCGGCGGGCGAATTCGGCTTTGGGCATCGCGGGCAAGGCATTTGACCTGCCGCTCGCAAACAACAGCCTGGGCTTGATGAACTCCGAACCCGGCGTATCGGTCGGATTTGCCACGATGAGGTCGAGCCGCTTGCGCTCGATCTTGGCGCGAGCGCAGTCCAGCGCGTCGTCGAGCGAGAAGCCCACGACTAAGGCTGAGTGCTTTCTCTTGCTCACGTCAGTCAGTATATCCGGGGTCCGCTCCAATTCCAGCACGAGTGACCGCGCCGACTGCTTTGTCCGCGCCGCGCGCGCCGGTCGATAGTCGCTGACCGCGGCGCACATCACGAGAATGTCGGTGTCGCCGAGGCGCCGCAACACCGCTCCGCGCATCTCTTCGGTTGTCGTTACCGAAACCGTCCCGACGTCCTGCGGCAGCGGCACCGAAACCGGTCCGGCAATCAACGTCACGTCCGCGCCGGCCCGGGCAAAGGCCGTCGCGACTTCCCGGCCCATGCGGCCGCTGGAACGGTTGGTGATGACACGCACCGGGTCGAGCGGCTCCTCGGTCCGGCCGGTCGTTACGAGCACGCGTACGCCTGCCAAATCCGGAACAACCGTCTCGGCAAGCGCTGCCCGACACCGTTCGAAAATGACGCCGGGCTCCGGCAGCCGGCCCGCACCGCAGACGCCGCATGCCAGTTCGCCCCGGTCCGGTTCCAGAAACCGGTATCCGTACGCCATGAGCTTCCTGACGTTGGATTGAACCGTCGGGCTCTGCCACATGTTGACGTTCATGGCCGGCGCAAAAAGCACACGACCCCGGTCTCTCGTTTCAGCAGGCACTGCCAGCAGCAGCGTGGACAAGAGGTCGTCGGCCACGCCTGCGGCCAGCTTTCCGATGATATTCGCAGTAGCCGGCGCAACGATGATGAGGTCGGCCCAACCGGCCAGGTCTACGTGCTCAACCGAGACGCCTCCGCTCCCGGCAGGCTTCAGTCGATTGCGCGGGAACAGCTCGAGCGCGACCGGCCGGCCGGTCAACACCGCGAACGACTCCGGCCCGACAAACTTCCGCGCCGCACGGGTCATTGCGACCGCGACATCCCATCCAGCCTTGCGGAACAGCCGGACGAGTTCAAGTGACTTGTAGGCAGCGATACCACCCGTCACGCCCATGAGGACGCGCGGTGTCCGATTCCTGTGAACCAGGGGCCGGCGCATATCCGGTTGGCTCGGCTTCAGACCGCCGGTCTGCCTGAGGCTAGAACGGCGACTGGAACGGCCGGTTGAAGCTGGGCTCTTCAAACCCCTCGCGAGCCAGTGCTTCGATGTCGGCTTCGGTCAGCTTGGCGTATTCGACCTCGCCGCGGACAACCCGGTCCAGCGCGTACTCGTAGGGACTCTGCGCCATCTGGATCTCGTCCTTCTGCATCCCTTCGATTACGCGCCTGGCCTCGAGCGCAGCAATGTTCAGCGCCAGGTACTTGTTCGGGTACCTGACCCACAACTTCTCCGGTGACGTCAACTTCATCTGAGATTCTCCTTTATCGGTCCAGACCGCCCGGCGACGGTGAAGGCATCATCCGCGAAGTACGCAACCGTTCCGCGCGCAGTATCGCCATCACATCCTTCACCGCCCTCTCGAGACGGTCATTAACTACCAGGTAATCGAATTCCGGTATTGCGGCCAGCTCCGCGGCCAGTTCGGCCTGGCGCCACGCCACGCCCTCGGGCGCATCGGTACCGCGGGCACGGAGGCGACGCACCAGTTCTTCGCGGCTGGGCGCGGTCAAGAATACGCCCACTGTACCCGGCAGGCTCTTCTTGCAGGCACGCATGCCCTGGATGTCCAGGTCGGCAATCACGTCCCGGCCCTTCTGGAATTGCCGGAACAAAGGGACCCTGGGCGTGCCGTAGAAATGGCCGTACACGCGGGCATGCTCCAGCATCTCGCCCCTCTTAATCCTCCGCCCGAACTCCTGCTCGCTGCAGAAGAAGTAGCTGCGGCCATGCGTCTCGCCCCGGCGCCGGGGCCGGGTCGTAGCCGAAACCGAATAGGCCAGGTTCGGGACCCGCTTCCGAACCGCCCGGCAGACTGATGTCTTGCCCGCCCCCGACGGCGACGAGACCACGATGAGGAAAGGCTGGTGCCGGCTACTCGACATTCCTCACCTGCTCCTTGAGCTTCTCGATCTCGCCCTTTATTTCGATGGCGCGACGCGAAATGACCATGTCGCGGGCCTTGGCCGCGAGCGTATCGGTCTCGCGCAGCATCTCCTGGGTGATAAAATCGAGTTTCTTGCCCGAGGTCTGGGACGACGCCAGCGCCCGTAGGAACATGCTGCAATGGCTCTTCAGTCGCACGCACTCCTCGTGGATGTCCACCTTCTCGCTGATGAACGCCACCTCTTCGAGGATGCGCTTGGAGTCGGATTCAACGTTCAGCTCCTTGAGCTGGGCAATCAGGTTCTCGCGGCGCTCGCGCAACCGGGCCGGCACGCGGCGTTCGATCGCCTGTACCGCCTGCTTGATGCGAGTGATGCGCTTGCGCAGATCCCGCACGAGCGCGACGCCCTCTGCCTGCTTCATCTGGACCAGCCGATCCACCGCCTGGCTGATCACCCGCCGACACTGTCGCCAGAGCCGGCCATGGTCCTGGCCTCCTTTCTGTGAAGCAATGATGCCCGGATAGGCAAGGACCGTTTGAAGCTCCACTTCGCCCGTAATCCGATATCTGGTACGGAGTTCCGAGGCAAGACGCAGGTAGTCGCGCAGCAGCCGATGGTCCAGGCTCAGCGTCGGTGCCTCGGCGCTCTCATCCAGCGTGACCTGAATCTGAATGTACCCGCGCCGCACCCGGCGCCTCACCAGGTCACGGATTTCGCCCTCGTACCCGGCCAGTTGCTGAGGCAGGCGCGGTATCAACTCCATGAACTTGTGATTCACCGAGCGCACATCCACAACGATCTTCGAACTCCAAGGCGGCAGTATCGCTTCGGCCCGGCCCACGCCGGTCATGCTCTTGATCATGTCCTCATTCCTTTAGGGAAGGGATTAAGGGATCCGAGATTCAGGGGTACCGGCAACGGGCACCGCCCCTTCGTCATGCGGACCCCTGGCCCTGCGGACCTTGGGACCCTTCCGGATTCTCTTCAATAACGAGCGTCACGGGCCCATCGTTCACGAGCTCAACGGCCATGCGCGCGCCGAACCAGCCGGTCCGGACCGGCACGCCCATGTATCCCAGCTCCGATACGAAATGCTCGTACAACTCGCGGGCACGTTCCGGCCCGCAGGCATCGGTAAACGACGGCCTCAGGCCCCGGCTCGTATCCGCGTACAGCGTAAACTGAGAAACCACCAGCGCCTGCCCGTGGATGTTGAGCAACGACCGGTTCATCTTGCCCTGATCGTCCTCGAAAATCCGCAGCCGCGCTATTTTCGACGCCAGCAGCCGGCAAGTCTCATCGCTATCGGCCTTGCCGACACCCAGCAGCACCAGAATTCCACGTTCGATCTCCCTCGGTTCTTCCGCGCTGGCTGCGACCCGGGCGCGCACAACCCGCTGGACAACCGCACGCACCCGTTTATTGCCTCAGCACTGCTGCGGCCACCGCGCGGGCGAACGGACCCACTCGCTCGGCGCTCGCCGCCGTGATGACGTGGCGGTCGTTGACGAGCGGACGGAAGCTATATCGACAGCCGCCCGCTTTCAGGAAAGCGACCGCAGAGCGGTCCTGGAACACCGTTGCTTTGCGCCCATTCAGTACCCCGGCGCGGGCCAGCGTAATCGGCGCGATGCCTATGGCCGCGACCACCTTGCCGGCCTGGACGAAATCCCGGCAGCGTGCATGAAGCAACGAGTCATCCCAATACAGCGCCATGCCGGAGCCGCCGATGAGGACCAGCGCGGCGAAATCCTCGGCCCGGACGTTGGCCAGAACCAGGTCAGGCTCCATGACGAGCCTGTTCTCCGGGCCCATACCCACGGCCAACGTGGTCTCCGCCGCCACGACCTTCACGTCCAATCCGGCCATACCCAGATGCCGAACGGTAGGCTCGTACTCGTCCTCCGAAAAGAACTGCTGCGGCACGAAGACCAGTACGGTACGACTCGGCTTGCCTGCGGCCTGACTATCTACGAATTGAGGCGCGAACGGCTGCGCCTGCATCGCTCCTGCGGCCAGCGACACGACAAAGTAACCGGTCAGTCTAAACATGGTATCAGCAGGCTAGAATATTCAAGCCCGGGGATAAGTCAAGAAACCCGGTCAGCCCCGAGACTCGAGCGGGAATGGCCACGAAGACTTGAGAAACACAAGGCCGAGACGGCGACTTGTGAACGTGTGATGGTGGACCCAAGAGACATGAAGCCACGCTTCCGTGTCGTTCGCCAGCTTCGTGGCTGCTTCCGTTCCTGTGTCGCCACCGTGCCGGTTCCGTGCGGGAAGAACCCTCATCCGCAAGATCCTGCAGTCCGCCCTGAAATAGACAGAGATGACGCCCAAGGAGTCGGCCGAGGCCCGCTTTCTGGGTCGTCACCGCTGTCTCGCGTCGCTTGAACCGGCGCTGCAACACGCTATCCTTGCCAACATGCCGATGAGAATCCCGCTGTACGACGTCAAGGCCGAGAATGCCGCGTATGCGGCCGTGCTGAGGGATGCGTTCGACCGGGTGCTTGCGGGCGGCCAGTTCGCGCACGGACAGGAGTCGGCCTCTTTCGAGGCCGAGCTGGCCCAGTACGTCGGCGTGCAGCATGCGGCCGGTGTAAGCAGTGGTACCGACGCCTTGGTCCTGGCGCTTAAGGCGCTGGGCATAGGCCCGGGCGACGAGGTTATCACGACCGCGTTCACGTTCTTTGCCACGGCCGAGGCAATCATGCTGGTCGGCGCAAGGCACGTGTTCGCCGACATCGAACCGACAACACTCTGCCTATCCCCTAAGGCCTGTGAGGCCATGGTGACGGCGCGGACGGCGGCAATCCTGCTTGTCCACATCTTCGGCCACTGTTCGGATACGGACCAATTCTCCGGACTGTGCCGCAAGCACAACCTGATGCTTGTCGAAGACGCGGCACAGGCCATCGGCGCGACCTGGCGCGGAAGAAAGCTCGGCAGCATCGGGGCAGCCGGCACGCTGAGTTTCTACCCGACCAAGAATCTCGGCGGACTGGGCAACGGTGGGGCTGTTCTCACCAACGATTCGGAGCTGGCCTCGACAGTCGCGTCGCTTCAAAACCACGGAGTCGATTCGTCGGGTCGCCACGTACGCATCGGCCAGAACTCGCGACTCGACGAGCTCCAAGCCGCGTTCCTGCGCGTCAAGCTGCGGAGGCTGGATGGCGAACTCGCCCGCAGGCGGCAGATTGCAGCTCGATATGATGCCGAACTCCCCACTGATCTCGCCCGGATACGCGGCGCCGAGGGTTGCGTGTCGAACTACCATCAGTACGCGGTTCGCACAGAGAAACGGGACGCGCTGAGTGAATTCCTGACACAGCAAGGTATCGGCACCGGCGACTACTACCGGATGCCGGTGCTTCGTGAGCCGGCACTCGCCCCGGCCGCAAGCCACAAACCACAGGCCATCACAACTCTGCCGGAGACAGAAAAGGCGTGCAGTGAAGTACTGACGCTGCCCGTCAGGCCGACTCTGGCCGATGACGAACAGACGACTGTGATTACTGCTGTGAACCGCTTCTTCGGCGGCTAGAAGTCCGGCCGGAAACCGGGGGTCTGGGGCACGCGACCCCGAGCAAACGCGGTGCGGCTGAAGCCTTGTCGCCGTTTCACCTCGCCGATGAGACTTGGCACGAGAAACAGGAGGAAAGTC
>Ga0315282_10005852_pt1 | contig 20793 bp, 13 predicted proteins | sample YL17G07_20_MG_FD_203693 | JGI IMG/M metagenome (GOLD analysis project Ga0315282, IMG submission 203693) | Sediment microbial communities from Yellowstone Lake, YNP, Wyoming, USA - YL17G07_20 | ecosystem: Environmental > Aquatic > Freshwater > Lake > Sediment | place: USA: Wyoming | collected... | reverse complement strand
CCGCACAGTGTTGCCTGTAAGCTCGAAAAGCGCATCGGCCATCTGTGCCGGGTCCTCGAAGGGGACCCCGTGAACGCGCGCGTAGTTTCCGATCAGCATCATGCAGCCGGCGACGGCGATCGTGAAGGATGCGCCCAGAAACGTGTCGAGCCGCGACCAGTTCAGGTCGCCAAACCGCAGCCGCTTGTCGGCGATGCAACTCTGCTGGAAGAAAAGCTGCCAAGGCGCAATGGTCGTCCCAACGATGGCGATGACCAAAAAGACGTAATCCTGAGTAAGCCCGCCAGTCGGGGCGGACGGTATAAGCGTGTTATGCAAGACCTCATGCATGGACGGACTCAGCCGGAAGGCCATAAAAAGCCAGTACAAATCGAATAGACAGAGGGCAACGACTGCCCGCTCCCACCGGCGATAACTGCCGGTGGCCACAATCGCAATCATCCCAACCGCTGCAACCAGCACGCCCGCCGCAGGCGGAATCCCAAAGCCCCGCGATGCCAAGGCAATGGCGGCAAATTCCGTGACGAGAGTGAGAAGGTTCAATAACTGCAGATCCAGGAACGAAAATAATCCCCACCATTTTCCGAACCGTTGGTAAATCATCGCGGCGTGGCCTTTGCCTGTAGCGATCCCGAGGCGCACGACCATTTCCTGAACGAAATAAGTGCAAGGCAACAGAAAGAGCAACAACCAGAGCAGATGCGTGCCGTATTGCGCCCCGGCCTGCACGTAGGTCGAGACTGCGCCGGCATCATTGTCCGCCTCCATCACAATCAGGCCTGGCCCCATGACCATCAAGAATGTGAGAAGATTCCGTGTCCAGTGCGATCGCACACTGATTCCGCGCCCTTTAGTCGGTTCGATTTGGCGAGTCGTACCGATTTTGACCCTTGCAGAGGATTTCATGACACATTCCTAAATTTCCTTGGTGGTGCAGATAGAGATCGAGTATCTGATTGGCACGCCACCTTCATTCATCGCGCCTGCGATTAGGCGAAGAGATGTGCGGGCGGCCAATCCGCTTTGTATACTTGGTCCGGGAATTTAGGAAGGGGGAATCAAACCTCGCACAATAGACCTCACTTGCGCGAGGGATGCCCGACCCTTCCGCCTTCTCCGTTCGAATTTCTCGGAAGAAGCGGAAGGTGAGCTGACAGAGTGGAAACTATCGCTTCACCGCTGCATCTTCCGAGCCGAGTGCGCAATGCTACTCGGAGGTTGGTCTTCCTCTTCTTGCATATGCTTTAATTGGCTTGGAGTGAAGCGGAGGAAGGGCGAAAAGGCTTTCTTCCAATATGGAAGAGATCCTTTTGGTAGGCTGACTCGGGAGGCCCGTTTGACAGATTGCCTTGAGCCAGCTCTCACTCGTCCAAGCTTCAGCACCGCGCCCCGTCAGAGATCCTTTCGAATCCCAGCCACCTTAGGAAAACCCTTGAATCGGGAGTTCCTGTTCTACCTCTACCCAACATCTCTCGATGCTGGTCGGCAGTGGCCTTTGTGTAGCGCGGGAGCCTCGCCTACCGAGGGTCCCACTAGAATAGACGCCGCATCGTCTAAAAAGCGACGAATTCGGCGCCCGTGGGCAAACTAAGACAATCCCTCGAAGTCTGTCAGGAAAAATCAGCACGTCTCAATCAGGGATTCATGATTGGTTGTGTCTCGAATTTTGTTGAAAAGTAGATAGCGCATTTTCTCCTGCGAAGCCTGCGTGTTGATGCGTCGTCGGAACTCCTCCTGCAGCCGTTCAATCGCATTGGTGGTCCGTAACGACTTATGCTGACTCGCTGGGAAAGCGTAGAAGGTCAGCAACTCCTCGCCGGCCTCTTCCAGACTGGCGGCCACCGACGGGCACAGTTTCTTCCACTTGGCCAGGAAGCCGTCGCGCGCCTTTCCCGCCGCCGCGCGATCCGGGGCATAGACGATCCGGTTATAGTCCTCATGCACCGCCTCCTGCGCGTGCTCGGGAGCCTTGGCCAGCAGGTTGCGCAGCTTGTGCACGGTACAACGCTGATGCGCCACGCCCGGCCAGCTCCGCTCCAGAGCGCTGCGCAGCCCCGCGTTGCCGTCGTAAGCTGCGCCCTTGTCATAAGAAGGCCGAAGCGCAGACCTGAGAGACGCGGAGCCCGCTGAAAGTGATGGTCGGGCCCTTGCCTGCGGCCGCGTGGCGGGCCAGAACGTAACAGACCTTCGACGCTTGCCACAGTCTGACCGCCCCGCGGGGCGCGGCTACCCTGGACATAAAACGCGTGTCCGGCGTTCGGGGACGGCCCGGGCGGCAGGGATATGCGGGGGCACTAGCGAAGCGGCACCGACGCCTTGATGGGCGGAAGTGCCCCGCGAACGCGGAGCAGGCAAGTGAATGGCGATGTCCTCCAGGTGGAGCCGTCGCGTACCGACCGGTCGCTAGACAGGGCCTCGACATCTTTCCCTCTTTTATGTATCCCATTTATACACAACGAGCTATCACGGGATTGCAATCAAAGAACTTACTTCAGCTCCAGCGCGAACAGTCGGCCGTCGGTCTTCCAGGTGGCGCCAGTGGCGGTGAGTCCTTCGGAGAGCGGGTTGGGCCGCGTGATGGGCCGCGCGCTCGCGACCAGTGCGGTGGCCATGAGGTCGGCGGCGACCTTGTCGCGCTCTTTGTCAATCTCCGGATCGATCGCGTGCGAGACGACGCCGGGGCGGACGTCCCATCCGGCGTCGTGCGTGGCGGCGCTAAGCCATACTGCGCGGCCGTCGGAGGTTTGGACGGGAGACTTCCAGATACGGAGGTGATGCCGCTTGGCAAAAGTATTGAGCATCTTCTGGAACGCCAGGTCTTCGGCCCGCCCGAAGAGATAAAGCTGCGAGACGGGTGCCGAGCCGTAACCCTTGTTGGCCATCACAGCGCGCACAGTCTCGAAGAGCGATTTGCCGGTCAGCTTCTCGGCCTCGGCCCAGCCCGCCTTTTCGAATGCTTGGCGAATCTGCTCCTGCGTTCCGACGATGACGAGGTTCAGCGGATCACCGGGCTTGCCGTCTTTGCCTTCGGCGCGCTGGGGAGCGTCCTGCAGCAGGCGTGTGATGGCCTCGCCCGCCGCGGGTGTCAACTGGTCGGAAGCCGCCGGAGCAAAGGTTTGCTTAAGATCCAGCGGCTGGTCGAGAGTAAGCGTGAAGTCGGTCCCGGCAGCGAACTCAATCGCGGTGTCTCCTTTACCCAGGGTCTTCTCTTCCGCCTTTTGTGCTTGGCCGCCCATCTGCGGGCTGTTTTTCTTCAGCTTGTCCAGCGCATCCTCAAGCATGGTCACGGGCAATTCGGAGGCGAGCAAACCTTGAATGGTCCCGTCGTCGAGGACGCTCTCGCGCGCATTTTCGACTTCCACGACGTGCCCTGTGAACTGAATCGCGGCTCGACCCGGCAATTCCAGCTGGTTGAATCTGAGGCGGAGCTTCGCCCGGTCCGTAGGGTTGGAACTGGGGACGAGCTTGTCGATCGTTCCCCGGACCGCAGCTCCCACCGGAACCAGCACGTGCCCGTCGCCGGAGGGGGCAGGCACTTCGCGCACCACGCACGCCGTCAGGGCTTGTTTCAGGTGAGAAGACTTGGTACTCACCGGAGTTTCCAGCCTCAGGTAGATCAGGCTTCCGGCGGGGAAAGAACTCCCGTCCGCCTCGACGGCCGCCGCCCCCGGCTGCCCCATGGCTAAAAGCATGAGCAGGATGGAGGCGGAAAGCCACGATGTCCTACTCAACGCGGTTCCCGGGGGCCGCTCTCGGACCCTCGCTTGGCAAATGGATCCTGGTCGCATTAGCTCCATCATACCGTTGTTGTTGGAGCCTGGAAATGAATTTCGGGTTGTTCGAATAGGAGCATGACAGCGCCCGTTTGTCGCCGAAACTCACTTTGCCGCGCCCCCCCGATAGGCAAACCAATGTCGTACTGCGAGGCCCCTTGCCTCCTTCTGCAGGCCGCCGCCACAGCCCAGGCCGCAGACCGAAGTACTAGCACCATCGGGCCGTTGACTTGCCCTATGACTTGGGATAGTCTTCGGCCAGTTTGGCGAGTCGATGGGAGAGTAGGGGTGTGCCTTCCGCATGTAAGGAGCCCCCAAGTTTTCCATCTGAATCGGTTGGGTCACAAGTGGGTGGAAGCCGCCTAACCGATTGAAAGCGAGGCCTGTATCGCCGCGCCACTAACCCGAGCAGGACGCTATCAGATTGTTTCAGAACTGGGTCGCGGTTCGATGGGGGTCGTGTACCAGGGCTTCGATCCAATCATCGGCCGCACCGTGGCCATCAAGACCATGCTCACCGAGGGGTTGGCGCCTGCCGAATTCGAGGACTTTAAGGCCCGTTTCCAGCGCGAAGCCCAGGCAGCCGGGATGCTCAACCATCCCAATATCGTAACCGTTTACGATTTCGGAGAAGACAGCGGTGTGCTCTATTTGGCAATGGAGTTTTTGGAGGGCCGGTCGCTCCAGAACATCGTCGAAGAGGAAGGCGTCCTGCCCGTAGAGCGAATCATCCCGGTCTACGAGCAGGTCTGCGGAGCACTCGACCTAGCCCACTCGCACAGAATCATCCATCGCGACGTCAAACCCGCCAACATCATGATCCTAAACTCTGGCGTGGTGAAGATGACGGACTTCGGCATCGCGAAGATGCTTGCCACCGGGATGACCCAGGCGGGCCAGATTCTGGGAACTCCCAATTACATGTCCCCGGAGCAAGTCCGCGGGCGGCAAATCGACGGGCGTTCCGACATCTTTTCTCTGGGTGTGATCCTTTATGAGCTGGTGACAGGTGAGAAACCGTTTGGCGGACAGAACATCACTACCGTCATCTACCGGATCATCAATGAGAATCCGATTCCGCCCCGCGAACTGGATTCAACCATCCATCCCGGACTCAGCTATGTGATTCAGAAAGCGCTGGCGAAAAGTCCCGAGGAGCGCTACCAGACCTGCCGTGAGCTCGCGGATGACTTGAAGAACTACAAGAAGTTGGGCGAAGCGATCGCCCCCAGCGAGACCGTGGTAGTCCGCGTTCCGCCACTCGGAGCGACACTGGGCGAGACGCGGCCAACACCCGCCGTCAAGCCAGTTCTAGACGCACGGCTGGAGCCCCAACCGCCGGCCCGGCCTGTCCCACCCCCGCCGGTCCAGCCCGAGCCCACGCAGTCCTCGGCGGCAACATGGATCCTGGTCATCCTCCTACTAGTCGGGGCCTTGGGTGGAGGCTACTACTACATGTTTATGCGAGCACCTGCGGCCACGGAGGTGACCCAGACGCTGCCGCCGCAGTCGCCCCCCGCAACCCAAAGTGCGCCCGCCACCAATCAGTCTGAGCCGCAAGGGACCGGAGAGGCGGGGACTCCCACTGAACCGGGAGCGCAGCCCGGCAATGGCAGCGCGGGGACGGCCGGCGCGGCCAGCGGCGCGACGCCAACCGGAGCGGCACCCATGGGACCACCGGCTGGACCCGCTTCGGCTGCTCGCGTGCCGGAGGCCAAGCCTTCAGGCGCCCCGACTTCGGCTCCGACTGAGCAGGCGGTTTCCCCGCGGCCTTCAGCGGCAGCGCCAAAGCCTTCGCAGGCGCCTGGGAGCCTGCTGGTAACCGCCAACGTCTCGGGCGCGACGGTCACGCTTGACGGCAAGCCGGAGATGAGCGGCGCGGCACCGTTTTCAGTTCAGTCCTTGTCGCCTGGAGTTCACTCCGTCGTGGTAGCGAAGGAGGGGTACAACAGCGCCCAGCGCAGCGTTACGGTGGAGGCAGGCAAGGCCGCAAGTCTGGGTGTTGAGCTGACGATCCCCGCCGGCGAAATCAACATCGAGACGACTCCTTCCGGGATCGAGACACTTATTGATGGCCAGTTGGCGGGAAAGACCCCGGTGCAAAGATCCGTTGGCGTCGGGAAGCATAGTTTCACGCTGCGGATACCGGGGACTGACCCGTACACGAGCAGTTTTGACATCAAGTACGACGGGTACATCGTTACCAAGAAGATTAGTCTGTCGGGGGCGGTGGCGGTCTCGACCGGCATCGTGGAAGTCCATACCACTCCTGCCGGCGCGACCGTGCTGGCGGACGGCAAGCTTATGGACGGAACGACGCCGATGAGCTTTCGCCTCCCTCCCGGGCAGCATCTGCTGAGGATTTCGTTGGAAGGCTACCGCACGTTAGTTCGAGATGTTGAGGTGACGGCGGAAGGAACAGCTCCAGTCAACGAAAGACTGAGCCCGCAGTAAGAGCGCAGACCCAGCGGACTTCTTGAGGCGCTCGTACTCCCAGACGGAGATAATGCTGAGTGTGACGCAGCAGAAAAAGCGACGATGGCAAGATTCCTGATCACGGACCCCTCCGGGCAAAACCAGATTTTCGAAATCAGCGGTTCGACGGTGAACATCGGCCGTGCGGAAACCAACGACCTCGTTCTCAACCATCCCAGTGTCAGCCGGCATCACGCGCGGCTGACCGTCCTGCCCGGCGAGACAACGCTCATCAATGACCTGGGGAGCCTGAACGGCATCTACGTCAACGGCCAGCTCATCCGCGAGCACCGGCTGGCCGATCAGGATCGCCTGACAGTCGGGATGTACGAGCTCCGCTACGATACCGAGGCCGCCGAAGACGTTCATATCGAGACGGGTACCGAGGATGCCGCGGGAATCGAGGGCCTGGTATCTCCCGAAGCCCTCTCTTCGGCTCTGCGGACTCGTGTCCGGCAGGTCGCCGCTTCCCCTGAGTCCCTGCGGGATCGCCTCCGCACGCTGGAGAAGGAGAACAACTCGCTCAAACTGCTGCTGGGTGTGGGCAAGACGCTCTCCTCGATACTTACGCCGGAGGAGATCATGCAGCGGGTGATGGAACTCGTCTTCCAGATGGAAAACGTGGAGCGGGGCTTCGTCATGCTGCGAGACGAGAGGAAAGCGTTCAAGCCCGCGGTTCTGCTCTACAAGAACGAAAAGCTGAAAGCGGAGGCGCGTGGGGTCGTCCTGAGCAAGACACTCATCGAGCGCGTGACCACCGAGCGCCTGCCGCTGCTCATCCACGACGTGGCCGGCGACGAGCGTTTCTCGGCCAGCGAGAGCCTGCGCCTGGCGGGGATTCGGTCGGCGATGTGCGCCCCCCTGATTTACAAGGACCGCGTTTTCGGACTGTTCTACGTGGACTGCCTCACCAAGCCCTACGCATTTTCCAAGGAGGAGCTGAGCATCTTCTCGGTGATTGCAGCCGAGGCGGCGATCAGCTTCGACAACGCTCAGTCGCACCAGGAACTGGCGCTGCGCGTGGTTGAGCGTAAGGCTCTGGAACGTTTTCTCAGTTCCGCCATCGTGGAAAAGATTTTGGCCAGCCCCGATCAAATCAGCCTGGGGGGAGAAAACCAGACCGCTACCGTCGTTTTCACGGACATTCGGGGCTTTACGCGCATGTCGGAAAAGATGGAGCCGCACCAGGTCGTCGAGTTGCTCAACACTTACTTCACAGAGATGACCGACCTGATATTTGAGAATGGCGGAACGTTGGACAAATACCTTGGCGATGGCATCCTGGCAGTGTTCGGTGCGCCCCTCGCCCGGCCCGACGACCCGCAACGGTCCGTCAAGACGGCCATAGAGATGCAGCGCGCGCTCGTCCATTTGAATCAGGACTGGGCGGCACGGGGACAGGCGCCGTTGCGCGTCGGCATCGGCATCAATACGGGGCCGGTGACCGCCGGGAACATCGGGTCCACCAAGCGCATGGACTATACAGTGATCGGCGATGCGGTGAATCTTGCCTCGCGCCTTTGCGCCAACGCGGCAGGCGGCCAAATCCTCGTCTCCGAGTCAACTTTTGGCGCGCTCAATTCGCAGTTGCCGGCACAGCGGCTGGAACCCATAATGGTCAAGGGCAAGGAAACCCCGGTCGAAGTTTATGAGGTTGCCTGGAATTAGTCGTTGGTTATCCTTCCCGGGATTCGGACGCGAGCTCGAGATCCGGCACTGCGGGATGGGGTAGCTTTCCCACTCGATCCTTCGCTCCCAAAGCTGATTCTCATGAGCCTTCCCGGCCCCTTCGCGAAGTCACTACTCGCCCTGGCCTTGCTGGCCGTCAGCACGCCGACGTGGGCCGAGGATGAGCCAAAGACCGCGCCTTCCGCGGCGCAACTCCCGGCGGACCTTCAGGGCGCGAAAGTCTACCGGCTTCCGGAGGAGGGAAAGTCCCGAGAAGCTCTGGAAGATCCCATCGTCTACAAGGGTTTCGCCTTCGAAGACATTAATCTCGAGCGGCTCGTGCTCAATCTCTCGCTGGGCATCAAGCCCGTTGACCGGGCCGCCACCATCCAAAAGATCTATTTCCAGGACATCCGCGTGAACGGCATCCCCCTTCAGGTAGAGCCTTTCGACCAGGAGTTCAAGCTCTCCAAGACCGAGACCGTTGACCTCCCTGCCCCGCTCAAATGTACGATCCTTTTCGCGAGCCTGGACTCCCTGGCTCCCCTCAAACAAGTCGTCACCCAGGACAAGGTCACGGTAACCGGGCAGTCTTTTCTGGAATTCAAGCTCAACACGCTGCAGAAGATGGCCGTCCGGGCCAAGCGGCTGGTCCTGCCCGTAGCGGTCAAGGAAGAAGTCCCGCTCCAGATGTTTGGCGACAACTCCTTTATCAAGATGGCGGCCACGAGCGTCCTCGACACACTCAGCGATCCTTCCAGCGGAGCTGCCATGGCGCTGGCGAAGACTCACTTGGCGAAAATCACGGGGGAGCGAGCGCTCGAACAGAAGAGCCGGTCGGCGCTTTGTTTTCTTTATAGCGAATACGTTCTGAAGGATCCGAAGTCTGGCGCCGGGGAGAAATTCTCACAGTCCGGCACGGGTTTTGTCATTGCGGCGGAGGGTGTGCTTCTCACCGCAAAGCGCGTCGTCGAGCCATGGAAATTCGACCCGCAGACGGCCCTGCTGATCTCCCGCGATCACTTGGAAGTTGACCCCCAGAGCATCCGGCTGGCAGCCTGGCCGGCGGGAGCCTCAGTTCTGGGCAGCGACGGGGCTCCGGATTTGCAGTCCGCACTCACGACGGTCAAGCAGACGCTCCGCGTGGTGCGCCTCGCGCCGGACAAGTTTGAGACCCAGGACTTCCGTGACCCTGATTCGGGCGAACAAGCAGCAGTGAGTGTGCACAGCGGTGGGATGAATGACGTCGCCGTTCTTCAACTCACGGGCGGGAGTTCTCAACCACTTGACCTCGCCGGTCCTGATGAGAAGATTGAGTCAGCCTCTGGCCTGACGCTGCTCGGGTTTCCCTTTGGGCTGAGTCAGGCCCAAGTGGTTCCCAAACCCATGGCGGCCAAGGCATCAACTCAGAACGGTCTGATTCATTTAGACCACGGGCTCAACCCCGGCCAGGCCGGCGCGCCACTCCTTTCCGAGCAAGGCAAAGTGCTGGGCCTCTGCACCGAGCCTGACCAGTGTATTCCCGTGGAATCTCTTCGCAAGCTGATTCCGTAATGCACACCAACCGTTGTTTCTCCCGCCCATCCTGGATTACCGTGGCAGGCACGTTGTTGCTGGGTTGTGCGACCGCAACGGCGGAGCCGCCACAGGAGATCGAAGGGCTGAAGCAGACTCTGGAGCGGACCGGCGTCTTTTTTCGCGCCGACGCTCCCTATGTCTTGCGTGATGCCACGGACCCCTTTCTGCCCATCTGCGTTGAGATCATCAATGGTGTGGAGAAGACGGGGCGCAGCGCCATCTCCAAGATCGCTCCCTACATCACCCGCGAGCCGCTGAAACTCGAAGGTATCAACGTATTCGCCAAACCTCCGGGCGCGCGAAGGCAGTTCGCCAGCCAGCCCCTGCTTCTTGCCGGGGGCGGGGAGCTTACCTTCGATGCGCGCGCCGAAGGACAGCCACTTTCGCTCGCCATCCGCTGGCGGAAGACCCTGGAGATTCCCCGTGCGCAGTTGGCGGATTATCTTCGCCAGCATTATCTGGGTGGGCCGTTTGACGTTGTCGATTTGATGGTTTCCATCCGGGTCGTCGGCTGGCCTGCTCAGAACACTTTCCTGCGCGCTCGCGACAACGCGCCGCCGCTGCCCGAACTTCCTGGCTGGTATCGCGGGGACATGCACTATCACTCGGCTTACACCGACAATCCCGCCGAGCGCGGCCATCCGCTCAGCGTCACCAAGCAGGCGGCGGTTGAGACCGGCCTGCGTTGGGTTGTCCTTGCGGACCATTCCACTGAATTAAATCCCGCGAGCTACGCACAGGCGTTGAAGGAAATCCGGCAGCTGAATGATGGCGGGCTGGTGTTCATTCGCGGCGAGGAGATCACCGCCGTGTCCGCCAAGGAAGGCATGCTGACGACGGTCCACCTCGTAGCCCTGCCCTGCCCCGACGATCCCGAACGGGGCTTCCCTCCCGCCGCCGGAAGCGCGGAAACCGTCATCATGGGCGGTGACGGTTCGGTGGGCAATCCCGCCGTTCCGCTCCAGGCGGCCCTGAGCAGGATCGCGGCGGCCGGCGGGTTCGCTTACGCTGCTCACCCCTTCGATCCCATCAGCCCGATCCTGCGCGGCGGGACCTGGGATCTTGCGTCGGATTTTCTGGCGCCGGATGGGATGGGACTTCAGCCCGGACTCGTGGGCCTGGAACCCTGGAACCGCGCCACGACAGTCACCGCCGACAACGCCCGCGACCCCTACTGCATCCAGCGCGACAGTGATCCAGCGGCGTGCTTTCAGCCCGATAAGGATGCAAACCACTACACCCGTCTCGAAAGGGGGATTGAGCTTGGCTGGCGGCCCCTGCTCGAGAAAGGGCTGGCCGAGAATGCTCCGTCGCCTCCTTTCAAGGTCCTTCTCGCCGTCGGCTCCGACGCCCACGGTGACTTCAACTACGAAGCCACGATGGACGCAGTGGATTTTCTCTCCAAGCCCTCGCGCGGATTGTCCGGCTATGCCGAGGATAATGCTTTTGGGAAGCTGGCGACTGTGGTTTACTGTCCGTCGGGCATGGGCGCCCGGGGCGAAAATATCCTTCGTGCCCTGCAGAATGGCCAGAGCGTTTTGAGCAACGGGCCGCTGCTCGTCGCGGGGTTCGACCTCGACAAGGATGGAAATCTGGGTAGCGAAGGGGATATCATGCCCGGTGGCCGTGCAGCTTGGGACGCTGGGGCCATCCCCCCTCTGCAACTCCAGTGGGCCAGCAGCAAGGAATTTGGCCCGCTGGCGTCGATCCGCCTGATAGTGGGAACCCGGCGTGGCGAGGCTGGTGCGCAGGAGATTCCCGTCCCGGCCGGGAAGGAGATCGAAAGCCAGGGACTTGTGCCCATCGACCTCCATTCCTATATGGAAGCACTCACCGCAGGGTGGGGATACATCCGGCTGGAAGCGCGCACTCGAAATGCTGCTGGAGAAGAGTTTCGCTGCTATACTAACCCCGTTTGGGTCCGGGTCACCGTGCCGTAGCTACAGCACATCAACCAATGAGAGGGAGAGAACGAGGTTATGCCTGAAGATGTGAGCGAACAAGGAACGATTCGGTACGTACGGTGTCCTGCCTGCGGGACTCCCAATCCGGCGTCCGCGACCAAGTGCTCGCGCTGCGGGAAGCCCATGCCAGTCAAGGAACCGGCCGCTGCTGCAAAGCCTCAGCCGGCGCCTTCCGCCGCCACGGTCACTTGCCCGCGTTGCCGCAAGTCCCTGCCCGCGGGCAGCCGTTTCTGCGGATATTGCGGAGCGGCGCTCACGGGACCCCCGCCCGCTCCGAAGCCAGCGGAGCCGCAGATGGCGCCAACGCAGCCGCTTCAGGCACTTGCACAGCCGAAGCTTCCGCGACCTCCGTTAAGGCCCGTGGCCCCGCCGTCGCCGCCGCTGGTTCCGCGTCCTGCCGCGGTTCCGCCACCACCGCCGCGTCCAGTTATGCCCAGGCCCGCAGCGCCAGTCGCGCCGCCGATGCCAGCTCCCGCACCTGCGCCAGCCGTGGCACCGGCTCCCGTTACCGTGCCCGTGGCCGCACCCGCTCCGAAAGTGGCCGTCCCGCCTCCTCCACCGCCGCCTCCTGCGCCTGTGGCCCGGGCGGCCCCGCCATCGCCCGCCGCACCGCCTCCTGCGGCTGAAGCTCCGCCAGCCGCCGAGGGGACTCAGATCTTCACGGGATTCCATATCCCCAAGGCTGAAGCGACCTTGGTGGAATTGAAGCAAGATGGCTCGACGGGCAAGATTCTCCGCCTGACCAAGGAGACGCTCATCGGCCAGACGAACTGTGACTTGAGCTATCCCGCCGACGTCCTGCTTTCCGAGCGCCACGCCTCCATTGCTCTCCGCGGTGACAAGGTCATCTTGAAGGATCTCGGCAGCCGCAATGGGACGTTCATCAAGCAGCGGCAGGACATGGACCTCGTTCACGGCGATATCTTCCTGACCGGCCGTCAGCTCTTCCGCTTTACCACCGAGGCCGCGCCCGAAGAAGGGGGCGATATGGAAGGGACGCGCGTTCTGATGGGCGTCCCGAAACTGCAGGCCGCACCCGTCACCGCCAAGATCGAGCGCATTCAGCTGACGGGAGAAGTCGTCGAGACCTTCAAGCTGGAAAAGCCTGAGACCACCCTCGGCCGTACGCGCGGCGATCTGACGTTCAAAGCCGACCCCTATATGTCCGGGGAACACGCTCGCATCAAGGCGCAGGCGGGAGGGTTTGTCCTGCAGGATTTGAAGAGCCGGAACGGCGTTTATCGCCGTATCCGCAACGAGGTGGAACTGCGCGACCGCGACGAGTTCTTCCTGGGCGAGCAGATCTTCCGCGTCGAGATCAAGGTCACTTGAGGATTTGCTGAACGCTCTCGCAAGGGATCCTGTTGATGTATCGCCGCGCTTGGGGGAGTGGGTGTGCGTTTGCTTCTCGGAGCGCGGAATTGCTCTCATCGGTCGCCGAGGCTCCATCGGCAAATCAAACCTTCAAGATCCCTGACTCGGACCCAACCTTCCGCTACACGGTCGCCGGAGAACCGTTTGACTTCAGCGGGAATGAGACCCCTACGCCCTGATCATTTGTTAGGTTCCATGAAGGAGGAGGGAACGCCTTGCGGGGTGTAACTCCAAGACTCTGCCCGTTCATCAAAGTCCTTGCGATCACGTTTGTCACGGCGATATTCGCATTGGGGCAGGCGCCAAAATATGACCTGCTATTGAAAGGCGGCCACGTGATCGACCCCGCCAACCAACTTGACAGCGTCATGGACGTGGCCGTCTCTGGGAAGGAGATTGTCGCAGTCGCCAAGGACATCCCGGAAGGCGAGGCCCGCAAGGTGGTGGACGTGTCGGGTCTCTACGTGACGCCCGGTCTCATTGACATCCACTTCCATGTCGGTCACGGCGGCGCTCCCTTGAACTGGTTTGCTTCTGAGGCGCGCGCTCACACTGCCCCCCTGGGTGTCCCCGCCGACATTGCGGCGACGGCAGGGGTCACGACAGTCGTGGACGCCGGCACAGCGGGAGCCGAAACATTCGCGCAGGAAAAGGAAGAAGTGATCGATCACGCCAGGGTTCGGGTGCTGGCTTTCCTGAACATCGTTGCCAATGGCATGGACGGTGGGCTGGAGCAAACCGTGGATCAAATGGACCCTCAGCTCTGCGCGGAAACCATCAAGAACTTTCCCGGTGTGATCGTGGGCGTAAAGACCGCTCATTACTGGACGGAGAAGCCGTGGGACGCCGAACACACGCCCTGGGCTGCCGTGGATCGCGCCGAAGAATGCGGCCGCCTGGCCAACGTGCCGGTTATGGTTGACTTTTGGCCTCGCCCGGACCGCAGCTATGCTGACCTGATTCTGAAGAAGATGCGGCCGGGTGATATCCATACCCATGTTTTCGCTCAGCAATTTCCTATCCTTCTTCCCGACGGCAAGCTCAATCCCGTTCTGCTGGAGGCTCGCCGCCGGGGAGTGATCTTCGATGTCGGCCACGGAGCCGGAAGTTTCTGGTTCCGGAACGCCGCCCCGGCGGTCAAACAGGGGTTTGTCCCTGATTCCATCTCCACCGATCTGCACACCGGCGACTTCACGGTCCTAAACATGACGATGGTGATGTCGAAGTTACTTTCGCTGGGCGTTCCGCTCCAGGAAATCATTCGTCGCTCCACGGTTGCGCCGGCGGAGGAAATTCGTCACCCGGACCTCGGAACTCTCTCGGTCGGGAAAGAAGCCGATATCGCGGTTCTGGAATTGCAGCACGGGAAGTTCGGCTACATCGATTGCGGTTTCGCCCGTATGGATGGCGACGTCAAGTTGGTTGCCCGCATGACGATTCGCGCCGGGCAGATTCTTTACGACCCATCCGGCCTGAGTATGGTGGAATGGGAGAAGGCTCGGCAGCAGTATTTCAGCACGCCGGAATTCGGCAACTCCACCCCTGCCCGGGCGGATGACTACCCGCGCTGGTGAAGGTTGCCATCGCTGACTCTATTCTGAGGAGGATTCCTATGCCGCGATCTCTATCACGTCGTAAGTTCATCGGAAAGAGCGGACAGGCTCTCATGGCGACCGGTGCCGCCCTGAGCGGCGGCGCTTTCGCCGTGGCCCACGGCAAGTCCGCTCCTTCCACCCAGGGAGTGGACTATTACGCCAAGCTCGGCGTCACTCCTTTCATCAACGCCGCCGGCACGTACACGGTACTCTCCGCCTCCACCATGCCGGAGGAGGTGCAGGCTGCGATTGCTGTGGCGTCGAAGTATCCGGTCCAAATCGAGGAGCTGCATGCTGCCGCGGGAAAATATCTGGCACAACGCCTCCGCTGCGAAGCGGCCCTCGTAACAGCCGGCGCCGCTTCCGCGCTGACCCTCGGCACGGCTGCCTGTATTACGGTCGGAAACGATCCGGCCATCATCAGTATTCCTACCGACATGAGCGGGTTGAAAAATGAAGTCATCGTTCAAAAAGCTCATCGTTACGATTACGACCACGCCCTCCGCAACTGCGGAATCCGCTTCGTGGAAGTTGAAACGCTCGAAGACTACGAGGCCGCCTTCGACGACCGGACCGTCATGGCCCACTTCTTTAACGCTGCGGAGCACGGCGCGATCAGCCGGGAAGATTGGGTGCGCGTCGCGCACACGCACGGCGTCCCTTGCTTTAATGACGCCGCCGCCGACGTCCCACCCATTGCCAACCTGTGGAACTACACACAGATGGGGTTCGACCTGGTGACGTTTTCGGGCGGAAAAGGAATCCGCGGCCCGCAGTGCACCGGGCTGCTGCTGGGTCGAAAGGACCTGATCGCCGCAGCAGTGAAGAACAATTCGCCGTATTCCAACACGGTTGGCCGCGGGATGAAAGTGGCCAAAGAGGAGATTATTGGCTTGGTGGCGGCCGTGGACTGGCTGCTCGCTCAGGATGAGCAGGCGATGCAAGCCGAGTTCCAGCGCCGGGCGGAACGAATCGCGCAGCACGTTAAGACGCTTCCCACCGTGGAGACCAAGATCTTTGTCCCCCCTGTCGCCAACCAGGTCCCGCACCTGCTGATCACCTATGATCCCGAGCACATCAAGATTACCGGGCGTGAGGTTATGGAGAAATTGCGCCAGGGCAAGCCTCGAATCGAATTAAACCCGGCCACCGGCGGCGGGTCGGCAAGCGCCGGTCTGCAGTCAGGAGAGAACACCATTGTTGTCGGTGTCTGGATGATGGGAGCGGGCGAAGATCTCATCGTGGCACGACGCTTGCACGAGGTGCTGCGAGCGGCCACGGCTAGGTCCTCGGGCAGCCATTGAACAAGAGGAGGAACTCATGCGACGGTTAGTCCTTGCACTCGTGTTTTTGACGACTGTGGTCGTTGCCCCAGTCGGCGTTGCCCAGACTGATTCACTCCAACCCGTGCGCGTCGGGATCATCGGGCTCGACACCTCCCACGTCATCGAGTTCACTCGAGTCTTCAACGACCCCGCCGACCCGCAGCACGTGCCGGGCGTCCGAGTGGTGGCGGCGTTCAAGGGCGGCAGCCCGGATATCGAAGCCAGTCGGACTCGGGTTGACAAGTTCACGGCGCAGTTGCAGGAGAAGTGGAAGATTGAAATTGTCAACGACATCCCCACCCTCTGCGGAATAGTCGATGCCGTCTTGCTCGAAAGCGTCGATGGCCGCGTCCATTTGGAGCAAGTGAAACCGGTTTTGGCGGCGCACAAACCTGTCTTCATCGACAAGCCGCTGGCGGCGAGCTACAAGGACGCGAAAGAAATCGCTCGACTCGCACAAGAAGCCGGCGTGCCCTGGTTCAGTTCTTCTTCCCTGCGCTTCTGGGAGGAGACGGAGCGCTTGAAGAGTCCTGCCGGCGCGGGTCACATCCTCGGCTACAACGTTCACGGGCCTGCTCCTCTCGAGCCGCACCACCCCGACCTCATGTGGTACGGAATCCATGCGGTTGAGACGCTCTACACACTGATGGGGCCGGGCTGCGATTCGGTAAGCCGGTCGAGCACCGACGGCGAGGATGTGGTCGTTGGCAAGTGGAAAGACGGCCGACTGGGAGCGATGCGAGGTTTCCGCAACGGCCTGGATGATTATGGAATTACGCTGTTCGGTGACAAAGCAGTTCTTCACTCCGGACCCCGGCCGGAAACCTATCGTCCCCTGTTGGTCGAGATCGCCAAATTCTTCCGGACCCGCGTCGCGCCGGTTCGTCCGGAAGAGACACTGGAAATGTTCGCGTTCATGGAAGCAGCAGACGTGAGCAAGGGTCGCGGGGGAGCGGCGGTGTCACTCAGCGAAATCACCCGATAGGCGGCTTCAGGAGGAATCGCCATGAAGAATGAAAATCGCAGGGCATTCGTGAGAAAGATGGGGCTGGCGTCAGCAGCGGCTGCGGCGGAACTCATCAATCTGAATCCTTCCGCTCGGGGCGCGAATGAAAAGGTGGTCCTGGGGCTGATCGGTTGCCGCAACCAGGGCCGAAACGATGCGCTGAGCGCCATCGAGCAAGGCGCGGTATTCAAGACGTTGTGTGATGTGGATGATGCAATCCTCGGGAAGGTTGGCCCCGAGATCCAGGCTGCCCAGAACAGCGCCCCCGGTTATGTCAAAGATTTCCGCCACGTGCTCGACGACAAGGACATCGACGGAGTGGTCATCGCGACGCCCGATCATTGGCATGTCATTCCCACCATCCTGGCTTGCCAGGCGGGCAAGGATGTTTACATTGAGAAGCCTCTTTCCCAGACCATCCACGAAGGGCACTTGATGCGCGACGCGGCGCGCAAGTACAACCGCGTTGTCCAGGTCGGGACGCAGCGCCGCAGCGAGGAACATATCCGCGAGGCGGTAGAGTATGTGGCCTCCGGAAAACCTGGAAAAGTCTGCTTGGTCAAAGCCTGGATCACCCAGGTCCGAGAGAGCATCGGCAATCCGCCGGATGGGACGCCGCCTCCCGGGGCGGATTACGACATGTGGCTCGGCCCGGCGCCAAAACGCCCCTTCAATCCCAACCGGTTTCACTACACGTGGCGTTTCTTCTGGGACTACGGGAACACCGAACTGGGTAACCAAGGTGTTCACATGCTCGACGTGGGAATGTGGGGCATCGAAAAAATGCGCGGGCTGGAGCAGTGTTTACCCACGCATGTCGCCAACAACAGCGGGATCTACTGGCTGCACGACGCCAAAGAGGTACCGGACACGCAGGTCGTTACCTACGATTTCGGCGACCTGCTGCTGGTGTGGGAAATGCACAGCTTCCAGAATCACCACCCCATCGAAAAAATGGATGCGGGCACGGCGTTCTATGGAACGGATGGAACGCTGGTCGTGGACGATGACGGCTGGAGCGTATTGGGCAAGAAGAATGAGGTCGTGGCCAGCGGGAAGTCTTCGGGCGGCTCACACACGGGGAATTTCCTCGAGTGCATCAAGAGCCGGAAGCGCCCCAACGCCGACGTCGAGATCGGGCGCCTCAGCACGACGATCTGCCATCTCGGCAACATCTCGTGTCGGCTCGGCCGGGACGTTCACTTTGACCCCAAGACCGAGACGTTCGGCGACGATCAGGAGGCAAATGCCTACCTCACCAAAGAATATAGGAATCCCTATACCCTGCCGAAGGTCTGACGGAATGTAATCGCCGAGCGGACGGTGGATTCGCCTCCGATCAGAGTGCCGCGAGCAAGGAGGTTTTTCACTCTCGCTCGTGGACCCGGCATTGTTTACCGAAGCGTCCCAGAAAAACGGCGGCAAATTGTTCATCGGTTGTTCAAAACACGACGAGTCGTTGCCCGGCGGCAAATAACTGAGAAACGCAGGTGGTGCGAAAGGGGGGATTCGAACCCCCACCCCTTGCGGGACCAGATCCTAAGTCTGGCGCGTCTGCCAATTCCGCCACTTTCGCGCTGAGGTCATTATAAGGCATGGTGCCGGTGCGAGTGCGGCTTCCGGTCCGCGAGCCCTCACTTTTCAGAGAGCCAGCGCCCATCTTCTGCTAGATTCAACTCAGATGCGTACCGGCTTTCGGACTCCAACAGTCATCGTCGGGGGATTTCTTGCGCTTGTCGCCTCCCATTCCCTCTTGCTTCGACTTCCGTACTTCTGGGACGAGGCGGGGTATTACATTCCGGCGGCGTGGGATATCTATCGAACCTGGGAACTGGTGCCGACGAGCACACTGCCGACGGGACACCCGCCACTAGTGATGACCTATCTCGCGCTCGCCTGGCACGTCTTCGGGTTCTCATCCATCGTCACGCGCGGGGCGATGATCTTGATCGCAGCGGCGACTGTTGCCGCAACCTATGCGCTCGCGCGGCGGGTTGCGGGACGCGAGGCGGCGATCTGGAGCGCGTCGCTGCTTGCTATCTCTCCCATGTTTTTCGCGCAGAGCACCCTGGTTTATCTGGACCTGCCGACGGCGCTCTTCACCACCCTGGCGGTGCTGGCGCTCCTGGAAGAACGAATGCTGCTCTTTGCCGTCGTGGCGTCCCTGGCGGTCGTAACCAAAGAAACAGCCGTGGTGATGCTCCCCGTGGCGTGGGCATGCACGTACTTCAGGGCAAGGGGACAGCACGCTGTCCCCCAACAAGAAGCGCCGGGAGAAGCGAGGGCGCGACATTCCCCGTCCTGGCAAAAGTGGACTGCGCTTCTCGTCCCGCTTCTAGCTCTCTTCGCCTGGGCGCTTTACTACCACCACAGGACAGGTTATTGGACGGGCAACGCGGAGTATCTCCAGTACAACCTCTACTCGACGCTCAGTCCCGGGCGAGTCTTCTGGAGCCTGCTGCGACGGATGTACGAGATGTTCGTGGGCGGATTCAACTGGCTGCTGGTGACCGGTGCGGCAGCGGGATATTGGTGGGGGCTGAAGAAGGGCCACGGTGGCACAGAAGCTCAGCGGATGGTAAGAAGTTTGATTTGGCTGGCAGGCGGACTGATTGCAGCCTACCTGTTCTTGCTGAGCTTGGTGGGCGGAGCGGTGTTGCCGCGCTACCTGTTGCCGGTCTTCCCAGTGTTTTTCGTGGTCACGGTCACAGCGATCAGGGAACTGCCCAGGAGCCTGGCACGAGGACTCAGCGGGGTCGTGGCGACCTGCTTCGTCGTGGCGTGGTTTATCAATCCGCCTTATCCCTTCGCATACGAGAACAATCTCGCCTACGCCGACTTCATTCATCTTCACCAGGAGGCGGCGCGCTACCTCGAATCGCGTCCGGCGGGGGAACGCATTCTGACCGCCTGGCCCGCCACCGACGAGCTTTGCCGGCCGTTTCTCGGTTACGTCCGCAAGCCGTTGCGCACGACACCCCTGGAAGGCTTCACCGCGCGGGACTTCAAGAAGGTAGCCCCGGAGTCCTTTGACCTGCTTTACATCTACTCGCGCAAGTGGGAGCCGCTGGACAACTGGCTGGCGTTATCCTCAACCTTTCGACAGGCGCAGGAGCGCCATTTCGGTTACGCACCGCAAGTTGGTGAGGAGGAGCTTGTCTTCCACTACCATCTCACCCTCCTCAGAGCGTTCAAGCGGCGCGGGCAGTGGGTGAGGATCTACGCAAAGCAGGAGTCAGACGCCGCAAGTCTGAACAGAGGAATGCGGGAAGCGAACCCGAATCCATTCTTAGGCAGTAGCCCCCGGCGTCGTAGCTTTCGGGGATGAGACGAATGAGAATTGCTACAGCTAATTCCGTCGGTTTTCTCGAAAAGTGTGGCAATTTGGGACACTGAGCAATATCACTTCGGGCGACATTATGTCGAGAGAAGGCCACTGCCCCCAGGCCCAAAACCGGCCGTTTCGTGGAGCCCTGATTCGAGAAGTACGGAGGCCTTCAGTCCGCCGGCCGGGAGGCGTGCTGCCTTGAAGGCCGGTGCCATGCGCAAGACCAGCATTCTTCCCAGTCCTTGGTGACGTAAATTTGAGTGTGTAAAAAGCGAGAGGGTGTAGGTTTTGTTGTGTGAGCAACAAAATCTCCCGATGAAAGGAGCCTACACCCTTGACGAGAACCGACTATAACACAGAACAGTTTGCAGGTTTTCTGGCGGATTTAAAGGAGAGCTTTTGGGGCGATCTGCAGGGCCCGGCGCGGCAGACGCTGAAGAGCTTGTTGGAGGTGGATGCCGAGCAGCAGATGGAGGAGTACCTGGGGCTGCGCTGGTACGAGCGGCCCCTGGAAGGCGAGGAGCGGGCCGACAGCCGCAACGGTTTCTACGAGCGGGATTACGTGACGCCGCTGGGGATCATCCGGCTGCGGGTGCCGCGCACGCGGCGGCGCTCCTTTCTGCCGCGCTGGCTGAAGCGGCTGGAGCGGCGTTCGCCGGAGGTGGCGGAGCTGATCCGGCAGGCGTTTCTGCGCGGCGTCTCGACGC
>Ga0315282_10005851_pt1 | contig 20801 bp, 7 predicted proteins | sample YL17G07_20_MG_FD_203693 | JGI IMG/M metagenome (GOLD analysis project Ga0315282, IMG submission 203693) | Sediment microbial communities from Yellowstone Lake, YNP, Wyoming, USA - YL17G07_20 | ecosystem: Environmental > Aquatic > Freshwater > Lake > Sediment | place: USA: Wyoming | collected... | reverse complement strand
GGTGGCGAGCCCCACGGCAGTTCCCCCCACGTCTTTCACATTCTTGATCTCCACGAAGCCATCACCGAACCCGAGCAATTCGTCTCCCTTGCATTCGAGTCCGGAAATCATGCGCCGAATCAGGATCTCTTTGGAAAAACTCTTGTAGTCGTCCTGCGCGCCGTACATGCCGCCTTGGAAGTATTGCCGAACCTCCAGCAACCCGGCTTCTTCCAGAGTGTAGACCTCATCGGTGCCGCTGGCGCAATACAATTTCAGGCCACGATCGCGGACGGATTCAAGAAAGGCGCGCGTTCCCGGCACCAGATATTTGTCGGGCGAAACAGCGCCCCGCCGAAGGTCTTGGCGCCGATATTCAATGGTTGCCATCAGCTTTTCATGATACATCCGCTTGTAAGCGAGGGGTTCAAGCGGTTTGCCACCACGCAGCTCCACTTGGTGGGCAAGTTCTATCATTTGGTAGATCGTCTGTTCGCCGGTCAGGCGCGCCACGAAATCTTCCACCAGCGCACTTAGTGCGGCCTCGCTCTCGCCGGTGCGAAGTTCCATGAGAATTTCCACCATCATCGGCACCATCACCTCCACCCAGCCTGAGCGGATCAGTGAGATGGTACCGTCGAAATCAAACAGGCCCACGCGCGCATGGGCAGCAGAAGCATTAGGATGCAGGCATTCAACCGTGTTATTCAAATTGTCAATTCACTCCATGCATGAGATTTGTTCAATTGCACTTGCGTATTACGTTGTAGCGACGGTCTATGACCGCCATTGTAGCAGCGGTCTCCGGCAAAGCTTGTTCAAATTACGCTGCGTCTGGTGGCCTATGACTCGCGGCAAAGCCGCTAGGACCGCTCGCTAATTTGGACAGCCCCGGTCTCCGGCCGCCGACCGGCGCTCATAGAGCGCCGCTACAATGCTTCACTTGCCTTGGGCCTCCCCGCCCTCGGGGAAGGAAGGCGGCGCGTCCTCGGGCTTGGTCCCCCACTCCTTGTTGGGCGTGTCCCCGAGTTTGAGTTGCAAGGTCGCGCCCTGGCTCCAGGTATCATAACTGACCCAGGTGTGCTGGGAAGGCTTGCCGTTCACCCTCAGGCTTTGGATGTACGGATTTGATGCGGAGGCATTATCGCCTTCGATTTTTAGGGTCTTGCCATTTCCGAGATGCATCGTCGCGCTGGGGAAAAGTGGACTACCCAGCGCGAATCCTCCCACCCCCGGGATTGCTGGATACACACCCAATGCTGCGAAGACATACCAGGCGGCCATGCCTCCCAAGTCGTCGTTGCCCGGTTCGCCGTCCGGGTTGGGCGTAAAGAGTTCAGTTTCGACTCGCCGAACCACCGCTTGGGTGCGCCAGGGCGCTCCGACATAATCATATGCCCAAGGCACGGAAAAAACCGGCTCATTCCCAACCCAGAAATAGGGGCGATCCTCACCCGCGTTCAATTCCGTGAAAAAGTTGTCAAGCCTTTGCACCACTTTGGCGTTGCCGCCCATCAGATCGAACACCGCCCGCAGGTTGTAGGGGATCATCCAACTGTACTGGGCGGAATTTCCTTCCACGAAGTAATTGTGCAATGCCGGGTCTACCGGGATGAACGAGCCATCCTTCGTTCGAGGCTCAATATAACCCGTTTTGGTATTAAAGGTGTTTCGCCAGAATTGGGCCCGGTGCATGAAGGTCCGGTAAATGGCCGTGTCGCCGAGGGCGCGGGCCAGTTGGGCGATGGAAAAATCCGCCGTGGTGAACTCGAGTGTTTGCGATGGTCCGCTTTGCGGCCGTCTGCCGCGAGTGTCGGGGCCCAGATAGCCATATTTCAAGTAAGTATCAAGGCTGTCCCATTCCAGGCAACGATTGCAGCGGACGCCAGGTTCGGTTGCGCCTTTCAGCATCGCCGCCAGCGCGGCCTTGGTATCAAAACGCCGGGCGCCGAAGGCATAGGCGTCGGCGATGATCGGGCACGAAGGGCTGCCCACCATTTGGCACGCCTCGTCATTGGCGACGGGCCAGACAGGCAGCGCGCCGCCTTGTTGCGCATCCACCACCAACGATTCCGCCATGTCGCTTGCTTCCTTGGGCACAAGCATCGCCAGCAGTTGCACCTGGGCGCGGTAGATGTCCCATCCGGAGTAGTTTGCGTAAAGGGTGAAGCCCCGCGCCACGTGAAGTTTGTTATCAAAGCCCAGGTACTCGCCGTTGACATCGTTGAAGGTGTTCGGATGCAGAAAGCTGTGGTAAAGGGCCGTATAGAACACACGTTTTTCGCTGTCGCTGCCGCCGCTTACGGAGATGCGCGGTAACTCCCGGTTCCACTTGTTGTGGGCGGCCTGGCGCACTGCGCCAAGATCCCAGCCGGGAATCTCCGCGTCCAGATTCTTCCAGGCATTGGCGGTGCTGACGTAAGAGAGTGCGATCCGCATCTCCACGTCGTGGTTCTTCGTGGTGTCGAACCCCACCCAACCGCCCGTGTGCGCCCCCTGCACAGAGCGCTGTCCCTTGTTCACGGCGGCCCCGCTCCAGGTCCCAAAACTCGTGAAGGGCCGGTCGAACTCGGCGGCGAAATAAATGGTGTAGCGGTTGGTGGAGTGGCAGAACGCGCCGCTCGAAACGCTGCCGGAAATCTTGCGCGCCCCATCGATGGCCATCGTAGCGTCGAAGACCTCGGTGGCATTGCGGCCCAGACCGAAGAGCAAGCTGGAATCCGCGGAAGCGGGGAAAACAAACTTGCCGATGCCGGCCCGAAGCGTTGCGGCCAGTTGAATTTTGATCCCATTGTTGAAGCCCACGGAGTAATACCCAGGTGAAGCCTCTTCGCGGGTGTGGGAAAACTTGGCCCGAAAGACTGCCGGCTCCGTTGCCGGTGACACGGTGATTTCCCCGAGCACCGGCTGGATGGGAATATCGCCTAACACCGGACAGCCGGGCCCGCTCAGGTGGGTGAGGCTGAAGTCCCGAATCATGTTGTCATCGTATACGTAGCTGCCCACATTCTTGCGGGTAAAACCATTGGAAGTATCGGGACTCCATTGGATCATGCCGAAAGGCAACGCCGCTCCGGGATAGGTGTTCCCGGCGTCGGGCCCGGCGGTTCCGACGAAGGTGTTCACATAATCAGCAGGACTGGCGCTGGTCGCCTTCGGACCCGACTGCCCTGACCTTGACTCTCCGCTCGCCGATAATAACATCAGGGAAAGGAAGAGAAGTACCGAAAGGGATGATTTCAATGCTTTGCGCATCAGGAACCCCTGAACACAGAAAAGCCTCTGGCCAGTTTCGTGTTGGCCGGTATGCTGATTCATCTGCAGTGGAACGTACACCTTTCCCGCGGCTGCTTCTGAGGATGCGGTGAAAGGCCCCGTCGTTCACTCCGTCAAGCGCCGTTCGCAATAACTGGAAATGATACACCCGAGCGCGTTTGGAATCACCTGCACAAGGCTTCTTTTTCGCCTGCGATGATTAAGCCGGTCGGCGTGCCCGCGGCTGGCAAGCGGGCAGGCAAGTGGCGAGTGACCCGGGACGAGTGTTGAGCCAGCCTGTCGCTGGCGGGCCTCCTGCTGGAGTTGTGACCAGTTCTCCGGCTCGCACCGGACCGGCTGTGCTGGCTTTCTATGGTTTGGTCCTTCCGCTGGGGGGTTTCGCCAACTCCGCCTTGACGGTGACGATTTCATAGGGATGAACCGTCAACGTCGTTTCCTTGCCCCCCTCCCGCAGCGTGAGTGGCGCGTCTTGCTTTTCCAGCAAGTTCACCTGCCAGGCTTGCGTCGCGGCGGCGGGGAAGCAGAGCCGCACCTGGCTGCTTTTTCCCTCAAACTCGAAGAAGCGGAGCACCAGCGCGTTGCTGTCTTCGGCTTTTTTCATCGCCGTCAGAATCACATTCCCCGGTTCGATCTCCACCAGGGATTGTGAAGCGGGCCAAATCCCTGCGTGCGGCACGGCGGTAACCGGGATCAAGGGGAAGTTGAGTTCGTAGCCCCGGCGCTCGGTTTCTCCCGCCTTCCAATCGCCAACGTGCGGATAAAGGGCGTAAGTGAATTCGTGCAAGCCCTGGTCGGCGTGCGGGTCCGGGGAAGTGGGCGAGCGCAGCAGGGAGAGGCGAATGACGTTGCCCTTGGCGTCGTAGCCGTATTTGCAGTCGTTCAGAATACTGAGGCCGTGCTGCGGGTCCGACAAGTCTCCCCAGCGCTGCGCCGGCACCTCAAACATCGCTTTCTCCTCGATCGTGTCGCGGGTGGTGGGGCGCTGAATGTTTCCGTAGGGAATCTCATAAGTGGCAAACTTGCTCTCGACGCTCACGGGGAAGGCGACCTTCAACAGGATGTGCTGTTCGTGCCAGTCCGCCTGCATGTTCACGTCCACACGGGGCACGCCGGGGTACATGCAGATATCCTGGACGAACGACGAGCTCTGAAACTTCTTTTTCACCCGGATGACGGCGCGCACGGGAGTGTTCTCAATGAGTTTGACTTCCTCAGCGTCCGTTAGGTTCCACATCTGCTTTTCAAAATCCCAATCGATATTCCATGCGTCGCTGCTCCGGGGCTTGTCCACAAAAGTCTGGAGCAAGTTGGCGCAGGCGCCGGGCGCCAGCTCTTCGCGGCCGTCTTGCTTGTTCACCAGGCTGGTGATGCAGCCGGTGTGAGAGTCCACTATGATGCGCAGGAACTCATTTTCCATGCCGTCAATGCTCGCCGCGAGCGCGGTTTTGGCCGGAGCTCGTTTCGGGACAGAAGCAAGGTGAATGACGGAATAGCCCATTCCCGGCACGTTTTTCGCCAGCAGCCGGACCTTCACCGTATGGGTGATATCGTCGCGGGAGATTATTGCCGAGGGTAATACTGCCCCGGAGGCATCACGCACGACGACGTCCGCGACCTCGGAAGGGAACTGCGCCTTCACTTCGGTAATACTGGTGCGCGTCCAGGAGAGAGGATTGAAGATCACCACCGGCACGCCGGCGCCCTGGGTGTTGATGCGCGCCGCCAGCGTGTCGAGCGAATGCGCAAGAATCTTGTGGCCCGACAGACTGACTTCGTGCAAAGCGCGGGCCGCATCCACATAGTTAATGCCAATGCTCGAGCCCGGCAGGATGTCGTGGAACTGGTTGAACAGGACCTTTTGCCAATTGTCCTCAAATTGCGGCTGCGGGTAGGGTTGCCCTTCGAGCATGGCCAGCGAGGAGAACTTTTCCGCGTTCAGCAGAAGTTCTTCGCTGTGCCGCATGCGCTTTTTGGTCTCCGCCTGGGTGGTGAAAACGCCGCGATGGTGCTGGAAGTAAAGTTCGTTCTGCCACACCGGAATTTTGAGTTGATCCTGGTTTTTGATGACGTCATCGAAGAAGGACTGCGCGGTGCTGAAGGTGAGCTGGGGGAAAATATTCGGGCCCTTCTGCCAGCGCAACATGTTATCCAGGACGTTGCGAGTAGGGCCGCCCCCGTGGTCGCCGATCCCGTAACAAAACATGATGTTCGTAAGCCCCGCGCGCTGGTGGTAGTCGGCGACGTCACGGGAAACCCGCGCGGGGTCGAAGTGGTCTCCCAGGGGACGGGGGAAAAAGGAGAGTACCCGGCTGCCATCGGGTGATTCCCACCAGAAAAGCTTGTAAGGGAACTGCGAGAATTCGTTCGAGGAAAGCTTCCACGTCATGAAGTAATCGATTCCCGAGCGCTTGTAGATCTGCGGTAATTGCCAGGAGAAGCCGAAGGAATCCGGGTTCCATCCGATTTTCACGTCCACGCCGAATTTTTCCTGGACGTAGCGCTTCCCCATCACCACTTGCCGAACCAGCGATTCGCCCGAGGGCAGGTTAAAGTCGGGCTCCACCCACATGCCGCCGACGATCTCCCACCGGCCTTCTTTCACGCGCCGCTGAATTTCCTGGAACAGGGCAGGGTATTTCTCTTCCATCCACAGGAAGGCCGCGGCCGAGGATTGGGTGTAATAGAAATCCGGGTATTGCCGCATCAGTTGCAGGGCGGAGTTGAACGTGTTGCGGACCACCTCCACTGTCTCCGTCCAGGGCCACAGCCACGCCATATCAATGTGCGATTGTCCCACGGCGGGAACGGTGAACTGTTTGGCCCATTCGCCCAGGGGGTTCAGTTTTTCCTGCGCGGCTTGAAGCGATTTCTCGAAGGCGGGCTCCTCGCCATGGTCGAGGGGGGAGAAATCAATGGCTTTGACCGCAGCGTCGAGTTGCTCCCGGCGTTGTGATTCGCCCTCGGGGCTGGCGCTATTCAAGAAATACGCCGACCGAATCTCGCTGGCGATCAGGCCGGGATCAGGCCGGCCCTGGGGGTAATCCACCAGCAGCGCGGCGGTATCAAGCCACGTCGCCCCGGTCGCCACCGGGTTGTTGATGGCGACCAGCACTTTCATGCCCGGCTCGGCCTTAGCGGTAAGAAGGATGGGTTGCTGGGTGTTATCGTCCGGCGTCATCTCCACCAGCGCGCCATTAAAGTAAACTCGAATCTGTGCCGACCCGTTGGCGCGGAGCCCCAGGCGAATTCTGGCCCCGCGAATGTCGTTCCCGCCCACCGAGACGGGGATCTCCACCCATCGCCGGAACCAGGAAGGTCCATGCCCCCAGCGCTCGCCGACGTGCACGGCCGCCCAGGCGGAATCGTCCAGCGCCGGATCTTCCCCGTGTGCGACGTCATCGTAGTGCGCCTTCCAGTCAGAAAGCGGTGCAACCGACATCGCCTGCAGACGCGTCAACACCGCGTCGTAGGGCGTGGAAGGCAGTTGCCTTTGGGCGCGGATTGGTGCAGGGTTGATCAAGAGGAATATACAGAGGGTAAGAAATGATACTGCTATAAAGCCCCTGCGATGAGGTTGACGGGATCCCGAGCAAGTTGGTCCGTTGATCGGATCCCTCCTTTCGGGGGTGCTACTTGGAGTGGTGGTCTTAACCATGGTTCATCTCCTTTTCGGGATGGCCAAATTCGGGGCTGCGTTGCCACCGGGGGCCATCACATCATCTCCGTGACGCCGCGCCTTTATAGGGATTGACTTTTAAGCGGCGGGGATTCAAAATATGCTAAAATACCATGGAACTACGCGAAATTAAGAGCTTCGTCGCGCTCGCCAAATCGCACAGCATCTTGGAAGTGGCTCGTGAGTTGGGGCTCACGCCCGGGGCAGTTCACAAGCACCTGAAGATACTGGAGCAGGAGCTCGGCGTGCGGCTGTACGAGCGGCACGACGGCGCGCTCCGGTTGACGGCGGCCGGAGAGGTGGCGTTTCCCCATTTTCTTGACGTCCTTGACCGCCGCGATGCTGCCATCAGGGCGATCTCTGACTGCAAAGGGGAGACGGGCGGCTTAATACGGGTTGGAGCGGGCCCGAATTTCAGCAGCCATATGCTCCCCAGGATTCTTTCCAAGTTCCGGCAGGCGCACCCGAAAGTCGAAGTATTTGTCGAGACCGGCGACGGGAGACACCTGCTGGAGTCTCTTCGCATCGGGGAACTGGACCTTATTTTCGAGGTTGCGTATCCGGACGTGAAGCCCCCGGACTTCGCGCCGATGGCGTTGTGGGAATCGCACGTGGGCATTATCTCGGCGCTCTCGGATTTGCCGTCGTATTGCCGGATGGGCCGCTTGACTAAAGTGCCGTTCATTCTTTTTCAGAAGGGCTCGCACATGCAGGACATGATTGACGCGTACTTGCAGCGCATACCCTTCCGGCCCCACGTGGTAATGCGGTCCGACAGCGCGGACGCCATCAAAGCCATGGTGAAGAGTCGGCTGGGTGTGGCTATGCTATTCCTGTACAACGCCAACCAGGAGTTCAAGAACGGTTCGCTCCGCGTCATTCACACGGACGCGCCTCCCTTGTCCGCCCGCATGGTGCTTCTGAAACGAAGCAGCAGTTACACCCCGAGAGCGCTTACCGCCTTTGCCAAGGTTGCGCAGAGTATGAACTGGGCTAACCTGCATCCGCTGCCCCTCGAGAAGAGTTCGCCTGAAGCTTAATACTCCGGCGAAATCAACCGGTCGAGCTCGTCAATGGGGTTCGCGAGCTTGCAGGCCGCCAGCATGGGTTTTTCGCTTAACGTGACGCGCCGCGCGGCCTTGGCCACCTCGCGCGCGATTTCGTGCGGGATAATCACCGCACCGTGCTGATCGGCATGAATCAAATCACCCGGGCTTACCTCCATGCCGAAAACCTTCACCGGTATATCGAAGTCTTCCAGGTGGGCGTAACCGTGCGACACCTGCACTCCTGAGGCAAAAAGATGAAAGCCCAGGCGCGCCACCTCATCCAGGTCGCGCACCGTGCCATTGGTGATCACCCCCTGGCTCCCCAGGGCCTTGTGCAGGCTGGAGTTGACTTCGCCCCAGTACGCTCCGCCCGGAACCGCACTCAGGTCCTGGACCACGCTGAGGCGCGGGCCGCGGAAGGAGCGGACGTATTCCCAGTAGGCGCGCCGCGACACCCGACGGGGATTGGGCGGGGGCTTGCTGGAGATGATGGTCGCCGTACAGGCGTAACCCACCACCGCTCCCAGTCCGGGGAAGAGGCAGCGAATGAGTGAATCCGTCACCCCGCTCAGCCGCGGGCGCACCTGAAAGGTCTCAATGGCGTTGGCAATGGTCGGGGAAGGGAACCCCCGGAGCCGTTCTAATTCTGGCGGCGAGAGCATTTCCCCTGCCGCGGGCTTCTGCATCATGATATCCATGCGCGGAGTATAGGAGAATTGTGCCCAACAGCACAATTCAATTGTATTGATGATGAATTCAAACATCCGCAATTGAGCGGTGATTTCCCAACAGTAAATTACGATGGAAAATTATTCAATTGACTTAAATCTTTGGGCATTTTACGTTGCCCGCAGCGGAAAGAGTCGGCAGGCCCTGCTTCGGGCGGGTCCAAAGATGGTTAGTGCGGCGGCTCGGGTCGGGAAGGAAACCGTCTTTCTTGTCTTGTAGGGGATATGGTTGTAACCGGGGGCTCTTACGCACGGCGAAACGGGCATTGTGCCGCCACACCTTATGCGACAGCCTTGGCTCCGCAGCAAGGCTGTTCTCAGTTAACTGCAATTCTTCAACCCTGGTTTTCTCTCATGCGTCGGGTCTTGGAACACATTTAGACAAGGAGACACGCGAATGAAAAGTCCTTTTAAATTCTGCTTCTTAACGGTTCCTCTCCTGGTGCTTTGGACGGCGGCCTCGCTGTGGGGGCAAGGCAGCGGCCTTTCTGGCGCCATCAGCGGCTATGTGGCTGACCCCTCGGGCGCTCCGATCGCGGGCGCGTCGATCACGGTCACCAACATCGCCACGGGTGCCAGCTATCACGCCGCCACCACCGCCGACGGCTTCTACACGGTGAAGTTCCTGGTGGCCGGCACCTACCGAGTGGACGCGTCGCAAACGGGCTTCAAGACCCAGGTCGTGCAAAACGTCCTGGTGCAAGCAGCGTCCAACCCCACGGTTGATGTCAAGCTGGAGGTGGGCGCCGTAGCAACGAAGGTCACCGTCACCGCCACCACCTCCTTGCTCGAGATGCAAAGGGCCGACACCGGGACGGTCGTCGAGCACAAGCTGGTTGACGACTCACCGGAAGCCTCGTCGACCGTTACCCAGTTGTACTACGATTCTCCCGGGGTCGTGCCGCTGCGGAGCAGTAGGGGCTTCTCGCCGGGGGGCCTCAACGCCGATACTCAATTCAGTATCAACGGCAGCGGCGGTAATTTCCAGTCCGCCTGGTATGGCCAGCCGAACAATATGCTCCTGGACGGCGTGAGCACTCGCTATACCTTCAACGGTGGTTACTTTGCCGTCAATCCCAGTGTGGATATGACCGACGAATTAAAGGTGATCACCAATCCTTACAGCGCGGAGTACGCGCACACGATTGGGGGGGTGGTGATTGCTACCACCAAATCCGGCACGGACAGTTGGCACGGCCGGCTCTCGGAAGCGAACGCCGCCGCCGGGCTCCGTGCCAACACGTGGCAAAATAACAAAGCCACCTGCAAAGACTCCTCCGGCAATACCTACAACTGTCCCACTCCCCGGGCCCCGGGCAGCTCGAACCACGAAACCGGCCAACTGGGCGGTGCCATCAAGAAAGGGAAGCTCTTTGTCTTTGGTGACTACGAACACTGGTATTCGACCGCGAGCAGCACATCGTTCTTAGGCACCGTTCCTACGGCGGCGCAACGGCAGGGCGATTTCACTTCAACCTATTACAACAGCGGCACCTCGTCGGCCCCGGTCGCATCGATGGTAACCATCTACGATCCCTTTACTTGCGCCGACACGCCGACCGGTCCAAATTCCTGCCTGGCAGGAAACCCGCGCACCCAGATCGGTCCTAATGATACGGTACACCCCTCGACTACCGCCAATGTGATTCCGGTCAGCGCGTTTTCACCGGTGGCCAAGGCCCTTTTCCCTCCCGGCGGCACGGAAAAGTACATCCCTCTGCCTACTAATCTCGGTCAAGCCATAGGATCAACGGGAAAATACCTGATCAATAACAACCTTACTCCCGCCGCCACCTCTTCTCCGAGTTGGTCGAAGTACTATCTTGGGCGCATGGATTACAACCTCAACCCCAGCAGCCGGCTCATGCTACGGTATCTTCACACCTACAGCCCGTCGACGGATCCCCCCTTCTATGGAACTTCACCTACCGGTCTGGCGATGCAACCGACGGATACCAACTTCCCTTACATCCGCCAAGGTGACAGTGGGGCTATCGAATACACGCACACCTTGTCGCCCACCAGTGTCATGAGTCTCACCCTGGGCTTTTACCGCTATTCGAATTATGGCATGGACGCCTATCGCCGGAACGTGACACCGGCGCAGTTGGGTTTCAGCTCGACCTTCGCCTCCCAGGCGGAGCCGGCGGTGCCGGGCATCTTCTTCGCCGGTGGAAACTATAAGGGCGGTACTTCGTTCACGGGTGTGGGCTCACAAGCCGGCGGCCCCAACCCTGACCAGACCGCGCAGCTCTATGGACTGTGGTCGAAGTCGATCGGCCGGCACACCCTCAAGGTGGGCGGCGAAACTGTAAACGAGCGCGCCTACAATGAAGCCGGCAATTGGACGGCGGGGAGTTTTTCCTTTGCCTTCGAACCCACGCAGAAAGTTTGGGGTGCAGCCGGCGTAGCGGGTCAGGGCGACCCGATCGCATCCTTTTTCTTTGGTGTGGGCTCTTACTCCATCGACCGCTACACCTTTCCCGCGCGTCAAGCCTGGACGGCGGGCGCTTTTATCCAGGACGATATCAAGGTCTCACCCCGCCTGACGATCAATGCGGGGTTGCGTTGGGATTGGGCGGGTGGGCTCACGGACCGCTACAACGCGATCAGCGGTACGTTCGACACCGCGGCGAAGAGCCCTATCGCTTCCGCCGTGCAGGCGGCGGCCGGCGCCTCGAGTTGTGCCGCCTGCGCTAGCGGGTTGGTGGGGGGTATGACTTTCCCGGGCGTCGGGGGCAACTCGCGCTCACCGTATGACTCGACGTTCGCCGATTTCGCCCCGCGATTTGGCTTCGCCTACCAGTTGAACTCCAAGACCATCATCCGCGGAGGGTATGGGTTGTTTTACGTCAATTACCAGTTCGACCCCGGCTCCACAGGGTTCAGCGTCACCACTTCCACCTCCGCGTACGACGCAAACGATGCGCCGGTGATCCTCGTCGACAATCCTTTCCCCAATGGGCTGTTGCCGCAAACGGGATCATCGCTGGGATTGAGCACGTCTCTGGGCGGCGCCGTCTCGTTTACGGACCCGCACGCGCGGCAGCCACGGGCGCAACTGCTCAACTTAAACATCCAGCGGCTCCTCTCGCCCAACACGGTGCTGACCGTGGGCTACGTGCACAACGGGGCATCGCGGCTTCCGGTCAGCAATAATATTAACCACCTGACGGCGGCCCAATTCGCGACTTGCGCGGCGGAGGCACCGGGCACCGGTTGCAGCGCTGCTGTGACGAATCCTTTCAAGGGCATCCTTCCTTCCAGCGGGCTGGGTGGCAACGCCGGCAAGGCAACGATTTCACTGTCGTCTTTAATGTTGCCCTTCCCGCAATTTACGTCGGTCACCGAGAACGCTATGCCCATTGGCGACTCCAGCTACCACGCTCTCCAGGTGAACTTGGCCCGGCACTTCAGCCACGGGGTTAGCGTCAACGTCGGATATACCAACTCGAAATGGATGAACCACGGTTACTTCGCCAACGCCTTTGATCCCGGGCCACAGAAGGACATGGCTACTTTCGACCGGCCCCAAACCCTCGTTGCCAACGGCGTCTGGCAAGTGCCTGTGGGGCGAGGCCAGTACCTTGGCAGGAATATGCCGCGCTGGGCGAATGCCATTTTGGGCGGCTGGCAATACAACTACGTCTTCTATGTGTGGGAAGGTATCCCCATGTATTTCGGAATCACGACCCAGCCCAAGGTGGGCGTGCCCGGGTACAACAGCCCGCGGAGTATCGACCAATGGTTGAACAAAGCCGCGTTCCAGACGCCGACGAACTTCACCGATCCGAACTTCCGGGCGCAAGCCTGGAGCGTGCAAAATCCCCACGTCCGGCTGCCGCGCTTCCACGAGATGGACGAGGGCCTGCAAAAGAACTTCAAAATCAAGGAACGCGTTACCGCCTCGATCATGATCAGTTTTTGGAACAGCTTCAACAGCACCGACTGGTTCAATGGGGCGGGCGCTCCTGCTGCCACGGACGCGTCAAAGACCTACTTTGGTTCGATTACGGGTGCAGGGATCGCCCCGTCGAACGCCCCACGCGCGGGTCGGATCGAGGGACGGGTCAATTTCTAGCCCGTGGCTTGTGCTCGGAGCTTAAATAGCAACGCCAGTCACCAACTGGCCCAACGCACGTAACTCGAAGACGTTTGACCCTTCAACCGACGGGCATCCTCCTGTAAGGCGGGTTGGTGACAACCCGCCCCAAGGGAGGATGTCACCCCCGGATAGATGAAAAGAGTAATATTCTTGCGGTAGGGTGGGCGCGGGTGTGCTCGTGCGGTTCCAACTTTTCTTGGGTAATAAGTTTAGTGCACAGGCGGATCAAGTCGGAACAAGCAGCGGATACGTGTATCTGTAACGCCCTCCAGCCGCGGACGTAACTGAAGGGTTTCAATGGGGTTGGCAATGGTGGGCGACCGGTATCGACGCAAGGCTTCGATTTCTTCCGAGGTGAGTAATTCGCCAGCAATGGGCTTCCGTACAAGGGTTTTCATGGGCGCAGTCTAAAACTTCTTGCCACGCAAGACAATTCAATTCTGTTCATGGATAATTCAAATTCACGCAATTGATTCCATCATCGACATTTGGCCAGCACTAATATTGAATTCTGCATGAAAAGAATTCAATTGACAACAATTAACCCCTTGCCTACATTTCCGCGCGGGAGGGGATTCATTGCCGGCCTGCGGTCTCTTCAGAACATGACAATCAGAAAAAGTACCTTTTTCGCAGCCGTACTTGTTTGCGTCTTACTGCTTGTCCAGTGCGCGTCCTGGGCAGCGGCAGGGGGCGGCACGGTAATTGAAGTTACCAAGACGCCGCAGGGCGTTCGCGTCCAGTACGCGTCGGGCGGGGCCTTCTACGTCGAGGAACTGGTTCAGGGCCGCTGGGTTGGGCGGCAGTGGGGATTCGCGGCCTCCCCCAATCGATCGCGGCGTTCCTGGGACACTGACGCATTCGAGGTTTGGATCCGGACACGCCCGGGCGCGCCGGAGACTCCCCTGCCGGCGAGTTGGCGTTGGATCGGCGGCGCGGAACTTCCCGCCCCCCGCCCGGGGAGCCTCCACTTCGCGGTTGAACTCGCCAATCAGAACCTGCCCATCAGGATCAAAGTGCACACGGTCCTGGATGGTACGCCGGTGTTCACGCGCTGGCTGGAGATCAGCAACGGCGCGGATGGTGCCCTGGCGCTGGTGCGCGTCTTTCCCTGGACGGGGCAGCTTTGGGCTGCCGATGCACCGATCCAACTGGGCTATACAGTGAGATCGGATTATCCCTGGGAGGGTTGGTTCAAGTGGCAGGAGTTGCAGCCCGGAGCCAATGTGATCCGCCAGGAATTGGGCCTGGCGTACTACCACCCGGTTTTCCTGCTCCGCAACCAAGCCAAATCCGAATACTTCTTTGGCCAACTGGCTTGGCCTTTGAACCGCGTGATGGAGTTCCAGAAGGATCGCGGACTGAGGTTCAAAGTCGGGCCCACGGCGGTCAACGCCCTGCGCGTGATCGCCCCAGGCGAAGCTGTCGCCACGCCTGCCGTGCACCTTGGCTACACGAAAGGCGGGTTCGATGGCGCGGTGCAGGCCATGCACGACCACATCCGCCGCTCAGTCCTCTCCCCCCACCCGGCGGACCGCGCTTACCGGGTGCAGTGTTTGATGCCGGAAGACCAACGGATGACGGTTTATCGGGGCAAGGATTACAACGAACAGAACCTCAAGAGCTTCGTCGATGTGATGGCGGCGGCCGGCATGGAGCTGTTCCTGCTGGACGGCCCCACATGGTGCGCCAACTATGGCGAGTGGCTGACGCCGAACCCGCAACCTTTTCCGCGCGGCCTTCAGCCACTGGTGGAGCACACCCACAGTCGCGATATGCTTTTTGGCCTTTACGCCGAGCCGGAGGGTGGGCGCGATGGGTATACGAGTCCGGGCAGCACCACCACGATCGGTCCCTGGAGGCGAACCGCCGTGTTCCAGCAGCACCCCGAGTGGTTCGTCCCCGGGAAATCCACCAATTATCCAGCGCCGGTGCTCAACCTCTCCAAACCGGAAGCCGCGGCATATATGGAGGCTGAGGTTGAGGGCATCATCGATCACTACAAGCTCGACCTGTACCGGCACGACTTCTGCATGGAGCTTCAGGGGCAGGGTTCGGAAACCTGGCGTGACGGTTTCCTGGAAAGCGACTACTGGCGGCATTACGAGGCCTTCTATGCGATTTTCGACCGCATGCGCGCCAGGCACCCGCAGCTCATCCTTCAGCAGGCCTCGGGCGGCGGCAGCCGCCTGGACCTGGGCACCCTGGCGCACTTTGACGAGCATGCGACCAGCGACCGAACCTCCACGCCCGAGGTCTACCGCATGCTGAGTGGGCTGAGCGTGTACCTCCCGCCGGAGGTCCTGGTCACGCCCATCGGGATGGCTGAGCCGAAGCACCGGCTGGATTTTGTGACCATGCTTCGGAGCATATACGCCCTCGGCAACACCCCCGTGGTGTTCAACTCGCTCGTGCCGAGAGACATGGAGGCGCTGACGCCCGAGGTACGGGCCAAATTCCTCCACTATTCCGACCTTTACAAGAACTTCATGCGGCCGGTGTTGGGGCAGACGAAGGTGTATCACCACGCGCCGGTCAACGCCACCGGCGGCGTGGAGTCCGGCGACTGGTTCGCAATGGAATTCAGCTCGCCCGATCGTAGCCGAGGGTGGGCCGTTATCATCCGGCTGGCGAAATCCGCTACGGATCCGTTCGTATTCAAACCCAAAGGCCTCGATCCTGCGGGCCGATATGAAGTGACCTTCGACAACACGCAGGAGCGTGCCCTGTTCCGCGCGTCCCGCCTGATGCGCCAAGGTCTTTCCATCCGGCTCACCGGCGAGCCCGCCTCGGAGTTGCTGCTGTTCAAAATGCGTCCGGGCCGCTGATTTGAATTGTCCCGAAGAGGCCACTTTTTCGCGGGGTAGTCCGCGGAAAAGCGTAGGTCCGTGGAGATGAGGTGAGGCAACATGAACCGTAGAACGTTTCTAAAGATCTCTCCAGCGGCGCTGGGGGCATGGCCCCAATGCTTGGCGGATGCGGCATTGCCAATCGCGCTCTTGGCGCCATACGGCTACGCACAGGAAGCGCAGGAAGCGGAAGAGGCGGAGAAGGTACGGGACTTCCTCGAGGTCCAACATGCCCTGTCCATGGATTTCCCGACGCCTCACACGGAATGGGCAAAGCCTTATGCCGGGGGACAAGTCAGGGTCGTCTTCTTTGCGCTCTGGTACCAGGGCAGCACGTACGCCCGCGAGATCATCGAACTGCTGGAGCGGTTCGATCTGAAGGCCCAGGCGGTGTACTTCGAGCAGGGCGCCCGCTTGGTGGGTGACGGACGATCGGACTGGTACGGGGGCGATCCCCAGGCGGGCACGAAGCGCGCCCTGCGGCTCCTGGATGAGCCGAATGACGTGCTCTTCTTCAATCAGCTCAAGCTTGACGTTCTGGGGCGGGAGATCCGCGACAAGATTCATCAAAAGGTGGCCCAAGGAACGGGCCTGGTGCTGGTGGGCGACAACGCAGGTCCGCCCTACGAGGGGGCCCAAGCTATTACTCCGCCGCCCTTTCCGTCCCCCGCGGGTGGGTTCTATGCAGTGCGCGAAGGCCGCGTGGTGCTGTTGCCGAGCCGCGAAAAGCTCCAGTTTCGGCTCGGTTGGGAAACCGAGTTCGACTACCAGATGCAGTTACAGGGCCGCGCATTATTGTGGGCAGCGAAGCGGGAGCCGAAGGCCGGGCTGACCGTCCAAGTGCATCCGCAGGTCGTATCTCGGGCCGCCTTGCCGGCTAAGGCGGCGACACTGACATGGTCCGGCATGCCGCCTGACGCGGAAGTGAAGGCGGTACTTCGCCGGTGGGACGGAAACCGCCGCGACTTGAGAACGGTGCAGGCTGCCGGGGCCGGTTCGGTGAAAGTAACCCTGCCGCTGGTGCCGGAAGGCAACTATCACCTCGACGCTTTTGCGGTGAACGGCCATCTCACGGAGAACTGGGCGACGACTGAATTTCGCGTCGGCGCCAACCGGCGCGTGGACGCCGTGTCGCTGGACAAGGACTGGGCAGAGATCGGCGACAAAGTCATCGGGCGGGCGTGGATCGCCGGCAAGCTGGAGTCGCGGGACCGCGTCCAGGTACGCCTGGTGGATAAGCGCGGCCGCATCCTGGTCCAGCAGGACTTCCGCGCTTTTCCGGGCGCCGTGCCCTTTGCTTTCGAGATCAAATCGTGGATGCCGATGCTGCTGCGGGTGGAGGCGGTGCTCCTGGAGGGGCAAAACGAAGTGGCGTCAGCCTACGGGTTTCTGCGAGTCACCGGGCGCCACCGCGGCCGGTTCAACTTCGTGATGTGGAATTGTCCCTCAGGTGATCTGGCGCCGTATGGTGTCGAGAGCCTCGCTCGGAACGGGGTTACGATGATCCTTCAAGGAGGTCCTCCACCCCTGTTCCTGGCGCAGCATGACCTGTCGTTTATCCCCTACGCGGCGAGTTTTCGCGCCAGCAGCCACACCCTCACGGCCATGCTGGACCCCGCTACGGGTTTCCTCAAGACCGGCTGCGTATACGACAAACAGAAGATGCAGGAATCGATCCGACGGACTGTCGACGGTTTGCGCGGGGCGCGGGAACAGGGCGTATTTGCCTACTCCCTTGGCGATGAAAACGCGGTTCGCGCCTCGTGCCTTAGTCCGTATTGCCTGAGCGCCTACCGGCGGTACCTGAAGGAGGTTTACGGCGACATTGCTTCTCTAAACCGCGAATGGAACACGAACTACCGCGCTTTTGAAGACATTCAACTTCTCACGGAAGGTGAACTTCCGTCGCCCGATGCGCCCAAGTGGTTTAAGGAGTACTTTGCGGAGCGGCAGCAATTGCACCGGACCGACGACGAGGGCGCCAAAGGCGCGGAAATCGAGAAGCAGTTGGTCTTCGGGGACATCAACGATGAGATGCGGGCCCTCCAGGCTGCGAACTACGCACGGTGGTACGACCGGCAGGCGTTCCAGAACTACACGTATGTGGAGTGGTGCAAGCAGTTTCGGAAAGCGTTCAAGGAGCTTGACCCGCAGGCTTGGACCGGTTTCGAAGGGGTCGAAAGTTTCGCCATTCGGCGGCTGACGACGCGCTCGCGCCAGGGCGGGGATCTTGACCTGTTCCTCCGCGAACTGGATTACTTCGTTCCTTACCACGATCCCGCCATCGAAGTCATCCGATCCATCGCGCGGCCGGGCTTTGCGACGGGGAACTGGATGACCTTTAATCCCGACGTGGAGAAACTGCTGCGCGACTATTGGGGCCAAGTCACCGACGGCATGAACACGCTTCAGTGGTGGCGTTGGGACAACCTCGTCGGTTACAACGGTTATCTGCGGCCCAGTCTCGTACCGTTCCCCGCCACGCAAGAGTTGCTGGAGGACACGCAAGTGGTTCGCGACGGGCTGGGAACGCTGCTCCTCGAATGCAAGATGCATGACGACGGCGTGGCGATGCTGTACTCGATGCCGTCCACCTACATTGCCCATTTCGAGGGGAATGAAACTTACGGGAGCTACGGGCGCGATCACGGCGTCTGGCATAAACTCCTCCACAATGCGGGCCTCCAGTTCCGTTACATGACGGACCGCATGCTGCGACGCGGCGAGTTCGAGGCGGCACGCTATCGGGTGCTGCTCCTTCCGCTGGCGTTCGCGATGAGTCCGGAAGAGGCCGAGGTTGTCCGCAATTTCGTCCGCAACGGCGGCACGGTCATCGCTGATGTGCGCCCGGCCCTCTACGACGGCCATTGCAAGCCCCTTGAAGAAGGACTGCTCGACGACTTGTTCGGCATCCGGCGCACCGGCCAGCACGACGCCATGGGAATCGACCGCCTGAGCGTGGACGGGGAGCTCAACGGCCGGAGCCTCCGGATGCAATGGGGCAACTGGCATGGCCACGACGTGTACCCGCAGATGAAAGTTGACACGGCCGTGGCCCTAACCACGGGCAAAGGGCTGGGCCAGGCGTTCTGGGTTCACTACGCCGTCTTGAACACGCCCGTGTGCATCGTCAACGAGTTCGGCAAGGGCCGCGCCGTGCTCCTCAACTTTCCCATCTTCGAGGCGCGGGCGGACAGGCTCATCACGGGATTGCTGGCATCCGCCGGTGTGCAACCGGCCATCCGCGTGACGCGTCCGGACAACGCCCCCCTCAAGGGCGTCGAGGTGACCCGGTGGAGTAATGGCCAGATCGAACTCCTGGCCATGTTAGGTGATTATGAAGGCGCCGTGAAGGTGTGCCTGCCTGAGGCGCGGTTTGTGAGCGACTTAAAGGGTCGAACGTATGTCCAGCAAACGAGAGAGTTCACCCTGACCCTGCGTCCAAACCGGGCCGCGTTTTTTGCGTTGTTGCCAGGGCCCGCCCCCAAGCCCCAACTTACGCTGTCGGCTGCATCAGTCCAGCCTGGCGCCGCCGTGCAAGCGTTTGTGGCTGTTCTAGACGCTGCCGGGAAGCACCCCGTGATGATCCGCGTTGTCAATCCTGCGGGAGAAGACGCGGACTGGCTTGCTGAGACGGTGATCGTCGGGCGGGAGCCTGTATCATTGACACTGCCCTTTGCCCTCAACGACCCAGCGGGAGAATGGCAGATCCGGGCCACCGACCTCCTCGGAAAGGGAGCGACCACGGTAAAGCTGGAGTTGCGCTGAAACGTCATCAAGACGGGCCACAACGGCATTGAGTGGATCTTTCGTTGGACTTGGGGCGCAGGCTGTTTGACCCCATGCTGATTTCCTAGAATTGAATCACAAGTTAGTGCAATTCACTTGACTTAAGAATTCGCGAACTCTAGAGTCGCGGCAGCGGAATGGTGCGAAACGCCGTGTTTCGGCGCCAAGCTCGGATAATTCGTCAAGCGGTCCGGAGTGGGGTCGGCCCTATGCTACAGGAGGGTGTTGTATAGCGGACTGGCACCCTCGGCGTGCTTGGCATTGCGCCGAAGGATGATATTCCACGGCCTCCGCTCCGCGTCGCAGTTGCCCTCATTTCGCTGCAACACTTCCAACTGTACTTGCTCTTTTGCGTTGGGTCTGGGTCAGATTCGCTACTTACATAAGGAGACAAGCATATGAAAAGTATTTTTAAGCTTAGCTTCTTGGTAGTTCCTTTCTTGCTGCTATGGGCGGCCCCTTGCCTCTTCGGACAAATCAGCACCTCTAACAGCTCGATCAGCGGCTCCGTGTCGGACCCCACGGGCGCTGCCATCGCGGGGGCGTCGATCACGGTCACCAACGTCAACACGGGCGTGAGCTATCACGCTACCACAACCTCTGACGGCTACTACACGGTGAAGTTCCTGCTGGTCGGGACCTATCGAGTGCAGGGGTCGCTAACGGGCTTCAAGAATGAGGTTGTGGAGAACGTCCTGGTGCAAATCGCGTCAAACCCCACGGTCAATATCAAGATGTCGCTGGGCGCGGTAACGCAGACCGTCACCGTCACGGCCACCGCTTCCATGCTGGAGATGGAAAGGCCTGACACCGGGGCGGCCATCGGCAATGAGATCGTTAGTGAGGCACCGACGTTTGGGCGGCAAGTTGCCGACTTGCTGTGGAGCTCTCCAGGGGTCTCAGCGCTCGGTTCGAACCACGGCACGACGTCGTACAGCTCTAATGAATCTTACTACTATATCAACGGCAGCGAGAATGGTAATTTCGTGGGAGCTAAGGATAACTATCTGATTGACGGCGTTAATGTCCACTATTCCTATAACGGAAGTTTCGTGGGCTTTCCGGCGAGTCAGGAAATGACGGACGAGATGAAAATTGTCACCAGTCCCTTCAGCGCGGAGTACGGACACACGGAGGGGGGGCGATTCTTATCGAGACCAAACATGGCGGCAACCGGTTGCACGGCAAGGCTTGGGAATACAACCGGCCCGTCTTCCTGCACGCCAACCAGTTCGAACGGAACTTGGCCCACCAAGCAAGGATACCCGGCAGCACGAATCTTTTCGGCGGCCAAGCGGGCGGGCACATCATCAAAGACAAACTTTTTTTCTTTGAGGATTGGGAAGGGAG
>Ga0315282_10005850_pt1 | contig 20802 bp, 18 predicted proteins | sample YL17G07_20_MG_FD_203693 | JGI IMG/M metagenome (GOLD analysis project Ga0315282, IMG submission 203693) | Sediment microbial communities from Yellowstone Lake, YNP, Wyoming, USA - YL17G07_20 | ecosystem: Environmental > Aquatic > Freshwater > Lake > Sediment | place: USA: Wyoming | collected... | reverse complement strand
GGCGAATGATTTGTTTGGAATTGGGAATGTGGATATGGAGAAAAGGATTGAGAGAAGGATAGTATTTTTCATTTGAGTCGGTCATATTTTATTTGGAAAGGCAGAGTGGGCGACCAAGGTCACCCCTACGGGTTCGATGAATCGAACCCCTACAGGTTCTTAATTATTTTTTCGGCCTTGGCGAGGGCACTGTCCAGCTTGTCTACGGACTTGCCTCCGGCCTGTGCCATATCCGGTCTTCCTCCCCCAGAACCATCAACAAATTTTGCCACTTCTCCTATGATTTTTCCCGCATGGTAACCTTTTTTGACCAGGTCATCGGTTACTACTGAAAGGAGAGCGACCTTATCTTCAATTACGGCTCCGAGAATCACTATTCCAGACTTGAGTTTATCTCTTAACTGGTCACCAAAGGAGCGGAGAACACTTGCATCCTTCGCTTCGACTTTTGCAGAAACGAGATTAATACCGGCAACCTTCTTTATCTTGTTGACTAGTTCTTCAACGCCAGAGGTAATTCTCTTCCTTACCAGAGATTCTATTTCTTTTATCATCTCTGTTCTTTCCCTAACCATCTTTTCAATACGACCAACTATCTCGTCCTGAGGAACTTTCAACAGTTCACTAATCTCTTCAATCTTGCTTTCCAGGACTTCCTTCGTATATTGATAGGCCTTCTTACCAGCGAGGGCTTCTATTCTTCTCACTCCAGCTGCTATACCTGTCTCGGAAATTATTTTGAAGAGTCCAATTTCGCCAGTTGAATGGCAATGTACTCCCCCACAAAGCTCAAAGCTGAAAGCCTCCCCAGCCGCGGACGGACTTCCAGAGGTTACCATCACTGTCCTGACCTTTTCACCATACTTCTCTCCAAAGAATGCCAGTGCGCCCATCTCCTTTGCTTGATTTAAAGTAGTTTCTGAAGTTAGTACAGAAAAATTCTTCAGTACGGCACTATTCACAATCTCTTCAACACGGTCAATCTCTCTCTTTGTCAGAGGTTTAGAATGAGTAAAATCGAATCTTAACCTGTCGGGTGCCACGAGGGAACCAGACTGCTCCACATGCTTACCCAAAACCTGGCGTAGTGCTGATTGTAAGAGATGAGTGGCTGTGTGGTGCCTGGCTATATCTTCTCTTCTTGGAACATCAACAGAAGCCAAAACTACATCTCCTCTCTTGACGCTCCCCCTTTCTACTCTACAATGGTGAATAATCAATCCTTCCACGGGTCTTTTAGTATCGTAGACTTCAACTTTCGCTTCAATCTCTTCTTCTTTTAGCTCTTTAAGGTTCATATCTTTCAATTTCATGGAAGGCTTTAGCATCTTACCCACATCTCCAACCTGTCCGCCTGCCTCTCCGTAAAAGGGCGTTTCAGCGACGATAATTTCTACTTCTTCTCCTTCCTTTGCCTCCTCTGTCTTCATAACTCTATTGATTGACTTGTCCCGTCTCAAAATCGCCAGTATGTGAGAGGTTAACTCACTAAAATCGTATCCGCGAAATAGAGTTTCACCCAACTCTTTTTTGAGTTCTTCATAGAATCCCATATCTACCTCACCGGAACCTTTCCAGGCTTCCCTTGCTCTTCTCTTCTGGGCCTCCATCTCCCTCTCAAATCCAACAAAGTCAAGGGAAAAGGCCCTCTCCTGAGCAATTTCTTTCGTCAAATCTAAAGGGAATCCGTAGGTATCGTAAAGTCTGAAAACCTCTTCTCCGGGAATGGTTCTCTCTTTCCCTGTAGAGGATAAACCGTCAATCAATCCGTCAAGTATCCGCATTCCGGCCTCGAGGGTCTCCTGAAACTTCTCTTCTTCCATTTTGGTGACATTGGCAATATGCTCACGCCGGGAGCGGAGAACTGGATATGATTCTCCCATAATTTCCACAACTTTACCTGTCAGTTTATAGAGGAATCTCTGCTTAACACCTAAAAGGCGTTCTTGACGAACCATCCTGCGCAGTATTCTTCTTAAGACATATCCTCTTCCTTCATTGGAAGGCGAGACTCCCTCAGAAATCAGGAAGGTGATTGCCCTAGCATGGTCGGCTATTATTCGTAAGGAAACATCGACTTTCTCGTCCTGACCATATTCTAATCCGGTCAATTCACAGGCATAGTCAATAACAGGTCTTAATAGGTCTATATCGAAACAGTTCTTCTTCTCACTAACAACCTCTGCCAGCCGTTCTAACCCCATACCCGTATCAATATTCTTTTGAGGCAGGGGATTCAGATTACCCTTTTCATCTTTATCGAACTGGGTGAAAACGAGATTCCAGACTTCGAGCCATCTATCACAATCGCAGCCGGGAGCGCAATCGGGCTTGCCACATCCCACTCCTTCTCCCATATCCATCAAAACTTCCGAACATGGTCCGCAGGGTCCGGTTGGCCCCATCTCCCAGAAGTTATCCTCTTTTCCCAGCTTAACTACTCTCTCTTCCGGCAGATATCTTTTCCAGAGGTCGTAACCTTCTTCATCTTCCTTATATACTGAAGCATAGAGTCTATCCTCGGGAAGACCCATCTCTCTGGTCAAAAAATCCCACGCCCACTCGATAGCCTCCTCTTTGAAGTAGTCGCCAAATGAGAAATTGCCGAGCATCTCAAAGAAAGTGAGATGTCTCGCTGTGTGTCCTACCTTTTCAATATCGGTTGTGCGAAAACAGACTTGAGAGGAGGTTGCTCGACGATAAGGGAGTTTCCCCTTGCTCAGGAACATACTCTTAAACTGCACCATTCCAGCACTTGTGAAAAGAAGCGTCGGGTCTTGCGGAATGAGGCTCATACTGGGGATAACTTTGTGAGCCTTTTTTTGAAAATATTCTAAGAATTTTTTTCTAATTTCGCTGCTGGTCACCATTTATATTTTTCCTGTATATGTAGCGGCAAAGCGTAAGCTTTGCTTCCCCCTGTTTGTAGGGGCTCAATTCATTGAGCCCGTGTTTTCGGGTTTGATAAATCAAACCCCTACAAATACATCCATTGCGGGTTCGATAAATCGAACCCCTACATAATGTTATGATTTTTTCATCTGGGGCCATACTTTCTTTAAGGAGTTTAAGAGCGTGGAGACTGTCCCGCGAATTGCCCCTTCCATATCGAAAGATTCATAGGTATAGGAACCCGCCCAGACAATCAATCCCGTCTCTACATCAATCATACGAGCACTAACTCCCACCTCAGCTCCTTTCAGGAAAACCTGCGTCTTAATATTTCCATCCTCGTCCTTAAAATAGATGGTGTCTTTATCTTCTGTAATATATTTGGTAACCGTCCCTGTAATCAATGCGTCAACCCCCAATAACTTGCCTACTTGCTTCACTGTCTCAGGGTCGAGATATTTGCTGCCAGCCAACTGTTGTTCCCTGAGCAGGCTCTCCAGCCTCTCTCGTTCAATAACATCAATATCTCTAAATATTAATTGCCTTATAAATTCGTCCGTCACTGCATTTCCAGCGTATATCTCCTCTCTATAACTGGTAAACTCCAGCACGCCAATACGATTGATTTTGGTGAAATCGTATCCTTTTTTTATTGCAGTGAGGGGAGCGCATCCGAAAAGTAGAGCCAAAAAAGAGAAAAGAAGGATAGAGAGTAATAGCCAGTTTACGATCCTGTTAGGTTTCATTATTTAAATTCCTCCAATCTTTTGATATGCTTCCTCACTCTCTCGGCACGTTTCCCTTCAGGACTCAGAGCGAGGAATTTATTCCAGGCAGAAATTGCCTCTCCATAATTCATTATCTCTTCGTAGGCCATACCCAGAAGATAATAGGCAATTGCCTTATCGGGATCCAGGGCTATTACTTTCTCAAAGGCTTCTATTGCCTCCTTATACTTTTTCTGGTTCAGGTATGCTATCCCAATTCCGCAGTAGGCATCAACATATTTAGAATCAATGGTTAGCGTCCGATTGAATTCTTCAATTGCCTTCCGGTAATCTCCCTGATTAATGTAACTCACACCTTCTTCGAAATATCCATCTGCCTCGGTTCCGCATATCCCCGCCGAGAAATAGACTGAGATAAAGAATGTGCTAATGAAACATGCTAAAAGTATTTTTTTAATCATTTTTACTCCTAATAAAGATTTTTACATTCCCCCAATCCTGTCCCTCTTCCCCTCACCCTGACCCTCTCCCCCAGAGGGGAGAGGGAATTCCTCAAGGGGAGACGGATTTTTTAGAGAGTTCTTTATAGAGCAGAGAGGAGCTTCCCATAAGTATCCTCCAGAGATTCCGGGATAATCTTTGTGCCCCCGACAGTGGAGATGAAGCTGGTATCTCCTTCCCAGCGGGGGACGATATGAATGTGAATATGTCCTTCAACTCCAGCCCCGGCTACTTTGCCCAGATTGATTCCAATGTTGAAACCTTCTGGCTTCAAAGTTTTATTAAGAATTTGAGTGCAGGTCTTAACCAGCCCGATCAGCTCTCCTAACTCACCTTCATCCAAACCATCAAAATCGGGCACATGCTTATAGGAAGCAACCATAAGGTGACCATTATTGTAAGGAAAAGTATTAAGCATGGCGAAAGCACTTTTTCCGCGTAAAAGTATGTAATTCTCCTTGTCTTTGTCCTCTTTCATTTTGTCGCAAAAGATACATCCTTCTTTTTTTCCTAAAATGTACTTTATTCTCCAGGGAGCCCAGAGAATTTTCATTTAACTTCCTCCTTTAATCTCTTCACCAGCCTTGCCACCTTCTGCCCCAAAACTTCACATTCCCTACTGCTTCTCTCGTCCGGAGCATAGAGGGCGACAGGCCCATAGTGGTCGCCTCTTGCTTCTCCCTGAACAATCATTCCATGAATAAGAAATGCCCTTAGAATATCCATAATTGTCGTTTCATTTCCCCCGCCTACCCAATGGCTGGAGGTGAAAGCTCCTCCTACCTTGCCCACTAACTGTCCCTGCAACCTCCTGCTCTCCTCGAATAGCTGTTTAATCTGAGAAGCCATCGAACCATAATGGGTTGGCGACCCTATGATTATTCCATCTGCATCTTTTAGTTCATCAACTTTCACATCTTCAATTCTCTTTACTTCCACTTCCACATTCTCTTTTTCAACACCTTTTGCCACTATTTTTGCCATATTCTCTGTATTTCCAGTACGGGAATAGTAGATAATCAGGACTTTAGGCATATATTACCCCCAATTTTCTCTTTATGTGCATACCCAACCATTTAATCTATCAGTTTGGGCGACCATAAAGGCCGCCCCTACGCGGTCCCTTTGCCACTACAAAGGTTATTATATCTAATTTAAATGGGAAATTCAACCCTGCTCGAAAAATAGATGTAAAAATAATGTGCCCGTCTCCATTATTTTTTATTTTTATTCGATGAAGCCAATACTTACGGCAGCAACCAGACCCAGGACTGCTCCATAGAAAAATGTCAATGTGGGATTATAGTTCCATAAAATTCCAGCAAAAAAACTTGCGGGAAGCGTGGAGATACTTATCGCTGTGTGCAGTGTACCTAAAGCCGTTCCTCGTAGATTCTCTCCCACAAAATCGGAAGCGAATGCGCGCTGATTCGCTTCCACCAGGGCAAAAGAGATTCCATAAAGAGCAAACAGAATAACGAAAGATGCAAGTGTTCTCGTGAGTGCAAATCCGAGACACGAAAGGGCGTACACGAAATAGCCGAGCCTCAAAGTTCTCTTTCGACCAATTCTATCAGAGAGCATCCCTCCAGGTAAAGAGAATAGAGCATAAACGATGTTGAACCAGCAATATAATAGAATAGGAATCGCAGTATAAATCCGGGAAGGAAAAAGCGGCTGCAAAACATCCCTTGCTCTAAGAACAAAAAACATATAGGTAAAGTTTCCTAAAGAGAAGAGAACTACTGTCATTATATATCTTCTAAAAGGCAGGGGAAGACTTCTCAGGCTTATGGGGAAGGAACTTTCACCTTCAAAATTAGCGCCAGACACTGTCTCTCTTACCCAGGGAAAAGGAAGTAAAGCTAAAAAACTAACCAAAGCCGCGATAAGCAGGATGTGTTTAAACTCCAGCTTCAAAAACCAGAAAAGAACAAAAGCCAGAAAAACCCCTAAGAAGGCACCTGAAGAATCCATCGCTCGATGGAATCCAAATGCCTTTCCTCTAACCTCCACCTTAGATGAGGCAGCGATTAAGGCATCCCGAGGAGCATCGCGCAAACCCTTTCCCACTCTTTCTATCGGCCTAAAGATTAGAAGTTGCTGCCAGTTTAAAACAAAAGGAAAGAAAAGTTTTGCTACCGAGGAGAGGCAATAGCCAAAGAAAACGAAAGGTTTCCTCTTTCTCAATCTATCAGACCAGTACCCGGAAAAGACTTTAAGCAAGGAAGCCACACTATCTCCTATCCCGGCAATAAGACCAACAGCCATCCCCGCTCCACCCAATGAAGCAATAAAAAATGGAAGGATGGCCAATATCATCTCGCTGGAAACATCGGTTAATAGACTGATTATTCCCAGAAGGACGATATTAATTCCCAAGCCTTTGATAAACTTTGCCATAATTGATGACTGAGAAAAAAGTTTACAGGGTACTTTTGAAATGTTAACAAAAAAGGGAATAGAAGACAAGGAAAATCTGGAAAATTAGTAGATTAAGTTGGCCGGTTAGCTATCAGTTTTTATTCAGAATCTCTACTGTAGTTTTGGAAAAACCTGTCCAGGGTATTCTGTGTGGCTTCAATGGAGAACCCTCGACGGATTAAGAAATCTTTTATTCTCCGGTAGGCCTTTGCTTTCTCCAATTTGTGATACCGGGGGATCCTCTTTTCTATCGCCTGCCAGGCCAATTGATCCTCACTGGAGACAATCTTACCAAAACCTTCGGCTATGGAATCCTCGATTACCTCCTTGTCTATGCCCTTTTTCAAAAGTTCCTGACGGATTAGTATCTTCCCCCGTTTCTCTCGGAGCCTCATTTCTACCCACTCTCTGGCAAAAGCGAGATCATCCAGATAATGGAGACTTTTTAACTCTTCGACCACCTCCTGGGCTATCTCTTTTTCATATCCTTTCTTAAGAAGCCTCTCTCGCAGTTCTTGACAGCTTCGCGAACGATAAGATAAGAGAAGAAAGGCGTAATCGCGAGCTTCCTTAATCTGTTCCAGACGATTAACCCTTCTTAACTCCTCCCCATCAATCTCCTGTCCCACTTCCCAGTTCAAGTTGGAAAGCACGTCTTTATTTAAATGGAATGCATATTCCCCATCAATAAATACAGAATAGAAATCTTTCCGATGTTTTTGTTTCTCAATTTTAGTTATTTTCATTTCAACCCATCACCCATCACCCATTATAAATTATGGGCATAAACTCCGTTAGAAATGGATGTTACAAATTCTCCTGAGGGAATTTCTAACGGGGTAAAGCCCTACACTACTCTCTTTTGAACTTTTCGAGAAGTTGATTTGCCAAATCCCAGTGGGTGCCCTTCCAGTATATCCTCTGGCAAACTGGACAGCATGAAAATTCCTCATGTGTCTGAAAAACATAACTGGGGACTCTATCCTTAACTTTCTCTTTATCTATCTCCAGGAGAAGCTCATTGCACACTGTGCACCTTGTGAATATATCGTCAGCGTCTACTTTGATATTTAGCTCAGAGAAGACCTGTTTCAATTGTTCTTCCAGCAAATCGCTATTGATTATGATTAGTTTTATCGCTTTCTTCTTACTCAATCGGTGGTCGCGGGTCAATATTATCCTTCCCTCTTTGAGGCTTTGATATATCAAATCACTCTTCTTGTCAGATACAAAGTAGGCTGCATCATAACCGAGTAACCTCAACCATTTGCATAGCCTGCCAAGCATAAGATCTACTAAGAATTTCATAGCTCGCCCCTCATTTATATCTTCACCAACTCGTAATCCCTTGTTCCTATACCTAACTTCTGAGCGTAATTGAGCTGAAATTCCCAATTTTTCCCGGGATAGAGCTGACGAAATACATCCCTCTTACCTACTTCGTTAACCAAATTCACAGAGGCCTCATCGATTGCTACGGGGTCGGAAGAAGCTAAAATGCCAATGTCCGGAACAACAGGACCGGCAGAGGTAGCACAGCAGTCGCATAGACGGGTAATGAAGTTGAGAAAGTTAATAAATAGAAACCTTTTGTTCTTCAGGACTCCATAGGCATACTCGACCAATTTCTCCTGCTCGCTCTCTGCTGAATCGCTCCATCCAATGGAGAGAGCGCCAAAATTGCAATAAAGAATACATTCCCCACACCCTGTGCATCTATTACCATCCATCTTAACTTTCTTTTCTACCATCTTAATAGCTCCCGCAGGACACCATCTGATGCAGACTTCACATCCAGTACATTTACCCAGGTTTATTTTGGGAATAACCGCTTCATGTATCTCATATTTCCCAGTACGGGAAGCACCGCCCATTCCAATATTTTTCAGAGCTCCTCCGAAACCACCCAATTCATGCCCCTTGAAGTGCGTAACAAAAATTAACGCATCAGCATCATAGATAGCACTGGCAACTTTTACCTTTTTGAAATGTTTCTGACCGATTTCTACTTCCACAAAGCTATTTCCCCGCAAGCCGTCGGCGATTAGTACTGGAGCTCCGCAACTTTCCAAGTCGAAACCATGGGCTCTCGCAATAGCCAGATGTCTTAAGGCATCGGACCTCTCTCCCACATATATGGTATTCGAGTCGGTTACAAATGGGCGACCTCCTAAGCCTTTTACCTCTTTCGCCACCCGATCGACATATTCTGGCTTAACATATCCCTTGTTCCCTTTCTCTCCAAAGTGGAGCTTGATAGCCACCATGTCATTTTTTGAAACTACTCTATCTAAACCAGCGTTAACAAGTAGCTTCTTAAACTTGCCAATCGAGTTAAAATCGATGAAATAAACCTTAGACAATTGTCTACTATTTACCTTTCTTGATTAATTTCTCGAACTCTTCCTCTGAAAGTATGGGCACGCCGAGTTCCTTCGCGTTCCCATATTTTGAGCCGGGACTTTCACCAACAACTACATAAGAAGTCTTCTTGCTCACCGAAGAACTTGCCTTTCCTCCCAAATTCTTTACCAACTCTTCAGCCTCTTCCCTGGAATATCTGTTTAGCTCTCCTGTAAAGACAAATGTTTTCCCAGCCAATATCTGAGGACCCTTCCTCGCCCTTTCTTGTTCCATTCTAAGTCCTGCCTTCTTAAGTCTATCGATAAGTCTCCTTATCTCCTTCTGTTGAAAAAACTCCCTCACGCTTCCAGCAAGGGCCGGTCCCACTTCTGGAATCCTCTCTAATTCCTCTTCCTTTGCCTCCATCAATGCATCGAGAGTAGCAAACTCTTCAGCGAGAGTTTCGGCTGCCTTCTCACCTACGTGGCGAATACCTAAAGCGAATAGCAACCGAGCGAGAGTCCTTTCCTTGCTCTTTTCTATAGCATCCAGTAGATTCTGCGCCCTCTTTTCAGCAAATAGCTCAAGCTTAAAGAAATCCTCCTTCCTGAGCGAATAGATGTCAGCAAAATCTTTAACCAGTACATTCCTCACGAGCTGTTCCACTACCGACTCTCCGAGACCTTCGATGTCCATAGCATTCCTGGAAGCAAAGTGAACCAGACCTCTCTCCAGCTGAGCTGGACAGGAAGGATTAATGCAACGGTATGCAACTTCTTCTTCTTTCTCCTTACTAATTTTCCCTCCGCACTCGGGACACTTCTCGGGCACTTTAAAAATTTCCCTTCTGCCTTTTCTTACAGATTCCACTACCTTAACAATTTTAGGAATAACTTCTCCAGCCCTTTCCACAATAACCCTGTCTCCAATTCGGATATCGAGCCTTCTTATCTCGTCAAAATTGTGGAGAGTGGCTCTACTTATAGTCACTCCCGCACACTCAACCGGTTCAAGCACGGCCACTGGAGTAATGACGCCGGTTCTACCGACCTGGAGAATGATATCCTTTAGGGTTGTTGTGACCTGTTGAGCAGGAAATTTATAGGCTATGGCCCAGCGGGGACTCTTCATTGTATAACCCAATCTCTTCTGCTGTACTAATGAGTTAACTTTAATAACTATCCCATCAATTTCGTAGCTCAATTTTCCTCTCTTCTTCTCCCAATCTCCACAGTAGCTAATTACCTTGTCAATGTCCTTGCAGAGTTTAACCTCCGGGTTGACCCTGAGCCCCAGCCTTTTTGCAGATTGCAAAAATTCCCAGTGCGTCTTGTAGGTCTTTCCTCCTTCAAGGGTGCCGAAGGAATGGATAAAGCAGTTAAGCCTTCTTTCACTAGTGAGCCGTGAATCGAGGAGTTTCAGAGAACCAGCGGCAGCATTGCGGGGATTGGCGAAAAGAGCCTCACCTTTTTTCTTCTTTTCCAGATTCAATTTCTCGAAGTCGCTCTTCTCCATAAATACTTCCCCCCGAACTTCAATCAAGTCTGGCAATTGTAAGAGCTCCGTAGTTAGAAATCTTAACGGTATAGACTTTATGGTCTTGAGGTTCTGAGTAATGTCATCGCCTATGACACCATCTCCGCGCGTAGCACCCACAAAGAAAACACCCTTTTCGTATGTCAATGATACACCTACACCATCGATCTTCAACTCCACAACATATTCTACCTTTTCGCCAGGCAGTCCCTTGTGAACTCTCTTAGCCCACTCTTCTATTTCTTCAGAAGAATAGGTATTATCGAGAGAGAGCATGGCAACTCGGTGCTTAACCGTTTTGAAACCTTCAAGTGGTTTCTCTCCCACTCTTTGGGTGGGCGAATCCAGAGTAATGAGTTCGGGATATTGTTTCTCTAACTGTTTTAGTTTATTTACTAAATCGTCGTACTCCTTATCTGAAATTTCAGGTTGGTTAAGGACATAATAACGGTAATCGTGGTGGCAAATTTCTTCTCTCAATTTCTCCACTCTTCTCTTAACTTCCTCGAGTTTCTCCATAACGTCACTCCTTCAAATTTTTCTCACTGCGTGTTTGCCCTATCTTGTCCAAAATTCCGTTAACAAATTTACCGGATTCTTCAGTAGAATATTTTTTTGCTAACTCGATTGCTTCGTTGATTATTACATTGATAGGTATGTCAGGAAGATACAGAATTTCGAAGGTAGCCTGGCGTAGAATGTTGCGGTCAATTGAAGCCATCCTGTCTATGTCCCAATTTCGGGCGTACCTAACAATTAAGGAATCGATTTGAGGTAAATTCTTTAATGTCCCCTCAATCAGGGTTGTGGCAAACTCCAGAACTTTTTTGCCAGATTTGTGACCCTCCCAGAAAGACTGCTGAGCTTCCTCCGCTTCCAATTTACAAACATCTATAGCGTACAGGATTTGAAGAGTATACTCCCTGGCTAAACGACGCAGCCCCATCTTTGCCACCATCGATTTCAATAAACCGGGTTTATAATACTATTCCATCATGGACACTAAATTTACCATTTCGATTGCACTCAATGCTGCATCGGCTCCTTTATTACCAGCCTTGGCTCCCGCTCGCTCGATAGCTTGCTCCAGATTATCCGCAGTGATTATGCCGAAGAGCGTCGGCACACCCGTCGAGAGAGAAGTCTGGGCTATGCCTTTGGCCACCTGGCTTGCAATGTAATCGAAATGGGGCGTATCACCCCGTATCACTGCTCCCAAACACAATATCGCATCATACTTCTTGCTCAATGCCATCTTCCTTGCTATGAAAGGAATTTCAAAAGAACCTGGGACCCAAAAAATTTCAATTCGGTCCTCATCAGCATCGTGTCGCCTCAAAGCATCCAGGGCCCCATCCAGAAGCTTCTGGCTGATGAACTCGTTAAACCTGGAAACTACAATCCCGAACTTCTTCCCTTTCGCCACCATCTTTCCCGCATGAACTTTAGCCATTTTCCCCCTCCTTTTGTTTTCTAGCCTACACTCATTTCTGTAGCGGCAAAGCGTAAGCTTTGCCTTCCTCTTAGCAAAGTTTCGCTCTGGGGCTACATCGAATTACGGGTTCGATGAATCGAACCCCTACGTTCATTCTTATTTAAAAGATAGTTTGTGAAAAGCTCTTGGAATTTTAGGCAAAAAAACAAGGACGACTCGCTCCTGCTAAAGCGGTAGCTTAGGCTAATCTCTGATTCCTCTATGTGCTAAAGCACATACTTTCCCAATCACAAAGCAAATCGCTGTCCGACGAGCGAAGCGAGGAGTTTCGATTTGCGCTTCGCAAAGTCCGAAGTTTTTTGGCGTCAAAAAATTCCCTAGCGATGAACAAACTATCTTTTAATCTTTTCACACTTCTAACATATGCCCTAACTTCTTCTTCTTAACTCGAAGGTACTTTCTATTTACCCTGGTGGGTCTTATTTCAAGGGGAATTCTTTTGGTTACCTTCAATCCATGACCTTCTATTCCTACAATCTTGCGGGGATTATTGGTTAACAGGGCTATGGTGGAGAGCCCCAGGTCTGCAAGGATCTGAGCACCAATGCCGTAATCCCTCAAATCTGGTTTAAAACCTAAAGCTTTGTTAGCCTCCACGGTATCTAAACCTCTATCCTGTAGTTCATATGCCTTCACCTTGTTCACCAATCCGATACCCCTGCCCTCCTGATGCATATACAATATGACCCCCTGACCTCTCCTTTCAATCATTTCCATCGCTCGATGTAACTGAGAACCGCAATCACACCGGAGGGAATGGAAAATATCCCCGGTTAAACAGGAGGAGTGGACTCTCACCAGAACATTCTTTTTGCCATTCACTTCTCCCTTCACCAGAGCGAGATGATGCTCATTGTCCAGAAGGGACTGGTAGAGAATTATCTTAAATTCGCCAAATTCTGTAGGCAATCTAGCGGTAGCCACACGCTTTATGAATTTCTCTGTTCGCCTGCGATACTCAATCAAGTCGGCAATAGTGATGATGGCCAACCTGTGCTTTTTAGCGAAGGGTAGAAGTTCGGGCGTCCTCGCCATTCTACCGTTTTCATGCATTATCTCACAAATCACCCCTGCAGGATATAAACCTGCCAACTTCGCTAGGTCTACAGCTGCCTCAGTATGGCCAGCACGCACCAGGACACCTCCCTCTCGATAGCGTAGTGGAAAGATATGTCCAGGACTGCAAAGTTCAGAAGGCTTGGTCCTGGGATTAATCACTGTTCTTACCGTAGTTGCTCGGTCGTGAGCTGAAATTCCTGTAGTCGTGTCTTTCCTGGCATCAACAGAAACTGTGAATGCTGCCTCACGTAATTCCACTCCATTGGCTACCATCGGCTTTATTCCCAGCTTATCCAACCTTTCCCCCACAATTGGCAGACAGATCAATCCCCGACCATATTTAGCCATGAAATTTATTGCCTCAGGAGTCACTTTCGATGCTGCCATGACCAGGTCTCCTTCGTTCTCCCGTTCCTCATCATCAATCACAATGACCATTTTACCTTTTCTTATATATTCTATCGCTTTAGGAATTGTGTTGAACTTCATAGAAATCCCTTTCTTGAGAGAAATTCTTTGGTTATATTAGCTTTATTATCTCCCTTGTTAATTAGACTCTCAACATATTTTGCTAAAATGTCCACTTCAATGTTTACCGAATCGTTCACTTTCAGAAAACCAAAAGTGGTAACCTTCTCGGTATAGGGAATAATAGAGACTGAGAATCCTCTACCATCCATTACTCGAACTACAGTCAAACTGACTCCATCTACACTAATTGAGCCTTTAGAAATAACGTATTTCAAAATTTCTGGAGAAGTTGCGATTTCAAAAAGTCTTCCACCCTCCTCTCTTACAATTGCTCTTACCTTCCCCAGACCATCCACATGCCCGCTGAGCAGATGCCCTCCCAAGCGTTCTCCTAATCTCAAGGCCCTTTCTAAATTTACTCTGTTTCCAATCTTTAAGGCACCGAGTGTGGTACTCTTAAGGGTCTGGGGAGACAGGTCTGCAGTGAAACTTCCGGATGGTCTGAGATTTTGGCTCTCTCTAACTGTAAGGCAGACACCGTTGACAGAAATGGACTCGCCCACCTTTAAATCCTTCCATTCAGTCTCTATAGTAATTCTATTGCGATTCTTCTCTATTACTTCCCCCATATTCTCGATTATTCCAGTAAACATCTCTTTAACCCCTCACCCTGACCCTCTCCCCCAAGGGGAGAGGAAACTTTTTCAACCTATCCCCTTCCCCGAGGCAGAGGGAATTTCAAATGTATCCCTCAAATAGAACATCTTCGCCGAATCTCCTGACTTTGATATCTTTCAATTTTATAGCCTCTCCAATCCTATCCACTCCCTCACCTTCCACCGGAGTAATCGAATTTTCTCCACCAATAATTTTTGGAGCGATGAAGAAGAGGAACTTATCCACCAATCCCATCTCTAATGCCGAGGCGTTAACTTTACCTCCACCCTCGATGAGGAGGGATGTAACTCCCCTTCTTGCCAATTTTTTCATTAGAAACTTTAGGTCAAGCCCTCTCCCGGGATGTTTTCTCCATTTCGGTATTCGCAGCACTTCAACACCTCTGGCTTGCAAACTCTCTATTCTCTTCTTATCTGCATCTTTCTGGCCAACCACTATGGTGGTAGCCCGAGAATTGAGTACCCGGGCATCTAAGGGAATCCTCAAGTGGCTATCCAGGATTACCCTGATAGGTTTCTTTCCGGGACGGCTGCTCAAAAGTTCAGGGTCATCCTGTAGAACAGTATCTATTCCTACCAGGATAGCATCAACTTTGTTACGTAGCGTTCTAGCATATTTTCGGGAAGCTTCGTTGGTAATCCATTTTGAGTCTCCACTTGGTGTAGCTATTTTCCCGTCAAGAGACATTGCCGATTTCAGAATTACAAAGGGCAGTCCTCGGGTCATATATTTTATGTAGCGCTCATTCAGTTTAGCGCACTCCTCTCCTAAGACTCCCAACTTTATCTTAACTCCTCTCGCTTTCAGTTCCCTTAATCCCTTACCATTTACCAGAGGGTTGGGATCAACCATTCCCACGATAACTTCCTTAACCCCTGCCTTAATAATTGCTTCGGTGCAGGGAGGGGTCTTGCCATAATGGCAGCACGGTTCTAAATTAGTATACATTGTAGAGCCTTTGGCTTTTGCCCCTGCTACTCTCAGAGCATTAATCTCTGCATGGGGACCCCCAAAATGTTCGTGATACCCCTCAGAGATAATCTTACCCTTCTTAACCAGAACACAGCCAACTTTAGGATTGGGCCTCACCCTGAATGAGCCTTTTTTAGCAAGGGCTATTGCCTTCTTCATAAACTGTAATTCACTTTTTGGTTTTGTCCTCATCTGAGCAAAAAAAAACCGAAGAATATTTCTTCGGGATATCTGGCTTATTTTAAGCGAGGGATGTCTCCACGTTATTTATTAATTTAGATTCCTTAAACGAAATCTTCTCCCATCCGGACTTTAACCGTCGGTACTGTAATTTCAACAGTTCGACCCCCCGATAAAATCGGGGGAGGTCGTGGACTTTCACCACCGATTGGGAATTTCACCCTATCCCGAAGACTTCTCAGTAAATTAAAATAACAAATCTATCAAATTTTGTCAAGAAATTTCTATATGTGGCTATCTGCCGTAGGCAAGTCTCAGAGCAAGAGCTGTGGGAAGTCCTGCATTTAAGATCTCTTCTTGAGTCTTGGGAATGTCGTAGTTCATCCTTTTTATTCTGATAGTATTTGTCTCCTCATCATAAGTCCCACAGCTTGCCCTCGGATCGCCATCTCTGGGTTGACCAACGCTTCCACAGTTTATAAGATACTTATAGGATGGATTTATTTCCAGAACCGCTCCATCGTCGAGCGGAATTCCCCCAATCTCCTGTGAGGGCGTTGCAAATAAACATAGAGGAACATGGGTGTGTCCTACAAAACAGATATTCTTCTTTATCCTGGGAAGATTTGCTAAAAAAGCCGTCTCTTCAAAGATGTATTCATTGATGGGGTCTCTTGGGCTTCCGTGAACGAGCATAAAATTATTCTCCTCTATCTCGGTAGCGAGGTTTCCAAGGTAATTTCGATTATCCTCAGTCAAATGGCGTCCGGTCCATTCTATTGCTTCTAAGGCAATGGGATTGAAGAAACTGGTATCTTCTAAACCAATAGCGCCCCAGTCATGATTGCCAGTTACCGTGTAGCAATTCTTCAACTTGCGAATAATTTCTGTGCACTCATTGGGCCTCGCTCCGTATCCAATGATGTCACCAGCGCAGATGAATCTGTCTATCTTTTCCGCCTGTTTCAAGTAGTTCAGGACTACATTAAACGCTTCGAGATTACCGTGAATATCAGAAATAATGCCATACTTCATATCGATAAACTACCTTCTCAATTTCTGTCTGATTACTTTCCAGACAAAACATAATAACCCTGGCAGGCGAACAATCCGCCAAGGTTCCTCTAGCAAACGGTAAATCCACTCAAAACCTCTCTGGCAAAGCCATCTGGGTGCTCTCCTTAACCTTCCGGAAATCACGTCCAGGCTACCACCAATTCCCATACAAACGGGGACGTTTAGCTCCTCGAGGTTCTCGTAAATCCACTTTTCTCCACGAGGTGTACCAATCCCTACAAATAATAAGTCGGGTTTGAGATTCCTAATTTCTTTCAAGATCCTACTTTCTTCACCCTCTCCAAAATATCCATGGTGCATCCCTACAATTCTTAGCCCAGGAAATTTTTTCTCTATATTTTCCGCTGCTTTCTTTAATACAAATTCACGCGAGCCTAACAAATATATAGAGTATCCTCTCAAAGCTGCCAGCCCACAAAACTTCAACATTAAATCTACACCAGGTATGCGAGCAAGTTTTCCATAGCCCAGAAACTCTGAGGCCCACACAATACCTATGCTATCGGCAAGGACGAGGTCGGCGTTATGGAATGCTTCCTTCAGTTCGGGGTCTCTTTCCACACAGTTGACCATCAAAGAATTGGCAGTAACTATCTGATGTGCTTTTTGACTTTTAATAGATTTTTCAATGACATTTACTACTCTATCCCATTCCAGATTGTCAATAAATATATCTGAGATCTTCACCCTATCCATCATAAATTTCAAATTACAAATTTCAAATTACGGGAATGAAGCCCTGCACTACAAACCAAAAATATAAAATCATAATTCATAACTCATAATTCATAATTCATAAGGCGGGGCTTAGCTTTTGAAATTTTACTGAGATGAGTTTGGAGACGCCAAATTCTTCCATAGTAATCCCATAAAGAACATCGGACATCTCCATCGTCTTCTTGTTGTGGGTTATAACGATGAATTGTGTTTTATTTACAAATTCTTTTAATAGCCTGGTAAACCTCTGCAAGTTGCCATCATCCAGCGGAGCATCAATTTCGTCAAGGACGCAAAAAGGAGAAGGCTTAACCATGGACAGGGCAAATAGAAGTGCAATGGCACAGAGGGCTTTTTCTCCTCCCGATAAGAGAGATATGCTCTGAAGTTTCTTGCCTGGCGGTTGCGCAACAATATTGACTCCTGTTTCCAATAAATCGGCTTCGTTCGTGAGTACCAGGTCAGCTTCTCCTCCCTCGAAGAGCTCAGTAAATATTTTCTGGAAATTCTTCTGAACGCTGATGAATGTTTTTTTGAAATTTGCCCGGGTAGTTCCATCAATTTTGCTTATAACCTTGCGAAGATCTTCCGACGACTCAATTAAGTCATCCTCCTGGCTCTTGAGAAATTTGTAACGTTCTTCGAGCTTCTCGTACTCTTCAGGAGCGGCCAGATTAACGGGCCCCATTGTTTCAATCGTGTGTTTCAACTTCTCTGTGTCCCTCACATAATCTTCTGAAGGAGGAGAAGTAGACTGGGAAACCATCTGGAGAGCTTCGTCTAAGGAAATATTGAATTCTTCTGCCAGTTTTTCATTAATTTGATTGAGCTCCAGGGATAGGCGGTTACTATTTATCCTTTCTTGTGTCAGGTCGGTTTGAATCCTCGATAGTTCACTTTTCTTCTGTCCCAAAACAGTTTCTTCTTCTTGCACCTTCTGATTAATTTTTTCTTTCTCTTCTTCTAATCTTCTCTGTTCTATCTCGAGCTTATCTTTAGATTCGGCAAGAGACGATACCTCTTTTTCTCCGGAAAGCTTTACTTCTTCTATGCCCATTACCTTGCTTTCCAGATTAGCTAACGCCTCTTTCCTCTGATCAATCAAGTTTAACAAGTTTCCTCTCTCATTTTCAAGATGTGATTTTTCAGATTGCAGATTAAGTTCTTTTTCCTCAAGTTGGGTCTTGCGTATCTTCAGCTCGATGAGTTTTTCTTTTTCCTCTTTCTCTTGTTCAGCCACGGAGTGGTAGTTTTTTTCCAATTCTTTTATTATTTCCTGAATCTCCTTCTCTGATGTCTCGCCTAATTTCAGGTCTTTCGATAATTGTTCAAAATCGGTGGCGCTACCAGATATGTCCTTTTCTATGATACTTTGTTCATCGATGAGAAGGTTAATTTCAGAATTGTGCCTTTTCTTAAGCTCCTCTTTCTGCGAAATCACCTCTGCCAGCTGGGCAATACTAATCTGAGCCTTCTGCCAGAGAGCACTATTTCCCTCCAGCTGGCTAGCCAAGTCAGATATTTGCTCTTCTAATTTCGACCTCTCGGCAATTGTTCCATCCAATTCCTCCTTTAATTGAGAAGTTTCTTTTTCTAATTTCTTAGTTTTTCTGTCTCGAACTAAAATATTCTCTTCTAAGGATTCCCGACTCCCACCCGAAAGAATCCCCGAAGAGGTTAAAATATCTCCTTCTTTTGTGACATAAACTATTTCCTTGCGAGTTTTCCCCTTTTGAAGGCTTCTGCTTTCGAATCGGTCAACCCGGTCAAGACTGTCCACCAAAAAAACGCTGCCCAGAAGGAATTCCATCACTTTTTGATACTTTTCTTCGTATCCTATCTTCTCCAATAGCAGTGCCCCTGAGACAGCCTGGGGGGCTACTGGGCCGGGATTTGAGGTAAATAATTCCTTAATAGGAAGAAAAGTAAGGTAACCTTTCTTCTCTTTTTTTAGATATTCTATCACTTTTAATGCACTCTCGGTATCTTCACAGACAATATATTGGAGACGTTCACCGAGAAGTCTTTCCAGGATTGCTTCGTATTCAGAAGGGAAATTGATGAGACTTCGCACAGTCCCGTATATCCCGCGGAATCCTCTGGATAATACCTCTTCCACTAAGGCTTCCTTTCGACTCAACTCACTTGAGGATTGAAGAAGGGATAACTCAAGACTATACTTTTGTTGTAACTCATTAGCCCTGTTTACCGTCTCCTTAAGGCTACTCATAAGAGACTCCTTTTCCTTTAGCAAAAGATTCTTCCTCTCTTCTATCTCTCCCAATCTCTCCTTTTCCCTCGCCAGTTCCTCTTTCTTGCTGGAGATTTCTCCTTCCAACATTTCCCTTTCTTCACATTTACGCCTCTGTTCAGTCTTTAATTTCTCCTTTCTGGAAAGTAGACTCTTTCTATCCAATTCTAAACTGATTAGCCGATTGCGAGTCTGAGCTGTTCTATTCATCAGCTCCACCAGAGCTTCTTTTCTCTCCTCAAAAGAACCGCTCAAATGAACCTCTCTCTCTATAAGTGTCCGAAGAATCTCTTCCTTAGAAGAGACGGCTCTTTTGATCTCTTCAAGCTGTTTAATTAATTTCGCCCTGTCATTTTCTGTTTGAGAAATTTTTTCATCCAGTAGAGTAATTTTATTATTACCATTTTCTATCTGTTCCCTCAGTCGGGCTTTTTCTCCTTCTATCTCTTCCATCCTCTCCTTTCCCAAAAGGAGCCTGTCCTCAAATCGGCTAATTTCACTCGAGATTGAAAATAGTTCTCTCTGGGTTTTTATCAGTTTTTCTTCTTTCTCTTTTAATTGGAGTCGAAGTTGCAAAGTTGAATCCTCTTTTTGTTTACACTCACTACTTAACCTCCCCAACTGAGAGGAAAGGGAACCCAAATTTTCTTCTACTTGGGTGAACTCTTCCTTTAATTTCGTGTAGTCCCTCAACAGGCGTTTTATTTCGAGAAGCTTGAGTTCCCCTTTATATTTTTGATACTGGCGCGCTTTTCTCACCTGATAATCGAGTGAACTGATTTGCCTCTTCACTTCGCCTATTATGTCTGACAATCTTATAAGATTTGCCTGTGTACTCTCCAGTTTGCGAAGCGCCTCTTCTTTTCTCCATTTGTATTTCATTATCCCCGCTACCTCTTCAAAGACTGTTCGCCGCTCCTCCGGCTTGCTATTCAGGATGAAATCGATCTTTTTCTCTTCCATCAAAGAGTAAGTATCCGTGCCCATGCCTGTATCTAAGAATAGCTCAGTTATGTCTTTAAGGCGGCAAGGAGATTTGTTAATGTAGTATTCGGATTCTCCGGAACGAAACAGCCGGCGAGTAATAGTGACTTCTCGGTATTCAATCGGTAGGATATTTTGCGAGTTGTCTAAAGTGAGAGAAACCTCAGTTATCCCTAAGGGCTTACGCGTCCGGGAGCCATTAAAAATAACATCTTCCATCCTGCCAGCACGAAGCTGCTTGGCACTCTGTTCTCCCAGAACCCATCGTATCGCATCAACAATATTGGTTTTCCCACAACCATTGGGACCAACGATACAGGTAATTCCCGGCTCGAAATCTATATTAACCTTATCAGCGAAGGATTTAAACCCAAATATTTCCAGTCTCTTAAAATACAATCCAATCTCCAATTAACAAATTACAAATTTCAAATTACAGATTTCAAATTACGGGCATAAAACTCTACACTACCGAGCGACTCCGAAAACTATCC
>Ga0315282_10005849_pt1 | contig 20802 bp, 15 predicted proteins | sample YL17G07_20_MG_FD_203693 | JGI IMG/M metagenome (GOLD analysis project Ga0315282, IMG submission 203693) | Sediment microbial communities from Yellowstone Lake, YNP, Wyoming, USA - YL17G07_20 | ecosystem: Environmental > Aquatic > Freshwater > Lake > Sediment | place: USA: Wyoming | collected... | reverse complement strand
CGCTGCGGCGGCTGGCGGTGGGGCTCTACCAACGCCCCACCCGACAGCAGCTCTTGGCCTTGGGCTTCAGGTGATGACACTGTCTAGGTTTTCCTGAGGCATTATTGGCAGGAATGCCCGACCTACGGTGGTCCTTCGTCTTATGAGACGTGTTGCGTAGGTCGGGCATTCCTGCCCGACAACCTGTCCCCCATCATGGCGCACCTCGGACGTAATCCACCAGCACCTCCGTGCCTACTGCCTCCTGGCCGCTGGTGGGGTCGAGGCGGACGGCGGCGATCCTCTGGCCCTTCCACAGCGCGTGGGAGCCCACTTCGAGCCGGTAGGTGTGCATCTGGCCATCGGGCTGCACCGTGAACTGCACGACCTTGTCCTCGGCGAACGCGGGCGAGGCGGCCGTGGTCCAGTAGAACTGCGCCTGCTGGCCGGCTTTCACGGCCATGCGCACCAGAACCGCGCGCACCGTGTCGCCCTCCACCTGCACGAACGGCCGCACCAGGTACGGGTCCGGCCCGGTCATGCGCAGGCGCAGGAGGCCGTCCGAGGAGCCCACTATCTGCACGTCGTTCTGCGGGCCGAAGCCGTCGGTGGAGCCTGCTTCAAACTCGAAGGCCAACCGCCGCGCCACGCTGGGCAGCAGCTCGCTCTGCGCGGGCCGGGCGCCGGTCACCTTGAGGGTATCGCGCCCCGTATGCGCCACTCGCACGGTCAGCAAGCGGCTGGCCCGCTGGTAGCGATAGGCCGGCTGATTGCCCGCGAAGTCCGAGGTTGCCTTCAGCGGCGCGCCGTTGAGCAGCACCTGCTTGGGCTCGGCGATGGAGGCGACCAGGACGTAGCTGGTCTGGCCCGCCGGGAACTCGAGGCTGGCCGTCAGGTCTTCGCCGTCCAGCTTCGCGGCCGTGACCTTGGCCACCGTGTTGACCCTGATCTTCACCGGCCCGGAGCCCAGCGCCACGGTCTGCGGCTCGACCTCGCGGCCCAGCAGCTTGTAGACGCAATGGTTGATCTGGTACGGGGCGAAGACCCAGCCCGCCTTGTCCCCGGCAAGGGCGCCGATGCTATCGGGCCAGAGGCCCTTGTTCTCCCCCTCGGTCGCCTGCTGGTACATGGCGCTGACGGTGATGCCCTGCGCAATCTTGGCCCAATCGAGGCTCTTATCGTACTCGGAGAGCTTCAGCAGGGCGAACGCATAGCGCAGGCCATTCCACTGCACGGGCCGGCCGATCCAACTGCCTTCATACCAACTGGCGCCGAACACGGGGATGGAGGCATAGCGCATGAAGGGGAACTCGGGCGCGTTCCAGACGTAGACGAACGGCAGGCCCCGCCAGCCCCACGCGACGGCTTCGGCCAGCCAGCGCTCGTCCCGAGTCAGCCGGTAGCCCTCCAGATAGGCGTCCACGGCGTCGGCGGCAGCCAGGATGTCGGGCGTGTGCACGGGCACTTCCCACACCTGCGCGGCGCGCGGCACGGTGAAGCGCTGCATGAACTCCAGCGCCTTGCGTCCACCCTCGGCGGCACGGGCGTCGCCTGTCATGCGCGCCAGGCGCAGCACCTCGTAGGCGTTGCGGGCGCAGGTGCCCACCTCGGCCGCGTCGTGGGGCCCGAGCTTGCGGTAGTCCAGGCCCTCGAACACGCCAGTCCCGATGCGATTGGCGAAGAAGCGCCAGGAGCCATCGTCCCGCTGGCCAGCCAGCAGGCCGCCCACGGCGCCGGCATAGCCGACCAGGGCGTCGTCCGGCCGGCCCACGAGGAACGCGAGATCCGTATCACCGCCGGCGCCGCCCATCTCGCCCAGCACCAGCTCAGCCCGTTGCCGGCAGGAGGCTGCCAGGTCGGGGCTCTCGATGACCTGGGAAGCCAGCAGGAGGTCCTGCACGAACGACGTCGGGCGACCCTTGGGGCTCAGCAGCGGCCCGGCGCCCTTGCTGGTCCACCACTGCTTCTCCTCGGGCACCCAGAGGATGTTCGGGCTGAGGTAGCTCTCCACGTCCCAGGCGACCTCGCCGGGCAGGGCCTTGGCATGAGGCAGTGGCATGGGCTCAGGCAGACGTTGCCTTCGGCCCAACCACTCCTCCAGCGCCACTAGCGGCCCCTTGGCGCTGTTCGAGGTCACAATGGTCCCCTTGATGGTGAGCGTCTGCCCGGCTTTGAGCGGGTAAGGCTTGCTGGCGAGGCGCTCGTTCTCCGGCGCCCATTCGGGCACCGAGGGGACGAACAGGCCCATGAGCTGGGAGGCGTGGCCCTCGAAGCGGTCGGGCGAGGCGAACACAGCCGACATGCGGTCGTGCTGGCCATCCCATTTGTGGTACGGGTCCCAGGCGAGGCCCACGAAGACAGGCCCTCTCTGCACGCCCATGGCCGGAATGGTGACCTTGTTGGGATGCGGCACGTAGCGCATGTGGTTAGGCGTGTGATCGTCCAGCATGCTGGACGAGACCTCCCCACTCACCAGCCACTCCATCCCCGGGAACACCGCCTCAGTCTTCTCGCTGCCAAAGCTCCCCTCGCCCACATAGAGCATCGGCCCCTCGAAGCAGAGCAGCTCGACGTCCTTTGAGGCGGTCAGTTGGTAGATGAAGTCAACGGCTGCCTGGGCAGGCGCCGGCTGGAAATCGGCCGTGAGCTGCCACTTTGCGCCGTCGGCGCCAGTGTGGCTGCTGAGCAGGCTGGCCGCGCCTGGCAGGAGCTGCTGGTCGGTCGCCGTGCTGGTTATGCCCAAGGGAACATCGTGCACCTGACCGCTGCCGTCGCGATACACCAGGCGCGCCAGACGCGGCATTTTGGCCACGAGCTGCCAGCGGGCCCCTTGCTTGATCCACAGCTCCCCCACCCCCATGGGCGCGCTGGACTGCGGGAAGCGCAGCTCCACCCCAGCGGGCGCTTTCGCCACGGCTGCCATGCCCTTGGCGCCCTGCTCGCCGGCAACGACCATCTCCGTGGCCACCTGGGCGCCCGCCGTGTTGTCTGCGCCCATGGTTACCAGCACTTCCGCTTGCGGTGATTCCGACACCGCGCGCACGGACCACTCCAGCGTCTGCTCCACGCCGGGAGGCAGTTCCGCCACCTCTTGCACAGTGCTCCCGACGGGCTTGAGCGCCTCAGGGAGGCGCACGGAACCGCGCAGGTTGCGGATGAGGGCCGCGCCCTCGTTCTTGACCGTCGCGCGCACGTGGGTCTGCTCGCCCAGGGCCAGAATGAAGCGCTCCGTCTCGATGACGGGCGTGCCCAGCTTGGGCGCGAAGCGCAGCAGCGCGCCCAACTCTTCCCCATCCGCCGCGTTGGCTCGCAGGCGAATAGCCCCCGAACCATCCCGCACGCCGGTGACCCGGAACGAGGCCTCGGCCGACGCGTCGGGCGCCAGACGGCCCAAGGCGGCGAGGGAGCTGCCCTCCACGCGCAGGCCTGCCGGAGCCTCAAGGCCCACCCGCACCGTCTCTGCCAGCGCGTCGCCGCTGTTCTGCACCTTCACCTCCACCGTGCAGTCGCGGCCCGGCTGGCGCTCCGACTCCACCAGCCGCACGTCCCCCAGGCTGAGCCAGGGGCCAATCTGCTCGACCCAGCGGATGTCGTCCAGCAGCATCTCCCCCGGCCCGCCGGTAATGCGCGGCGAGATCTGCACCCACTTGACCTTGGGGTCGGCCGAGAAGTCGTACTTCAGGCGGCCCTGGTGCCACTGGCCGTCGCCCACATGCGCGGAGGGAATCTCATAGGCCTGGCGCGGGTTGCCGGTATCCTCCAGCGGCTTGTCGCTCATGGGGATGACGTAGAACACCAACTTCGCGCCGTCGCTTTTAGTGGCTTTGTACCAGAAGGCCACGCCGCCCTTGACCTGGGAAAGCTGGGCGCCCTGCTGGCCGCTGAGCGCCTTCCACGCACGGTTCAGGCCTGTCTCGGGGCCGGCGTCTTTGCCCCGGGTTATGCGCAGGGAGTATTGGCCGGTATGCGCGTCTGGCGACGCGGCCACCTCGTTGCCAACAGGCTCCCAGTCACGCGGAAAGCCGGCCGCGTCCAGTTCCTCGAAGCCGCCGTTGGTGAGGGGATTGGCGGGGGGCGGCTGTTGGGCGCGAGCGGCGATCAGGCCAAGGGCGAGGGTCGTCGCTGTCAGAGCTGGCAGGAGGCGCTTCATGATGGGCACCTTCCCGAGAAGAGTACCGCACGCTTCTCCCGACGGTGCGCAATCCCTTCGCACTGCGGGGAGAGGCGCTCGCCGGGGCGACCGCGAAACAAGCAGAGCCTTGACACACGATTCCATTGGCAATAGTATACTTGAGTCACCAGGGGTAAGGACGCGTGGGGGTCAGTCACAGACAGACATGGCTTAAGGTGAACGCCTATGCTGCGGTTTGGGGGATGAGTAATGGCGAAACCTAGCGTCGTCACCCCAAGGCCCCGGTTGGACTCGCTTTTTGAGGAACCTCAGGGAGAAACGTTTACCAGAAATGGAGTCACGCTCTACCTCGGCGACGCGTCGAGGCTGTACCATGAATGGCCGTCCCCTGTGGTGATCGTATCCGATGGTGCCTACGGCCTTGGCCTATTCCCCGGTGACCCGCCAACACCCGAGGGTCTCGTTTCCTGGTATAGGCCCCACGTTGAGGCTTGGTCCGAGCGGGCTACGGCGGAAACGACCCTGTGGTTCTGGAACACTGAACTTGGTTGGGCAACGGTCCATCCTCTTTTGTCTGAATGCGGCTGGAGGTACGTCAGGTGCCACGTTTGGGACAAAGGGATAACCCATGTCGCGGGCAATTCTAACACGGAAAGGCTTCGCCAGTTCCCCTGCGTGACCGAAGTGTGTGTGCAGTATGTCAAGGAGCCGCTGGTTGATGGCCTGACTCTGAAGGACTGGCTGCGTCGCGAGTGGGTGCGCACAGGCTTACCTTTCTCCCTGACGAACAAAGCCTGCGGGGTAAGAAACGCCGCAACCCGGAAATACTTCACAAAAGACCATCTTTGGTATTTCCCTCCGCCGGAAATGTTCGAGAGGATAGTTGCGTTCGCCAACACGCGGGGCAAAGCCAGTGGGAGGCCCTATTTCTCGTTCGATGGGCAAGGAGTACCGACTGCCGCAGAATGGGCCAGAATGCGAGCTAAGTTTCACTGTAAGCTAGGTATCACCAACGTCTGGCGGGAACCGCCTGTAGATGGGGCCGAAAGGCTCAAAGATGGCACAAAGAGCCTTCACCTGAATCAGAAGCCGCTGAAACTCATGGACGTCCTTATCCAAGCCTCCTCGGATGAAGGAGACGTGGTGTGGGAACCGTTCGGCGGTCTCTGCACGGCAGCTTTGGCGGCCCATAAGCTACACAGACGGTGCATGGCTGCTGAAGTCGATGAGGAGTTCTACAGGCTTGCTGTGAGGCGTTTACACTGTGCGTAAGAGACCTCGCCCACCGCAGCGCAAAGAGCCATCCCGTCAGTGGGAGCATTACGCGCTCTGGAAAAGGGTCGTCGCGGTTCTCAAGGACATCCCCAAACACTTTGAGAGCACCATCTCGGTCTCGGGCATACGAGCCACGGAGATTTTCACCTATGGGCAGGTTCTCTCCTCCACCATCGAGGAGGAGATCGTCCGGACGCTAAACGACCTGCGTGACCATTGGGGCGATGAGGGCCAGGCAGACTATATGTTCACGAGGCAGCCCCAGACGTTCCCCGATGTGCTCCTTTCCACCCCCAACAGGGATCGCATCGTCATGGGACTTGAGATCAAGTCCTGGTATCTGCTTGCCAAAGAGGACGAACCCACGTTCCGCTTCAAGGTATCGCCGGACTGCTGTGCGGAGAATGACCTTTTCGTTGTAGTGCCTTGGGCTCTATCGAACGTGCTTTCCGGTACGCCCATCATCTTTGAGCCCTTCGTCGAATTGGCACGATACATCGCCGAATACCGAAACTACTGGTGGAAACACGTGCGCGAAACCAACGATTCAACGCAGATTACTCCGCCGCCAGGTGCTGCCCCCTACCCCGCAGGACGAGATGAAAGCGAGGACAAGCCCGCGTACGATGGTGGCGGGAACTTCGGGAGGATTGCGCGGACGGGCATCATGGACGACTACGTCAGGCAGCTGAAGACCACGCGCTTGATTGGCTTCAGCGTTGCCCGCTGGACCAGATTCTTCAAAGAGAACAACAGTGCGGAGTAAGGGTGAATGTCGTCATACGGTAGCCGGAAGCAAAACGCCACCCAAGGATCCTCTGCATCACGGCTACCGCCGATGAATCCTCACGTGCTGACTCCCCTGTGGTGAGTCAGGTGTATTGTGGCCATTCCGTTGGTAGCGAGATGCCGCCCCCAGCCCGGACCCCCATTACCCCGTCTACTGCGCACGCCCCTGGGGCGCGCAAAGGCCCGGCGATATGGCCGGTGCTCCTGCTGGTGTTCACCTGCTCGGTGCTGCTCTGCACTCTCTGGCGGCCGTGGCTGCGGCCGTTGGGCGGCGACTGGGCGTATCGGGAACTGGAGGCCATGCGCCTGCGCCAGGGGCAGGTCTGCTACCGTGATTTCTTCATGCACAAAGCCCCCCTGGCCTCATACCTGGCCGCCGGGGGACAGGCAGCGGCGGTCGCCCTGGGCGCGGAGCCGCTGCTGGGCACGCGCCTCGTCAGCATTCTGCTGACTGGCATCGTCGTCGCGCTGGCAGCATGGGCCTGGGCGAATGCCGAGGGCAGCCGGGCGGCGGGGGCCCTGGCTGGGCTGGCATTTGCCAGCATGACCTACGTCGGCCTCTCCACAGCCAGCGGCATAGAGCCGAAGATGGGCATGTTGGCAGTGGGCCTGGCCGCGATCCTGGCCGCGCAGGCGGGCCGGTGGGTTCTGGCTGGGGCCTTTACGGGGGCGGCCGCCCTTTTCTGGCAGCCGGGCGTGCTGTTTCTGCTGGCCCTGGCCCCGGAGCCCTTGCTCCTGGCCTGGCGGGATCGTGGGCGCCCGCCGCAGGCGCATGGGCTGGGCACAAGCCTGCGTGCCGGCGTTTGGCCCTGGGCACAGATGGCTTTGGGCTTTGCCATCCCGCTGGGCCTGGCGGCCGCCTACTTCGCCAGTCAAGGCGCCCTGCGCGACGCCTGGCAGCAGGCCGCCGGTTTCAACCTTCCCTACACGCACAGCTACCTCCTGAGCTTTGGCGGGGCTGTCAGGCGCTTTGGCGCTATTTGGGTCGCAGGGCATGGGCGCAACCTGGACCTGCTGGTGCTGGCGGGGTCCGGACTGTGCGCCTACCTGGTGAAGCGCGGCCCGAACTGGCCCGCCGGCAGGCCGCTGCTCACCTACGGCCTTCTCGCCTTGATTGCCTCCCTGATCAACATGCAGGACGCCTCCGACACGGTGCCGCTGCTGCCGGTAGTCGCGCCGCTGGCCGGCGTGGCCATCTTCCGAGCCTTGCGCTGGCTGTGGCGTCGCTGGCGGGCTGACGAGTGGCTGGGCCCGTTGACCTGGCGCGGCGCGCTGGCGCTGGCCAGCGGGGGGCTGGTAGCCTTCGGCATGCTCGACGCCCTCACCGAGCAATTGCCCTACACGCTGGAGCAGCAGCGCGCCGATGTGCATGCGTTGGTCTACGAGCACGACCCCTCCGGCCGGGTCTACGCGCCGGGCCTGCCCGAGGCAGTAGTGCTTACAGGTGCGCCGGCGCTGTCGCGCTACGCGTACCTGTACAACGGGGTCGCCGCGTGGATCCAAGCCACGCAGCCCGGTGGTCTGAGGGCGATGATCGCGGGCGTCGAGGCGAAGCACCCGGGTGTCGTGCTGGTGGCGAAGCATCCCGCGTATGACCCCGACTATGCTCCGCTGTACCGTTGGCTCGACGCGGGGTACAAGCTGGAGGCCGTGAGGATATACGACTACTACTACCTGCCGGTCCCGGCTGGATTCGGCGGGGCCTTGCTGCGCGGACTGTTCCCCGGCGACGACTCCCCCTTCACCGCCGGGGTCACCGTCGGCAGCCGCATGTGGGTCTGGCGCCTGCGGACGAAGCCTATTGCCGCTCAGGGACGGGTTGGCCACGCCGAGGGCAGGTAGCTGGTTTCTGCCTGCCAGCAGTCAGGGACGAGGCAGGCCCAGACGAGCGGCGGGGCGCAGCGTGCGCGGCTCGCGCACCGTCACGGCCAAGGCGACCAGGCCGCAGACCTGCGCGGCCAGGGAGGCAGCGAAGAGCACCTGGTAGGAGAAGTGGGCCACGATTAGCCCACCCAGCAGCGGAGCAGCCGCGCTGGCTGGCGCCAGCAAGGTAGTAGCCAGGCTGACGTGCGTGGTCTTGTCTTCCTGAGGGCAGAGCTCGATGGTCAAGTTGAGCAGCGACAACCACTCGCCGGAGAAGGCCAGGCCGGTGAGAACGAAGACGATGACGAAGCTCAGGTAGCTGGGCGCCAGCAGAGCCAGGGCAGTGGCCAACAGCTTGGGCACGCCCGCGGCGAGGGCGGTGAGCAGGTAGCCTCGCTTGTCGCCCAGCCAGCCCCAGAAGAGGCTGCTGACCGTCTGCGCGGCCAGGGCAAAGCCGGTGAACACCCCCACGGCGCGTTCGGGCGCTTTCACGACGTCCACGGCGTAGACTGCGTAGAAAGCCACGGCCATGCCCCCGAAGGCCATCAAGGCGCGGGCGAGCAGGAAGCTGCGGAAGTCGCGGTTGTCAGCCAGCGCGCGCCACAGGCCGGTCAGGAACTCGCGCGGCAGCTCCCGGCGGCGCGGTTGCGAGATGACCGGCTCGTGCACCCACACAAGGACCGCGGTCCCCAGCGAGAAGCTGATGAAGGTCAGCAGGAAACAGAAGGCGTAGTCCCTGGGAAACTGCCAGGTCCCGACGACCCGTGCGATCACCACTGCGGCGCCCACGCCGGCAGTGCAGCCGGCGGCTGTGATCAGCCCCCAGGCGCGCCCGCGCCGCTGCGCGGGCAGCAGGCGGTTCAGGAAGTCGCTCCACATGGGCAGCACCGGCCCCATGGCCAGGGCGAAGGCGGCGTAGAGGATCAGGAAGGCGACCATGGCGGCCCTGGGCCTGCTGCCTGCCAGCGCCAAGGTGACCAGCGCAAGGGGGAGCCAGCTCAGAGCGGCCGGAATGTGCGCGAGGATGAAGGCGTTCTTCTTGCGGTGGAACGGCGCGACGAAATAGGAGGCGGGGAGCTGGAGAGCAGCAAAGCCGAGCATGGAGATGGCCGGCAGCAGGCCGATGACCTGTGCTTCTGCGCCCAGCTTGCGCAGGAACACCGGCAGCACAGTCACCAGCGAGCAAGTGGCCCAGCCGAAGCCCCAGCCGACCTCGGCCAGCAGGTTGGCGGTCAGGTTGCGCCAGAAGTAGCGCAGCTTCAGCTCTTCGGCGCCCACCGGCTCCGGCGCCGTCTGGCTGTCAGCAGGCACGACGAATGGCTCCGGTGGGGGTTCGGACGGGGTCATAGCTGAAGGCCTGTCGTGCTGAGCGGACGGCGCCTGCACCTAGCCGCCGGCGGCATTTCGATAGGCGGAGGCAGACTCCTCGCGCGGCTCTTGCAGGCGCTTGATGAGCAGCAACCCCAGCAGCGAGAACAGCAGGGAGCAGACAAAGGCCAGCTCGAAACGCTGCGGCTGGTTGCCGGGGCGGCCGATGAGCGCCACGCCCAGCATGGGCGCGAAGGCCATGGGCATCAGGCAGGTCTGCATCAGGCCCAGGTAGGTCGGCCGGCGGCGCTCCGGGGCAATCTCCAGCAGGAAGTTGGTCTCCCCCATCATCTGTCCGGTGCGGGCAAAGCCCACCAGGAGATAGGCGGCGCAGAGGCCGCCTAGCTGGGGGGTGAAGCTGAGTCCCAGGGCGCTGAAGGCGGGCCTGGCCGCCAGGTGCGGGGCTAGCAGGACGGCGGCGGGGGCCAGCAGGCCCAGAGCGTTGGTGAGCAGCAGCAGGCGGCGGTTGCCGAACTCATCCCCCACGTAGCTCCACAACACGTTGGAGATGGTGCCGCTGATCATGGCGATGGCGGCGAAGATGCCCACCATGGGCTCCGAGGCCCCCAGGCGGATCATGGCGAACGGCACCATGAAGGGCAGGGACATGGCGTTGAGGCTGGACAGCAGGCGCACGCCCACCAGCCTGCGGTAGTTGCGATCGCGGCGCAGGATGCGCGAGCCCCGGCGCATTTGCTGGCCCCAGGTCACAGGGTGGTGGGGCACAGGTGTCAGCGGCTCACGGGTCAGGTTGAAGGAGAAGGTGCCGATCTGGGTGCCCACCCAGGCCAGGGCGAAAACCGCCGTGTAGCCGCGCGGGAAGGCCAGGCCGCTGTGGCTCTCATCCAACAGATACCTGATCAGCAATCCGGTGGCGAAGGCCAGGAACCCGCCCAGGAAGCTGCGGCTGCCGAAGAAGCGCCCGCGGCGGTTGGCCGGAATCGTCTTGCTGACGATATCGAAGAAGGGGATCATGCCGACGCCGCCGCCGGAGGTCCAGACGAAGACGGTGAGGGCGAAGAGGCCGGCCAGCAGCGTCGAGGGCATGTGGCCCGCGCGCGTGCTCAGCCAGACCAGCAGCGCCAACACCAGCAGGCGCCAGATGGCGGACCTGGTGTAGACCGGCATCTTGCGCTGCTGGCCCTCCAGCTTGTGGGCGATGAAAGCCGGCGGCCACAGCCAGCCCAGCGACATGAGCGAGGGAACCAGGCCGACCCAGAAGGTGCTGTTCTGCCAGAAGCGCCTGCCCTGCGTGGGCATGAGGTGGACCAGGAAGGCCGACAACACAATGCCTGAGTCCATGCAGACCGCGGAGACCTGCATCAGCGCCCCATTGACGACTCCAGTGATGAAGTTACGGCGGTAGTAAGGATCGGCTGACTGTGCTGCCATGCGTGGTTCTGCTGCCTTACAGCGCGATGTCCTCGCCGGCGCTCAGGTCCGGGAACTGCTCCTCGCCTAGTTGCCCAACGGCCTCCGCCTCTTCCTCCTCGGGGACGATCAGGGCGGCCCGGAACTGAGTCTCGTACAGCTTGCAGTACAGCCCGCCCTGCGCCAGTAGCTCGGCGTGTGTACCTCGTTCCACAATGCGCCCCTGCTCTAGCACCAGAATCTGGTCGGCGTTCTGCACGGTGGACAGACGATGAGCGATGACGAAGGTGGTGCGGTGCTGGATCAGGCGGTCCATGGCCTTCTGAATCAGGATCTCAATCTCGGTGTCCACCGAGCTGGTGGCCTCGTCCAGGATGAGGATGGCCGGGTCGGTGAGGATGGCCCGGGCGATGGAGATGCGCTGCTTCTGGCCGCCGGAGAGCTTCACCCCGCGCTCGCCGATCTCGGTGTCGTAGCCCTTGGGCAACTCCAGGATGAAATCGTGGGCGTTGGCCGCCTGGGCGGCGGCGACGATCTCCTCCTCGGTGGCCTGGGGGCGCCCGTAGGCGATGTTGCTGCGCACGGAGCCGCTGAACAGGAAGGTCTCCTGGCTGACAATGCCGATGTGACGACGCAGCAACCGCTGGCGCAGCAAACGCACGTCGTGCTCATCCACCAGCACCGCGCCCTCGGTGGCATCGTAGAAGCGGGGGATGAGGTTGGCCAGCGTGCTCTTGCCCGCGCCGCTGGGGCCCACCAGGGCGATGAGCTGGCCGGGCTGGGCCCGCAGAGACACGTTGCCCAACACGGGGAGGCCCGGCACGTACTCAAAGGTCACGTCGCGGAACTCGACCTCGCCCCGGGCGGCCTCCAGGTCCACGGCGTCGGGGGCGTCCACGATCTCCTCCTCGCGGTCCAGCAGCTCAAAGACGCGGTCGGCGGCGGCCAGGGCCCGCTGGATCATGTTATAGGTGCGGCCCAGGCTCACCATGGGCTGGTACAGGCGCGTGGTGTACATGACGAAGGCCAGCAGGACGCCGGCGTCCATGTGGCCCCCGCCGCGGGCGAGCTGTAGCCCGCCGTAGCCCACCACCAGGGCCATGCCCACGGCGGTGATGATGCGGAAGGCGGGGCCCCAGACGGCGAAGATGCGGGCGATGCCCAGGTTGGCGCGCACGCTCTCCTCGGTGGCGGCGGCGAAGCGCTCGGCCTCCCGGGGCTCCTGCGCGAAGCCTCGCACCACGCGCACGCCGGCGATGCCGTCGTGCAGGGCTGAAGTCACCTCGGCAGCCTTCTCGCGCACCAGGGTAAAGCCCCGGCGGATGCTGCGCCCCACGTAGTACACGCCGATGCCCATAGGAGGGGCGACGGTGATGAGCAGCAGCGTCAGCCGCCAGTTCATGGCCAGGCAGAAGAACAGCACGCCGCCCAGGCGGGTGGCGTCGGAGGCCAACGACTGCACCGGGCCCAGCACGCTGGTTTCCACGGCGTCCACGTCGCCCATGACGCGGGAGATCAGCTCGCCGGTCTTCTGTCCCTCGTAGAAGCTCAAAGACAGCCGCTGCAAGTGGAGGTAGAGCTTGTTGCGCAGCGCCTGCACCAGGCGCTGTCCCACTTCGGACATGAAGTAGTCCTGAACGCCGCTCAGCGCCCCCAGCACCACGGACAAGCCCACATAGCCCAAGGCGTAGAAGAGCATCGCGTGCAGGTCCACAACCCCAGACCGGGCCATGCTCTCCGCTGCGGTGGCGGCGTAGCGGACGACCTGGGGCAGCAAGGCGTCGCCGAACGAGGAGGCAGCCAGGAAGACGACGGCGACGACGCCCTTGAACCAATGGGGCTTGACCAGTGCTAGCAGTCGCAGGTAAAGCCGCATGAGATTGCTCATCGCCCGGCGACGGCTGGGGCCGCCTGGCACACGCAGCCGTCGCACTGCGAAAGCTAAGAGGGCACGCGTTCGCGCAGGGCCAGCACCTGGCCCTTGGCGTCGGCCAGGAAGATCAGGCCTCGGTCCACCAGGATGTCGCCCTCAATGGGGCTGCCCACCACGGACGACCAGAGGGTACGGCCGGTAGCTGTGTCCAGGGCATAGAGCAGGCCGGCACCCGTGCCTACATAGAGCGCGGACCGGCTCAGCGCCGGCGCGGCGCGTACTCCACCTCCCAGCCGCCGGTGCCACTGCACCTGTCCGCTCAGCAGCCGCAGCTTGCAGACTTGTCCGGCGCCATCGGCCACGTACAGGTCGCTATCGGTATGTGCCGGGGCTTCGCGCAGCACGCCCTGGGCCTGGAACTCCCACTGGCGCTGGCCGTCGCGGGCGGAAAGCGCCGACAGCGAGCCGTCGTCCGCGCCGAAGCAGACAATCTTGCCGACTACCACCGGGGGGCTTAGCGCCACCGGGGGCCGCGAGCCTTTGGCCGTAGGCGAGGAGCGCCAGCGCAGCCTGCCCGTGGCAGCATCAAGCGCATACAGGTGGCCGTCCACCGAGGTCGCGTAAACGGTTGCGCCTGCGGCGGCCGGCGCCGCACCCACGGACGCTTCGGGGTAGGCGGCCCGCCAGGCCTCTTTCCCGCTAGGAGCGTCCAGGGCGTAGACGCGGCCGTCATCGGCGCCGAAGACCACCAACTGCCCGACCTTGAGGGGCGATGATTGCACAGCGGCGTCGGCGAAGAAAGGCTGCGGCCAGGCCGGCTGACCGCTTTCCAGCGACAGCGCGCGCAGCGAGCCGTCGTCGGCGCCCACGAACACTTGCCCCTCCGCCAGCAGGGGCTGCGTGCGCACGGGGAAGGCCGCGTGGAACTCCTGGGGCCAGAGGGGCTTGCCCGTGGAGGCGTCCAGCGCCGTGACCGAGCCGTCGTCACCGGCCACCACCAGCACCTTGCCGGCCAGCGCCAGCCGGCAGGCGCCCTCAGCCGCCAGGTGATACTTCCAGACCAGTCCCGCGCCGCCGCCGTGGCCGCCGGCCGCCAGGGCAATGGCAGCAGCCAGGACGACGCCGACAGCCACCGGCGCCAGCAGGCGCAGCCGTTGCCTCCGCTCGCGTTGCGCGCGCCAGCGGGCTCGGTAGTCCATGCGGCGCATTATAACACATTGGTGCAAGCGCCGAAATGCCCCGCCGGGCGGGGGCACAAACAGCGACGGCGGCCGAGGTGGCCGCCGCTTCCTTCCTCGTTTACTGGGCCCCGACTAGGGCCGCACGTACTCCGGCTCGATGAGCCCCAGCCCCTGCGCGAAAGGCGCCAGGTAGGGCTGCCAGCGCTGGATGCGGCAGGCGCTGACGAACTTGGAGAAGCTGATGTAGGGGGTGTACTTCGGACGCTTCGGATGGCGGATGAGCGTCATGCCCGCCTCCGAGGGCGTGCGGTTGGCCTTCTTGTTGTTGCAGCGAATGCAGGCGGTGACCAGGTTGCGCCACTCGGTCTTCCCGCCCCGGTGCCTGGGGATGACGTGATCCACCGTCAGGCCGCGGGTGTGTGTGCCGCAGTACTGGCAGCTGTGGTCGTCGCGCGCGAGGATGCTCCGCCGGGAGATCTTCAGCTCCGGCAGCGGCCGCTTCACGTAGTACGCCAGCCGCACCACGCTGGGCATCTCCAGGGTCAGAGAGGGCGAGCGGAACAGCGCGGAGTCGCGCTCCAGCACCTCCGCCTTACCCAGATACACCAAGGTGATGGCCCGCCGGGCGTTGGTGATGTTCAGCGGCTCGAAGTTTTGGTTCAGTACCAGGACTTGCCCGTCCATCGTAGTGGCTCCTGGCTCCCCGCCACCAGTGACGCAGATGCCCGCCGAAACCGCTCAGCGGGCATGGGGCATCTCGTCAGGGCTCGCGCACCTGTATGCTGTTCTCCTGCTCCTCTAACCGGAATTCCTTGGCGAAGCACATGCCCTCGAGACGGTTGTGCTCGATTCTATGGTAATCCCAAAGATGCAAACCGCGGGCTTTCCCTTTCAGGGACGCCTTGAGACGCGGGTCAATAGGCCCAAACGGCAGCACCAGGCCGCGCATGAACGCCCTCCGGAGGGGTCGCCCGATGCCCCTCAGCGCCGTATGCTACCGCAAACAGCGGCGCCTGTCAAGGCCAGGCGGAGACCGTTCGGGGCGGGTGAGCATTGCCGGTAAGAGACCCATCCCCCGCCACCACCGCAGGCTGAAGCCCGCGGCTACTCGGGCGGGGTGCCTAGCGGCAGTTTGAGGTAGAAGGTGCTGCCCTGGCCGGGCTCGCTTTCGACGTGGATGGTTCCGCCGTGGGCGGCGACCACGTTCTTGACGATGCGGGTGCCCAGGCCGGTGCCGCCGGGCTTGGTGCTGACGGCATCGTCGGTGAACAGCCTGGCTTTCACCTCGGGCGGCATGCCCCGGCCGGTATCGGCCACCTCGATCATGACGTAGCTGCCCTCGGGAAACTCGCCCTCGGTCACCGCCGAGGTGCGCACGGAGATCTCACCGCCCTCCGGGGTCTCGGGCACGGCGTTGTTGACCAGGTTGTAGATGGCATTGTAGAGCTGCTTCTCGTCCACCGGGGCCTCGGGCACGTCGCCCAACTCATCGGTGCGGATTCTCACTCCGCTCTTCTCCGCCAGCAGGGCCAGGGGCTTGGCCACCTTCTGCACCACGTCGTTGACGTTGCGCAGCTCGAAGGCGGGCTGGGCCACGATGCCCTTGACGCAATCGGCGATCTCCCGCACCCGTTCCTGCACCTGGGCCGAGCCGTCCATGAACATCTCGGTGGCTTCGGGATAGAAGTCGCGCACGAACTCGGTGGCCTGCCGGGCCCGCTCCAGAGCCTCCTGCGGGTCGCCCTGGGGCCGGCTCAGGGCTTGGTCAAGCTCCTGGTACATCTCGTCGAGCATGAGGTCCAGGGTCTCGGCAGCGGTCTGCACGGGCGTGATCATGTTTTTGATGTCGTGGCTGATGTCGCCCATGAGCTTGACCACCACCGCCAGCCGCGCCTCCTCGTGCAGCCGCGCGGTCTCGATGGCCATGGCCGCCTGCTGGCCCATCGTGTTGAGCAGCTCCAAGTCTTCCTCGTCGAAGTCGCCTGCGGCCTTGTTCAGTATCTGCATGACGCCGATGGGCTGACCCCGGACGCTCTTGAGCGGCACCGTTACCATGTTGCGGGTCTCATAGTGGATGCGCTCGGAGACGTCGCGGGCGTGAGTGAGGTCCTTGCTGACGTCCTCGCTGATCTTGGGCAGGCCGCTGCGGAAGACCTCGCCGCAGATGCCTCGCGAGGGCGGCAGGCCCATGCCCGTAAGCTCGTCGGCCTTCTCGCCCACCACGTAGCGAAACACCAGCTCGTCGCGCTCGCGGTCGTAGAGCAGCACCGAGCCGGCGGCGGCGCCTACGGTCTCCATGCAGACCTCCAGCGTCTGCTTGACCAGCGCGGGCAGCTCGATCTGCGAGGAGAGGGCGCTGGTGATCCTGTGGATGGCGGCCAGCTCGCGCTCGCGGCGGCGCAGTTCGGCCTCCAGGTCCGCGGCCTGCGTTTGTGAGCCCATAGGCTGAGCCACATCCTCCCGGAGAAATGTCCCCTGCCAGCGGCGTTTCCTCTTCCCCACGCCGCAGGGCTTTCCTGCCTGGGGCAGCATGGGCTGGGAGACAGGAATCGCGGCAGGGAGGCACGAAAGACGCGCGGGCCTACAATCCTGCGCTGAAGTGTGCAACGTCGGGGGACGTTGCACTCCAAAGGGAAGAGAGACATGAGCAGAGCACGCAGACCACTGCGCATAGGGCTTCTGGGCTGCGGCGGCATAGCCCAGATCGCCCATCTGCCGGCGCTGCGCAAGGCACACAACGTCGAGCTGGTGGCGGTGTGTGACAAGGACGAGAAGCTGGCGCGGAGAATGGCCGCGCGGTACGGGGTGGACAAGGTCTACACCGAGCAGAAAGACATGTGCGCGCAGGCCGGCATCGAGGCGGTGCTCAACACCACGCGAGAGCAGCATCACCTGGCCACCGTGGTGGAGGCGATGGACCTGGGCATGCACGTGCTGGTGGAGAAGCCCCTGGCGCCGACGGTGGAGGAGTGCGAGGCGATGGTGGCGGCCGCGCGGCGCCACGGCGTCAAGCTTCAGATGGGCTGCATGAAGCGGCACGACCCCAGCTTGCAGCGGGCGCAGCAGTTCGCGCGGGAGCAGATGGGGCAGCAGTTGCTGGTCTCGGGCTGGTGCTTCGACTCGGTCTACCACGGGCGCTACGTGGAGACGCTGGGCAAGCAGCCCGAGCGCGGCGACGCGCAGGTGTACCCCGAGTCCCTAGCCAGCCCGCACCTGCGCGACGTGATGGGCTACGGCGTGCACAGCCTGGACCTGGTGCTGTGGTTCGGGGGGCCGATGACCAAGGTGAGCACCTTTGGGTCAGAGGGGGATGAGGGCATGGTCTCAGTCAGCCTCCTGGAGTTCGCCAGCGGGGCTCTGGGCACGTTTCAGGTGGTGCGCACGGTGCAGATGGACTGGACGGAGGGCATTCAGGTGCACGGAGCCGGCGGCAGCGTGATCGCCCACACTCCCTTCCCCTACTTCCACACGCACGCCGACGTCACCATCTTCGACGCGGCCCAACAGGCCTACCTCAAGCCGGCGGCCCCGGGCGTGGACATGTACCAGAGGCAGCTTGAGGCCTTCGCCCAAGCCATCTTCGACGACGGCCCGGTCACGCCCTCAGGCGAAGACGGCCTGCGCGATCAGCAGGTGATCCTGGCCATGCATGAGTCGTACAAGACAGGGCAGGCAGTGGCGGTTGGCAGTAACCGGTGATTGGTGATTGGTAATCGGTAACTGGTGATTAGTGACTGGCAATCGGCAATTGCTGGTTGATGGCCGGCGATGAGCCAGGCCGAACCGTACTTGACTGCCCCCTCCAGAGGGGCGTAGAATCAGGCAGAGTAGAGAGCACTATGGCCACGCCCCGAGTCCATATCAACCCAGGCCTCATAACGTGGGCGCGCACGACCGCTGGCTTTGAGCCGGCGGATCTGGCCGACAAGCTGGACGTGGAGGCCAGTGTGCTGAGCCAGTGGGAGTCGGGGACCAGCGCTCCGCGCTTGACGCAGTTGGAGGCCATTGCGCAGCACTGCAAACGCCCATTGGCCGCGCTTCTTCTGCCCGAACCGCCACCAGAACCCCAACACCTTCCCGACTTCAGAATACTGGCAGAACCGCAAGCGAGTGCCCTGTCGCCGGAAGCCCGGTTCGCCATCAGAAGAGCGCGTTGGCTTCGGTCTGCGATCTTGGACCTATACCACGAAGCAGGGCTCACTACGGAGGCGCACCTGCCCCAGGTGGACCCCAAGGGCGATCTGCAAGGTGGGGCACTGGCGATCAGGGAGTGGCTTGGCATTACGACTGAATGCCAGTTTCGCTGGGAGGACTCGTCCGAAGCCCTTAAGGGCTGGAGAGCCGCGCTGCACAGCCGCAACGTGCTCGTGCTACAGATGAAGATGGATATGAAGGAGATGAGGGCCTTCTCGCTCGCGTTCCGAGACCTACCAGTGATCGTGGTGAACATATCAGATGCGTCCAACGGAAGGATATTCAGCATATTCCATGAGTTGGGCCACGTTATCCGCCAGACAGGCGGCATCTGTCTGGGCGAGCGTTCCTTGCTCGAGAGGCACCCGTCGCCCGAGGAGAGGCTGTGCAATCGCTTTGCTGGCGAGGTGCTAGTTCCGACCGGTAGCGTCGAGCTCGACGAGCCACGACCCCCATTCGATGAACTCGCCTCCCGGTTCAAGGTCAGCAGATACGTTGTTCTCTACAGAGCACTCGACCTGGGCGCCACCCCTCGCGAGCAGTTCCAGCAACTGATTGCAGGCTGGCTGGCAGAAGATCGCCAAGCAGCCGAGCAAGAGAGACGAAGACAAGAGGCACGAGATCGGAAGGGTGGCGCGTCCGGGGCGCAGAGGGCTTTATGGGAGCTCGGACCTGATCTTGCTTCGCTGGTGATCGCGGCTGAGTCCAGCGGCCTCATGACCTCGGGAGAGGCTGCAGAGTGCCTGAACGTGAAGGCCCGCGAACTGGACAAAGTGGCGGACCTCTTGGCGGGAGCGTAGGTGACCGGGTCAGTCTACTGCATTGACGCGTCTTCTCTGATCCAGTGCAACCGCAGGTACCCCGAGAGCAACTTCCCCGGGGTGTGGGAGCGCCTGAGGCAGCTTGCCGAGGGCGCACGCCTCATCACCTCGCGTCAAGTGCTGAGGGAGCTTGAGCAAAAGCCCGATGAAGTTACCCAATGGGTGAAAGACGACAAAGGCATGGTGCGGCCAGCCACGGCCGAAGAGGTCAGCAAGGCGAAGGAGATAGAATGCAGGTTCCCAGGATTGGTGGATTACGATAAGCAGACAGAGGACGCAGACCCGTTTGTGATCGCGTTGGGGCTTGTGGAGGCGGCCAGAGCGCAGGCCAGGGGACGGACGGTCGAGCATCTAGTAGTGAGCGAGGAGCTTCCTGCGAAGCCAGGAGGGCGCCCAAAGATCCCCGACGTATGTGCGCATTACGGCCTCAGGTGCGTGAAGCTTCTGCAACTCATCCAGGAGGAGCAGTGGCAGTTCGGCTAAGCCGCGGGGCTTCATAGGTCGGGGCCATGGCAAACGGCCCGCCGCCGGAGCTGGCGGGCCGTTTGCCTAGGATAGGCGCAGCCGGCAGGCCGTTCGCGGCGGTCAGAACCGTTGCGCGGCCTGGCGGGCCTTCTCGATGGCTGCGGCCAGGATTCTCTCGGCCTCCTCTGGCGCGGAGGCGTCGAGGCCGTCGGCCAGGACAAAGTCCACGTTGGTCAGGCCCATGAAGCCCAGGATCCACTTCAGATACGGCGCGTGGAAGTCAATGGCCTCCGCCCCTGAGCCTGGCGAGTAGTCCCCGCCGCGAGCCGACAGCACCATCACCGGCTTGTCGCCCACCAGGCCGGAGTAGCCGGTCTGCGGATCGTAGGCGAACGTCAGCGAGGGCTGGACGATGGTGTCCAGGTAGAGCTTGAGCCGGTAGGGGATGGAGAAGTTCCACATGGGGCAGGTAAGCACGTACTTGCCGAAGCTCTTGAAGTGCTCACAGGCCTCTACCACTTGCAGCCAGCGCCTGTCCTCCTCCGTGGTGGACTGGGCGCCGTGCGTGATGCGGTACTTGCCTGCGGCCGCCTTCTCGTCGAACTCCGGGATGTCGTCGTGGAACACGTCCAGCGTCTCGACCGTGTCGTCGGGATGCGCGCGGCGGTAGCTCTCCAGAAAGGCCTGCGCCAGTCTGAGGCTGCGGGAGCGTTCGCCGCGTGGGCTGGCAATGATGTGCAGCAGTCTGGCCATCAGTATCACGGTCCTCCGATGTCGCTTGACTGGCCAACCCCGGCTGGGGGGCCATCTCTGCCGTCCCCGTCGGCGGGCCACGCGAAACGCGGGCAGATCACAGCCCAGACGGCGCTGGGGCACGCGCCAGGAGGCGAAGCTGTAGCTCCAGGTTCTTCAGCCCGTCGGCACCGCTGGCCAACAGCTTGACCTGCTCGCCGCGCGCCGCAGCCACGAAGCGCGTGAGCGAGGTCTCCACCAGATCGGTGAACTTCCCCTCGCAGCCCTGGCCGGACAGGTAGGCACAGAAGACGCCTTGCTCGTCGTTGCGCCCCTCGTATTCCACCAACGTATCGTTGATGCCGAAGCGCCGGACCGCCTTGTCGCCCCGGATGTTGCCGACTTGGATCTGCGCCTGACAGACGCCCGTGGTGGGCGAGAGGTAGTCGAAGCGGGCGATGACCTCGTCCGGGCGCAGCTCGCAACTCGCGGTCTGCCAGTCCACCTGACCATCGGGCACGAAGGCCATAAGCACGCTGAGGGGGTGGGAGGCCAGGTCCAGCCAGATGTCCTGGTAGCCCCTGCCGCCGGGGGCGCCGCGCGACTCCATGCGCATGAAGAAGCTCTCGATTGGCTCAGACGACCGGCCCAGAAACTCCTGGTAGGCCTCGGCGGCGGCCACGTACTGCGTGTTCACCGCCAGCAGCCTGTTGGCGGCCTGCGCCGCGGCCACCATTTCGCCCGCCTGTGCCAGCAGCC
>Ga0315282_10005848_pt1 | contig 20803 bp, 22 predicted proteins | sample YL17G07_20_MG_FD_203693 | JGI IMG/M metagenome (GOLD analysis project Ga0315282, IMG submission 203693) | Sediment microbial communities from Yellowstone Lake, YNP, Wyoming, USA - YL17G07_20 | ecosystem: Environmental > Aquatic > Freshwater > Lake > Sediment | place: USA: Wyoming | collected... | reverse complement strand
TCGGGGGTTGCTTCTGACGCTTCTCATGGTCTTCTTGTTCGCATACTGGTTCATCATATCGTACGCATTCCTAACCCCAAGCAACTATAGCCTATTTCTCATCCCGATCAAAGGCTCATTCCAGAACCTTCCCCCAACCTCACAGGCAATAGTCACCTTCCTGAACTCCCTAGGGACAAAGATCCTCTTGCTCCCTCTCTTCATGGCCGGGCTTTACGCTACTGTTTTGATCTATTGTCTTGACATCATACTCCGGGATTGGCTGAAAGTGGCTACGAGAAAGTAAGAGAGACGAGATTCAAATGCTAGGACTATCACGTCGCTGGATGACGATTGTAGTTATTGCAGCCTTGGTCAAATTCGCGCTAATTCCAATCAGTGGATCTATGGCAGAATGGGGAGATTTTTGGGTTTGGGTCAACGGAGCGATGATCGTGTCCACGAATATTCAGCATGGCAACTTCGGAATAATCGCCAGTGGAGGTGTTTATTCTGGACTTATGACCTTCATTGCACCTTTCTACTGGCTTTGGACAATCTTGCCGGTTGATCATCCAGCATTTTACTCGATTTTTGCTAGTCGCAGTGCTCCAATGTCTATACTGTTTGCGATGAAGCTTCCAATATTCCTATTTGACTTGTTAACGGGAATCCTAGTAGCGAAATTAGTGCAAGCACAGTCCAGCAGCGCTGGAGCGAAGGGATTCTTGGCTTGGTATCTTAATCCCTACAACTGGGCTTGGTTGTATTGGTTCAGCACCTACGATATTATTCCAGCCACAATCGTTACGTTAGCAGTACTACTCGCGATCAAAGGCCACTGGCTTCAGTGCGGCCTCTGCCTCTCGTTCGCCGGCTTGCTTAGGCTCTATCCTTTTCTCATCTTCCCGTTTTTCTTGCTGTACGCGAGCAGAGTGTCCCGCAGGTCTATTCTGAAATTTGCAGCAGGATTTCTCGCGCCAGTAGCATCAGCGCTGCTGGTAATGGTGATTTTGATCGGTTCCCTAAACTCGCTAATCACGATACTCTTGAACACTCCATTACAGCAGGATTGGGTGTTGGTATTTTACGGATTTCCCATCTCAAATGCCTCGATCAGCCTTACACCCTTCCTTTTGGGAGTTCAACTCTACTTAATCATGATCTGGAACAGAAACGATTCCTCGATAACTAATGTGGCATTGGTTTCGCTCCTTTTGATACTTGTTGGTTCATATCATCACGGATACCACTTCTTATGGGTGTCACCGTTTCTAAGCGCGTACTCCGATCTCGACAGGAAGTCTATGCCATTATTCGTGTTAACATACGTCGTCGCTTTCTTCTCTCCCATAACATACGAAGGAGGAGTACTGCCAGTATTCAACTCGTATTACAGGGATTCCCTGCTCGCGCTCGGAGAAGCGATTACCGCAGGGGCATTCGTCGCCTGTAAACTGGCGTATGTAGTGCTGGTGAACGGGAAGGCAATATGGAGAAGACACTTCGGTTCCTTACCAAATATCTCCCACAACACAACGAAGCCGGTAGGTACTTCCCTCCCTAAGTTTCGTTGAGCCTCATCCCAAATCGAGGCCCCGAACCGGAATTGGGGAATATTCGGATCGTAAGACCTGAGATGACTTTCGATGAGGATCAAGCGATCGTAGCAGGGCTGCATCTTCTGCCATGATTCTAACAGGCACTACCTTGTACGGTTTCGGAACTTGCGCTTGCGCATTCATTTTCAGTATCCACTTATATCCGGGAACCCCACACGTGGACTGAATCACGGTCATCATGATTTCAACACTGCTGGAACTGAATTGAGGATCAACTTTGCTCTCTATGGTCTTCCACGTTCGGGAGGAGTCCGCGTAGTATGCGAGATGGCTAATCGCCTCGCAAGAAGAGGACATGAAGTTACTATAACCACTCCTTTCCCAAGGGATGAACTGACCGATCCATTCAAGATAGAAGTTCCAGTAAATTCCCCTCCTAGAGGTCGCTACGTTGAGAATTCAAAGTTGTTCGATTGGACTCTTAGAGCCGGCTTCTCGATGGCTCGGAGGCTAGGTTACAAGAGAACTTTCGACTTTGATGTGGTCAAGAAATTGGCTCAATTGATGCCTGAGTGCGATGCCAATATTGCAACATTCTATGTGACTGCATTCGCTGTTCATCGTAGTGGCAAAGGAACGCCGTTCTATTATGTGCAGGGTTACGAGCCGGATTTCTCCGACGAGGTTTATTCTAGCAAGATGGCCGAGGAGTCCTATTGCCTTCCGTTGAAAATCATAACAGTTTCTTCATGGCTTAGAGAAACGCTGCGTGCCAAGTATTCAAGAGACGCATTCGTTTGCTTGAACGGTGTTGATCGCGACGTGTTCCATCCCATGGAGAAAACGCCAAGAGAAGTCAGAAGGGTATTCTGTGTGGGTCGAAGTGAGAGAAGAAGAGGCCTTCCCGATCTTGTAGACGCTATGAACATAGTACACCAGGAATATCCAAACGTTGAACTAACGATAGCGAGTCTGGCGGAACACTTGCCAATGACGGCTACGGAATTCCCGTACAGAATCGTGTCATCCTCGACAGACGAAGCTCTGGCTAGGCTCTATTCGGACAGCGACGTATTCGTGTCGCCCTCGTGGCTAGAAGGTTTTCCACTTCCACCTCTAGAAGCAATGTCATGTGGAACACCGGTGATTACAACGAACGTCGGAACCGAGGACTATGCATTTAATGGAGTAAATTCGCTGGTGGTCCCACCTCAACGACCTAAAGAATTGGCCAAGGCAATTTTGCAGCTCCTAAGAAATGACGACCTCGGCGAGGCGCTGACTCAAGAAGGTTTGAGAACTGCAAGTCAATTCAGCTGGGAGAAGACTGCGGACTGTCTTGAAGGCATACTACGCCATTCTCTTAGCTCATGAGTAGCTGATTGAGCTACAACTCTGACCTTTCTTGACTGCGGGCATTTGAAAGGCATAAATCAACGATCTTAGCGTAGATGCGTGATTTAGATGAAACTCATTAGAGCAAGGTTTCTGACTAGACTGTGGTACTATTTCAGAATAGGGTACTCAACCTACCTCACTTTCGCATTAGGGTACATTTCGACTCTCGTGACAATCTACTATCTCGCAATCAAGAACTTGCCTACGCTGCTCGACCTCTTCCCACACTTCGTTCCTTTCGCAATCCTGGCAACGGTCATAGGCGGACCTGCTTCGGTCGCCATCGGTTGGCTGCACTTCAAACGAACCCCAGCGTACAGTTCAGAACAGGACATAAGCGTGGAGGCGAACCCCTACAATTACAAGACGGCGCCCGGTAAGGAGAGGGATGCAATCATACCGATGTTCCTAGAGCTGTTGCTTCTTCAGGAAAAGGCATTAGATGCTCAGAAACTTCTTAGTGAAGAAGAAAAAGATCGCATCCACGCTATCCAAGACAAGTTGCGCGTACTCATTTCAGGCGGTATGATAGGGACGCCGCGTAGAAGCCTCTGACAATTGATATTTGGCGACAGTCCCACGGGCGTATAGATCTGCGTGTGTCAGAATATGCCGGCCGAACTTCCAGTCGTGCGCTTTGGGAGAATCATCTCGCGCGTTGAGAAATACTCCAGTAAGAGCGGAGGAAAGCTGCGTGTTCTAATACAACTTAACGCGAAAACCTTCGACAGATTCCTCAGTGAACAAAGAAAATTAAGAATATACAAGGTGACCGATATTCCGAAAGGCGGGGTAGGCGCAAGAGAGTTTCATAGACAACGGTCCGAGATAATTACTGTAGAGAGAGGAGCTATCAATCTACAGTTGGAGGATCTTGCTGGGAGAAAGAAAGCGATCATATTACGTGAAGGCGTCTCATACGGATTAATTTCCCCATATATTCTCCACACATATACCGCTTTGTCAGATTGCACTTCAATGGTGGTCGTGGCAAACACTCTCTATGATCACAGAAATCCATCAACATATGATTCGTATCCTGAGAATGAATTCCGCAAGCTGCAGACAAGGAGTCGAAAGAAATGACCATTTTATGTTCGAGCGACGACGATAGCATCTATCCTCTCAACAACCAATTGGACGTTCCAATTGTAGGAATTCGAGGCAGCGTCTACGACAGCATATTGGCCATAACTGAACTTGTTCTTTGGGCACCCTTGCCGTCGACAAGTCGCTTCTGGGCGCAACTCATCTTAGTACGGGTCTCGTAATTTTCAAATAATTGTTGCATCATTTCAATCGCGCGCTGCAGTGTCTCGTTCTCTCCAATAGGTCCAGCAAACCATAATGCATCTGTCGCTTCGAAGGCACGGAGGTTGATTGTTTGGTTGGAAGCACACTCAATCCCTATTGTCGGTGTTCCAGTAGCGCATAACTCGAAGAGAGTCTGTCCTCCGGCGGATATTGCGAGATCTGCCTTAAGCATTAGCTCTCGCATCGATGCTGGATCACTTATGACATTCACTGGGTGCTTGCTGGTGCGCACTTCCACTCTGCGTCGATCAGATAGTGGGCCCATTATGACGTTCACGTTGAAATCGCCTTCGACGTGATTCAACATGTCGACTATTGATTGAATGTGATGTCTTGATGAACTGCCGCCACCCAATGTCAAAATAACGTTCTCGACTTCCCTGCGCACAGTCTTGGATGACGCGGGCCAGAATTCACTCAACCGTGAATGCCCTTCTTGGAAGATAAGACTTACTGCAAGCGATTTCTGGCGAGTGCTCAAATGAACTGCACTCGGAATTGTGCTTTCAGGATTCTGAAGTTAGCGGTTATTGTGTTCCCGATCCTAGGATGCTTGCGGCGTGGGGAAGGGTCCACGAGGATTTCGGTCATACGCAATCCGTGCCTATAGGCCCTGATGAGGAATTCAGCGCCGAAGGTCTCCCCCTTCTGGAGTTCGATGGCTTTTGCCTGCTCAGTACGAATCGCTCGAAAGTTAGAGAGCACATCTGTAACACCAATCCTTCTCCCAACCGTTGCCGAAAAGAGGCGTTCCGACCACCTCGGCAATTTGCTTCTTGATGCTACAACTAGGTCATAGCCCTCTTTGAGCTTGGCAAGAAGGCTCGGTATCAGTGCGGGGTCATTCTCCAAGTCAGCATCAATCGTCACCACGACTGGATAGACTGCCCTACGCACACCTGTCAGCAATGCGATTGATTGGCCCTCGCGCCTCTTACAGATAGCCTGATCCGCAATCCCTGCAGCTATTTCGTAGGTTCCAACAGGAGAGCTATCATCTACAACGATTATCTCATGATAGAAACTCCTGAGAGCTTTGTGGATTTGCTGAACCAGTTCTGGTAAGGTCTCGCGCTCATTCCAAGTGGCGGTGACAACTGATACCGACATCGGGTTCAATCCATATCTCTACCCAAACGGTATGAGAATCACGGAGATGATGCCCTTCGAATGAAGAGCTACACTATTCGATAGCTTACCTACTTCTGAACCATCCGATAGTCTTCTGATACTCAAGGGGCCGAGCTGGAGATCCTGAAGGGAGCCGCGCAGGTACTGAAACAACCATCCCTGCGGTTGATTATCGACTTCCATAACGATTGGATCGGCGACGAACTAATTCGTATTATGAAGTCGGCGGGGTTCACGGTGAAACATGATGACAATGCGATCTATGCGATTCGTTCAGTAAGTGCACATTTCTCCTGAGTTGTCGCTGTTCGTTAGTCTTCTGATTCTCCAAACATTGAAGCCACGCTCCTGAGATTCGAACAATTCAGGCGCTTGACAGAGACAAAAAGGGGATACATACCGTGATGTGCCCCCACATCAATTACAGTCATTCCAGGCTTCCTTGAATTCTGAGAACTTCTCCAACCCATTGAAAGCCAAGACATCGATTGCCTGCAACGCATGGACTAGATCAGTACGGAATCGTACCCCCTTGAATTTGATAGTACCCATGATCTTCCCGAACACTCTATACAAAATGACCCACCTAACCACCTAACCCGTTGAAACGGTATCAGTCTGACAATAGTCAAAATGCCCAGTTTCGGGAATGAGGCAAGAAGAATCCAGATTTCTCTGGCCACGATACTGAGCTTCCTCAGAAGTGCTTCACCATAATGCGTCCGAAATACGTGTCAAGTTGTCTGCCAACAAACGGGCATACTGCACTACAGCTCGTTACAGCTCATGGTTTTGTCACCAATGAACATCATCACGTAAATCCCCGTACATTCTGTGGAAAGTTGGCGTCTGAACCTTAGTTGTAGGTCTTGCACGGTCGTTAGGAAAAGTCGGGACCAACGGGAGTGGTACAAGAGTGAGTGAATGTGGTGGTAGGGATTGGAAGGGGCTTTCCAATTTTGTTGGCTTGTAAAGAAATGATCGCTCCGACGGCCTTTCAGGCTCATGATATGACTCCCCCTTGACCAAGTTGCTCTTCTAGGCGGGACTTCTCAGCCTGCCACTCTTCGCGTAGGATACCTAGGCAATAGACATCGGACGGTTGCCCCCCTTCATGACGTGAGCTCTCAGCCTTCCCTCGATCTGAAAACCGAACTTTCTATGCATCTCGATCACTGGTTCGTTGAAGGCCAAGACCTCGCAGCAGAGTTTCCGCAGTTGCAGCTGGTCAAAGACGTATTTTAGAACTGAGTACTCTACGAATGAACCGACGCCTTTGCCGCGAAGTTCTTGTTCGGCGATGTAAAATGCCCAATAACACCTCTGTTGGCGCCGGTCGAGGTTGAAAATGTTAACGATACCGACATCCTTGTCATCGCATACAATGATCCAATAGCGGCACGTTGGGTCGGCCATTGTCCGATTAAACCACCTCTTTGCCAAAAGCCAAACATGCGAGCGGCCCGTATTCATGTCATTAACCGATTGTATCAGGAATGGCTGGAACTGCGAGTTCTTCGGAAGATTAGATACGAGCAAAACCCAGAGGAGCTGCTCAAAGCTAGGAACCGGTACTCCGGATTCAATGTCTCCTTTCATGATTTTTCTCGTCAGATGCCTGTAAACCCCTTAGACCAAAGTCTATTGGAGCGAATCGTCATCGCTTATCAGTTGTCCAAGTGCGAGCAACCCAGAACTGGACCTTATGCGGTTCAAGGAATGTGGGAGAGGATTCTGGCGGTCCACTATGCCGAATTAATAGAAGCGGCCAGAAATGGCAACCTTGAACGAATGGGTGCATATCTGCAAACCGTCTTCATGCAAGGTTCGGAAGGATTGAGCATGTCCGGCGACGAGCCCGACTTCCGCGATCCTAAGGCGGTGGAGCGCTACATCAACAATTACGTAGACACGCTGCTGCGTCTCGCGACCTTTCGAATCTTCGAGAGCCGACCAAAGATATGGACAACGAAGGCTATGTTTTTCAGCACAAGATCTCTTTGCCGGATCTTTGGAAACAGATCGCTCGAGCCGCAGGAGTCGATCCATCATATCCACGACTTGGCAGTCTGTTTGGACTGAAAGTCAGGGTAGGATCAGAGATGTTCGTTGTCCCAAGAGTCGCGGCAACCCTAAGCAAGCTAGCGAAGTCGTTGGCAGTTGAGAATACTATTCGTGATGTCTTTGAATGTGTAACTGATGAGAAGTGATGAACTCCGCTACTCTAGTGGCTCCCCGTCCGTCAATCAGACGTTGCCCAGTCATACTCATCCTTTTGCGGAGTTCGCTGGTTTCTACCATTTGCTGCACAGCTGCCATTACGCGAGGCAGCAGATCGCTGTCGCGTGCGCTTCCAGCCACGGTCAGAACTCCTTCTGCTTCTAGTGCATGAAGGTTTTGAGCTTGATTCTCGGCAACTTGCAACCCAATCGTCGGTGTCCCGGTTGCTGCCAGCTCATACAATGTCTGTCCACCAGCCGATATCGCAAGGTCAGCCTGCAACATCAGGTCTCTAACCAAGACTGGATCTTTCACCAAGCTCACCATGCGAGTGCAAGATTCTACTGTCTGCTCGACCTCGTCGAGGTTTTGAGAGAAGGGTCCGATCATTGCAGTCACGCCGAAATTGCCGGACATACGGTCCAGCGAAACTAGCAATCTTGGGATGAGATTGTGCGGATCTCCACCTCCCACGGTCAAGAGGACATTCTGCACCTCAACATGTACTTCCCTGCGGCCAATGTCCCAAAATTCAGGCCGTAAGGAGACGTACTTCGGCCCCAACAGGAATTCGGTGTCACCAGAAGAGGACGTATAGAGCAGTTGTTGAGCGCGTGCACCCGAGTTTACTACGAGCTGACACGGGAACGGAAATCGCGCCAGGTCATCAATGGCCACCACAAACAAACCTGACTTTCTCAAAGCAGCCAAGTAAGCGGAGTTTAAGTAATAGGAATCTAGTACCGCAACGTCACACTTGTTCCGGTAAGACAGATCTAAGACCTCTTTCAAATCTCGCTCTGATCCGGGAATCTCCCTCCCGACTCCTGCAATCCTGAAACCGAAAACAGCGGTTACACGGCGGACAATGTGGTCTGCACTGTCAATGAACAAGCAATCAGCATCCAATTCCTTCAATGCCGCGGCCAGCGCGACACATCTATTTAGATGCCCTAGTCCAACATCTAACCCCGCATCGGCTCGGAATAAAACACGGTTCAATCGTGGCTACGCCTGCATGAACTTTTCATTCTGTATGTCGCTGTCACAAGTTCCTATCTCTTTGAGTGCGCATCAGGTTTTCTTCGGTAGATCATCTCACTTACGTCGATGCCAGCATACTGACTGCGGTTCCGGAAAACGAACCCTGCCCGCTTGAAGGCAGCCATAGAAGCAGCGTTATTGCACTTAATGCGAGCCATAATCTCTCGAAGAGATTCTGTCACCAGTAGATGATTTGACGCGGTTTGAATCGCCTGAGCGCCAATGCCTCTCAGACGCTCGTCTTTGTCGATGCTCATGCTTATCTCGGCGGAGTCTCTCACTATGTCAAACCTGACGTAGCCCACATCGCGTCCTGAGCTGTTCACTACTATGAACATTCGGCTTTTTGGATCATTTAGTCGTTGAGAGAACCATCGTTCATGGTCAGCGTACGGAATGACACTGGTATTGAAAGATGCTTCGCGTGCGGACTGCTCATTTCTCCACTCCCAAATCTTGCGGCTATCTTCCGGTCTGGCCGCGCGAAGCTTCATATGACTTGGCGCATGTTCAGTCATAGTCGTCGCTCTGTATGGCGGAGTTCGCCCGAATGTTATGAATAGCATGTCTGCTGAGAATGGTCTCGAAGTATTTTGGTTCCAAGCCGGGGGTCAGTTTACCGCACCGCAGGACCGCAACGTTGTGGCTGGTGAATTCCTCACCAGCTTTGATGTCGCGTACAGCAAAAATGCTCCGTCGCGCGAATCCTCTTAGTTCGGCTTCTACTGGGTGCATCACCTTCTCACCGTTGCCCAATGCTTTCTCAGCAACCCGCACTTTTTGAATCATTGTTTTCAATTCGGAGGGTTCGAGCGCAAAGCGATGATCTGGGCCTGGAAGCATGTTGTTTAGCGTGAAGTGTTTCTCGATGAGGTTTGCTCCTATCGCTATAGCCATGATCGGACCCACCACAGGATCGCGTGAGTGATCAGACAATCCGACGGGCACGTGGAACTTCTCTTTCATCGAGGCAATCGCTCGTATGTTCAAGGACTCAACTGGCGCCGGATATGCCGCTGTGCATTGCATGAGAATCATCCCATTGTTCCCTACGGCGTGGACCTCTTCAACCGTTTCTTCTACTTCGCGCAAATTAGCTGTCCCGGTTGAGATTATCATTGGCTTTCCTTTCTTCGCGACATAGCGAACCAGTGGGAGGTGAGTCATCTCATATGAGGCGATCTTGAATGCGGAAACATATGGATCAAGCTGATCAGCTGATTCTTCATCAAATACTGATGCCAGAAAGACGAGTTTCTTCTTCCGGCTGTAGGCCGCTAGTTCCGGAAGCCATTCGTAAGGGGTCTCCATTTCAGCCATGATGTCATAGATGGGTTTGGAGGTGCTCAGGTAATCGCTTTGGCCTGCAGACTTGGGGTAGAGCCTGCTCGCCCGGAAGACCTGAAATTTCACGGCATCAGCCCCAGCTGAAGCCGCAGTGTCTATCAGTTGCCTGGCTAACTCAAAGTTCGCGTTGTGGTTACTCCCAGCCTCCGCGATGATGAAGCATGGTTCTCCGTTACCGATCCATCGATCGTCGATCTGCACCTTAGTTGCCATGGCACCTACGCTCGACGGAACACTGAAAGCACGGGCTGTCCCTCAAGTTTCTCCATTATCTTGCCAGACTTCATGGCTTCAGAAACAATTTCTAGGGCAGCGCGATAGGCTCGGAGCGTGTGTTCGACGTCAGCGTTGCTGTGGCTAAAGCAAATGTTTTGGGATCCCGAAAAAAGCACGCCCCGCTTCAGGCATTCCTGCTGAAATAGACTCTTGAGGATCAACGATTCGGATCCATTTTCGTCATTGAATGTGATCAATGTGTGAGGGGCAAGGCCAATGCATTTGGTATTGCGATCGACCCCAGACTCTCTGGCCAGTATGTTATATCCGTCCTTCAGTCTTTGTCCTTGCTCCCAGAGGTGTCCAATGACATTCCTCTCTTTCATCTCCCGAATGGTGGCTACGGTAGCCGCAAGCGATAAGACCTCACCGCCGAAAGTAAAAGAGAAGAATATCTCGTCGAAGAACTCCATGAATTCACGGCGGCCTACGACCGCTGCCACCGGGTACCCGTTAGCCATCGCTTTGCCAAAACATGCTAGGTCTGGCGTTACGTTGAAGTACTCTTGAGCGCCACCTAGCGCTATGCGGAATCCAGTGACTATCTCATCGAAAATGAGCAGCGCATTTTCTCGTCGAGTGAGCTCTTGCACTTCCCTCAAGAACCCTTCTCGGGGCTCTGTCACGCCAATAGGTTCCATTATGACGGCTGCCACCTTACCGGAATATTCCGTGAAGATACGTTCGAGGCTTGAGATATCGTTGTACTCGAATGGAATCGTCAATTCCCGAACCGGCTTTGGAACACCTTTGTTGCGAGTTGTTGTGCCAATAAACCAGTCTTGCCAACCGTGATAGCCGCAACAAGCAATTATGTCCCGGCCGGTGTATGCACGAGCAACTCTGACTGCTCCTGAGGTAGCGTCTGATCCGTTTTTCCCGAAGCGCACCATTTCTGCGCAGGGAATAATATCAACCAGCATTTGAGCTGCTTCGATCTCCAGTGGATGAGGCAGGGAGAACGTGGTCCCATCCTTCATTTGGCGTGCTACGGCTTCGGTTACTGCTGGATAATTATGGCCGAGGATTATTGGACCAAGTGCCATTGGGTAGTCGATGTATTCGTTGCCATCCACATCCCAAACATGACTACCCTCTCCTCGAGCGAGAAAGACCGGGGCTGCACCCTGAATGAATTGTGTCGGTCCCTTGCTGAAGGTTTGGGTACATGATGGAATCAGGCGCTCAGCCATAACCTTCAGCTGATTGGACCGGTCCAATTTGAGAGCATGGGGCGGCATAGGTGCTTCTTGCGCCAACGATCTGTAGAACCCCTCGTTACGAATTACCTTGTTGTTAATCCGCATCAACATGGGCTCCTCCTCGAGAAGTCGCAGAACTTCTTGTAACCCAAAAGGTTGTCGTTCTGCCGCGAGCCGGGCATAGACTGCGCGAACAAAGTCAAGGTCGACTTGCTCGTCTACTGTCCACCGTAACGCAGAAAGATTCACGTGATTCTCAACATTCCTCTTTCGAAAGCTGTCGGATATCCGGATGTAATTCGTGACATGTTCCCTGTCGGTTGGAAAATGTGCTTCTTGCCACGCCCTTTCCAAGGTGCGAAAAGAAAACACCTCCACGTCTAATCCGTCGGGGTAAGTGCAGCGTAAGGTGTTGGTTACGTAGTCGTATCCGCCCTCAAGGTAGACACCAACTACTTTATCAATGACCTCCGGGTCAATCAGCGGACAATCAGCAGTAACTCGAACCACCACATCCGCCCGAGCTTTGTCGGCAGCTCGATAGAAACGATCCAGTACGTCGGTTTCGCTTCCTCTGAAGCAGTCTATTCCATTAAGTTTGCAGAACGCAGCAATTGCATCATCACCAGACTCGGTGGACGTTGCCACTGTCACTCGGTCAACCGAGCGGGCCATCCGTACACGATTTACTACATGCCATAGCATCGGGTGATCTGAAATCTCTGCCAATGCTTTTCCGGGAAGACGAGTAGCACCCATTCGAGCCTGAATGATAGCGACGATGTGTTGTTTTCTTGAAGTGTATTTAGGCGAGTTCAACAACTTTTCCTGTCCTGGCGGATCTCTTGGCCGCTGTCGCGACTTCAAGTACGCGAGAAGCCTCAAAAACGTCTAATGTTGAGCGATCTCGACCAGATAGGCACCGCAAGAAATGCTTCATCTCGTCCAGATACATCTGGTTCGGATTCCAACGCGGTGGGTTCGAGAAGGTCTTCCACTTTCTGGTTGCGGTGGAGTACCATCTTACCTTCCCGGTTGCATAATCCCAACGGACTGTTCCTTCTTCACCAATTATCTGGCATGTGCGGCTGTAGGTTCGTTGTACGTAGTCCAGATGTACCTCCCCGATGGCACCGTTGACAAAACGCAACAGAATCGCTGCGGTATCCTCGGTCTCGATCTCCAGTCTGCTAAGCTTCCCGGCAAAGCACACTATTGATTTGATTTCGCCGAGCATCCATCGGATATAGTCGATCTCATGAATGGCGTCAAGGATTATTCCTCCACCTAATCTTCGGCTAGCACTGTAAGTGTGCCGGTAGTTCTCCCACGGATGCCAGTCTGGTAAGTATTGTCCCGCCTCCACCCTCGCCGCGATGATATTCCCGATCGCCCGCTGTTCAAGCAATTTCCTGACCTTAACAATGCCCGGGTGAAAACGCATGTTGCAACCAACAAGTGTTACGAGATTCTTCTTCTTCACAACCTTCATCAAAGTCGCCACACGGTTGTCCAACCGGTCCGACAAGGGCTTCTCGATGAAGAGAGGACATCTACGTTCCGCGATTTGCAACGCCAATGAGACGTGCGAGCTTGGCGGAGTAGTGATTAGTACTGCTTTAACAGAGTAACGCCACGCATCGTCCAAGTTGTGAAGTGCTTCAAAACCAAGTTGTGATGAGGCCTCCTCAAGGCGATCTCTTCTAATATCGAATCCGAGAACGCATTTTCCAACCAGTGACATTAGATTTCCGATATGACGTCGGCCGATCGAGCCGCATCCGATAACCAGAAACCGAGGGCTCTCATGCTGCATAGTGACTTATCACTTTGGCAACAGCTTCGATCACGTTCTGAACATCTTTGTCCGCCATTCCGGAGAAAAGAGGTAGAGTAATCAATTGCTCATAAGCTGTCTCGGCAACCGGATATTGGCCAGGCAGATAACCGAAACGTTTCCGATAGTAGGGGTGAAGATGTACCGGTACATAGTGAACGTTGACGCCTATTCCTTCAGCTCTCAAAGCTCTAAAGATCTCGCGTCTTCCCGCCGTCAGTCTTGTAAGATCGAGTCTGATAGGATAGATGTGCCATGATGGTTTGACGTCAGGTCGTACTGATGGCGGAATTACGCCTGGTTGTTTCTTGAAGGCACTCGTATATCGTTCTGCAATTTCACGACGTCGTTTGACAGCAAGATCCAGTCGCTTCAGTTGTGAAAGTCCCAATGAGCACAGTATATCCGGCAAACGATAGTTGTATCCCAGCGCCACCATTTCATAGTACCAGTCGCCCTTGGCTTGGCGTTCTTTGGCATCGCGATCAATTCCGTGATTGCGAAAGACCCGGAGTCTCTTGGCGAAATCCTCATCATCGGTGGTCACCATTCCACCCTCCCCAGTCGTGACATGTTTCACTGGGTGAAAACTGAAGACGGACATGTCGCTGATCGCGCCCACACGCCGACCCTTATATTCTGCCCCAAGAGCATGACAAGCGTCTTCGATCAGCGTAAGATTGCGGGCTTCCGCCAATTCCAGCAGCTCATCCAGCTCTACTGGATGGCCAGCGTAGTCAACTGCTATCAGACCCTTTGTATGGTCGGTGATACGCCTGGCGACATCGGCGGGGTCTATGTTGAGAGTGTCATTACAGACGTCTGCGAAGATGGGTTTTGCTCCTTGGTAGAGTACGGAGTTAGCCGTAGCGCAGAACGTCATAGGCGTCGTGATGACCTCGTCATTCACCCCGAAACCTGCAGCGAACGATGCCCCGTGCAAAGCGGCTGTCCCTGAACTGAAGCTCACAGCATAATCCGCCCCAACATAGCGTGAAAATGCAGCTTCAAACTCAGTTACTTTAGGGCCGCTTGTAAGCCAGTCAGAGCGGAGCACGTCAACGACAGCAGCAATGTCATCCTCTCCAATGCACTGATGCCCGTATGGTAACATTGACGAACGGACAGGTTTTCCGCCATACAGTGCCAAGTTCGTATTATCACCCATGATTTTCCCGGCTGAATCAGGAGTAGATCTCTCTCCAAGAGTCCTATCTGGCGTTATAATGCTTCGGTGACCAAAACGAGATCTTAACGAGCATAGTATGGAGACTTATATGAGAGGCAACGGAAAGCCACTTAGCCCAATCTTAATCTTGTCACAGTTAAATCCATGAAGTCGCTCCTGAGATCAGGTCAAGAACAAATCGAAGACGAAATGAAAGTTGAGTTCGATCATGTTAAGGATAATCCGCATGATGATGGCAACCTTAAGACATGCGGGATAACGTCTTTCATGGAACACGTTAGAGAGGCTTGTTAGGGAGTATGAGATTCAACCCGCACATCGCTATTGTGATGTTGCGAAACCGAAGATTATGAAGGAAATGGAATTTGCCGGGTTCGAATGCCCAACATGCAAGGCTCCATACCCGAATGAAGGAATATGCTCAAAATGCGAAACGCAACTCCAAGTTTTGGTTCATGTTCCCCGAGGGAAGTGTAAGCGGTCATGTATGGCACCTTCTGAAATTCCATAACTCCACCTCGTCGAACCATGAGCACCCTCGATTCGATCCCCAGTTTGCGCTATTCATATTCCTGACCGCCGGAGTTTTCATCTCTAATATCATTATCATAACCGCCTTCCTGATTTTCACCAAGCAGAAGTGAAATGAAGACTGTTAGCCTTGCTACCTAGTGACTTTTCAAGAGCGATCAGGAATTTCCATCGCGGGAAGACAGGCAACTTGAAGCCATATTTCCTACTGACGCTAGCAAATCTTGGCTCAGCATTGGCCCTGTACATCATAAGCGGATTCTTGGGCCTGCTTAAGATCGCCGTGACAAGGGCTGATGGGAACGATTACACCGCATCAGCTCTTATGTTTGCCAACATCTTCCGCCCCAACCGCGAGCCAGTGCAATATTTCGCTCCTCACCCACCGGGTTATCCTCTTGCCATCAGGTTCTTTCAGTTTCTGGTTGCTCCATTCGCCCGGCATTATGTCTGGCTCAGTTATTTATTGTCAAACATCTCTTTGAGCCTCTTGTTTTCGTCGCTGGCAACATGTCTATTCTACCACATCGTAAAGCAGTTTGGTTATTCAAGAAAACCTCTGCTCCTCGCGACTCTCTTCATATTCTTTCCACCAAACTGGATCGTGTGGAAGCTTAATGGGATGAGCGAACCCATTGCTCTCTCCTTCGCTATGTTGGCGTTCCTCGCCTACAAACGCCAGCGCTATCTGTATTCCGGAATCGCTGCTGGGTTATCGACCATTCTCAACTTTGAGTTCTCATTGCTGCTCCCGATATGGTCGATTCTCCTCCTTCGAAGGAGAAAGGTGGGCGCTGTCGCGAACTTCACGTTCATCCCTCTGGCGGTGCTTGCCAGTTTCGTTGTCGACTATCTACTCTACGGAGATTTCTGGGCATACTTTCATGTTCAGGCTCAGTACTTCATATACTACAGAGGCCTTGGCCTCGTCGCAAGCTACCCGTTCCAACTTGTTGTGTTGAGCATCAAAAGCCCCCTCTACCCACCCTTATCTCTTTACGGAGGCTTTCTGGTAACCGTGTCTTCTTTCCTGCTGTTTGGTCTATCTACTTTTCGTCTCGCACGCAAGGATAAGGAGCTGTGCATCTATAGTCTCGTGATACTACTTGCCAATAGTATGATACTCCACCCCGATGTTGCACGATACTTACTTGCTGACTGGCCAATGCTGATCGGGTTTGCGGGGGCTCTTACTTCGCGTCGGAGTATTTTGGTTGCGAAGTATCTCATTGTACCATGTCTGTGTCTCTTCGGATGCATTTACACAATCCTATTCTATTACTGGGTTGGCTACGGTTAGAGGATTTGGCTTAACGACAGCTCAATTGCCCAATTCGATAAGGTCTACGCTCTCTCTTTAATTTAACCTAATCATCTACGACAGAACAGCCGTACAGGTGCATGCATAACAAATGTATGAGGCAACATTATACATCTGGAACGTAGTAACGATTTTTCCGTGGACTTAGGCGCTCTTCAAGATCTGGACTAGCTCCTGAGAGGTATGGTGATCAACGTTCGCGCTAGAGTATTCAGTCAGCGTCGAAACTTTCGACGCCCCCTCATAAGGCGCTTGGTCTGGAGGGAGTATCATGTACCCGAATGGCAGTTCATAAGTGAACCTCACCTCATGTTCATTAATCAGAAGCTCGTGATCCTTCTCGCCGATCCGTGTCCCGACTTCCTCCACTGAAATCTCGCGGGAATTCATTGAAAGAAATGCAGTTGCCAAGTCACGGACTTTGTACGATTTTAGTTTAGGTACAAAAATCTCGGATCCACGTGCATATCTCATCGAATTGAATATGAAGTCTAGGGCTTGATCAATCGTTATTGTGAATCGAGTCATCTCCGGGCTTGTAACTGTAATCTTGCCCATCGATGCCTGTTCGGTCCAGACAGGTATTACTGACTCCGCGGAGCCCAATACGTTGCCATATCTGACACATGTGAAAATCGTCTTCCTGCTTCCCTTATAGCGATTAGCCGCAATGAATAGGCGTTCCATGCAAAGTTTTGTTGCTCCATAGAGGTTGAGTGGCGAGCACGCCTTGTCAGTGCTTACGGCTACCGCGATCTCTGGTTCGGTGTCAAGACATGCTTCTACGAAATTCTGGGATCCCATGACGTTTGTCTTGATCGTCTCCGCAGGGTTGTATTCACAGCTTGGGATGATCTTCAACGCTGCACAATGAAATGCGATCTCACAACCTTCCAGACCTCGACATAGCCTAGGATAGTCTCTAACATCACCGACAAAGAAACGCAGACGAGGATCAGGGTTTCTTCGTTCAATTTCGGCTAGCTTGGATTGGTTGTTATCGAATATCACGATTCGTCTGGTTTTGGTGGTCAACAATTTAGCAACCAGCGCGGAACCAAGGCTGCCACACCCACCTGAGATGAAAACCGATTTGTTGTCGAAAGAAGAGAACATTCAGGATCAAGCTTGCCTGTTTCGTGCGCGAAGGTCGAATTGTCGAGCTAATAAGCATTAGCAATGGCGAGCGCGCCTAGGCCCTGCCATGTCCAAAACTAGCATTGCAACTCTTTGAGCAGCCTTTCCGTCCTGTATGTAGGCGTAGTCGTGAATAAATCGCGCTCGATTAATGCGCAGTCGATCGCGCACTTCTTGGATATACAGTGATTCTCTAATGGCATCTACAAGAGCCTCGGTGGAATCAACATCGATTGAGGCACCTGAACAAGCGTATGGATTGAACTTTCTCGTTCCCGGCGTAGCGAAAGTAATGACAGGCTTGTCGAGGATCATGGCTTCAAGGGCTACCGTCGAAGTTTGCGTAATTAGCAGATCGCAGGCGCTCAACAGTTCCCACAGAAACTGTGTTGTTATCACCACGTCGATATGCGCATCCTGCGCGGCTGCCAATACGACATCTCGATACTCCGCACTGTACGCGGAATGCAGTTTCACGACCACCTGCTTTTCTGGGAACTCTTTCGCCGCTTCGAGGGCTTCACGGATGAAGGTCGCATCCTCATCCGGAGTGTAACAGGAAGATACTGGTTGATACCATGATGTGGCAATAACAATGAAGCTTTTGGACCGGCATAGGTTTAGCTTCTCATAGAGTTCCTTCCTGTGAAATCGGGATAAGACAACCATGTCGTATCCTGGATTGCCAGTTACAACCTGAGTCTCCGGAGCTTTTCCTCTTCTAAGGCTCCAGTCTTTGCTAGTGTTACCCCATACTGCTTGTTTGTCTGCCTCCACTGGCATAACGTGAATGCCCCCCAGATCTGCGCAGGTGATGCCGTGCTGAATGACAAGGGTTGGAACTCTGTTAAGTCTGCAGACCTTCGTTATTGTTCGCAGAACTGGGGATATGTCCTCCATAACGATGACTATGTCTGGAGCTGTGTCCTCTATGAATTGCTCAGTGCCGCGTATGTATCCAACGAGCTTTGGGAAATCCTCGAAGAATTCCGAGAACCTTTCCGGGAGTATCTTGACAAGAGGGATACCGTCGTAGAAGAGATCTTTCTCGAGTGCCCCCTGTATTTGACGACGGTTTATTCGTGTCCAAGCTTGCTTGGCTAGGTCTTGCGCTGCAATACTGAGGACGCTTACAGTCTCATTGATTTCTAGGTACTCCCTGATTGCTGCAGAGATCTTGGCAGGCGTGTCGAGAAAAACTATCAAAGTAGTAGACTCCATGTGCCTCTGCTTGGTGATTAGTCGTATCCTCCCCCTCTCTTCACTTGCCCAAGCAATGACGCGCGCGCTGACCTGTTTCAGCCTATGTTTTCGACGCCCAGGGAGTGGAGAGCCGTAACGCGAAGTCATAACTCCGTAAGAATCAGCTATGTACGCTAGTGCCCGGGGCAACGCTTGGTATCTACTTGCATTAGCGGGACCCTTGGGAACAGTCTCAGGTATCATCAATTCAGAAAGATTCTCGGAACTGAGAATCTTCTTCGCAATCTCGATGCTTCGAAAGGCATCGATGAAAACGTGAACGAAATCATAGGTTTTCATTTCCCCTATCGATATGCGATGGTATGTTAACCTGGATTCAACAGATTTGTACCAGTTGCGAGCGAGAGCTACCGCTCTCTCGTCAATTGAATCACATTTCCGTCTGTCTAGGTAATGCGCTGGTACCACGTAGCTTAGGTTTAACTCCCTAAGGTGAATTGATGAAGCGAAGTCAGCTGCAAGTATCAAGGGTTTGTGTTGAGACGACAATTTCGCCATGCTGGCAGCCTGAATCGCATCATCTCGCGTATAGGTGACGATGAGCAGCCTGCTATCCGCATATGTCTTCAGGCCTCTCATCAATTACAGCTTCCCATGACGAGCTGTGCTCCAGACGCTAGTGCGTTGTCCAATATTAACTCGGCAATTTCAACGAGAACTGCTCGGCAGAGCTATCCCCAAATTTAACATTATGCCGGAACGCAGATACTCAATCATTGAATACTCATCGGTATCACAGAGAACAGTAGAGAAGTGACCCTCATGAAACCTGAGGTCAGCGTCTGTATCCCAGTCTATAATCATGAAATGTACCTTGCGAAGTGCATTCAGAGCGTTCTGGAACAGAGCTTTCAGGACTTTGAGGTTTTTGTTGTGGATGATTGTTCCATCGACAGAAGCGTGGAAATCGCGAAAAGTTTTGATGACCCTCGTATCCATCTGATGCGCAACACTCGTAATCTAGGATTAGCCGGAAACTGGAACAAGTGCGTATCGATAACCAAGTCCAAGTTCGTTCAAATTCTCCACGCCGATGATTTCCTGCTGCGAGACCATTTGAAACTCGAATATAAGATGATTTCGAATGATGAAAGGATTGGGTACGTGCATTCAGCATGTTGGATTGTGGATGATCGTGACCAAGCGAAGGCTGTACACAAACCATTCCCCTCCGATTTCGTTGTCACAGGGTCGGAAGCGTTCAAAGAACATATCTTCGGTAACTACGTGGCTTGTCCAACTGTCTTGGTACGGAGGGAATGCTACACAAAACTGGGAGCATTTGATCCGAAACTCTTCTTCGCATTGGATTGGGATATGTGGCTGCGCATTGAGCTTGCAGGGTATCGCGTTGGATACCTGGCACGACCGCAATTGTGCTATAGATTTGGGCACAAGAAGGCAGCCACAACATTCGCATTGAAGAGCCCAGCATGGCTTGTTTTTGAGGAGTATAAGGCCCTTCGGAAGACGCTGTCTGACTCACGTGTGGGTCGAATCGCAGATCCAAATAACTTATCAACCGAAGTGATTCTGAGGCACGTATCCAGCAGGGTCTACTACTTACTTCGCCAGTTGCGTGAATTCCATGACCCTATCCGACCTCTCCTCCAATTAATGTATTGGGTAGCGATAGCGAAGAAAATGCACCTTCTCAGTAAATCCACTTGCATGATCGTTTATTCGCTAATTCTTGCTTTACTACACGGCATCGGCGACGAAAATGCGGCTCACGTAGCGGTTTGAAATGGTGAGCACAAGGAGCGAAAACAGCAACGCTCGCAGCAACTGTTGCAACATTGCAGATCGCTAGCTCCTGCAAAGTTATAGCCGGTGAAACAAGCAATACCAGTAGCAGGAACAGACCTTCAACTTGCCCTTCTCCTGAGCTGCGATTCCACACCTACGTCTTTGATTGTGTTAACTGTTGCCCAGAAACCGTCCCAACTGTGTCACGAACATAAACAGGCCCCTGAGGTATATCAGCGCTACTCGTCGATTATGCCCTGTCAGAATCCTGCCGAGGATGTTCCTGAAGCATATGCCGATGAT
>Ga0315282_10005847_pt1 | contig 20807 bp, 11 predicted proteins | sample YL17G07_20_MG_FD_203693 | JGI IMG/M metagenome (GOLD analysis project Ga0315282, IMG submission 203693) | Sediment microbial communities from Yellowstone Lake, YNP, Wyoming, USA - YL17G07_20 | ecosystem: Environmental > Aquatic > Freshwater > Lake > Sediment | place: USA: Wyoming | collected... | reverse complement strand
AGTCTGGGAGGGTGGTTTCCGATGGCGGGGCAGGAATCGGGAGACGGTTCGCTCCGAGACCTCGATCCCCAGTCTCAATAGTTCTCCATGAATCCTTGGCGCACCCCACAGGGGATTGGCTGCCGCCGTCTTTCGGATCAGATCCCTAACTTCGGGATTCACACCGGGACGACCGGACCGCCTGCGCCTGGAAATCCATGTCCAGAAGAGGCGGAAACCTCGCCGATGCCAATTCACGACCGTCTCCGGCTTGACGATCACTACTGCCTGCCGCCAATTCCTCCAGACCCTTGATAGCCAGACCCAGAACAGGCGGTCAACCCTTCGCAGGCGGGGTCGCGGGCACTTTCTCTTCATCACGACCAGCTGCTGACGAAGAGCCAAGTTCTCGAGTGCCAGCTCCCGAATGTCTGGTGCGAAGAGAAGCGAGCGGATGACTGAAAGCGAGACCCTGAGCATGCTGCTGAATATCTGAGATTGCTTTGGACAAATCAATTGTTTTCAGGCAGATGTGTTTTTGGCGAAGGACACCAGGACTTCCCTAAGGGCTCCTGTGCGCATCATGGGTGCTGGGCGCACACAAAATGGATTGGGAATGAAAAGTCGGCTTCCCGTCCGGAATCAGCTGACTTGCCCCACTCGGCGCAAAGCCTGTTTCCCAGGACCAATCCGGCTTGGCTGGTGAGAAGGGCTGTGCTCGCTTGTGGCCATGTATGCCAGTCGATTCCGCGACTGCGTATGTGCGGAACAGAATCGCATCGGAGGCGCACATAAGAAATGGGGGAGCCAAAAGCTGCGGGCGACCTTACGGTGGGAAATTCATGCGGCGCAGGAGGCCCTGGAAGCGTGGCCTGGGGGGGGTGAACCAGGGGAAAACTATACCTTAGCCAACCTCAATCCACGGTCTCACTTGCGCTGAAGTCGGACACACTTTGCCATGGGCGGTTACTCTGCGTCCATGACGCAGCGAAATCCCAGCGCGCCCGCGCGGTCCATGCTGGGAGCCATCAGCAGGAGCTTGCCGTGTTCGTCGAGCCTGTAGGCCTGGGGGAAGTACCAGATCGACCCCTGCGGCTGGTAGTAGCTCCCCCCGCGCAGAGTGCCTGCCCGGGTATGGTCATCGACAAACTCTTCCGTCCATTGCCATACATTGCCGACAAGGTCCATCACACCGAACGGACTTGCGCCCCGAGAGTGGGCATCCACGGGATCCGGCCCCCGCATCGTGCGGGTCTTGTCGGGTGTCGGAACAGCAGCTTCGTCCCACGCATTCCCCCAAGGGTACAGACGTCCATCCGTGCCTTGCGCGGCATACTGCCATTCCCACTCGTGGGGAAGACGCTTTCCTGCCCAGGCTGCGTAGGCTCGCGCATCCTCCAGCGAAACCCAAGTGACAGGTTTGTTGTCCCATCCCTTCGGGTAAACACCGTTCTGCCAGTCACGCAAGAAGTTTAGATCATCCTGCGGCCTGTAATGAGTGGAATCCAGGAACGTCTTGAACTGAGCATTTGTGACGGGGTACGTGTCGATCCAGAACGAATTGATGTGTATCCGGTGGTCGTGGAAGCGCCGAGGGGAGTTCTCCCACGCATATTGCACATCCACGCCGGTATCGTTAAAGCCTTCGATCTCGATGCCTTGGACTCGAAAATCAAAATCTCCTGCGGGGATCTTCACCATGTCCGCGGGCATACCTGAGGGAGGCCTGGTGGCCGCGATCGGCACCATCTGTTGCGGGAGCGGTTTCCATTCGTGCGGATAGCTGGCCAGCGCGGTAGCCGTCATTTCCTTCATCTTCGTCATTAAGTTTTGCATTGCGGCTTCAGGATCCGAAGGCGTAGCGAGTACGGCTCCATACCCGTGCGCCTCAAGATCAAAGCTCAGCACGGTCTTTCCGTCCCGACTGCGTCCAGGCTTCAGTCCGACTCCATGATAAAGATCGAAATAACGCATGCCATCTTGGGAGGGCAGTTCGATCTGAGGTCCGCTTAGGTCGTACTCGTTTCGATTCACAATCGTCCAAACCGTCTGCGAACCCAAGGGCCACCGGCTGGCAAAGACCCCGTAACGCGAGGTTGGGGCGTGTGGTTCCCAGCCTGAGCTCACCAAAAATGGAGCAATGGCGCGCTCGATAGTCGCCACGCGGCGTGTCGCTTCGGCATCCCGCGGGGTGATCCCGTTCCAGATTCCCCAGATGTTTTCCCAACTCTCCCACCCGACACCGTCAAAGAAGGCATACTGCAGGTTATCGGTCTTGTCCCGCTTCCAGCGGTCCGAGATGTTCACCATATGCCGCGGTTCGAGCCACTTGTACTTGTCGACCATCGGCACAAAGGGATACTGGTACTGTCCCCAAGTCATGAGATTCCACGCCAGCGCTTCGTCCGCCGGGCCGCCCTCGGGCTCGAACACCAGAGGATGACCGATCTTCTCAGCGGCCTCGATGAACGCCAACGGAACGCCGTCTTGAGTGTCACCATTGACGCCATCCGCTCCGATTTCAGCCATCAATTTCGCAATGGCTTCGGGCCAGGACATGCCGGGATCGCGGGTTCCCTGGTCCCACATCATCATGGGGAACAACACACGAACGCCCCGCCGGTGGAAGTCGGAAATCATCTGCCGGACTCCCTCCACACCACCCGGCATGGAGCGGATCATGTCGTGTTGGTTGCGGTTGTCGATGCCCATATTCGGATAGGTGGGCCAGAGGAGTACGGCATCGATTCCGCCGTACCGCTTTTCGAGATCGTCCAGATACCGATCAACGGTGTATCGGTGCGCGACCGGATCATAGAAATAGCGGTCGTGGACCATCATTTGCGGCTGCATGAAGCTCGACTGGGTCCACCGGAGCGCGGGCAGATCATATCGCGAACCGTTGTAGCCGATGCGAATGCGCCGTTCGTTCCGCCAGTGCGTGATGTCGGCGAGCCATGTTTCATGTTCACTCTGAGTGCAGGGTTTAGACCCGCCCTCCCAGGCGCCTTTCATAACCAGACAGTCGGGCGTAGGAATCTGCTGTCCTTGGGGACGGTACCTGCTGTCCTGTGAAGCCAGAGGCAGGGAGAGGATGAGCACGAAAGCTAACAGGGCAAACGGTTTTAGGGCTTTGGGCATAGGAACTCCAATCTGCCGAGCTGTTCTCAACCGGAATCCAATTTCCCCTCGCATCGCGGTATTATACATAGAACGATTCAAACCAGCCGCCACATTCCTCCATGGATCCGGTAACAAAGCCTAGCAAGCCCAGGGTCTGAGGAGAAGGCCACTCACAACCATGATAATCTGTCTTGGGGTCTGAATTTCCCTGAACGCTATAAAACACGGATCCGTCCCCGAAACGCACGCCATCACGGATTACCTCTACATTGCCGGCATGGAGCGTCCGGCCCACATTCAGCCACATGGCGTCACGCCAGACAACATCAGGCTTCTCCCCCCTTCAAGCGGCCCCCTACCTGAAAATCTGACGCCCGGGCAACTCGGTCAGTACAAGGTCATTCTATGACTGGCCAGAGGAGGAGGAGGTTTTCCCCTTTTTTGAGACATTGAAAGGGGCCGGGCAAGGGTGCATCAGCAGGAAAAGGATTTCCGAAGTAATCTCGTTCAATTTTTATACCGATTGGATAGTTCTTAATCTGAGACAAGGAATCATTGAGGATGTTTAGATTCGCCATCAGACTGTAGATTCCAATCGACGGAGCCTGCTTGAGCCGAAGGATCCCGCTGTTCTTTTCGTAGCCGCTAATCGCTCTCCACTGATCCAGGGTCAAGAGCGATATCTTCTCCCACATGTTCAGGTCGGGGCGGCTTGCTGGAGGTAATCCTTCAGAACCCTGTTGAATTTTCTCTCGTATGACTTTTTTGTCAACCCGGCCTTCGCAGGGATCGATGGCAAAGACCGGCCCATTAATGCCGAGCCATTCCCATTGATTGCCGGCCCCCAGCAGATTGAAATCCGAAAAATTGTCGACCGCTCGTTCCCACGGCAAAGGGAACGCGATGGCGCCGCGACCATTGTCGATGATGAGATTGTTGGCAATCCGTTCATGTGAGGTCTGAACGATGACTTCTTTCCCATCTTTCTCGGCCGTCCGATCGGTGACCACCCGCATGAAGATCCCCCATTGAGCATTGCAGAAGAGAAAATTGTGAGTCACGGTGATTCCGGCCGCATCATGCGCATATATTCCCTGGTAGTTGTAGCCAATGACATTGTTATCCACCAAAGCTGGGCCATATCCCAATTCCAGGAAAATGCCGGACCCGGCATTGTTCAGGATGAGGTTTCTTGTCACACGCACATTGGTATACGTGTTATCCAGCCAGATGGCGGGACAGTCGTTGTTGCGGAACAGATTTCCTTCAATGAGGCCATCCTCATTGAAGTGGGTTTTGAGCGCAGCCTCTTCGATGGCCTCCCAGTGAAGGGCGTTGTTCCGCTCAAATACATTACCGATGATTCGTGTGCCCTGGTGGTTTATTCCAGCAATTCCCCCTTCCCCATTGTCGCTGATGGTGTTGTTCCGTATCAGGTGCCAGCCCGCCCGTTGCGTAGATTCTTTGGGCTCCTTCTGCTCCAAGCCACCTTCACTGCCAATGTCTATCCCCAAGCTTTTGGCATAACGGATGATGTTCTTTTCGATCACCCAATGATGGCCTGATCTCGTACTCACCATTCCAGCCTGCTGTTTGTCCGTTTCCCAGAACCCTCCGGCGCCCTGATTGGCGCAATGTTCAAAGACAAACCCTCGGACCGTGATATATCCTAAACCCCTTTGATGCGGGGCAAAGACACGGTTCCGCACGGTGTACTCTACTTGCTTTTTTTCTGGAGAAACCGTGGAATCTTGGAAATGCAGATGGATTGCCTGGCCCGATTCGGCGGCCATCCAGGTTCCCGGACTGCGCCTTAGTTGGTCAAGGTTATCCACTTCAGAATACAACTCACCATCCACGAATACCTGTCCTAAGGTCTTCTTTCCCGGCAATCCCTCCGCTCTGGTGGCATAGGGATTAAATTTGTCCAAGAGCGCCATGTCCAAGCTAGCGGTATATACATTTTTCCCCGCAGCTACCTGCCGCCATTCCCCCCTATACAACTCTGATCCTTTCACCACGACTTTTTCACCGGGAGCAGCCTGGTAGGTTATGGGCTTCCCCTCTACTCCGCCCCTGGCTGGGGTCACTCGCTCCCGATAGATACCGGCATGGACTACCACCGTGTCTCCCGGCTGCGCCAATGCGGCCGCGCGTGAAATAGTCTTAAAAGGGGTAGATTCAGTGCCGGGACCTTGATCAGAAGCTTGCGAATGCTGTTGATTGACGATCCAAAAGTGAGGCTGACGATCTGAAGAGGTTGGACTCGCCCAGCTGCTAACTTGGCGGACAATAACCAATATGAATAGCAAAAAGGCAGCATGTGAAAACCAAAGAGAATTACGAAGCGACTTCCTTGTTCTCATTTTCATCTCCATTGAATTTGTGTGGAATTTCATTGGGCAAGTTGATTAGATCATCCGGCCTTTCCTTCAAGCCACGCCGCCTTGTCCATCTCCTGCATTTGGCGGGGCGGTTCGGCGAATTCGATCTTGATCACATTTACATAAGGATGAGGCGGGATTTCAGGCAATCCTGAAATTACCAAGCGTCCGTTGAATTCCTGCCGGATTTCAGCCGGCTGACCATTGGCCAGCAAGGTGGCTGATAGGGCGCGTGTGGCTACCAAAGGGATCACCGCCGTGTGGCCCGGCCAACGGAAAACATGCAAATAAGCGGTGTTGCCTTTCCGGGTCCACATCCCCAGCGGAGCGCCAGGCAACTGCTGGTCTGGCAGACTGCATCGCTGGGATCCATAGATGGCCTCACCGTTGACTTTCATCCAGTCGCCGATTTCTTTCAGCCGGGAGACTTCTTCTTCCCGCAGCGTCCCGTCCGGTTTGGGGCCGACATTCAATAAAAAGTTCCCTTCGCCCGCAGCCGCCGTGACCAGGTTCTGCAGCAGTTGCGGGACTGTCTTCATGTTGGGACTGTATTTCACATACCCCCAGCCGGCCGAGTCTCCGATGGTCATGCAAGTTTCCCAACCCCTTCCGCTAGCAGACGCCTTCACCTGCTGTTCAGGCGTGTCGAGGTCTTCCTGAATGCCGGACCGGTTATTGATCAGGATTCGCGGCTGCAGACGGCGTACCATGGCATTTAGTTCCCGGGAGCGCCAAAATTGCACGGGATCCACCTTAACCTGCCCGTGACAAATCCAATCCCCGTCATACCATAGTTCGTCGATTTCCCCGTAATGGGTCATCAGCTCCCGCACCTGGACATGAGCCTGCTCAACCAGCGCTTTCGCCGATGCTGGATGCCTTAGGGGATCAAAATAGCCAGGGAACCTCCAGTCGAGCAACGAGTAATAGAGGCCCACGCGGAGTCCCGCCTTGCGGCAGGCCTGAACATATTCAGCCACCAAATCCCGTCTGGCTGCAGTCTTCACCGAAGTGAAGTCGCTGACCTGGCTGTCAAAAAGACAGAAGCCGTCGTGGTGCCGCGCGGTCAGGACCATGTAACGCATTCCCGCATTGCGCGCGGTTTCTGCCCAAGCGTCGGGATCAAATCGAAGGGGATTGAATTGCTCCGCCAGTTTGGCATATTCCGCCTTCGGGATCCGTTCCACGAACATTACCCATTCCCCTCGCCCCCAAAGCGAGTACAAGCCAAAATGGATAAACATTCCAAAACGGGCCTGATGGAACCATCGCATGCGCTCGAAATAGAAAGGAATAGGCGCATTCGCAGCCCGGTTTTCCGACTTCCCATACACCCGTTCCATGATGGCACCCTGGGTCAGCAATGCCACACTCGCGCCCATCGTTTTCATGAAAAGACGCCGCCCGGTGAACTGGTTCATATACACTCCTCCTAGAATTTTCGCGCCATACTCATGGCAGCTGGCAGAGTTTTGGTACCACATTGGGCCTTGCTTTTTTGTGCATGACAACGGCGCATTTGTTGAAGTCGCTCATGACGGTACGGTCATCCGTAAAAATGACGAAAAGGGATGACGTAGACACGCGTCGTCGAATGTCTGCGCCGGCTGGTTTGAGTTTTTTTGCAGGCTTCAATGAAGCATCGGTCACGAAATCGTTTGGCGCCGGTGCGAAATTCATAATTCAAGTCTGCTTTGCCTGCGCAAAGCTCTCTGATCAACTAGGCCAAGGCAAACCCAAGCAGATTAGAAACGTCGATCCGGCTCAGCGCGGTGCTGGAATCGGAGGGGGCTCATCCCGGCCTGGCGCAGATCCGGGCGAGGTACGCTCAGCCTTCGCCGGTTCTTCAAGCGCCTTCAACCGCGCAAACTCCTGCAATTCCCGCTCCGCATCGGCATTGCGGCCCAAGATCCGATACGCTTTGGCCAGCGCGTAGCGCACGCCGCTGTTCAAGGGGGAAAGCCCGCGGGCGGCTTCCAGCTCGGCGCACGCTTCTTTGGCCTGATCGTGTCTCAACAGGAGCTGGCCCAGGTAGAAGTGAGACTGATACAAGTCCGGGCGCATCTGCGCCGCTTCTGTGGCCCAGCGCAAGCCCTCGGGCGCCTCCCCTTGATGCATCGCGATGTAGGCGAGGACCAGCCGGGCGGGGTAGCTTTCGGGATCGACAGCCAATTCCGCGCGAAACTCCGCCCCAGCACCGTCGTAGTCCAGCCAGGACAGAAGCAGGCTCCCATACGAGTAATGCAGGAGGGGCGCCTTCGGGTGCTTCCGCAGCAAGCCGTCGAATAACGCTCTTGCGCCGCGCCGGTCGCCGCTGGCGCTCCTGTACATGGCCTCTCCCACGCCGCGCACCAGGGCCATTTGCTCAGGCGAAAGGGGGGCCTCCATGGACCGGTGCAACGACGCATACCCGAAAATTGCGATGAGCCGCTCGCGCTCCTCCAAGCTGTCGCGTGACACGAGTTTGTTCAGAAGTTCAATAGCCGTCCCGAATTCGCCGAGATGGATGTAGGCAATCGCGCGATCCAGGTAGGCCGCATCCCGGAGGCCGGACTGCGTCGGAATCCCAAGCCGGTCGGCGCGGGTGATGTCTTCAATCGCGGCCCGGAATTCGCGAAGCTGAAACTCGCACATTCCGAGGAGCGCCCAGCCGACCCCGCGAGTGCCATCAACCTGTGTGAGCCGGGATAGATACTGCCGGGCACGCCCAAACTGGTCGTCCTGGTACAGGACCAGTCCCGCCTTCCACAGACCGTCTTTCCAGTTTGGATCGATCTTCAGACCCTTTTCGATGAGCGCCACGGCCTTGCGAAAATCACCCCCGGTGATTGCGTCATCTGCTTCGCGGCCGATCCGTTGGAGAGTCTGATTATTGGCATCGTTAGGAGACACCTCCCCGACCTGCCAGAGAAGCCCGGCCAACACGATGCCTATGAGAGATATGCTTCGAATCCTGCTCATCATCGTTTCATTAATAGGTGGCACCTCCGCTCTCCGGCAGCAGGACACTCGATGGGGTGCTAGCCAGCTATTGTGTCGTGCAAAATAGTGTCGGGACAAAATGAGCAAGCCTTCTTCTGGTGCGCAATTGTTATGATAGCGCGCGTCGCTGCGATGGGTGTCCTTCTTTGCGGCAATCAATGAAGACCACAAGGTTCCTCGATTGCGAGCCGTCCATGCCGAGCGGCTAGCGGGGGGCGGGTGTCACTGCCGTGGCGGCCGCATCCGCAGATCCTGGCACAGTATGCGCCGTCTTTCCCGGTTCCTCCAGCGCTTTCAGGCGTTCGAATTCCTTCAATTCCCGCTCCGCATCGGCTATCCGGCCCAAGGCGCGGTACGCTTTGGCCAGCCAGTAGCGTACACCGCTCTGCGCGGGGGCAAGCCTGCAAGCAGCTTCCAATTCGGCGCACGCTTCTTTGGCCTGATCGTGTCTCAACAGGAGCTGGCCCAGGTAGAAGTGAGACTGATACAAGTCCGGGCGCATCTGCGCCGCTTCTGTGGCCCAGCGCAGGCTCTCAGGCGCCTCCTCGCCATGCACCGCCACGTAGGCGAGGCCGAGGCGTGCAGGGTAGCTTTCGGGATCGTTCGCCAATTCGGCGCGAAACTCCAGGTTGGCGGCCTCAAAGTCCGACCAGTACATGAGCAGGTTCGCATACACAAAGTGCAAGGCCGTCGCTTTGGGATATTGCTTGATCAGGTCGGCAAGAACTGCTCTGGCTCCGCGGCGGTCGCCGGCCGCGCTCAGATAGTAGGCCTCTCCCAGCCGGTGCAATACAGCCGCCTCTTCGGATGACAGGGTAGCCTTGAGAGACAAATGCATAGATGCATACCCGAAAGCTGTGGTGATCTGCTCGCGCTTCCGCGGTTCCTTAGAAGGGACCAGCTTGTTGAGCAGTTCAATGGCTGCTTCATAATCGCCCAGTTCGACGTAGGCCAAACCCATGTTAATGCCGGCGCTCCCCCGAAAGCCGGATTGTTCAGGGATCCCGAGCCGGTCAGCGCGGTCGATGTGCTCAATAACAGCGCGGTAATCTCCCAGCTGGAATTCACACATCCCCAGGAGTGCCCAGGCGGTCGCAAGACTGTTATCCACTTGCGTGAGGCGCGTCAGATAGGATCTCGCCGCTGCATACTGTTCGGTTTGGTAAAGAAGGCGACCGGCTTTTAACAGCCCAAACTTCCAGTTCGGATCAATCTTCAGCCCTCGTTCGAGTGCGGCCACTGCCCCGGCAGAATCGCCGGCGGCTTCAGCTTTGCTGGCTGCGGCTCGGATTTCGGCGAGTAGACGCGCCCTTTCATCCACAGGGGGAGCGGCCGATACGGTTCCGAGAAGCGCAGCCAAGAGGACTACGTATAGGGACATCCTCAGCTCCTGCACAGGACGCTACCTCGACAATTCATAGAAGTCAATTTCGACAAGGCCCATGATTCGATGACCTCTTGTCAAGCGGCAGGCCGCTAGCCGGCAAAGTATGGAAGTGCGCGCGTTCCAGACCTGCCACTCCCAAGGCCGTCTTTGAGCTCGATGGATAGAAACCGCTCCCGGCCCTTTCCTGCTGCTCTCGCCGAGCAAGGCAGCGGTCATCTTGGCTCGGTAATGGTGAGGATTTGATCGGCGCTTACGTCTGCCAAAACCTGTTTTGTGCCGCTGGGCCAGGTGATTTCGATCGCCTTGGCGCGGGTGGACTTGCCAAGACCAAAATGTACGTGTTCGTCGCTCGACGAACTGAAGCCCACGCTAGTTGTGACGTGGTTGTACTGCGGCGCGCCGGAGTCCGGGGTTAGCTTGATCTTCGCGCCGATCGCCTGCCTGTTGCTCCTGGTCCCGATCAGCTTCAGCATGAGCCAATGGTTCGGCTCCGGCGAACGGTTGATCCAGATCTCGGGATGCTCGTTAAGACACGTAACCACGGCATCGATCTTGCCGTCGTTATTCAAGTCGGCGAAAGCAACGCCCCGATGCGCTTTTGGCCTGCCAAAAGCGGGGCCGGCGTTGGCACTCACATCCACGAATTTGCGCCCGCCGGTGTTTCGCAGCAGGAGGTTGGGCAGTTTGGAGGGCAAGCTTTCTACCGTTTCGGCGTTGTCCAGGACTGATCCTGTTGTCGCGAGCAGATCCTTCCAGCCATCGTTGTCGAAATCGTACATGCCGACACCCCAGGCCGTCAGTTTAATGGTGGCGCGACTGATGCCCGAGGCCAAAGTAATATCCTCAAAATACCGGCCGGCATTCCGGAAGAGCGGAAACGTGTCGCCAAGCATGGCGGCGACGAAGATGTCGGGTTTGCCATCATTATCGACATCGCGGAAGTCTGCGCCCATGCCTGCGATCGATCTACCGTGCTCGTTGTAAGAAACACCCGCCAGAACTCCGTTTTCCTCGAAGGTTCCATTCCCTCTGTTATGGAAGAGGAAATTCCGGACCGTGTCGTTCGACACGAAAATGTCCGGATACCCGTCATTATCATAGTCCGCGAAGGTGACCCCCATTCCTTTCCCAATGTGGAAGCCGATGCCGGACTTTTCAGATACATCCGTAAAGGTCCCGTCCCCGTTGTTGTGGTATAGGATGCTGGGCTGACCTTCATAGACCTCGGGAGTGCAATAGCCCCGCTGCCCCGCCGTGCGGCATTCGCGTTCCTGTTCCGGAATCCAGCGGATGTAATTGCAGACGAACAGGTCGAGAAAACCATCGTTGTCGTAGTCGAACCACCCCGCGCTGATCCCAAAGCCCTTGCCCTGCCCGGGGATCATGCCTTCGACGTGGGCCTTCGCGGTGACATCGGTGAAGGTGCCGTCGCAGTTGTTGTGAAGCAGTTGATTGTGGTCAACACCGGCCACATAGAGATCGACACAGCCGTCGTTATCGTAGTCCCCGGCTGCCACACCCATGCCATATCCCAGTCCTTTCACGCCAGCGGCCAGGGTCACGTCGGTGAATGTCCCGTTGCCATTGTTCCGATAGAGGCGGTTCCAGTATTTCGGATCGGATTTATTCAACTCCGGTAACTTCGCCCCGTTAACGAAAAAGATGTCCTGCAGGCTATCGTTGTTGTAATCGAAGACGGCGACTCCCGCGATCATCGTTTCGGGCTGGTGTTTCTCCGGGGTGGCGGAATTGTCGAGGATAAAATCAACTCCGGAATGACGCTGTATGTCTTCGAAGAGGATCCTAGTCCTGTCGGGGGCTTCTGCCTGTGCCAGAATTGCGAAAAAAAAGAAAAAAAGCGTGGGGGATGCACGTTTCATCACGGCGACGGAATAAAAGGCCCTCCCCGCCGCCCAGGCGACGGGGGTTCGCAGGCCTGAATGGTGCGATTCTATCAGAAGCGCAGACGGAGCGAAAGGGTGACCTGCCTTGGGTCCATGACGAAGTGGGTGCTCTGCCAGTCGGTCAGCGAAATAGTGCCAAAACTGGAGTTGCTGTTCTGGCCCACCTTGGTCTGCGTGCTCGGATCCGCCGTGACGGCCGAACTGAAGCCGTTGGTTACCGCGTTGGGAACGTAGTTGGTGTTGTTGAACAGGTTGGTTGCCTCCGCGAGGAGCTCCAATTCAACTCGCTCCGTGAACCGGAACTTCCGGTTGATGGTCAGGTTCACGTTTTGGAACGCGGGCATCCGCAGCTCACTCATATATTTCGCCGTGGTTCCATACCAGAGCCCGTCGTTGTGGTAACTCCCATCCGGGAACTGTACCAACTCCTCCCTGAACCCATCGGGATTCCACTTGAGGAAGGTGTAAGCTGGAGGGATGTATTGACGGCCATTGGGCAAAGTGACCGTAGTGTTCCCGTCATACCAGCGTTGCAGTGCCTTAGGCAGTTCCAATGGCTCTCCCGTGGGGATGCAGCGTCCGTTAATGCTGCCGCAAGAGGGGGCCCATGGCTCTCCGGTCTGCAGCGTGACAACCGTGCCCAGTTGCCAATCGCCGATCAGGGCCCGGAGGAACCTGTTGCCGGGATCCAGCCGTTTGCCCTTGCCGGTGGGAAGCAAATAAGTCAGCACGCCGACAAAGCGGTGCGGGGTGTCGTACCCCAGAAGGTCATGATTGCGGCTCAGGTCACGGTAGTCCGTCCCGCCGCCCGGTGGCACGGAAGCTCCGATCTGCGACTCGGCGTAGGTACTATTCCAAACGCCTCCCACGTTGCCGGTGGCGTGGGACCAATTGTAGTTCAGCATCGCCTGTAGCCCGTTCGAGTAAGCATGTTCCACACGGACTTGCAAGGCGTCGTACCTTGAGCTTCCTTTGCTCGCCAAAACGGTCTGCCCCAGCAAGCCGAGATACGGCTGTTGAGATTGTCTGACCGCAATGGTTCCGTTGCCTATGGGACCAACCGCGCCGCCAACCAGCGCCGGGAGCGGATTCGAAACCTGGGCATCCCCCGGATTATCCAGGCCATTGGAGGCGACCCATTGGGCGCTCCAGCCCTGCAGCATCGAAAGGGGAAGAGTAAAATCCCCGGTAAGAGGGAAATTGCGCCAGGGGAGATCGGAACCGTGAGATCCTACATAACCCACCGACGCAAGCCACCCACGGAAACGGTGTTCGACGAAGAAGTTCCACTGGTCGATAACGGCGTTCTTGTAGCCGTTTCGCAGGAAGAGGTCAACGCTGCTGCTGGCGTTTCCGTTGCCATACAAGCTAGGACCTTGTACGGCGCCTAAGGGCGGATAGATCTTTGAATTTTGCGGATCCTCAAAGCGGCCGACCGGCAGACCGTTGTAAGTAGTGCCGAAGGGAGTACTGGCCGTCCCGCCTGCGAAGGCGGCCCCACCGTAGATCAGCGTATTGGCGTTAAAGCCGCTGTTGCTGGGCGCATACACCCGCCCGTATCCGCCCCGGAGCACGGTCGAGTCTGTCAGCCGGTAAGCCGCTCCAATGCGGGGCGAGATGTTGTTCCACTGCGTGTCCCACAGGTTGCGGGAATAGCCGTCTTGGCCGGGGAAAGCGATGCGGCCCATGCCGGCGAGCGGACTGGCGTTGGCGACATTCAGCGCCGCGGCGAAGGGATTGCCCTTCGTCAAATCGACGCCATAAATGTGGTTGTAACGTTCCGTCGGCCCGGGCTGCACCTCGTAGCGAAGCCCCAGGTTGAGGGTCAGCTTCTGGGTTGCCTTCCAGTCGTTCTGGGTGTAGAAGGCCATGTACTTTGCGGCCAGGGCGGGCTTGGCAGTAGTCCCTGGATCAAGCCGCCAGCCCATGGCGCCCACGGCGGCCATAGCTCCGGAGAAGCCGTACTGTTGCGGAGTTGTGTTCAGAGCGGCGTTGCCGCCATCAATGTTTCCAAATTGGGCAGTGTAACTGTCTCCCGTCCACATCCCAAGCGCCGGGGTGCCAAATTGAATGTCCGCCCAGTTGCCGAGGTAGACGCGGTACTCCGCGCCATTCTTCAGGGTCCACTTGCCCAGTGTCTTAGTAATGCTGCCGGTGAAGACATGGTTGAGCTGAGATTCATTCTTGCGGGCCCAGCCGTCAGAATTCAAGCTGTCCCAGGGACCAAAGTTGCCGGCTGACGGAGCCGTCCCACTGATGGCGACGTAACTCTGCACGCTGGAGGGCATACCCCAGGCGGAGTAATCGAACCCGGAGCCGGCTGGATATGAGGAGGTCGTGTGGATGCGCGTCAGGCCGTAGCGGACGTCGACCACCGTGGTTGGGTTCAGGGTAATGGTGTCGCCGATCGAAGCGTAAGGATTGTCGTCGGTAATGTTTCCAGGCCATCCCATGTTGGCGAAAGGGCTATCCCCCCAAAGGTTCGGGTAGGCTATGGCGCCATTCTGAATGCCGCCGCTGAGATAGATATAGTTCTTGTTTCCAAGGCGGTAGTCCACCCGTGCAGCCAGATTGTTGCGGGTGGTCTTTGAGCTGCCGCTGAAGAAATAGTTCTGGTGGTTGAACGCGTCAACTGGGGGGTGGTTCGGCTTCGGATAGGCCTGGAGGTACTTCAGGCCGAACTCGTCTGGATTGGTTACGATCGCATTAGGATATGGCTGCCTTTCGAAAACCTGAGTACTGCCTGGAACCAGAACTGCCGTGAACGGATTCCAAATCTGGGCAGGGATCGGGTTACCACTCTCGTCAGGAATCATGGTCTGGCTGAAGTCTCCTTGACGCTCCAGCTCCGTCGGAACGTAACCCAAATAATTGATAGGCTCACCGTGAGTGAGCCGCGAAAAGGAAACAAAAAAGAACAGCTTGTCTTTTCCGTTGAAGATCTTGGGGAGGATGACAGGACCGCCGATGCTGCCGCTCCCTTCGTGTACCCGGTACATGCCTTTGTCAATCCCCTGTTGGTTGTTCCAAAGTCCGTTGGCGTTCAGGGCCTCATTCCGCGCCCTATAGCTGAGAGTGCCATGGAGTTGGTTCGTTCCGCTCTTGGTAATGAGCGAAACCAAGCCTTGACCGTTGCCGAGATCGGCGGCAAAGGTATTGGTGGTGACACGGACCTCCTGGAGCGAGTCGCGGTTGGGCATGACCGTCGACTCGTGCCAGGCCGCGCCCTGCACCGAAACCCCGTCTAATTGAACGTCATTGGTCCCCAGCATGCCGCCATTGATCCTCATCCCGGAGTAACCTTGGCGATCGGTAACGCCCACGCCGAGGGACTTGCTGTTATACATCATGTACGTCGGCACCACGCCGGCCTGCAACGTCGCGTAATAGAGTGGATTATTGGTAATATTAGGGATGTTCAGGATGGTGTTTGTGTCGACAGCGCCCTGGACTGTGGCGCTTTCGGTCTGAAGTTCGACGGCGTTGGCCCTCACCTCGATGGTCACCTTCAAGGCGCCGGTTACGAGGGCAACGTCAGCTCGCACGATAGTGCCAGTTCCCATGACAATGTCGGTCTTGTGATAAGGTTGGAACCCGGATGCCTGGACGCTTATCGAATACCGGCCAGCCGGGAGATATGGCACCGTGTAGCCACCATCGACGTTGGTCTTGACCTCCATAGCAACGTTAGTGTCCTGGTTGGTCACAACTACGGCCGCGTTGGGGACAACAGCGCCACTTGGGTCTGTAACAATACCGGTGATGCTACTCGACTTGACCTGGCCCCAGCACACTCCGAGGCTGAGGGACAAAACCACGATGGTGGCAAGTATATTGCCAATCTTCCTCGTTCTTGACATGATGACCTCCTGAAGAAACTAACCAAACTCACGGCCTTCAGTCACAGGGCTTCCGCGGATAATAAGGCTTCGCCCGACGAGGCAAAGGCTTTCAACAGACAAAATCTACTAGGGGAACCGGCTTGTCAAGACAATTCTACTTTCACGATGTAAAACCACTTGACTAACTGCCGAAGCCCGCTAAAATGGCGGGGACGCTTGACCCGAAATGGAATGTGCGGACCAGGGGGCAGTGACAGGAGAACGCTTGCCATTCTTGAGTTTCACGCCTGTACGAGATTCCGGGCTACGAGGGGAGAGGATAAGTGGGAGAACTCGTCTCTAATTTGCAGCCGTGCCGAGATAGATCGCCCCGTTATTATGTCAAGGTTCTCGGCAAAGCGCTCCGCGTCATGGTGTCTGTCGCCAAAAGTCGATTCCTTTGGGAAACCAATGGGTTACGAGATCGCCCGGGGATGACCACAGGTCCGTGTAAACTGCTTCCATGTTCAAATTTGTCTTCAGTCTATTTGGGTGGTTCAATGCATTCGTTCGCTCACGAAATAGTCTGGGACTTGAAATCGTGGCGCTGCGGCAGCAGGTCAGTGTGCTCAAGCGCCAGAATCCGCGGCCAAGATTGCGCCGCTGGGATCAGCTGTTCTGGGTCTTCTTGCGATGGGTCTGGTCGCGGTGGGCCGAGATGTTCGTGGTGGTGAAGCCGGAGACGGTTGTAAGGTGGCATCGGGCCGGATTTGAGCTCTATTGGCGGTTTCTTTCCCGGCGGAGGGAGAAGGGTAGACCCAGGATCAGCTTGGAGCTTCGTCAACTCATCGGGCGGATGGCGAAGGAGAATCTCACCTGTGGAGCCCCGAGGATCCATGGAGAGCTGCTGAAACTAGGCTTTGAGGTTTCCGAGCGCACCGTCTCCCGGTACCTTGCTCAAGTGGGCCGTAATGAAGATGCGCGCAAGCTCTGGGCAGTCTTTCTGAAAAACCACCGGGAAGTGATTGCAGCGATGGATTTCTTCACGGTGCCGACGGCGACTTTCCGGGTTTTGTATTGCTTCTTCGTGACCAGCCACAGCCGGAGGAGAGTCCTCCACTTCAACGCCACTGAGCATCCGACCAGTCTTTGGATCGCGCAGCAATTGCGAGAGGCTTTTCCCGAAGACACCGCACCTCGCTACCTGATCCTCGATCGAGACAGGAAGTACTAGGGAGAAACCACGGAGGTACTCGAATCCCTAAGGAGCAAACTGATCCGGACGGCCTATCGGAGTCCGTGGCAGAACGGGGTTGCCGAACGTTGGGTGGGGAGTTGCCGCAGAGAATTGCTGGACCATGTGATCGTCTTCAACGAAGCTCATCTGCGCCGGTTGGTTCGTGAATACCTCCGCTACTATCATGCGGATAAAACTCACGAGGGATTGGGGAAAGACACCCCCGAGAAGCGGCCTGTGGAGCGAAGGCAAGCAGCTCCGTCCAGACTTGTGGCCATGCCCCGTATCGGTGGGCTCCACCATCGGTACACGTGGCGTGCAGCAGCATGAAAGAGCTTCTCGGCGAAAGCATTCCTAGTTCGATTTCTCGCTGACTTGTTCCTCCGACCGCTGTTTCTGCGCGAGAGTCGTCGAGCAAGAGAGCGCGGAGCCTCGTCGGCAAGTTGTGGGACTGGAAGGTAAGGTTTCCACAACCCCAGCCGGGGAGAATCGACCATGGCATACTGTCACATTTGAGTCGGAAAGATTGATTCAGTTTGCGGCAGACGCGTTTTTGGCGGCACACAGGGGCACCGCATGGGGCGTTTGTGTGCATGCCGATTGGCTCTCGAGGTCAAAAGACTCTGAGGCGCAGGGAGTAGTGCGATTTGGAAGAAGGATGATCAACTCCAGGACGAAAATTGAAGGTTTAATGAAGGTCTACAAACTTCGAAAAACACGGAGGTTTCGTGGGCACGCATAAGTTCAATCGCAGGCAGTTTGCCAAGCAAATGGTGGTGACCGGGGCTGTACTGACCGTGGGAGCCAAGACAAAACTGGCAGGTACACCGTCAGACGAGAGAACAGCTGGTCAAGATTGGTTACACGCCAAGTACTACCTCGGGGACCTCCTGGGGACCGACCTTTCTAAGGACACGCTCTACAGGATTGGACGTGTTGCATCCGCTGCTGAGGAGGACGGCGACATACTGTTCACTGCGCCGCTCATCGCCCTGTCGCCCCAGCTCAAAGACGGCGCCGAGGCCGGCACAGGCTACATTCGTGTGCGGCTGTATGGCGATCAGGTTGTGCGCATGCTCATTTCACGCACGAAGCGGTCATTTGCCGACGAGAGTCCGATGCTTGAATGGTCTCCCGCCATGAAGAAAACTCCAGGTCGCCTGAGCAAGGATGACAGCCTCTGGGTCGTTTCGTCCAAAGGCACGGCGCGGTTTAAAACCGGGTCCGGAGATTTTGCTCCCGTGATCTCACCGGATGGGATGGTCAACATCGAGTTTCAAGGGCAGGATCACTTCGTCGAGACCAGCGGACAGTGGGACTCTTTCGCCGCCTTGTTCCTCGATCGCGCGCACGGCCCCGCAACCACGGGCATCTCGCTCTATCTCCATCCCGGAGAGCATTTCTGTGGGACTGGTGAGCGCTTTGATCGCATAGACTTGTTCGGCAGGCAAATCGATTTGGTCAACGTCGATGCCTTGGGCGTCAACAACGACCGCGCGTACAAGAACATTCCTTTCCTCATGAGTTCGCGACGTTACGGCCTGTTCGCTCACTCGACCGTACGGATGAGGCTCGACATTGGCCATCATTCCACGCGCGCGGTGCAATGGCTACTGGAGGACGACGCCCTCGATATGTTCTTTATCGGTGGAGGCACCCCCGAACGAGTGCTCTTCAACTACCGCAGTATTACAGGCTTCCCCAAAATGCCACCGGTCTGGTCCTTTGGTGCCTGGATGAGCCGGATGACTTATCATTCGGACAAAGAAGTGAGCGGCATTGCCGCCCGGCTCAGGGAAGAGCAATACCCTTTTGATGTGCTGCATCTGGACACCGGATGGTTCGCCCAAGAGTGGAAATGCGATTGGACTTTTTCCAGGGAACGATTTCCTGATCCGCCGGACTTTTTCGGGCGCATGCGAAAACAAGGGTTTCGGGTCTCCCTCTGGCAGTATCCCTACGTCAATCGTGATCTCCCGCTGGCGAAATTCGCTCTCGAGAAAGGTTTCGTTGGAAAACCGACCGACCCCACCAGTGGTGTGGATCTGGGGTACACCATCGACTTCACCAACCCTGACGCCGTGGCTTGGTATCAAGGGATGCTGGAGAAGCTTCTGAATATGGGCGCGTCAGCCATTAAGGCGGATTTCGGTGAGTCCATCGACACCCGTGCCATGTACAAAGGCGCCACGGCCGCAAGATACGGCCATCTGTTTCCACTGCTCTACCAGAGGGCCGTGTGGGAGGTTACCAACAAGGTTCGAGGAGAGAATATAGAATGGGCCAGGTCGGGTTGGGCCGGCAGCCAGCGTTACCCAGTCCACTGGGGAGGTGACAGCGCGTGCACCTTTGACGGCCTGGCCGGCACTATCTGCTGCGGCATGCATCTGGGACTTTCGGGATTCGGATTCTGGAGTCATGACGTCCCGGGCTTCTACGGAGTCCCGCACTTCATGACGACGAAGCCCTCCCCAGAACTCTACATACGATGGACCCAGGTGGGAACCTTCAGCTCTCACATCCGTTACCACGGCACGACGCCCCGCGAGCCCTGGGAATATCCTTCGGTATCCGACATTGCGCGGCAATGGCTGAGACTCCGGTATGCTCTGCTACCCTACCTTCTCGCCCAAGCCGAGCAGTGCTGTGGAAGCGGTTATCCGATGTTTCGTTCGCTGATCATCGAGTGGCCGGACGATCCTGCGGCATGGGAGGTTTCTGCCCAGTACATGCTGGGAGACTCGTTCTTGGTTTGCCCGGTGCTTAATTCCTCAGGCGAGCGCGATGTTTATCTGCCGGGAGCCAAATGGGTGGACTTCTGGAACGGCGGGGTGCTCACGGGACCGCAGCAGCTGAAGGAAGTGAAATCCCCGTTGTCGAGGCTGCCGCTCTATGTCCGCTATGGCGCCAGGATTGAATTCGCAGAGCCAGTGCAATACACCGACCTGCTAGCCAAGGCGCAAAGGTTCTCGATTGTTTTTGACGATGGCTACCAAGGGTTCGACAAGAGTGAGCTGAAATCAGTGGTCAATCTCTAACGAAGGTCGAGGGAGGCAAACCTTGAAGCGGGTGTGAATCTTGCAGGATGGTGTCGGGGCTGCCCTGCAACATGGAGTGGACGGCACGTTCCGAGTCATGCTAGTGCCGTTCCAACTTAATCCCCCAATCTGGGACGCCCCGATTTTGCGCGGCCCGAAAGATGGCCCTTCGTAGGAAGGTCAGGTAAGACAAGTTGGAACGGCACTCGTCCACCATCGGTACACGTGGCGCATCGCAGCCTGAAAGAGTTACGGCGCGAAGCCATTTCTACTATAGTCTGACCCCCCTCCAGCTTTCCTGTGCGAACACTGGCTCGGCGTGGGAGATGTGAGGCAAGACAGCGCGGAGTCTTGCTACAAAGTTGTGGAATTCAAGAGCAAGGATTCTACACCCGCAGCAGCGAGAATCGACCGGACTGAAGTACTGTACTACCACTCGCGTTGAGGAGCCCGGTTCAATTTCCGTTGGACGCATTTATGGCGACGCACAGGTATGGATGTCAAGACAATTTTACTTTCACGATGTAAAACCACTTGACTAACTGCCGAAGCCCGCTAAAATGGCGGGGACGCTTGACCCGAAATGGAATGTGCGGACCAGGGGGCAGTGACAGGAGAACGCTTGCCATTCTTGAGTTTCACGCCTGTACGAGATTCCGGGCTACGAGGGGAGAGGATAAGTGGGAGAACTCGTCTCTAATTTGCAGCCGTGCCGAGATAGATCGCCCCGTTATTATGTCAAGGTTCTCGGCAAAGCGCTCCGCGTCATGGATACTCTGCAGCACAACACTCAGGGATCTAGTTTAGCGGACATCGCTGAGGCAGCGCAGCTCGACATGGCTACAGCACTACGTATACTCTATACCCTTCAGCATGATGGCTGGGTCTCCCGCGACCCGCGCACCAAGAAGTACAAGCTTCCGCTCGGCTTTCGTACTTTCAGGGTTGGCTA
>Ga0315282_10005846_pt1 | contig 20809 bp, 18 predicted proteins | sample YL17G07_20_MG_FD_203693 | JGI IMG/M metagenome (GOLD analysis project Ga0315282, IMG submission 203693) | Sediment microbial communities from Yellowstone Lake, YNP, Wyoming, USA - YL17G07_20 | ecosystem: Environmental > Aquatic > Freshwater > Lake > Sediment | place: USA: Wyoming | collected... | reverse complement strand
CACTCATCCGGTTACCCGCATAAATGCAAAACTCGGTTCTGACGGTCGGCTAACTTTGTCAGGCTGGCTTCTCAGCCAACTGGATTCCCCAGGCTTGGCCTGGCGCACTAAGAACTCGCTTTGGGGTGGCTTGAATATACAAAAAAGGCAATTGTGTGTCAAGGGAATTGAAGCACAAGATCTTGGGTTTGTTTTGGGGCCTTTTCAGCGGGGTTTCGGGGGGTTTTCGGGTTAGAGGTGGAGAGGGGGCGCTTTCAACGATTTGCCGAGGTCCGGCAGGCTTTTTTGAGGCTCATCCGGGCACACCGGCTCCTCCCGCCTCCCCTCTGCCTACCACAAATCCAAGCTATCGATTGCTGCTATCTTCCCTCAATTTCTGGCAGCCCAAAAAGTTTTCGATATTCAAAACATATATTGAATCGGGATGCATGACTTCTCTCGGTAATCTTCAATCCTCAAAACATCCCTTGACTAAACAATAGTAGGTAGGTGAAATGCGGAATTCGAATCGCTTAGACAGTGTCTGATGGGGCAAATTTCAACTCTCACAGATTATTTGAACCATTTCACTCATTCCTTCTTATTTCCGCTTTCTACCAATTCTGTCTGATTCCTTTCGCCTTGGCCGTGCAAGGGGGCGCTTTCGCCCAGGCCTATGAAAAATGGTTCTGCTTGGCCCTTGGCGCCGGCCGGATTGCCCGGTCCGCCTCAGGCGGGCCAAAAAGAGGAAGTGGAGGCTGGCGCAATTGGGCAAACCAACTTGGATTTAACACCTCAGAATCACTCACAAATCCTCACGATTAAAGATGAAACGCCTGTACAGTTCGAGATCATTTTTTCCTTGACAATTCAGGGGTGGTTTAATATGTTACAGAACAAAAAGTCGGGAGGAAAAGGAAAGCCGTGAGATTGGATGATATTTACCATCGCATGGACAGTCAAGGCTTTTTCAAACTGGAAATCCCTGAAAAATTAAATATGGCCAGGCTCATGGTGGACTTCTGGGCGGAGAATGGGCGGGCCCAGGATGTGGCCATCTATTATCTGGACCAGAAGATCACCTACGGGGAATTAAAAGATCTTTCCGACCGTTTTGCCAACGCCCTGCACAAGATGGGCCTTTCCAGGGGCGACCGGTACGTAATCCGGACCCCGAACCAGCCCGAGTACATGATTGCCTTCCTGGGAGGGCAGAAGATCGGGGCGGTTCCCATCCCGACGAATATCATGCTCCGGGAAGGAGAACTGGAACACATCATCAACAACAGTGAGTCGGTCGCCGTCGTCACCACCGCCAAGTACATTCAAGCCATCGGAAACATCCGCCCGAAATGCCGAACCCTGAAGCACGTGATCGTCGTCGGGGAAGCGAAAGGGGACCAGATCCTTTTTGAAGACCTCCTGAAGGAAGATGCGGCCTCTCTGCCGTTTGTGGAGACCCATAAAGATGACCCGGCTTATTTCCTCTATACCTCCGGGACAACCGGAGCCCCCAAAGGGGTCGTTCACGGCCATCGCTTTATCATCGGTGCTGGAGACCCGATCGGGAAATACGCGATGGGATTGGAGAGGGGGGATATTTGCGGCGGACCCACGGCGCTGACCTGGATGTATGCCCTGGGGCATAACTTTCTCTTCGCTTTCCGTTGGGGCGTCTCCACGGCCATTTATGCGGACGAGCGCTTTAATGCCGAAAGGGCTTATGAGTTCATCGGAAAATACAAGATCACGATCTTTGCGGGGACTCCCACCATATACCGTATGATGCTGGCGGTACGGGACGCTGAAAAACGCTACGATACCCGGTCCTTAAAATACTGTCTCAGTTCCGGAGAGCCCCTGTTGGCGGAAACCTGGCGGGAATGGATGCGCCGGTTCGGGGTAAAGATTCTGGACAGCATGGGACAGACCGAAGCCCACGAATTCTGCACCACCCAGACGAATATAAAGGTGAAGATCGGATCCATGGGCAAACCCCTCCCGGGAATTGAGGTGGGCATCGTGAATGACCGGGGCGAACGTCTCCCGCCCGGCGAGCTGGGCCACCTGGCCCTGAAGAGGGATCATCCGGGATTATTCAAAGAGTACTTCAAGGACCCGCAACGAACGCAGGAGGTTTATTTCCCCAACAATTGGTACGACACCAAGGACCTGGCTTACATGGACGAAGAAGGTTATTTCTGGTATGGTTCCAGGTCAGACGATATCATGACCAGTCACGGCTACCGGATTTCCCCGGCCGATGTGGAAACGGCCTTGCAGGAATATAAAGCCGTGCTGGAATCCGGGGTCGCCGGTGTCTTTGACCCGGAGATGGGAGAAAAGGTGAAAGCCTGGGTGGTCCTGCACGATGGGTATGAACCCACCCCGGAGCTGGCCAAGCAACTCCAGGATCACGTGAAGGGCACGATTGCTCCCTATAAATACCCGCGGGAGATCGAATTTGTAAAAGAGCTGCCGAAGACTTCTTCGGGCAAAATCCTGCGGCGAGAGCTTCGCCGGCTGGAAAACGAGAAGCTGAAGGGGAAGAAAAAATAGGATTTCTAAATTTCCGTAGAGGAGCTCTCTGGCGATGATTCAATCACTTATTCTGGAAAAGAAGACGGGCAAGAAGGAGGTCTCCTTAGAAATAAAAGGGGCCGTCCTGTGCGGATATACCGGTCGGGATCAGTCGGCTGTCAAAAGACATATCGAAGAATTGAAAAAAGAGGGGGTCAAACCCCCTCCTTCGGTGCCCACCTTCTATCCCAAGCCTCCCCAGGGTATTGTCCTGGAAGAACATATTTATGTGGAGGGCCATGAGACATCCGGAGAGATTGAATATGTTCTTCTGGTGAACCCGCAGGATATATGGGTAGGTCTGGGGAGCGACCACACGGACCGGGGACTGGATATTCTGAAATCAAAGCAGGTCTGCCCTATTCTCCTCTCCCGCAACCTGTGGAAATACGAAGAAATAAAGGATCACTGGGACGAGATCGGGATCCGTAGCTGGGCCACAAAAGAGGGTAAGAAAGTCTCGTACCAGGAATCAACCCTGGCTACCATCCTCCCCCCCGAAGAGTTAATCCGGCTGGTCCAGCAAAAGGTACAGGGACCTCTGGAAGGAATCGCCATCTATTCTGGAACACCTCCCATAAAGACCGAGGGTATGATCTTTGCGGATCGCTTTGAAGGGGAACTTTATGATCCAATCCATAAGAGGAAGCTAACCCTCAACTATTCCATCCATACCCTGAGCTGGTTTCGAGATTAAATCTACGATCATCGGTACATTTAGAAGACTTGAGGGGTGAAAAGTAGTGGAGAGTATATTTAAACGGTGGTAGTGAACGAACATTCGTTCGGAATGAGGAAGTACCTTTGTTCGAGCAAACCCTAAAATCGCTTAAGGAGAGAATGTATGCCTGAGGCAAAAAAGAAATGGATTGGCCAGAGCATGAAAAGGAAGGAAGATCTTCGGCTCTTGGCGGGTCGGGGCTGTTTTATGGACGACATTCGGTTGCCCAACATGAAACATGCGGCCATCCTCAGAAGTCCGTATCCTCATGCCTGGATCAAAGGGATCGATGTCTCCCAGGCGCTTCAGTCTCCCGGAGTGATCGGCATATTGACCGGTGAAGACGTGGCCAAGATGTCCCAGCCTTTTCCCGTGGGCGTTTCGGTTCCGCCCAAATACTATTCTTGTGCGGTGGATAAAGTCCGCTTTGTCGGAGAACCGGTGGCCGTGGCAGTGGCCGATGACCGGTACCTGGCGGAGGATGCCCTGGATTTGATCGAGGTAGATTACGAACCCTTACCTGCGGTCGTGGACATCGAGGAGGCCATAAAGCCGGGCGCTCCGATCCTGCACGACAACATCCCAAACAACATTTACAACCACCGCTTTTTCAAGTATGGCGATATGCCCAAGGCGTACAAGGAGGCGGACCTGGTCGTGAAGGGGAGGTTTCATTTCCCCAAGTACGGCTCCACCCCTATCGAAACGTATGGAGTAATCGCTTCCTACAATCCCTTCTCCGGGGAATTCGTAGTCCACAATAATTACCAGGGACCCTTTGTCAATCACTCCCTGGTCGCCATCGCCCTGGGAATCCCGGAAAACAAAATGCGCTGGATCGTTCCCACGGACATCGGCGGCGGCTTTGGCACCAAGACCGGGATGTACCCGTACGTCGCTTTGATTACCCTGGCGGCGAAAAAGACCGGGGGGACCGTTAAATGGATCGAAGACCGAAGGGAACATCTGCTGGCCAGCGCTACGGGAACGGATCGGGTCACGTACATGGAAGCCGCTGTCAAAAAAGATGGAACGATCCTGGGCTTGAAGGATAAAGCCATCGACAATACGGGCGGCTACATTCGCCCGCCGGAGCCCGGCTGTGCCTACCGGAGTACCGGTAATCATACCGGGGCGTACCAGATACGGAACCTCGACCGGGAGGTGCTGGTCGTCGGCACGAACAAATGCCTGACCGCCCCGAACAGAGGGTACGGCTGCCAGGAGCTCTACTTCAGCGTGGAGCGATTGGTGGACATGGTTGCGGCCAAGTTGGGGATGGACCCGGCTGAAATCCGGCTCAAAAACTTCATCCAGCCCAACCAATTTCCGTACACCACGGCGACCGGGGGAATATACGATGCCGGGGATTATCCCAAGGCCTTCCAGATGGCCCTGGATATGATCGAGTATAAGAAGATGCGGGAAATGCAGAAGAAGGCGCGGGCCGAAGGACGGCTGATCGGCATCGGCCTTTCCTCGGTGGTGGACCCTTCGGTCACCAACATCGCCTACGTCGCCATCGGGAAGACGGTCGAGGAACGGAAGCAGGAGCGTCCGAAATCAGGGTCGGGCGAGTCAGCCATAGTGAAAGTGGACCCCCTGGGAGGGGTGCATGTGATGGTCTGCACCAATCCCCAAGGACAGGGACACGAAACGGTGATCTCTCAAATCGTCGCCGACGAGTTGGGTATCGACCCGAAGGATGTGACGGTCAGCGATGTAGTGGACACCCATGACCGGCTGTACTCCATCACCACGGGGAGTTTCTCCAGCCGTTTTGCCTCGCAGGGGACGACGGCGGTGGTGAAGGCCACCCGGCAGGTCAAGGAAAAGATGCTGAAGATCGGCGCCCATTTGTTGGAGGCCAATATCGAAGATATGGTGCTGCAGGACGGGAAGATTTTTGTCAAGGGCGCTCCCGAAAAGTCCATCCGGCTGAGGCACGTGGCCGGGGTGGCTCACTGGGACCAGTCGGCAATGCCCGAAGGGATGGATGTGGGCCTTTTTGGCACTGCCCTTTACTCCATGCCCACCTCCCAGCCGCCGGATGACCTCGACCGGGTGAACTCCTCGAATACCTACGGATTCGTGGCCGAGGCGATCGTCGTCGAGGTGGACCCCGAAACAGGCCAGGTCAAGATCCTCAAGTGGGCCAGTATGCACGACGCCGGCACGATCCTCAACCCGATGATCGTCGAAGGACAGGTAATGGGGGCCTGCGCCCAGGCCCTGGGGGGAAGCTTATATGAAGAGTGGGCCTACGATGAAAATGGCCAATGCCTGACCGCCTCTTTCCAGGATTACCTGGTTCCCACGGCTATGGAAATACCCAGAATCGAAATCGGCCATCTGGAAACTCCATCCCCTTTCACGGCCCTGGGGTCCAAAGGAACGGGAGAAGCCTCGAGCATGTCGGTTCCTCCCGCCATAGGAAATGCCCTTGCGGATGCCCTGGCTCCGTTGGGCGTGGAGATAAACGAGCTGCCTCTGAGCCCCAACAAGATATGGGGCCTTATCCATAAGGCGAAGAAGAACAATTAGCAAAGCGCATAGAGCAGAGGGCATAGAGTCGCATGCGAAATAATCCCCCTCACCCTTTCCCTCTCCCCCGTTTCCGGGGGAGAGGGTGGGGGGTGAGGGGGCAGTCGGAAAGGAGATGCTGAATGAAATTGGAAGGAACATACACCTTTCAGGCCCCCCAGGAGCGGGTCTGGGAGGTTCTCAATTCACCCGTCCATCTGCAGAAGGCCCTGCCTGGATGCGAGAAACTCGAGGAACGCGAGCGCGGAAAATTTGACGTGTTATTGAAGATCGGCATCGCGGCTGTAAAAGGGTCCTATAAAGGAAAGTTTGAGATCGCCGATGCCGAGCCGCCCCGTCGCACTCGCCTGATCGGCGGGGGCAAAGGACTTCCCGGATTTGTTAAGGGAGAGGCTACCATTGAATTATCACCCAGCGGGCAGGGCACCCTCATATCGTATGAGGGAGATGTGCAGGTGGGGGGATTGCTCGCCGGGATCGGCCAGAGGATGATCGGCGGAGTCGCCAAAATGATGCTCGAGCATTTTTTCAAGAACGTAGAAAAAATTCTGCAGCCTGAAGGATAATACAGGAGGGAGAAGATGAAACCAAGTGCCTTTGAATATTTTGACCCCTCTACCGTGCGGGAAGCCCTCGAGCTCCTGCAGCGTCACAGCGACGAGGCCAAGATCCTGGCGGGGGGCCAAAGCCTGATCCCCATGATGAACTTCCGGGTGGCCCGCCCCAAGGTATTGATTGATATCAACAAGATCAAGGAACTCGATTATATCCGGGAAGAAAAGGATGAGCTGGTCATCGGCAGCCTGGTGCGGGAAAGGGCTTTGGAAGTTTCTCCGGCGGTCGGAAAAAAATGCCCCATTCTGGCCGAAGCGATTTCTCAAATCGGCCACCTGCCGGTACGCACCCGGGGAACCATCGGGGGAAGCCTGGTGCATGCCGATCCTTCCGCCGAGATTCCGGTCGTCATATGCGCGTTGGGCGGCAGGATGAAGGTAGTAGGGCCCTCGGGCGAGAGAACTCTGGCAGCCGACGAGTTTTTCCTGACCTACCTGACCTCTGCCCTGGAGCCGGGGGAGATTCTGGTAGAGGTTAGAATACCCACCCTGCCGGCCAATACGGGCTGGTCTTTTACGGAATTGAGTCGCCGCCACGGTGATTTCGGGATTGTGGTCGTGGCCTCCATCCTTTTCATGGAGAATAAGGAAGCCTGCCGCAAAGCCAGCATTGCCTTGGGCGGAGTTGCTCCCACGCCGATCCGGGCTGCGGCAGCGGAAAAAATCCTGGCGGGCCGAAAGCTTACGGAAGAATTGATCCGGGAGGCGGGAGTCAAGGCCGCCGGGGCGACGGAACCTGAATCCGATTATCACGCTTCTGCGGAGTACCGTAAGGATATGGCCCGGGTCTTCACCCAGAGAAGTCTGCAAGAGGCATGGAACAAGGTCAAAGGGGGGAAATAACATGGCCGAGCGCCGTCGGATAAAAGTGAAAGTCAATGGCCGGGAATATGAAGGCCTGGTAGAGCCCAGAAGGCACCTGGTGGATTTTCTCCGGGAAGACCTGGGACTGGTGGGCACCCATGTGGGATGCGAGCACGGGATCTGCGGCTCCTGCACGGTGTTGTTGAATGGAGAACCGGTTCGCTCCTGCCTGGTTTTTGCCGTCCAGGCTGACGGGGCCGAGATTATGACCGTCGAGGGCCTGGGCCGGGATGGAAAATTGCATCCCCTGCAGGAAGCCTTTCAAGAGCATCACGGGCTGCAATGCGGTTTTTGTACGCCGGGCCAACTCCTGACCGCCTATCATTTTCTAAAGGAGAATCCTAAGCCAACGGAGGAAGGGGTGCGCCTGGCCATGTCCGGAGTGTTGTGCCGCTGTACAGGGTACAAGCAGGTGCTGGACTCGGTGATGGCGGCGGCCGCCAAGATGCGAGGCGCCTGACCGGCCCAGGGGCAGGGGAAGTGGGAGAGAATCCCCACAATCGAGTAGGGCTCAGGATGGCCGGGCCGGGGGCGCGGCGCTGCTGTGAGAAATATTGGCAGGGGATCCGGCTGGCCACAGCTTGGGCAGCCAGGACGAGAGGAGAATGGTCCTTCAACAACTGATCAACGGGCTCATGCTGGGAGCCACCTACTCCTTGGTGGCCATCGGCTACACTTTGATCTTCGGGGTGTTACGGCTGTTGCATTTCGCTCACGGCGAGGTGCTCATGGCCGGTTCCTTTATGGGACTGTACATTATCCTCTGGACTGGGCTCCCTCTTTATATCACCCTCCCCCTGGCCATGGTCGTTACCGGTGCACTGGGCCTCCTCATTGAATTATTCGCCATCCGTCCGATCCGCAAGGATTTTCACCTTGCTCCATTGTTAAGTACCATCGGCGTAACGATCATCCTCCAGAATCTGGCCATCAAACTCTTCGGCGGGTACGGGACAAAATTTCCCGACCCTCTCACCACGGCGAATTTACGGATTGGTCCGTATATGATCAGCTCCGCCAAGATCCTGATCCTGGGGATTTCCCTGTTCTTGATGGTGATCCTCTATTTTGTCATCGCCAAGACCAAGGTGGGCCGGGCCATGAGGGCCGTCTCCGAAAGTCACCTGACCGCGGGGTTCCTCGGTGTGAACGTGGACCGTATCGTCCTGTTGACTTTCGGAATCGCCTCCGCTCTGGCGGGGGCCGCCGGCGTGATGGTGGGTATTTCCTTCCACGCGGTCAGCCCCTTCATCGGGCTCACCTTCGCCCTGAAAGGATTGGTGGTGATGCTCCTCGGGGGTCTGGGGAATGTAGTCGGAGCCATGATCGGAGGTTTGATCCTGGGGGTGGCCGAGGTCATTAGCATCGTCCTGATTCCGCCGGAGATCAATTTGCAGGATGTTTTTTCCTTCGGGATCATGATCCTGATCCTCATCTTCAAGCCCGAAGGGTTGTTTGGGTCCCGGATCGGCCAGGGATAGAGGAGGTTTCTGCGGTTGGATTATCTCTTTTCCGTTGCGACGGTCGCCGGCATTTATATCATCATGGCCCTCAGCTTCTACCTGCCCTTCATGACCGGCCAGATATCGCTGGGCCAGGCCGGGTTCATGGCGGTGGGGGCCTATGCCTCGGCCGTATGCACGGTAAAATTCGGGATTCCCTACATCCCTTCCGTTTTGATCGGTGGGATCGTGGCCGGAATCGTAGGCTTTGTCCTGGGGGTGCCGGCCCTGCGGATCAAAGGGATCTACCTCCTTTTATTGACGCTCGGATTCGGGGAGATCGTCCGCGTCATCTTCATCAACTTGAATTACGTCGGGGCGGCCGCGGGGTTCCCGAACATCCCGTACCAGCAGCATACCCTTTTATACGCGTACGGAACGGTCTTGATTCTGATTATCTTTTTCCACCGGTTGCGCCAATCCCGGTTGGGGAGGGCTTTTCAGGCGATCGGGAACGACGAAGGGGCGGCCGAAATCATAGGCATTAACATCACTGCGGCCAAGCTGACGGCTTTCTCCGTCGGCGCCTTTATCGCCGGGATCGGCGGAGGAATCTTCGCCCATTACCAGGAGTACATCGAACCCCTTATGTTCGGCGTCATGCAGGGCGTGGAATTCATCGTCTTTACGATCTTCGGGGGAATCCAGATCTTCTGGGGCCCCATTTTCGGGGCCTTCGTCCTCACCTTCCTGCCCGAATTCTTCCGGGTCATTCAGAACTGGAGAATGGAGTTATACGGGGTCCTGCTGATCGTCATGATGATCATCCGGCCCCGGGGGGTAATCGGGCTGGATACGATTCAGCGTCTCAAGAAAATTTTTACGAAAGTCCGTTGAAAGAAAGATGATCCTCGAAATCCGGGAAGCGGTTAAATACTTCGATGGCTTTTGCGCCCTCCATCGAGTCTCGCTGAGCGTCGCGGAGGGAAGGATTCATGCAATCATCGGTCCCAACGGGGCGGGCAAAACGACCCTGTTTCACCTGATCAGCGGGATGCATGATCTAACGAGCGGCGAGATCTGGTTTAAGGGGCAGCGCCTGAACGAGCTGAAACCGCATCTGCGCGCCAAACTCGGGATCGGCCGGACCTTTCAAATCGTCCGCCTCTTCGAATCCTTGACGGTTTTGGAAAATGTCATGCTGGGCCGGCATTGCAAGACCCGGGCCGGTCTCTTCAAGACCTTTTTTAAACTTTCGCTGAAGGAACTGGAAGAAGAGAAGGCCACCCGGGAGAATGCCCAAAAATGGCTGGAGTTCGTGGGCCTGGGGCAGAAGGCCGATCAGATGGCCTCCAACCTCCCCCACGCCGAGCAGAGGCTGGTGGAGATCGCCCGGGCGCTGGCCTTGGAGCCGGATTTGCTCCTGCTCGACGAGCCGGCGGCCGGAATGAACCCAAAAGAAACCATGGACCTCGACGGGCTCATTTCCAGGATCAACCAGATGGGGAAGACCATCCTGCTGATCGAGCATAATATGGAATTGGTGATGGGCATATCGGAAATCATCTCGGTGCTGAATTTCGGGGAAAAGATCGCCGAAGGGAACCCCTCGGAAGTCCAGGATAACCCGGACGTAATCGAAGCGTACCTGGGGAAGAAAAAAAGGAGTAATTGAGTTGCTTTCACTCGAGAGAGTCTCTTCGGGCTACGGAAAAATTCTGGCGATCCAGGACGTGGATGTCGGGATCGAAAAGGGGGAAATTGTGGTCCTCCTGGGCGCCAATGGAGCCGGAAAGTCCACCCTTTTGCGAACCATATCGGGTGCGTTGAAGCCCAGCCGGGGGCGCATTCTTTACCAGGGAAAGAGGATCGACGGGAAAAAACCGCATGTGATCGTGTCCATGGGCATCGTCCAGGTCCAGGAAGGGCGCGGGATTCTTTCCCGGATGACCGTGAAAGAAAATCTGGAGATGGGGGCCTATTTGCGTTCCGATAAGGGAGGCGTTGCCGCGGATATGGAACGGGTCTTCCAGAGGTTTCCCCGGATCAAAGAGCGGCTGAACCAGAGTGGCGGGACCCTTTCCGGAGGAGAACAACAGATGCTGGCCATCGGCCGCGCCCTGATGGCCAAGCCCGAACTCCTCCTGCTGGATGAACCTTCCCTGGGCCTTTCCCCCAATTTTGTAGAATTCATCTTTGAGACCATCCAGGAGTTGCGGGAGAAGGACGGGTATACGATCCTCCTGGTTGAGCAGAACGCGAATCAGGCCCTGAATCTGGCCGACCGCGGCTACGTATTGGAAACTGGACGGGTCGTTCTCCAGGGAACCTGCCAGGCCCTGCGGGGCAATGAACAGCTGCAGATGGCTTACCTGGGGAAAGGTGTGCGCAATCCCGGCAGCTAACCAGCGGGGTCCTCGGCCAGGGGTATAGATAGTTACGGTGGCAGCCAATTTTTGGGATAAACCTGGCGTGAACAATCCAGGTAGACCCGGGTCTGATTGGTTAGAAAAAAACTTTCAAATCCCCCCAACCGCCCATTGCGAAAGGGGGGCAAGGGGGGATTTTCATCGTTCGCGGATGTCGAAACGGCCATGAAAAATTACGGCGAAAAAAGGAGGTGGTCAGAAGGAAGCCGTTGAGGAGTCAGTCCCATTAAGCGAGAAAATCAATCATTAAAGGAGGGTCAAATGAAGGGGAAGAAATGTTTGGTTGCGATGTTCTGTGTTGTTTTGGTACTGGCGCTGGGTTGGGTCTTTTCCACCCCCACCCACGCCGCCAAGCTTTCCGGCAAAAGCGTCAAGATCGGCGGCCTTTTCGGGGTTTCCGGAGTCTGTGCCGAGTGGGGCACAAACGGCAAGATCGGAACGGAGATCGCCATGGAAGAGATCAACGCTGCCGGGGGAATCGGGGGGCTGCCCATCGAAATAACCTGGTATGACGATGAATGCAAGGGCGCACCGGCCATTCCTCTCCTGGAAAAGCTTGCCAAACAGGACAAGGTGCTGGTGGTCAACGGGCCCTGCCAAAGCTCCACGATTGAAGTCATGTTTCCCAAGCTCGAGAGGGTGAAGCTCGTGTTAATCTCTTTCTGCTCTTCCAAACCAGGGCTGTCCGCCTTGAGCAAGGGCTGGGGGTTCCGCAATACCCTGACCAGTGATAAGCAACTCGACCCGGCAATAAAGAAATGGAAAGAAAAATATAACATCAAGACCGCGGTAGTTTTGTACAACTCCGAGGATGCCGTTTCCACCTCCGAAGGGAAAGATATCATGCCCATCCTTTTCGAGAAACACGGCATCAAATTGCTAAAAATGTTTTCCTTCCAGACCCAGACCCTGGATTTTGCCCCCTTCATGACCGAGGTTAAAGCTCTCAGCCCGGACGGAATTGGCGTGGGGAGCTGCTATGAAGCGGGGGCAAAGATTGCCATCGAGGCCCAGCGACAGGGAATCAAGGCCCCCTTGCTTGGAGGAGCCTGTAACACCACGCCGGGGCTGATCGAAATCGGGGGAAAGGCCGTTGAAGGATATTATGGTTCGACCGCGGCCTGGGTCCAGGGAAACCCGGACCCCCGAGTCATAAAATTCGTAAATGAGTTCAAGAAGCGGTCTCCTGCGGGCAAGGATCCGACCTATGGGGGTCTGCGGGGTTACGACAACATGTACATCATCAAGAAGATTATCGAGGAACAAGGGGTGACCAACAAGCCGGGAGACCTGGAAAAGGACCGGGAGAAGATTCGTGACGGCTGGGCGAAATTGAAAGATTTCCCGGGAATCTCCGGCGAAACCACTATGGACAAATTTGGGGATGGGGTCGGGGGCGTTAAGACCCTGGCCGTGGAAGGCGGCAAATTCATGCTCAAATAGAAGGCGGGTGAAGGGGTCCTTCCGGCAAAGGACCTACGCTTTTTCCGCGATCTCGGACGAAAAAAGTGGCCCTTGCGCGGCAGCGAAAATCCCATAAATCCCCCCAGCCCCCCTTTGTAAAAGGGGGGCGAGGGGGGATTTATGACTTAGCGGTGCGCGCCGCAAACATTCCAACGGAGGATCAGATTGATGGTGAAACCCTACAAAGAATTGAGAGAGGTCATCGACAAGAAAGATCGAGGACTCAGAGAAAAAGTGATGTCCCTGAAAGAAGCTGTCGGCCTGATCAAAGATGGGGATCACGTGGCCTCTGGCGGCTGCCATTACTCCCGAACCCCGATGGCGGCGGTCTGGGAGATCATCCGGCAGAAGAAAAAAAACCTCGTCTACTCCCGGTCCATCACTTCAACCGAAGGAGATCTTTTGCTGGTGGCCGGGGCGACCCAGCACGTGATCACCAGCTGGTTCAGCCCGGGAGTCACCTGGGGGGTCTCGCGCGTGATGCGGCACTACATGGAGAAAAAACTGGCGGTGTTCGAAGAGTGGAGTCACATGAGCCTCGGGCTCCGGTATCGGGCGGGGGCGATGGGGATTCCCTTCATCCCGGTGAGGTCCATGATGGGGTCCGACTTATTCCCAAGGCTGGCCGACATTAAAGAAATGAATTGTCCTTATACCGGAGAAAAATTGGCCTTATTGCCGGCCCTGAACCCCGACGTGGCCCTTCTGCACACCCAACGCTGCGACCCTTATGGAAATGTTCAGAGCTACGGTCTTCCCTTTATGGATCAGGACATTGGACTGGCGGCCAACCGGGTGATTGTTACCACCGAACGGATCATCAGCAATGACCAGGTTCGCCGGAGCCCGGACCAGACCAAAATCCCCTTTTTCTGCGTGGACGCGGTGGTCGAGGTTCCGTACGGGTGCCTTCCCCACGAATGTTACGGGGAATATGAACCGGACTTCAAACACATGGATTATTATGTGAAGCTGATGATGGGCAAAGGACCCGAAGGGGTTCAGGAGTACTTAACGAAATACGTCTACGGCCCGCCGACCTGGAACGATTATCTGGAGATGAGCGGGTTTAAGAATATCCTGCAAGCAACGATTGCCGGGAGGGGGGTCTACAATGACTGATACAAACTACAATACCGCCGAACTGGTGGCGATTATGAGCGCCCGGTTCCTCGAGGACGGCAAAATCGTTTTTGGGGGGGCCGGTATGCCGTTGATCTCCTGTATTTTGGCCCAGAAGACCCATGCCCCGCGCCTGACCATCCTTTTCGAAGGCGGGGTCATCGGTCCGCACGTGCAGGCCGGAAAACTGCCCCCCTCGACCAACGAGCAGAGGGCCGCTCGCCAGGCGAACATGCTTCTATCGATAACGGATATCCTGCTTCTGCAGCAGAGAGGATACGTGGATTATGGTTTTCTCGGCGGCGCCCAGATCGACCAGTACGGAAACCTGAACAGCTCTTTCATCGGCGATGCGGAAAACCCGAAAGTGCGGCTTCCCGGAACGGGCGGGGCCAATGACATCGCCAGCCTGGCCTCGAAGATTCTGGTCGCCATGCATCACGAGAAAAAGCGCTTTGTCAAGAAGGTGGATTTTATCACCACTCCCGGATACCTGCATGGCGGAGACAGCCGGGAAAAGTCCGGAATGCTTGTGGGAGGGACGTACAAGGTGATTACCCACCTGGGGATCTTCGGCTTCGATGAAAAGACCCGCAGGATGCGCCTGGAAGGTCTTCATCCGGGCGCGACCGTAGAGGAAGTCAAAGACCGGACCGGTTTTGACCTCCTGATTCCGGATAAGATTCAGCATACAAAACCCCCAACGGCGGAAGAGCTCCGGATCCTGCGTGAGCTCGACCCGGACCAGCGGTATACCCGGCCCAGGGAGGAATAGATATTTTGGAAAGGGAGGGATGACCATCAAAGATCCCGAGAGGAAAAGCGGCGGGAAGGCCGAAGAAGATTCCCGGTCTCAATACTTGAGAGGCTACTGTCGGATCTGCAACCGGCATTATTTTTACCGCCACCAGCTGGATACAGAGCATACCCAAGTCCATCAGCACCACGGCGGGGTCTGCCAGAAGGGCCGCTATCGCTGCGCCCGGATTCAATCGAATATCCGGGCGTAAACCGGATGGAGGAGCCGGTAAATCATGTCCATTATTGATTTCCATGTCCATCCCGCTCATTACCAGAGTATGACGCAGAGTTATCTGGACCTGCTGCGGCGGCAATGGGGGGACGACCTGGACGATATGATCCACAGGTATTCTTCCGCCAAAGCATTCCTGGGGTTGATGGATGAATGCGGCGTTGATTTTGCCGTGGTCCTTGCCGAATTGGCGCCCATCACCACGGGAATCGCGGATAACGAATCGGTCGCCCAATTTTGCTCCGAAAGTTCCCGCCTGATTCCATTCGCGAGCATCAACCCTTATACTTCCACAGGACCCGCCCAAGAATTGGAAAGATGGGTGACAGACCATGGGTTCCGGGGATTAAAACTCTACCCCACCTACCAGCAATTTTACCCCAATGACTCCCGGATTTATCCGCTTTACGCCAAGGCTCAGGAACTGGGTATACCGGTGATGCTCCATGTAGGATCATCCGTATTTACGGGTTCCAGGTTAAAATACGGAGACCCTATCTATCTGGATGATGTAGCCGTAGATTTTCCAGGGCTGAGACTGATCCAGTCCCACAGCGGGCGCCCCTTTTGGTATGAAAAGGCCTTTGCCCTGGCCCGGCTCCATCAAAATGTCTACATGGAGGTGGCCGGCCTTCCCCCTCAGAAACTTTTGACCTATTTCCCGGAGCTGGAGCGTCTGGCCGATAAGGTGATTTTCGGCTCCGACTGGCCCGGTGTCCCCACGCTGAAGGAAAACATCCAGGCCATTCAGCGTTTACCGATCGGCGAGGATGCCAGGCATAAGATCTTGGGGGGAAATGCGGCCAGGTTATTGGGTCTGGCAGAATGACAGGGATCGATCTTTGGGGGGACAAATAGAAGTTACACTTAGAAGGAGATGATTTCATGTTAGCCGAGAGAATTCTGGCCGTTCAGCGTTCGCCCTTTTACAGCATCATGGAGTTGGCTGCCAAGAGGGGTAACTGTATCTACCTGCAGTTGGGGGAGCCCGATTTCACGACCCCGAAGCATATCCTGGAGGCCGCCAAGAAAGCCATGGATGAGGGTCATACCCATTATGGCCCGGACCGGGGCAGCCACGAGCTGCGCCAGCTTATCGCCCAAAAGATTAAGAGAGAATACGGTGCCGATTATAACTGGGAGGATGAGATTCTGATTACCGCCGGCGGGCAGGCCGGACTGCACATTGCGGTCATGGCCCTGGCCAACCCCGGGGATGAAGTCATTATCCTGGTTCCGTACTACCCGCCGTATCTGGTGAATACCACGCTGGCCGGCGCCAAGCCCGTGTTTGTGACGCTGCGGAGCGAGAATGGTTTTGTTCCGGACCCGGCGGAAATTGAGAAGGCGGTCACCCCGAAAACTAAGGCTCTGATCATCCTGACCCCCAACAACCCGACCGGGGCCGTTTACCCCGCCGGCATCCTGAAAAGGCTCGTCGAGCTCGCCCGGGAGCGCAACTTCATGATCGTCGCCGATGAAGTCTACGAATCCCTCGTGTACGACGGCCTCAAGCACACCAGCGCGCTCTCTTTCCCCGGGGCGAAGGAGCATGTGGTCCAGGTCAACAGTTTTTCGAAGATCTACGCCATGACCGGCTTGAGGATCGGCTACGTCGCCGCCAAGGCCGAGCTGCTGCTGCAATTCTTGAAATATCACCACACGGTCAACATCAGCGCCAATGTGCCCTGCCAGATGGCCTGCGTGACCGCCATGAAGGGCCCCCAGGACAGCGTCGAGCAAATGCGGCAGGCCTACGAAAAAAGGAGGGACTTGCTGATCGGGATGCTCAATGACATCCCGGGAGTGCATTGTGGCAAACCGAAGGGCGCCTTCTATGCCCTCGCGGATATCCGCGAGCTTGGCGTCCCCTCACTGCCATTTGTGGAGTACTTGGTTAAGGAAGCGGGTGTGGTGTTGACCAACGGAAGTGGTTTGGGTTACGAGGGCTTCATCAGGGTTTCCTATTGTGCCGACCCCCAGAAGATTGCGGAGGCCATGGGCCGCATGAAGCAGGCGGTTATTAAAATGAAAAAATAAGAAATGCCTAAATTGTTTTAAAAGGAGGGTGGAGACATGAAGAAAATGTTAGCCGGCCTGGTCATCCTTTTCCTGGTTGTCTTCTCGGCCAATGCCTGGCCTCAGGAATTGAAAGCTCCCGTACATTTGCGGGTAGCCTCACTGGACCTGGGGAGTGCCTGGTATGTTTACGCCGCAACTTTTGCCAACTTGTGGAGACCGATCTTACCCAAAGGTTCGACGATTGATGTCTTACCCTTTGCCGGAGGGGTCGGGAATGCGTTGGTCCTGGAAAAAGGAGATGCAGATGTTGGGTTGCTTTTCAGCTCTACCGCCAAATGGGCCATTCAGGGGAAAGTCGCTTATCCGAAGAAAATCGAGGTCATTACCGGGTTGGTTAACGGCCTGGATAAATACTACGCCGCCGTGATGGCCACGAAACGCTCCGGCATCACCTCCCTCGCGGAAGTGGCCAGGAAGAAGATGCCCGTGAGGTTTGTCGCCCAGCCGATGGGAAGCGCTTCAGAGGCCTCCATGAAACTGATTCTTGAGGCCTACGGCATGACCTATGACGACATTAAATCCTGGGGAGGCGCAGTCACCCCCACCTCCACGGGTGTCGCGCAGGCTCAGATGGTCGATGGGAAAGCGGATGTCTGGATCAACATGGTTACTGCGGGACATCCTTCCATATCCGAGCTGGCCCTTTCTACCGACTTGGTTTTCTTGCCCATGAGTGATGATATCATCCATAAGATGGAAGCGTACGGGTACAAGAAAACGGCCCTGCCGGCCAAATCTTTCAAGGGGCAGGACAAGGATGTTCCCCTGATCGGATGGCCCACGGTTCTGGTCGCGCAGAAAGATTTGAACCCCGAGGTCGCCTATCTTCTGACGAAGACCCTGGTGGAGAATAAGGACAAGATGGTGAAGGCGCACGCCGGATTCAAGGATTTTCACCCCGAGGATGCCTGGAAATTTGAGGCGTTCGGCGTCCCCCTGCATCCGGGGGCCGCAAAATACTACCGCGAGAAAGGGATGATGAAGTAATTTAAAGGCCCCGGAGTTAAACGGAGGGATTAATTTAGCGTTTTGAAAAGAACAACTAAATTCCATTGAAAAATGTAAACTGCAGGGGGAATTGCCCATCATTTTGAAATTTGATGATCTCGTAAAAAGTCTGAAAAGACAAATTTCCGTCATTCCGGCGAAAGCCGGAATCCAGTTATTTCAAATACTCAAAAATTCTCTGGACTCCGGTTTGCACCGGAGTGACGACTTTTTACGAGAACATCAAATTTGCCATTTAAATTTTGCATTTTGCATTCAAGCGCAGCCAGTTTTCCAAATGAATTTCAAAAAAAGGGGGATTTACAGATGAGGAAATTATTGCCGTCCATTTTTATCATTTCGGCGCTTCTGCTTCCGGTTCAGGGAAAGGTACAGGCCCAGGAGTTAAAAACCCCTGTGCACCTGCGAATTGCCTCCATGGATCTGGGAAGCGCTCATTATGTGTATGGCGCCACGTTTGCCAAACTTTGGAGGAATATTCTGCCCAAGGGTTCAACCATAGATGTTCTACCCTTCGCCGGCGGATTGGGAAATGCTTTTGTCATCGATAAAGGGGATGCCGAGCTTGGACTGCTATTCGGGGCAGCCGCAAACTGGGCCATCCAGGGGAAGGTAGCTTTTCCTAAGAAGATCGATGTCCTTACCGGACTGGTTGGAGGACTGGATAAATACTATGCAGCCGTAATGGCCACGAAACGCTCCGGGATAACTTCTCTCGAGGAAGTGGCCAATAAAAAGCTACCTGTGAAAATTGTCGCCCAACCGGTAGGAAGTGCCTCAGAATTCTCAATGAGGTTGATCCTGGAGGCCTATGGAATGACTTATGATGGCATTAAATCCTGGGGAGGGGCGGTAACGCCGACTTCTACAGGTGTAGCCCAGGCCCAGATGATGGATGGAAAAGCGGATGTCTGGATCAACATGGTTACCGCAGGACATCCAGCGATATCGGAGTTGGCCATTTCTACAGATCTGTTATTCTTGCCCATGAGTGATGAAATAATCCATAAACTGATGGCCTATGGTTATGAGAAAACCTTCCTTCCGGCCAAGTCGTTCAAAGGGCAGGACCGAGATGTTCCTCTGGTCGGGTGGCCTACCATTCTGGTTGCCCATAAAGACTTGAAACCGGAGGCGGCCTACCTCTTTACCAAAACGATTGTTGAAAACAAGCAAGAACTGGTGAAGGCGCATGCTGGATTCAAGGATTTCATTCCTGGAGATGCTTGGAAACTTAACAAATATGGTATTCCTCTTCATCCCGGCGCAGCAAAATACTATCGCGACAAAGGCATGATGAAGTAGCGGATCGGCAAGCCTTCATGCTAGGAAAGATAGCATCTTAATCGAGGAGGTGGTTTTTGGTCGGTTCCCTCTCGTGGCAGAGCTTTTTCAGACCCTCCCCTTTGGTAGCGATTGCCTGGTCCATCTTCCAGATCTACGCCGTCCTGGTAGGGTTCTTGCACCCGCTCATTTTATACCCCATTCATGTTACCTTCGCCATCGCCCTGGTCTTCCTGAACTTCCCGATCCGCAAGGATGGTAAGACTCTTAAACTTCTCGACCCCCTGCTGGTCGTCTTCACCTTTGCCATCGGGATATACCTGATTCTCAATTTTCCGAGATTTTCAACCCGCATCCCCTTCGTTCATTCGGCGACGGCGATGGATATCTTCCTGGGAGTATCCCTGGTGATCCTGCTTCTGGAGGCCTGCCGCAGAACCGTGGGGTTGAGCCTGACGCTGATCGCGATTATTTTCATCGCCTACGCCTTTGCGGGCAGATACATGCCCGGATTACTCGCCCATCGGGGGATTACTGTAGAACGCTTCGTTGATTTACAGGTCCTATCGCCCAATGGGATCTTCGGGTTGCCCATCGGGGTCTCGGCGGAATTGGTCTTTTACTTTATCCTCTTTGGAGCCTTCCTGGAAAGGTCCGGCGGAGGAGAATTATTTTCAGATTTAGCTTATTCGGTCACCGGGAGGGTCAGAGGGGGGGCCGCGAAAGCCAGCGTTGTTTCCAGCGCCCTCTACGGAACGATCTCCGGAAGCGCCGTGGCCAACGTGGTGGTGGACGGGATGATCACCATCCCCCTCATGAAAAGGAGCGGGTTCAAAGCTCCCTTTGCCTCGGCCGTGGAGGCCGTGGCTTCCACCGGAGGGCAAATCATGCCCCCGGTTATGGGCGCGGCGGCTTTTATATTGGCCCAGATTGTCGGTGTATCCTATTGGGAGGTGGCGATTGCGGCCGCGATTCCGGCGTGTCTGTATTATGTAGCCCTTTATTTTGCCATCGATTTTGAAGCGGTTAAAAGAGGCCTACGGGGACTCAGCAAAGCCGAACTGCCCGACGTGAAGACCGGCCTGAAACTGCGCATTCATTTGATCATCCCCCTGATCGTCTTGGTCTATTATATTATCAGCGGAGACGTGACTCCGGTAACCGCTGTCCTGCGGGCCATCATGGCGACCGTCATCCTCAGTTTTCTGAGAAAAGCGACGATGATGGGACCCATAAGATTGTTGAGCGCCCTGGAGAAGGGGGCCAAAGAGTCGATCAGCGTAGCGGTCCCTTGCGCCGTGGCGGGGGTGGTGATCGGAGTGATTATCAACACCGGGCTGGGGTTAAAATTCACGGATCTGATGATCTATCTCTCCGGGGGCGTTCTCATCATCACTCTGATCCTGGTCATGATCGCCGTGATCATTCTGGGCATGGGGATGCCGACCAGCGCGGCCTATCTATTGGCCGCGATTCTGATGGCCCCGGCCCTGATCAATATGGGGGTCACTCCCCTGGCGGCGCACATGTTTATCTTCTATTTTGCCGTCATCTCCATGATCACTCCGCCCGTAGCCCTCGCTGCCTATGCGGCGGCTTCTATCGGGGAGGCGGACCTCTGGGAGACAGGAGTCGCCGCTTTC
>Ga0315282_10005845_pt1 | contig 20813 bp, 20 predicted proteins | sample YL17G07_20_MG_FD_203693 | JGI IMG/M metagenome (GOLD analysis project Ga0315282, IMG submission 203693) | Sediment microbial communities from Yellowstone Lake, YNP, Wyoming, USA - YL17G07_20 | ecosystem: Environmental > Aquatic > Freshwater > Lake > Sediment | place: USA: Wyoming | collected... | reverse complement strand
CTGTATATGGTTTGCCTGTCCCCTCTTTCCTCTGCTATGATTAAGGGCATTTCCTGATTTTTCTGCACTTCGTTTTCCGCAGATGCATACCCCTGTTTGTGCGCCAGCTCTATGTCAGCCGGAAAAGGCGGGGCATTTACTCCCGGGATAGCCGGTATGCTGCAGGATACCGCTATGGTTTTGCTGCCACCTGCTGTGGCTAGGTTCAGCACACATAAGAGGGCACTTAAGAATATGAGGACTTTAATTATCCCTTTCATTTTTACCCTCCTCGCACAAGCGAACACCGGCCAATCCTTTATGGCCGGGTGTGGCATCCTTCCTTTAAAACTTCCCTGATCCTGTTTTCAAAATCCCTCTCTGATTTTATGCCTTCTCCGCCCAGGTGAAGTTGTTTGGTGAAATCTACAAGCCAGGCAATAAGTTTTGCCCGGGATAATTTTATCCCTGTAGAGAACAAGGCGTCCTTGCCTAATTTATCCAGGAAATCTATTTCATTGCGGTTTAAGAAGGTGACTACACGCTGATTTTTTTCTTCCCTGCACAGGTTTTTCATCTTTGACCTCCGGCAGGCGTGCCTAAAGATTACGGCGGCACGCCCAATCCCACACCTTTACTGCTCACACCCCGCCATGTCGGATTGGCGGGTGTGCCGCCTCCTGCGGCAACAAAAAACCCCAAAGGCAAGTCTCTAGGGTTTTTCTTAACTCTTTGGCAACGCAGCCTCCTTGACATAAGCGTCAAGGACTGTCGCTTTGCGCCCCAGCATTACTGCTAGTTTGCCTTTTTCAGTAGTTCTTCCTGATTGTCAATTAAAGTATAACACAAGATTGAGCAAATTTCAAGGCGGTCAATTGCTAAATTTATAATTATGCAAAATACACATCTATGCGCATAACCTGGCGGGAACGGATCTGGAGGGCGTAAGGAGAAGGGATAGTGTCTGAAGAGATTTCTACGGGGTTTGCATCTTTATCCTTAAAGGTTATTTTCTTTACTTTTACCGCGTTGCTGCCGAAAGTGTCTTTTCTTTTCGGATTGTGGTAAACCACGCTGACCCTGCTGAGGAAATTAAAACTATACAGCCCTTTTTTATCAAACAGCCAGCCTGCCAGTATAGGCGAGAACTTTAAGTTCAGCGCATTTTGCGCATTTAAAAAGAAAGGTTTTAAACCCAGGTTCATCGTCAGCCAAATCTCCAGGAATTCTGCGGTTGAGCCGGAAAGCCTGGCCACAAAGCCGTTTCCGTGCAGGTTTTTATCCGGGAAGGCGCTACTCACCAGGAAGGAAGAATTTTCCAGGATGCTGCGGCCGTATCTTTCTGCCGGCTGAAAAGGTATCAGCGCGTTTTTAAAATCCCGGTAAAACTCCGCATAAAGCCCCTGCTTTAAGAGTTCAAGCAGGTACTTATACTCCATATGCAGCCAGATGGATTCATTTTCCAGCCACCCCGGAGTAAATGCGCGGCACCTGCCTATCTCCTGCGGCATAGCGGCTAAGGAAGCGGTTACTTTATACATTTTGAGCTTTTTGTCAAAGAGGGGGCTTGCCCTGGTGCCTTTGTAGAGCGCCTCTATTTCTTTTTTATCCGCGGCAATCCTTAAGGCATGCATCTGTGGCTCCAGAAAAAGAGGGAGCCTCTTCTGGATAAACTTTTTAGGCTTTACAAAAGGCGCCTTTAATAATTCATATTCCGTTACCTCATTGATAAAATATCCGCAGTAAACACCTCTTTTCTTATCCCTGGCCTTGGCAATACTTAGGTTTATTTTTGCCAGGGCACTTTTAAGGATAAGCATTAAATCCTGCGTACCTACGCTTATTTCTTTCCCGGAAAAACCAAAGCGCGTTTTCCGGCGGTAATCCTCTTTGAGGCTAGAGCTCTTATCCCAGTATTGATAATCTTTTTCCGCGGTACCGGTACTCAAGTTTTCTTTTATCAACCTGTCCAGTCCCAGCAGGAAATCATCTATTTCTTCACCGACATTTATATTTTTAGGCCCTGCTTTTTCCAGGGCTTCCTGGATAAAGACAACCAGCCTTTTTAGCTCCAGGGTTTCGCAGAGAGAAGAGCCCAAGAGGCCGGGCAGGCCGTTTAAGGCATCAAACCAGTTGGGTTTATCCGCTTCCATCTCTATACCTATGCCAAAAGGGTCAAGGCTGGCAAGTTTATTGGCTAAAAGGCAGAGGAGCTTATTGATCAGGGTGGTCTTAAGAATCTCTCCCTTACCGTAATTGTTTCTGACCAGGTGGGGATAACCGGCCCTTTTTCTGATTATTTCCTTTTTTGCGGCATCATGCGCCACGGCGTGGAATTGCCTGACTGCGCCCTCTTTGAGCAGGTATTTCTCCTGGCGCGGCCTGACTACCTCAGTGTTATCATAGAAAGTGAATTCCTTTTCTTTAAAGAGCAGTTCCCTTAATTCCTCCGGATATACCCCCAGGTAACTCTCTAGGAGGTCGAGGTTATAAGCCCAGTGGTCTGTCCAGAAGCCTTCTGCGTGTTCCGCCTCCTGCACTGTTTCAGAATTGGCTACGACTATCTCCAGCAGCTCGTCGCGGGAACCTATAGGTTTGATTTTCTTTTCCTCCAGGAAGAAAATAAGTTCTCCCGGAGTAAACGGCTTCTTGAGGAAAAGGGAAAGTTCCTGGATTTCTTTTGGCTCCAGGGAATTTTTCAAGGCACTCTTTAAATCAAAACCCTCTCCAAGCGCAAAACTTTCTCCTTTGATGACCAGGGGGTTAAAGCCGTCTGCCTGCAGCAGGTTGAGGAAAAGGTTTAAATTCGCATGTTTTATATCGGGGTTAAACCAGGTATCCAGCCTGCGGTTCTGGTTCATATCGCGGTAATTGCCGTTTCCCTGCGAAAAATAGGTAGGTTGTATCAGGAATTTATTGTAGTCACGCTCTAAGTCTCCGTGTTTCCGGGAATACAGATAGAATACTTTCCCTGATTTAAAAGTAAGGGGATAACCCCCGCGTATGACATTATCCAGATAAGTCTGCCTGGCATAAAGGTCAAATTCGCGGCAGCTAGAGGAAGTAGCAATATTCTGCTCCAGTTGCGCGATAACTTCTTTATTTTCTTTTTGTTTTTGCGCCAGGTATCCGCAGGAGGTAATTTTCGCCACGGATTTATTCAATGCCTCCAGGCTCCTCATCTGGCCGATGAGGCAATAGAATGCCTTCTCCTGTGACGGGGCAAGTTCCAGGTTCAAGTGCAGGAAGGCGCAGGGAGTCCTGCTCTTAATGAGTTGTTTTTCAGGGTAACGGAAAGTACCCGGCCCTATAAAATTAAGCGGAAGGGAGAAATCCGTAACCGGGCCGAAGATGTATTGCGGGTCAACAATAGGCCTGATGATTTTTGCTTTTTTACCTGAAAAATGAAACCCCAAATAGAAATTACCTTCCCGGATAGGGATGACCTCAGGCCTGTCCGTAGGGTCTACGTCCAGCTTATAGAAGGGGATTGCCCTATCGAGGTTCTCTACGTTCATCCAGGCCTCAATAGTGCGGCCCAGTTTTTTCAGGAACATGTTGCTTGTGCCATAGGGGACTATCTGCGGTAAGCCGTCCAGAAGCCCCAGGGATATTTTCTTACGGCCTAGATTCTTAAGGGTAACAATTCTGGCCAGCCCGGCATAAGAGTCGTTGGGTATGTTAAAATATTCTATTTTTACGCCCAGATTGCTTGAGGCGTTCTCTTCCTCCAGTGTTAGATAAGAGGAAGTAATGCGCATGCGGTTTTGCAGTTTAATCCTTAGATTGCTAAAACCATTATGGAAGGGCTCATAGAGCAGGGTTTTCTTATCCTCTTTGATTTTGATAAAAGTGCGGAATCCTAAAGAAGAGACGCATTGCCAGGATTTATTTGCCGGAAAGAATTCCAGGATGGCATGGTCTTTGTCTTTGGTACCGAAACTGGAAATGCCCTGGCCGCGGTTGACATAAAAAGTCCACATGGGGATGCCGTATTTACCGGCTATCCCGGGAAAGAAATTGGCAAAGGGCCTGGCAAAGTTATAGTTTTCAATAACGAATTCGCCCGCGGCATTCAGGTAGTATTTTGCTTTTTTACCGGTTATGTTTTTGTCCATGGCTTAACCAAAGTATTTTAAGATATTTTACCTTTTTTCCTCATTTTGTCAATAATTCTTACTTAAAGCGGCTAATAATCTTTGACTTTTGAGAGAAGGGGTGTTATCATAAAACTTCAGCATAAGGAGATATTATGGCCATAGATAAAAATAACGTAGAGTATACGGCGCGCCTGGCGCGTATCGAGTTGCAGAGCAAAGAGTTAGAAAAACTGGCCAAACAACTCCAGGAGATCGTAGGTTTTATGGATAAGTTAAAAGAATTAGATGTGGAGGGGATTAACCCTACCAGCCATATTTTGCCGATGCATAATGTCTTAAGGGAAGATATACAGAAGGTGTCTTTGCCGGTAGAAAAGGCCTTGATGAATGCCCCGCAAAAAGAAGGCAATTTCTTCGTTATCCCCAAGGTAATCGAATAATGCCTAAAGAATCCCTAAACAGATTAACCGCCCACGAACTGCTCCAGAGGCTGGATAATAAACAGGTAACCTCCGATGAGATATTATCCGCTCTCAAACAGAGGATAAAGGAAGTAGAGCCGGATGTCCGCGCCTACGTGCGCCTGGATAAATCTTTTGAACTCAAGAACTCAAGAACTCAAGAACTCAAGTGCCTCTTCCAAGGTTTACCCGTATCCATAAAGGACAACATCTGCACCGACGGCTTAAATACCGAATGCTGCTCTAAAATCTTAGGAGGTTTTAAGCCGCCCTATGATGCTACCGTGATCAAAAAATTAAAAGAGGCGGGAGCGGTTATAGCGGATTTAAAAACCAATATGGATGAATTTGCCTTTGGTTCATCCACGGAAAATTCCTTCTTCGGCCCTACGCACAACCCCTGGGACTTAGAGCGTGTTCCGGGAGGCTCATCAGGCGGCTCTGCCGCAGCCGTAGCCGCGGATGAGGCGATTCTTGCTTTAGGTTCTGATACCGGCGGCTCTATCCGGCAGCCGGCTTCTTTCTGCGGGGTGGTGGGGTTAAAGCCCACCTATGGCAGGGTTTCGCGTTTTGGCTTAATTGCTTTTGCCTCCAGCCTTGACCAGATCGGCCCCATTACCAAAGATGTAAAAGACAGCGCGCTTTTATTAGGGGCTATAGCCGGATATGACCCCAATGATTCGACTTCAGTGGATACCCCCGTACCTGATTATACGCGCTCATTAATCAATGATGTTAAAGGGATTAAGATAGGCCTGCCAAAAGAATATTTTGTGGAGGGGATAGACCCGCAGGTCAAGGCAATAGTAGAAGAGGCAGTGGAGAAATTGAAAAAATTAGGCGCTTTTGTAGAGCCGGTTTCTCTTCGCCACACGCAGTATGCTGCTCCGGTTTATTATATCGTTGCCACTGCCGAGGCAAGCTCAAACCTGGCGCGTTTTGACGGAGTGCAATACGGCCACAGGAGTGCCACACCCGGACAGGGCATGCTCCAGATGTATCAAAATACGCGCGAGGAAGGTTTCGGAGAAGAGGCTAAAAGAAGGATTCTTCTGGGCACTTTTGTTTTATCGCACGGTTACTACGAGGCCTATTATTTGCGCGCGCTCAAAGTCAGGACGCTGATCAAACAGGATTTTGACGCGGTATTTGAGGGTTTTGACTGCATACTCACGCCCACTGCCCCTACCCCGGCTTTTAAAATCGGAGAGAAAACGGATAACCCTTTAAAGATGTATTTATCGGATATCTATACCATCTGTGCTAATCTGGCAGGGCTGCCTGCGATATCGCTTCCTTGCGGTTTCACCAAAGAGGGGCTGCCGGTGGGCTTGCAGATTTTAGCCAAGCCCTTTGCCGAAGAGATGCTTTTTAGAGTTGCCTATACCTATGAGCAGAATACCCAGTGGCATAAGATGAAACCGAAATTATAATATGCTCTACGAACCGGTGATCGGATTAGAAGTGCACGTGCACCTGAAAACAAAAAGCAAGGCCTTTTGCGGCTGTTCCACAGAGTTCGGGGCTCAACCGAATACGCAAACCTGTCCGGTGTGCCTGGGTTTTCCGGGGTCTTTGCCCGTGTTAAACAAAACGGCTTTAGATTACGCCATTAAAGTTGCGCTTGCCCTGGGTTGCCGGGTGCAGGAATACACCAAATTCGACCGTAAAAATTATTTTTACCCTGACCTGCCTAAAAATTACCAGATTTCGCAATATGACCTGCCTTTGTCCTGCGACGGCTTTCTGGATATCCATCTGCAGGGAGCAGCTAGCAAGCGCATACGCATCCGGCGCGTGCATCTGGAGGAGGACGCGGGTAAACTTATCCACCGCCAGGATACGAGCCTCGCGGATTTTAACCGCAGCGGCATACCTTTATTGGAGATAGTCAGCGAGCCGGATATTAATTCGGCAGGCCAGGCGCATGAGTACCTGGCGGAATTAAAGAGTATCCTGGAGTATCTGGATGTTTCTGATTGCGATATGGAAAAGGGCAGCTTGCGCTGCGATGCCAATATTTCTTTAAGAAAACAGGGTTCGCTAGAGTTGGGCGTCAAGAGCGAACTTAAAAATATGAATTCTTTTAAGGCAGTAAGGGACGCCCTTAATTTTGAGATAGAAAGACAAAAGGAATTGCTGGATAGCGGTCAGGCAGTAATTCAGGAAACCAGGCTCTGGGATGCCAAGCAACTTAAAACTCTTTCTATGCGCAGCAAAGAAGAGGCCAAGGATTACCGTTATTTTCCCGAGCCGGACCTATCCACCTTTAGCATCAGCGCCGATAAAATCGCTGGAATACGCAAAGGCATTCCTGAACTGCCCAGGGAAAAACTCCTGCGTTTTATTAAGGAGTACGGGTTATCGGAATATGACGCCTCAGTGCTGGTTATATCCAGGCGGGATGCCATATTTAGCGAGCAGTGCTTTAAGGCATATGCGCCGAAAGAAAAGAAGGCAGTGGTGAACTGGCTTATCGGGCCGCTGTTGTCCGAGGCAAATAACAGGGGTATAGGGCTTTCCGATTTGAAGATAGAGCCTGCGGCGCTAATTGAGTTGGTTAATTTCGTGGAAAGGCAGGAGATTTCTCTTTTATCGGCAAAAACAGTTTTAACGCAAATGCTTGATAGCGTAAAATCCGCTTCAGAAGTCATAAAAGAAAAAAACCTGCTCCAGATTTCCGATACCAGGGCGCTGGAAGATATGGCGGAACAGGTGATAAAAGAAAACCCGGCGGTAGCCGGTGATTACAAATCCGGGAAAGAAAGCGCGCTTATGTTTCTGGTGGGCGAGGCGATGAAGAAGAGCCAGGGCAGGGCAAACCCCAAAGCGCTAAAAGAAATACTGGAGAAAAATCTAAAAAAATAATCGGAGGAATCATGCGCAGGAAGCCTTTAATAACTTTGGTAACGTGCTTACTGGTTTTTGTTTTTGCGGCCTTGGCTGTTTGCGGCGATACGCAAAGGAAGAAAAAGGATGACCTCTACCGCCAGGTGCAGCTTTTTGCCGATACCCTGGCCATCATACAAACGGAGTATGTGGAAGAAACTAAGCCTAAAGATTTGATCTACGGAGCGCTCAAAGGGATGCTTTCTTCGCTGGACCCGCACAGCCAGTTTATGGACCCGGATACCTACAATGAGCTAAAGGTTGACACAGAAGGGGAATTCGGCGGCCTGGGGATTGAGGTTACTATTAAGGACGGCTTGTTGACGGTAGTTACCCCCATTGAAGATACCCCTGCCTGGAAAGCGGGGATTAAGGCCGGCGACAGGATTGTCAGGATTAATAATGAGAGCACACGCGATATTACCATTACCGACGCGGTAAAGAAATTAAGGGGAAAGCCGCAAGAAGCGGTGAATATTACTGTTTTAAGGGAATCGGAAAAAAAGATTCTGGAATTCAGGATAGTGCGCGGCAGGATCAAGATTAAAGATATAAAAGAAGCCAGGGTCCTGGAAGACGGCATAGGTTATATACGCTTGGTGGAATTCAGGGAGAATACGCCGCGGGATATCACTCTGGCCCTGGAAAAACTCTCCAAGGAACGCATGAATGCCCTGATTCTGGATTTGCGCAATAACCCCGGAGGCCTGCTGGATGTGGCAGCAGCGGTAGCAGAGAAATTTATCGAGCAAGGCAAGGTCATTGTTTATACCAAGGGCAGGCAGGCCCAGGGAAACGTGGAATTTATATCACGGCAGGCGCACCCCCTACTTAATCTACCCCTGGTTGTTTTAATCAACGAGGGCTCTGCTTCCGGAAGCGAAATCGTAGCCGGCTGCCTCCAAGATTACAAACGCGCTATAATTATGGGCAAGAAATCATTCGGCAAGGGTTCGGTGCAGACGGTTATCCCTTTAGGTGATAAATCGGCATTAAGGCTTACTACCGCCAAATATTTTACGCCTCTTGGTAATGTAATACACGGCAAGGGTGTTATGCCGGATATAGAGGTAGAGGAAACTAGCGGCGAGGAAACGCGAGAAGAGGCCCCCCCGCCTCTTAAAGCACAGAAAATATTTGAAGAGATAGAGAATAACCGGAAACAGGCCCCGCTTTTAAAAAACGAGGATTATAAAAAGGACAATCAGCTCATGCGCGCGCTGGATGTCCTTAAGGCATTAAAGATTTACGGCACAAGAAACGTTGAGACAGCAAAATAAGATGAGAGGGCAGAAAAAATACAAGATAATCATTCTGCTTATGGCAGTTATAGTTGCGGCGCAGGCCGTAATTATATTCCTGTTGGCTAGTGTCCCGAAGGCACCCAGGGTCCTTATGGCCCCTGTTGGCAGGATTGCCATTGTCCTGGATGATTGGGGTTACAACCCGAACAACCTGGGCATAATAGAAGGCATTAAATACCCCCTGACTATTTCCGTCCTGCCGAACCTGGCTTATTCTAAAAGCATTGCCCAGCAATTAGGCCGGCGGGGTTTTGAAATAATCCTGCACCTGCCCCTGGAGCCGCGCGAGAAATTCCGGCTGGAACGCGATACCATTATGGCCTATATGGACCCAAAGGCCGTAACCGGTATCTTAAAAAAAGATTTAGCCGGCCTGCCTTATACAAAAGGCGTTTCCGGCCATATGGGTTCGCGCGCTACCGAAGATGCGAAGTTAATGGCGGTTATATTCAGGGAACTTAAAAAGAGGAATTTATATTTTTTGGATAGTTTTGTCAGCGGAAAATCCGTCTGTTCTCTTGTGGCGCAAGAGGTGTCTTTAAGTTTTGCCAGGCGGGACGTGTTCCTGGATAATCAGGAAGAGCCGTTATATATACGCGGACAGCTGCGTAAATTAAAACTATTGGCTCTGGCAAAGGGCTTTGCAATAGGCGTAGGCCATGACCGCAGGATTACCCTGGGAGTATTAAGGGAGGTTATGCCGGAATTGGAAAAAGAGGGATTCAAGTTTGTTTTTGTATCGGAGTTAGCCCATTAAGATGTATGTATTGGGGATAGAGACTTCTTGCGACGAGACTTCTGTGGCGGTGGTTGCCGACGGTAGCAGGGTTCTTTCCAATGCAGTCAGCTCAAGCCTTAAAATACATAAGAAATACGGCGGGGTTGTGCCCGAGATAGCCTTCCGTATGCAACTGGAGGCGATTGCGCCTGTTGCGCAGGTTGCCCTAAAAGAAGCGGGAGTAAATTTAAAAAGAATTGATTTAATAAGCGTAACTAGCGGGCCGGGGTTGTCCGGTTCCTTGCTGGTGGGGATATCTTTTGCCAAGGCTTTAAGTTTGAGCGTAGGCATCCCCTTATTGGGCGTCAATCATCTTTACGGCCACATCTACGCCAATTTTCTGGATGCAAAAGTAGCCAGGCTGCCCTTTGTGGCTTTGGTGGTTTCAGGCGGCCATACCAGTTTATTCTATGTGAGGGATTTTGACAGGATAGAAACCTTAGGAACGACGCAGGATGATGCCTGCGGAGAGGCCTTTGATAAAGTAGCCAGGATTTTAAAATTGGGTTATCCCGGAGGGCCGCTTATTGAGAGGCTTGCTAAAGCAGGCAATCCCGGAAAAATAAAGTTTAACTGCTGCGGAACAAAACAGCCGCTAGATTTTAGTTTCAGTGGGATAAAAACAGCGGTGCTTTATTATTTAAACCATCGACCATCGGCCATCGGCCATCGACTAATTTGCGATATCGCCGCTTCTTTTCAAGAGACGGTAATAGATGCGCTGGTGAGAAAATCGCTATTGGCCTCTAGGATGAAGAAAACCGATAGCATGGTAATAGGCGGGGGTGTTGTGGCAAATAAGCGTTTGAGAGAAAAATTTTATCAGGCAACTGCGCAAGAGAGAATAAAATGCTATTTTCCGCAACCTCAACTTTGCCTGGATAATGCGGCAATGGTGGCGGGGCTGGGTTATCAGTTGTTCAAGAAAGGGTATCGTTCCGATTTAACCTTATCCCCCTTCGCCCTATAATAGCCTTGATGGGCTTCGGGGGATGTCACTGAATGGCAAGCTGAACAGTCAGTAAGGGGGATAATCCTTGACATTGCGTAGCAATGGCAAGGATCTATTTAGGTACCACGGGCTTGCCCGTGGGTGTGTTCCATCAGTAGACTTAAATTAATTTGGTATTGTGATTTTGGTATTTGGTATTGTTTGTGATTTGGGATTTGGAATTTGTGATTTACAAAAGGAGGGCCTATGGTTACGGATATGCAGATCATCACCAGGTTAACCCTTTCTGTATTATTAAGCGGCCTGATTGGCCTGGAGCGCCAGATGCACAGGCGCACTGCCGGACTGCGCACGCACATCCTGGTATGCCTGGGTTCCTGCCTTATAATGTTGACATCCCTGTATGTTTTTGATATATATAACCATATAGCCAACCTTGACCCCAGCCGTATAGCCGCAGGCGTAATTACCGGTATCGGTTTCTTATGCGCCGGGACGATTATCCGGGAAAGGGAAGGCGTAAAAGGATTGACTACCGCTGCCAGCCTCTGGGTAGTTGCCGGAATCGGCCTGGCAGTGGGGTGCGGTTTTCAGAAGGCCGCTCTTTACGCTACTGTTTTAACCTTGGTCGTGCTTTTCTTCTTAAGGTATGCCGAAGATATGATTTTCGGCCGAGAAGAAAAAAACGCAAGATAGCAATATTTGCGGCCGAGCTGTTTAAAGAAGGAGGTGGCAGGATGGTATTCCATAAAAAGAAACTGGAGGAAAAAATCCTTGATGTTGACGCCTCTATGCAGGGGTCATTAAGTTTTAAAGACCCGGTGAACCTGCGCATCAACGGTAAATTTGAAGGCAGCCTGCAGACGCGGGGGAATCTGACTATCGGGCCCACGGCCATGGTCTCGGCCGATATTATGGGAGATAATATTATTGTGGCAGGCAGGGTAAGAGGGAGGATTACCGCCAAAGAGCGGCTGACGCTTCTGTCTACGGCAATCGTCGAGGGCGACATATACCCTACAAGGCTCAATATTGCCGAAGGGGCAGTATTGGAAGGAAACTGCGCTATGCTGCACGATTTCTTGGATGCCGAAGAGCTTGCGCGTTATCTGGAAGTAGATTTAAATTCCATTATGGAGTGGGCCAACTCCGGAAAGGTTCCCGGCCGTAAAGAGGGCAATGAATGGAGGTTCCAGAGGAAAGAGATTGACTCCTGGGTTGCTTCAGGGAGGATTGCCAGATAGAAGAAAAATAAGATGGCTGAAGAAAAACTGTTAACCGTCAGGGACGTGGCTTTATTTCTGGGCATCTCGGAAAAAGAGGTGGTGGAATTATCCGAGAAAGGGGCAATCCCCGCCTATAAAGTCGGGGGCGTGTTCTTAAGGTTCAAAAAAGAACAGATACTGGAATTCAAGAAGACGGATAAATCGCTTCCTTCCCAAACCCCTTCCCCCGGCGATTACCCCCTCAATGACAGAATCAGCGATTTTTTCTATTTTAACGATTTCTATATCCTGGCTGTCCTCTTTATCATTGGGTTATTAATCGTCATCTTCCGGGGATAATTTCCGATGGCTGCCAAATCCGGTTTTTGCGACTTGGGGTTCGCCAAGGTTGACCTTGCCAGGCCCGGTCGCCGGGGTTACGCTGAAGTAATATACTCTCCCGGCAAAGACAGGCAGCATTTAAAAAAAATAGCCCGGGAATTAGTCAGGAATAAGCAGGATTTGCTGCTTACGAAGTTAGAAAAAAAAGATTACCTGTTTTTAAAGAAGCCTTTTCCGGCTTTAAAATATAACCCGAAAGCAAAATTAGGTTTCCTTTTACAAAAACCCCCAAGAAAACCAAAAGGGCTGGTGGCGGTTATTTCGGCAGGCACTTCAGATATGCCTGTGGCTGAGGAGGCCTTTGTAACCCTGGAGGCGCTGGGCAATAAGGCAGTCAGGGTTTATGATGCGGGTGTTGCCGGCGTGCACCGCCTGATGCAGAGCATAGAGGTTATCCGCAAGGCCAAGGTTGTGATTGTAGTGGCGGGTATGGAGGGCGCCCTGGCGAGTTTAGTCAGCGGTTTAGTGAGTTGTCCGGTGATTGCCGTGCCCACCAGCTGCGGTTACGGAGCGAATTTCGCCGGCCTATCCGCTCTTCTGTGTATGCTCAACAGCTGTTCTCCGGGAGTGACGGTGGTAAATATTGATAACGGATTCGGAGCAGGGTATTTTGCGTCGTTAATTAATAAATAACAGTTCATAGTTCATGGTTCATAGTTCATAAAAAATTCGGAAGATGAAGGACAAAAGAATAACACTAAAGGAAGGAATAAGATTCCACGGTCACCTAGGGCCTTATCTGGTGCTGGGGATACTGCTTGGAGAGTTCGCTGTAGAGAAGATGAAGGTTAAAAAATATTTTGGTTTAGATGTTAAAGTCTACGGAGCCAATAAAAAACCAAAGTCGTGTCTCATTGATGGCTTACAGCTTTCTACCGGAGCAACTTATGGCAAAGGCAATATCCAGAAATTCAACGGTAAAATTATCAAGGTAGAATTCAGCAGTTCGCCGAATAATAAAAGATTTAGTTTCAAGCTAAAAAATGATCTGCTAAAGAGGCTGGAGGCTCTAAAAACGCACGCTGATGCAGAGGCCTTTGCAAAAAAATTATACAATACGAATTATGCCCGGCTTTTTGAATTGACCAATGAACCATGAACTACGAACTATGAACTAAATATGGCACTTTCAGGTTTAGATATCTATAAACTTCTACCCAAGACTAATTGCCGGCAGTGCGGATTTGCTACCTGCCTTGCCTTTGCCATGCAGCTGGCTAAAAAGGCAGTACAAATAGATAAATGCCCGCATCTGTCGGATGAGGCAAAGAAGATTTTGTCTGCGGCAGCCCAGCCGCCCATAAGGCTGGTGAGTATCGGCGTGGAAGAGAATAAAGTTGAAGTGGGCAATGAAACCGTGCTCTTTCGCCACGAAGAGAAATTCTATCATCCTACCGCCATAGGCCTTATTATTGAAGATAATTTATCGGATGCGCAAATCAAGAAGAATCTGGAACAAATCAACGGCCTGAAATTCGAGCGCGTGGGCCAATTACTGGAAGTAAACCTGGTTGCTGTCAGGCAGAAGGCGGATAAAAAGAGATTCAAAGAGGTAGTGAAGTTAGTTATGGATAATACTCCCCTGGCGCTGGTATTGATGAGCGATGACCCCCAAGCGCAAAGAGAGGCTTTGGCAGTGGCAGAGCACAGGAGACCGCTTCTTTACCGTGCCGGAAAAGATAACCTCAATTTAATGGCTAAAGTTGCGCAGGAATTTAAAACTCCGCTGGTTGTTTCTGCGCAGGATTTGGATGCGCTTAGCGAGTTGACCAGGGAACTATCCAGGCAGGGCGTAAATGACCTGGTATTAGATACGCAAAGCAAAAATACAGCGGATAAAATCTGGGATTTAACGCAAGGCCGGAGGCAGGCCTTGAAGAAATCCAACCGCGCCTTAGGGTACCCCTTTATTACGGTTATAGACAGGGATGACCCTTATGCAGAGGCAGTTGAAGCAGCTACCTACATCTCGAAATATGCCGGTATCGTCCTGATAAAAGGCACAGAGCCTCAGGAGGCGCTGGCGCTGTTGACGTTGAGGCAAAATCTCTATACCGACCCGCAAAAGCCGCTGCAGATTGAGCCTAAGGTTTATGCTGTGGGCAGGACGACAGATAAATCCCCGGTATTGGTGACCACGAATTTTTCACTTACTTACTACACTGTTTTGGGGGAGGTAGAGGCGAGCAAAGTCCCTTCTTATATCATCAGCGTGGATACTGAAGGGATGTCAGTGCTGACTGCCTGGGCTGCGGAAAAGTTCAATGCGGATAAAATCACGCAGGCAATCAATAAATTCGACATAGACAGCATAGTCTCGCATAAGAAAATAATCATCCCGGGTTATGTGGCGATGATGAGCGGGGACTTAGAGGAGCAATCCGGCTGGCAGGTAATGGTCGGGCCAAAAGAAGCCGCAGGCATACCGTCGTTTCTCAAGAATCTGTAAATAAGCACTGCAGTAGGGACTGTCCCCGAAGGGGACTGTCCCTACCAAGCGAGCTAAGGCTGGACTGCAAGATGTGCCAAAACGTGATGGAAAAATTCAAGGTTACCTTTTATCCGGATAAAAAGAGCATAGAAGTAGAGGAGGATAAAACCATCCTTTCTGCGGCGATATCCGCAGGAATCTATATCAATTCTGCCTGCGGCGGAGAGGGAGTATGCGCCAGGTGCAAGGTAATTGTAAAAAAAGGCAAAGTCCTTACGCAATCCAGCGGCAGCCTTACGGCTGAGGAGAAAAAACGCGGCGTGTGCCTGGCTTGTGTGAGCGCAGTGCAGAGCGACCTGGAAGTGGAAATTCCTCCTGAATCGCGCCTGAGCCTGGAAGGCCTGACGCAGGAAGAAATAAACCGGCGCCTGAAAAAAGATTATTCTGCGCCAGAAGATATAGATTTGCCGCAGCCGGAATTGCCGGGAGATTTTTTCAGCTATTCTCCGCTGGCCGCCAAAATGTATCTGGAGCTGTCTCCGCCTACCCTGGAAGATAAAATCAGCGACTGGGAAAGGTTATGCCGCGCCATACAGGCTGTAAAGGATGTTCCCTTGCAGACATCCATGTTTAATCTGCGCGCTTTAGGAGAAATACTGCGCGCCTCTGACTGGAAAGTCACGGTTACTTTGAGCAAAAAAGGGGATACGCTAGAGGTAATCCTTGTTGAGCCCGGTAATACCGCCGGGAGAAATTTCGGTTTCTGTTTTGATATCGGAACCACCACCGTCTCCGGGCAATTAGTGGATTTAAATGAAAAAAAAGTTTTAGGGACCAAAGCCACCTACAATAAACAGGCGGCCTTTGGCAGTGATGTGATCAGCCGCATAATTTACTCTAAAGAAGAGCAGGGGCTTGCGGATTTACACCGCGCGGTCACAGAAGATATGAACAGGATGATCCAGGAATTAATCCAGGAGCACAATATAGATTTAAATGATGTTACCTGCGTGGCCTGCGCCGGCAATACCACTATGATACACCTGCTTTTGCGCATAGACCCTTCTTATATCCGCAGGGAGCCGTATCTGCCGGTGATTAATTCCATACCGGTATTACGCGCCAGCGAGGCAGAGATTAGGATAAACCCGCGCGGGATTCTTGCTTGTATACCGGGAGTAGCCAGTTATGTGGGCGGAGATGTTACCGCCGGAGTACTTGACTGCGGATTGTATAAGCAGGAAAATCCGGCTATCCTCATTGATATCGGCACAAACGGAGAAGTAGTTTTGGGCAATAAAGAATTCTTGATTTCAGCGGCTGCCTCAGCCGGCCCTGCCTTTGAGGGCAGCGGAGTATCCTGCGGCATGCGCGCAACCAAAGGCGCGATACAGAAAGTCAAGATAGGCCAGGATTTGGAGGTAAAATACGAGGCCATCGCTAAGACAAAACCCTTAGGGATATGCGGCTCTGGCTACATAGACACTATTGCGGAAATGTTAAGGCTGGGGTTATTAGACAAAGACGGAAAAATAAAGAATATAAAACATAAACGCATACGCGATGGACACCAGGGAAGGGAGTTTGTGCTGGTGTTTAAGCAGGATTCGGCATCGGGAAAAGATATAACCATCACCGAGCCGGATATAGAAAATTTGAAGCGCGCCAAAGCCGCCATCTATTCCGCGGTCTCGACCTTGGTTTCCCATGTAGGTTTTCAATTCAGCAGGATTGAAAAAATCTTTATTGCCGGGGGATTCGGGACTTACCTGGATATGGATAACGCTATCGCAATAGGATTATTACCGGATTTGGATAAATCTAAATTTCTCTTTATAGGTAACAGTTCCCTGGCCGGAGCCAAGCAGATTCTTTTATCCAATGAGGCTATGCAGAGAGCGCGGGAGATAGCCAGGAAGATCACCTATCTGGAACTATCCGTTGAGCCGGGATATATGGATGAGTATATGGCGGCGCTGTTCTTTCCGCATACGGACTTATCCAAATTCCCGAGTGTAAAAATATAAATTCAAATGTCAAAGTACAAATTGATACATGTTAAATTCCAAATCACAAATTCCCTGCCTGCCGGCAGGCAAATTACAAACAAATTACAATACCAAATGACCAAAATCCCAAACTAAAAGGTTAGTTTTGGTATTGTGATTTCGGTATTCGGTATTGTTTGTGATTTGTGTATTGTGATTTATAACTTGTGCTTTGAATTTTGTCATTTTAATTTTGCGGAGCGAAGCGACGATATGGGCTATACAATCGCATTAGCAGGCAAAGGCGGCACAGGAAAGACTACGCTTGCCGCGCTTCTGGTAAGGCTACTCAAAGAAAAGAAAAAAGGCTCGATACTGGCTGTGGATGCTGACCCGAACAGCAACTTTGCCGAGGCATTAGGATTAACTACGCAGCAGAACGTAGGCAGGCTTCTGGATGACCTTGCGCAGCATCCGGAAAAAATCCCTGCCGGCACCCCAAAAAGCAGGTTTATCGAATACGAAGTGCAGACAGCAATAGCCGAAGGCAATGGTTTTGATGTATTGACTATGGGCAGGCCAGAGGGCCCGGGTTGTTATTGCTATGTGAATAACGTATTAAGGGAAGTAATGGCCAAGCTCATCAAAGATTATGACTACGTGATTATTGATAATGAGGCGGGCCTGGAGCACCTCTCCCGCCGCACTACCCGCTCAGCTGATATATTGCTGGTGGTTTCGGATGCGACGATTGCAGGCCTGAAGGCAGCCAAGAGGATTAAAGAGATAGTGCAGGAGCTGGATATCAAAACTAAAAAAAACCTCCTGCTTATAAACCGCGCGCAGAAAAATATGGATACAGCTAAAATCAGCGGCGTAGGCCTGGATTATATAGGCGGCCTGCCGTTTGATGAAGCCATTTCAGCATTAAGCTTAAACGGCAATTCCTTATGGGAACTCAAAGATAATTCCGCTAGCCTTGTAGCATTGCGTAAATTAGGAGAAAGATTATGGCCCCTGAATTAGCCCTGGAGAGATGGTCAGGCGAAGTTGCTACAGTAACTATCGGAGCGACTAAAGAGGAGCTCGGAAGCCGTGCGTTTAAGCTTAAAGTCGGCGGAGAGTCGAGCCTGCCCTTTTTATACAAAGAAGGCAAAATCCCGCATAAGCCGGTCATTGCTTTTGAGGTATGGGATGTTGAGCCAGCGGATTTTCCTCAAGAACTTAAATGTGCCTTTGGCAGCGCCTTAAAAGACCCCTTTGCCTGGGCGGAAAAATGCGTAAAAGAGTTTAAGGCAGAACTGTTATGCGTAAAACTGTCTGGGGCGCATCCGGATTCAGGGGATAGGAGCGCGATAGAGGAAGCGAAATTTATTTCGGGTTTATTAAAGCGGGTGGATGCCCCGTTAATTATCGCCGGCTGCGGCGATGATGCCAAGGATAATCAGGTCTTGCCTCTTTGCGCTGAAGCGGCCAAAGGAGAAAGGTGTTTAATCGGCAGCGCGGTTTCTGATAATTATAAAACTCTTGCGGCAGCTGCCTTGGCTGACGGCCACAGCATTATTGCCGAATCCCCGATAGATATCAATATTGCCAAGCAGTTAAATATACTTATTTCCGATATGGGCCTTGCCTTAGGCAATATTGTGATAAACCCCACTATCGGAGCCCTGGGTTACGGCTTAGAATACGCTTATTCTATTATGGAGCGCGCGCGGCTGGCAGCATTGTCCGGAGATAAAACACTCGCCTGCCCTTTTATCTGTTTTGTGGGGCAGGAGTCCTGGAGGGCAAAAGAGGCCAAGGCAGATAGCGCGGAGTTTCCTTCCTGGGGCCCGCAGGCAGAGCGGGGCATAATCTGGGAGACGATTACCGCTGTCAGCCTTATTCAGGCAGGCGCGGATATTCTGGTGATGCGGCATCCTAAAGCGATTGAAAAGGTCAATAAGTATATAGATGAGTTGACGGGAGCTTAAGCTATGCTTATCATCGGCGAACTGATTAACGGGATGTACAATAATATAGGTAAGGCCATCATCCAGAAGGATAAATCCGTAATCCAGAAATGCGCGCTGGAACAGGTTAAGGCCGGGGCTACGGCCCTGGATGTTAATTGCGGGCCTGCTTCGCGTAAGCCGGTGGAGGATATAAAGTGGCTGGTAGAAACTATACAGGAGGTAACTACTCAAGCGCTTGCCCTGGATTCCAGCAAACCTGAAGTTATTGAAGCGGGCTTGAGTGTGAGCAGGAATAAGGTAATCATAAATTCTACCACTTCTGACCGGGAGAAATTAGAAAAGCTCGTGCCTTTGGCAAAAAAACACAGCGCAAAATTAATCGGCCTGACTATCAGCAGCAAGGGCATCCCGCAGAATAAAGACCAGCGTCTGGAAATGGCAGCCACTATTGTATCGGCCTGCATGGAGCAGGGTTTTCCGTTAGAGGATTTATACCTTGACCCCATAGTCCTGCCGGTGAATGTAGCTCAGGCGCAGATGTCAGATATTCTGGAAGTTATCCGCGAGTTTAAAATTATTTCCCAGCCCGCGCCAAAGGCAATCGTGGGCTTAAGCAATGTTTCGCAGGGTACACAAGCGCGCAGTTTAGTGAACAGGACATTCCTGACCATGGCTATTGCTGTTGGCCTGGATGCAGCCATCCTTGACCCGATGGATAAGGAACTGATGGATGCGTTGATTACCGCGGAGTTAATTTTAAATAAACATATTTACTGCGATTCTTATCTGGAGGCGTATAGAAGGAAGTAGAATGGTGCGCAAAAGAGTTTTCAGGCATATCTTCAAGTTTCACGGGTTTATGGGAAGCCTGAAACTGGCGATCAAAGGGCTTACCTACCTGTTTTTATACCACCGCAATATGCGCATCATGTTTATGCTTGGGGCTACGGCACTTTTGTGCGGGATATATTTTAAATTACGCGGGATTGAACTGGTGGCTTTATGCATCACCATAGCCCTGGTTTTTGTCGCGGAGATTTTTAATACCGCCATTGAGATGCTCATGGATATGCTTACCGCTAAATACCATATCCGCATAAAGCTGGTCAAGGATATTGCCGCGGCAGTGGTGATGGTCACCTGTGTTAACGCCTTAATAGTCGGCTACATACTTTTTGCCAAAAGGTTATTTTTCACAGCGCGTCATCTTTTCTGACCGCGCTGGACAGGGGTAAGGAATAAAGATATAATAAATAGCGCTTAGTTTTGTTTTATTGGCGGCGTAACTTGAGTCCGATAGAGTAGTCGGCTCTCCCCCTGCGCCCTTGAGATTAGAACTAAATAATTCTGGCGGGCTTCGGGGGACTGCGCCGCAGCCAACGTAGGATACTGCGGCTTGATACTTAATCATTAGATTAGAATTTATTGGCGGCGTAACTTGAGTCCGATAGAGTAGTCGGCTCATACTTAATTCGCACGCTATAAGCTGTAGGCGAATTAATCCCGAGCGTAAGCGAGGGACCTATGGTAAACTTTAGAATCTTGGCGGGATAGCTCAGTCCGGTAGAGCAGACGGCTCATACCCGTTAGGCCGCTGGTTCAAATCCAGTTCCCGCCACTAAATTTATCATGGTCGCTGGTTTTCCCGCCCCACTCTTTGTCAGCCAGGTGGGACTGCGCCGCCAGAAGTCAAAATAGGGCGATTAACAAATATGGATTTTATTTCAACCTTCAAGTTCTTGATAGAAAAGTTTAACCGCCAAAATATTAATTTTGCGCTAATCGGCGGATTTGCCTTGCAATTCAGAGGAATAGCGCGGTCAACACTTGATATAGACTTTCTTCTGTTAAGCAAAGATGCGGCTAAAGTCAAAGAGCTCATGCTTAAAAAAGGCTATGCTCTTATTCACGAAAGTGAGGATGTCCTGAATTTTATCAGCGACAAAAGCGATCTTGGCAGGGTTGATTTTTTGCTTGCGCATAGAAAATACGCGACAGCGATGCTTTCAAGGGCAGAGGACAAAGAGGTATTCGGAGGCCGATTCAGGGTCAAGGTCCTTAGAACAGAAGACTTGATCGGGCTTAAGGTTCAATCGAGCTCAAATGACCCGCAACGCATGCTTCAGGATATGGCTGATATAGAGTCGCTAATAAAGAATAATTATCCCGGACTGGATTTGAATACCCTAAGGGAATATTTCGGCCTTTTCGGCAGGTTGGAAGAGTTAGATAAAATTTTAGGTAAGATAAAAGATGCTTAGCGAAGAAGAAAAACAAGAAATGTTAGAGGACGCCAAGAATGAAAGCCGCAGGAAGGATTTTAGTTTTTCGAGGCTCCAAGGGGATCCTTGTATAAAGTTTAAAGA
>Ga0315282_10005844_pt1 | contig 20817 bp, 36 predicted proteins | sample YL17G07_20_MG_FD_203693 | JGI IMG/M metagenome (GOLD analysis project Ga0315282, IMG submission 203693) | Sediment microbial communities from Yellowstone Lake, YNP, Wyoming, USA - YL17G07_20 | ecosystem: Environmental > Aquatic > Freshwater > Lake > Sediment | place: USA: Wyoming | collected... | reverse complement strand
AGAAACGGGCGACGAAATCCCGGAAGGGGAACACAGCATGAGCCACCTGACCCGGGTCCTAGCAGTGCTTGACCATCTCCAGGACTTCACCTCGCCCGGCGACATCTGCCGGGTGCAGGGAATCAACCGGAGGGCCGTCGAGCGCATCTTGGCGGCTCTCCGGGCACAGGGTCGGCTGGAGTCCCGGCGGGAAGGGCGCCGAGTGCTCCACCGGCTGCGCTGACCGACTGGGGCGTTGCTATTTTTGGCCCGTACGCGCGCGGAAACGACCCAAATTTCGACGATCCCGCCCCAGAGGCCACCCCCATATCGCCTCTGGGTGTCAAAACGGCCCTTCCTCCGGACTTCTCCCAGCGCTCGCGCTTGATTTCGGCGCGGGTCGCAGTTTGCCGTCTCACCCGATGCTGTGCATGGCCTTCACGACGAGCCAGAGCCAGATTCCGAGGCCGAGCAGGGCGCCAACCACCGCACCCCCAAGGATCCACCAGATTGGGTTCATCGTACTCCTCTCTCTGTTAGCTCGCTTTCTCAAAACGGCACCTTATCTGCCGCCAATCTCGCGAGGGTGTCTTTCTGCCTTTGCATCTCTTCCCGGCTGATCTGGGTGCTGGATGGCTCCTGCGTTATTTCAGCGGCTTCCTCCACCTGGAAACCCTTGCCGATGGGCATCAGTCTGCCGCCTTCCGGCATCCGCACTATCAGGCTCCTGAGTTTCCGCTGATTCTCCTCACGGCTCAGCAACTTGGACACCACGCCCGTATCCCGCCACTCTCCGTTGCTAGCTTCCAGCCGCGTCAACTCGAACGTCTTGCACGTCCAACAGAAGCCGTCAACATCAACCATATGATGGCCGTGAAACCGCCTTGGCGTAATGTTGATCGGCCAAGTCCGACAGTTCCAGCACCATCCCGACGCCAAGACGTGCTCTCCGCAGAGGCAGCACTTAACGCTGGATTCTTTTTGTTCAATTTCCTCTCTAGTTCTGTCTCTAGGCATCACGATACCTCCTGCGTCGCGCTGCCCGGATTGAACTAGCGATCGTACTAACCCCCATCTCGATAACGGCCATCGTGCACCTTGACGCAATTATCCGTCCCGTCCTTGCCCTTTGACAAGAGCCAGTCTAGGTCCGGCTGAAACGATCTGTGACCAGGCTCAGGAGCGACCTTGCCGGAGAGAAACCGCGAATGCTTGTACTGGTCGAACGTAGCGACCCACCACTCCCGATCGGGGAACAGCCGCAGATACCGCTTTATTTTTTCCAGGCGGGAGCCTTTTACCGTTCGTACGGCAGCCACGTTATCCGGGGCCATCGTGTTGTATAACTCCACCAGGTCCGAAGGACTCCCCCAGGAGTCCGAAGGACGAGGAGTATTAGGATCTGGTAACGGGAGCAGAGAGCCGGAAGCCGGATCGGTCCCATTACCATACCCATCCATAAAGGGTTTACCATACCCTTTGTATTTCTCGCAAAGCCTGAATTTTATTGAGCTATTAGGAGCATCATCTAATATCCGACGAATTCCCTCTTGTTGTCTCGCTGAAATCTCGCCTTTCGGGAACTCGTAATAGACCCTTTTGCATACCCATACATAATGGGTCTCCCTATCCCATTGCAGAAATTCCAGCGATTCCGCCTCATGCATGGACTGCTCAATCTGCCTCTTTGTCAGTCCGGTTTCGTCTATGCAATCATCCACCGAAAACCGGAAGAACCCGATGAAGGTGGATCGCGGGCAGGTCAGGCAGTACAACATGAGCAATTTCGTGTGGGGCGACACATTGCGCAGGCTGGGGCTCGTCCAAAATCGCGTTGCCACGGATCGCTGGGTGGGCATGGCTGCCTCAATAAACAGAACCGCCCGGAGACTGTAGTTTGGCACCCACAGGCTCTCCGGACGGTCCGTTTACCTCAAACCGCCTTATGGCGGCGCATGAGGCCAAGTCGCAACCTGTGGGTGCCATGCCCCTCGTATACCACTGTCAGGATGTCGGTGGTTTTTACTTTTTAAAAAATACCTTATTGCCTATCTTGCATGCTTCCATCAGGGCGCGGGCTTCATTTACTCTGCGTGTGGACATCTTCTCCTTCGCTGAAGGGCTTCGCCGATTTCTGTGCCTCAGCCAGTTGCGCCCTGAGCGCATCCCGTTCTCGCTCCGCTGTGATCGCCCGCTGCACAACCGAGGCCACCCAGTCCGCCGCCTGCTCCCAAATCGTGATGCCTTGGACGGCCCACCACGGGCATGGCCTCACGTGTAGTTTCGAGGCAAGCGATGGACCAGAAAGCGGTCTCCCGTCGCTGATACGCATGCTTGCCTCCGTGTGAGTTACTTTTCTATCGCCCGCCGCGCCGTGGGTGGTCCCGACGATCCAACGTAGAGCCAAGCGGAGCAGGGCCAGGTATATCTCGTCCTTGTCCCGCTCAGCCTGCGGAAGCTCCGCGTATGGCACCATGTCCGGATGGGTCTTGGCGCTGGCGTCCCGATGCCAATCTCACCACCTGAGTCGCTTCAGGACCAAAAATAATCTGAGTAACAGCAAATACCAAGGCGTCCAACTGTTCACTGACCTTTTCTTTCATGTCTCCCTCGCCTTTATCTTGGGGATGAAGCGGCTGGCCGTAGCCCGGCACGCTAACCCACGTGAAGGTATTTCCCTATCCGCGAGCCCGTGCCAGCCGCCCTGTGCATGTGGCGTCTCCTCCCTGGGTGTGATGAGGGCACCACGCGTCTGCTCACTGATCTTCTTGGTCTCGCAGAAAGTCCGTACCTTCGGTATAGCCTATGTCGTCCTGTGACTTCAAAGCCAAGCCTGCCCAATTCGCCAGATCGTTCAATTGATCTCGGAGCGTGCGCCCATCGAATCCGTTCCAGTCAGCACGCCATCCTGCGCCGATAGCGGTCATCTCCCTCAAAACGATGTCGAGCACTTTCTTAGCGTCCACGTTGGCTTCCCATTGGCGCGCCGCGGCGCAGGCAATCCCTACTTCCTCTCCAAAACTACTTCGACCGCTAGCCTCGTCCCCAGAGGCAAGACCTTCAATGTTGTGCAACTGTCTCTATCCCACATGCGACGAAAACGGCTTAACCAATATTTACACGGAACGATCCGGCACTTCACGTGCGCCTCAGTAAGCATCCGCGCAAAGCTGTGTGCCGCGTTGAAGCAACCGAAGACTGCCAGTGGGCCGCAACCTGTGCGCGGTACAGTCGGCTTTCCGACTTTATATTCCCGCTCACCCCAGCCCGGTAAGGCGCTGAACAACCGCCCCTTGACAACTCGGACAACCTTCCACCCGATATGCCACTTCTTCATGGCTTTACCTAATCTGGATCGGTTCCGCCGATCTTCTCGTCGTTGTCCGCGTCCTGCGGCGGGCAATCTTATGCCAGCATTCCTCCGGATAGAGCGGTCTTCGCCTTGTCTCGGATGAATTTCAGCGCAGTTTTTTCCTCGCCTGAATATTGCGACCAGATTTCTTTCAGGGCGCCTTCGAGCGCGGTGAAGTCGGACATAGTCCTAGCGGCCTCGTACCGTTCCCGCCAGTCATCCACGGTCGGAATATCGCCAGGACAGGGACGCTCGGACTCTTTTCCATCCCCAGCACCTTTGGTGACACCCCTTTCGGGTTGGGTCACTGCTGGCGATTCCGATGGCGCGTGTCGGTCAGGCTTCCCGGCGGCTTGCGCATCGTCATCATCTTCTGGTGCCAGTCCCGTCACCTGAAGCAGGGAGTAGCGCCGTGCATACGTTAGGGCGCTTCCAACGCGCTGTGAGGGATTGCCCCCGCCCCGATCCTGGGAATCGGGCACGGGCATTGAAATCTCGCCGGAATTCTCCGAGTAGCCCAGCGCATGTGCGATGCGGCATGAGACCACAACGCGCTGTGGCTCTACCCGGGAGGACCAGGAGACGGAGAGCCCAAGTTCCCCTAGTAAGGGCCGGATGGTTTCCATGATTTCGTCTAGAGCGGCGTACCTATACTCGTAGTAGTACCCCTTCGCGGTAGCAATCTGAGCGGTATTCGTCTTCTTGATGGGCGGGCACCGCCGTTGGAACTCGGCCATTGCCGCATGCCAGGCTTCCCGGGCCTGCACCTCGCGGACATCCTTTGCAAGGGCCACCAAGCGTTCCAGCGTTTCAATGCTGGCGTTGGACTCAACCGCTTTCTGAAGTAGGTACTGCGGATCGATACGCACGAGAGCCTTAACGTCTGTCATTTGCCAATCTCCTTCTGTAGGTCGTACAGGTTACGAAGCAGGAAGAACGCTTCGAATTCCTTGGCGAGCGATGGCCAGTAGTAATGTCCAAAGGACCCGTTTTCTTTGCCGACTTGGAGCAGGTGATACCCGGTGACAGGATCGTCCGGGTGTGCCTCGTCCCACAACTGCCCGTAGGCGGCCAGTTGAATCCGATGATCGGGGTACACGCCCTTGGATGTTTTCAGATCGAGGATGCAACGCCGACCGTTGAGAAGGACTGGATAATCAATCGTGCCCCCGTAGCGGTACTTTTCCGATACCAAGGAAACCTCGCTACCGCTGGTCTGTAATTTGAATGCCTCCCGCCACTCATAGAACGCCAGGAGTGAGGATTCACAATCCGCGGGAATCTCCGTCGGCCTCTGACCCCGCATCTCCATCTCGATGAGGGCGTGGACGCGGGTGCCCAGGTCCGCCGCCTTGTCTTTCGTCTCCCGAAAGTCCTTGCCCTGTCTGCCCTGATCCCAGGCCCACCAGAGCAAAGTCGGCTTCGACCAGGCCAACTGACCACCGATGATGGTCGTGACGCCGGGAACCTTTTCGCCGCTCTTCAGGTGATACCCAGCTTTCGGTGTCGGCATCAGTGTCCTCCTTACTCATCATGGTCTGGCAATTCGTCCGTTGGTGAGAGAATCATCACGTCATCTCGTCTTGGCGTTACTTCATCCTGTACACCGTAGCAGTCAATCCCTATTGGCACAAACGTCCGAATGATTCCCTCTCCATATTCGTCGTCTTCGTACTCCCAGAGAATCCATGCCAGAACAGGAAATGCCAGCCATCTCCCGTCTTTCTGTTTATAGGCCTCACGCCAGCCCGATCCTGGAAGCACCGCAATAATTTTGCCGTCGTAACACCACATTGGGTTCTTTGCCATGACCTTCTCCTACCCACGCTTGCGCACGTTTACGCAGTGCCCCCGATTTTCTCCGCGTCAGGGTTCTCTTCTGATCCTTGTTCCACTCCCGGGACGGCTTCGATTGTCACGCCTTCCGTCCACTGGGCTCTGCGAACTGCCCATACCATACTGTTGGGGGCCGGAAACCGGATGGCATGTTGCTCAAGAACAATGCGCTCTACATCTTCGCGGGAGTACTCAAATTCTGCTTTCATCTGTGACTACCCCCCTTTCTCGCGGTTTGCGCGGCTTGCGCTCCTTACCCTCAGTCGGCAGAGTAACCGTGATGCCCGTGATGCCGTTGAGCAACTGCACCAAATCCCCTCGGTCCTTCTCCGCCCACCGGCACACCTTCCCCCATACTTCAGCGAATTCGATTCTCGGCACCCTGCGCTTCATATGGTCCCCTTTCGTTGCTTACGCCTCGCAGCCTGCCACTCTCTGTCGGTGCAAATCCGGAAATCCAATTCCACGACGTGGTAGTAGAGAAGTGCCCGCGCACCCGGCCCGACCAGTTTCACGGCGCCGCCCGTTGGGCTGATGAGATAAAACGGACCATGGGCCGGGTTGGGTGCGAAGCCTCGGCGGCTCATCCCCCTCCCCCAATCTGCCAGACGAGCACAGAGAGACCGGGCGGAGTGGAATTTGTCGCGTAGTGTTTCTCCACTCGCTTGCTCACGACCTGCGCGTCGTCGTTCCACAAGATACCATTCCAGGCATCGAGGAGTTTCTTTTCGAGGTTATCCAAGTCTGGCCGCGTGATTGGCCGCTCGCACTTTGGCTTCTTGGGCCGGGGCAAGTAAAATGAGAGGCAGACGCTGAGTGGCCCAGTCAGCGGCTCTACCTTCTGCTGCGACGCCACAAGGCGGCAGTAGGAGGCCCAACCCGTGTTGCGGTACAGCGGGAACGCCCGCTTGCCGCCTCCAGGACGGATGACCGAGCCGGTCTGGGTTGGTCGAGGGACGCCCGCGACGAAGAAGCTGATCATGTGTCCGACCTTAACCCGAAATACTTCTCCGCCCCTCGCGGCAAGGTCTTAATTTCAAAATGGGTCTCACACCGTCGCACACCCCACACTATCGTGCTGCCCATGTGCTCTTCGTAGGCCACACAACCGCAGGGGAAGGCAGCCAGGATGGTCTTGGCGTAGTCTGATATGCTACTCACTGTAGTCATGACGCCTCCATAGCCAGAGGGGGGGCTTGTAAGGATTCCCCCAACGGACTTATCCCTAAGTGGGATATGCCTCGCATCGGCTTGAAGAATCATCTTTCGACCCTTTCGGCTTTCTTGCGATTCCTCTGGTTGGTTAGGACCCAGCCGAGGATCTTGCCGACTAGGTACAGTGCAGCACAAGCCGGTGCCCGGGTCCACCGATATAGGTTTCCCAGCTTATATCCCTGACGTGCGTCCTCCAAGCCGTTCGCCATCGCAAGCGGCATCCACTCTTGGCTTACCCGATTTCCGAGGTAGGTGTATATCAAGTTACTCTCCTTACGTTACGGAACAGCCTCCGACACCCTTGAACTGTCCCTCCCGTCTCGCCAGTGCTGTGGAAAAGCAGCTGGCCGTGGCTCAGAACGAAGCCTCGTAATGTGCCCGATTAGCAGCGTAAGGCACGTCTGGCTTCAATCCTCTCGGCTGCTTGCGCTTCCACCGGAATTGAGACCGGCTTCCGAGCCCGTGCCAGCCGCTCCCGTGCGTGTGGCGTCTCCTCCCTGAGGGCGCTCAGGGCACCACGTGGCCGCTTGGAACCCAGTACACTTCCTTCTCTAAAACCTTCGAGAACGCTTCTGCCGGATCACTGCTCTCTAGGGCACGCTCCAACTCCGCGGCCAAGACCGGATGGTCTAGCCGACAGGATTCTGCATATGCCCGCAACGCCGGAAGTGCATGTGGGTCATGGGTCACGTCCAGCACAAAGCAGACGCACCCGTCATGCTTCGCGCCCGGAGCGTCTGTGCCGTCAGTTCGAGCGACATGAAACTTCCGATATAATCCCCGTGAATCCATGCCGATCCTCCTTTCCCGCGCACCACGTGCTCGCTTATTGCCTGCCTTGGCCGGATTCCCGCGCAGACAACGCCTCTCCCGCCGCCTGGGAATCAGATCAGCCCTTTCGCGTGCAGGTGGCGTCCGACCAGGATAGCCAGCAACGCCATCTTTTCAGCAACGTCCGGCGGTCTTCGTGACCCAAACTCCGCAGCCAGCAAGCATTCTGCTCCTTGCTCAAAATCACCAGACCCCGTCCGTCGGCCAGGTCAATGTGACCAAGCACTTTGCCGTGGCCGCAGCATGACCCGCGCATGTTTATGCCGCCTTGCTGCAACGCCCGAACGAGCGGCGCGATGCAGGCGTCAATCTCTGCATCCTTCCATTTCTCTGCCCCATCGCAGGCAAGATCGGCCGGGATAAGGACGCGGACCCTTTCGGTGTTTCCCCATTCGCACATCCTCGAACCACCACCGCATGGCGCGCGGTCTTATGACCCTCGCCTCTCAGCTCCCACCTCTAATCCGGATCGGTCCCCTCCTATGCTTTGGCCGCATCCTCGACACAGGATTGTACGGCACGCAGGAGGTCGCTGAGTGAACTACCCTTGGGCACGACCCGTAGGCCATGCTCTCGCGCGTCCTCGTTTATCTCATCGTCACCCGAATGGACGATGACTGGAATCCCCGTTGCCCGAAGACGCAGCGCCAGCGGGAGAGTTGCAGTCGGCGTCTGACCATCCGCGAATGGGACATTTCCATCTAGCAGCACAGCCTTTACGGGTGATGGCAAAAGCGCCATTGCCTCGACACCTAACTGATACGGGGCTTCTAGGACCTCGTACCGCTCGACCTCTAACGCGGCTCGAAGGTACTCCCGCGTGGAGGGATCGTCCTCAACGATCAGTACGGTCGGGAGCGACCCGAGTCGGTTGACTGCCGACCTGAATTCGGCCTCTTCGACCTCCTCTTCCTGAATAATGCCCGTCGCCGGGTGTACCTCAAACGAGGGTGCGTCGGACGTGGTGGACCGAAAGCCGGCCATCGCCAGCTCCTCCCGAAGCTGGGTGGTCATCCGCTCCGCCAAGCGGTGTGGATTGACGGACGTTGGGAACACGCCCCACAGGGCCGGCGAACATCCGATCCGCACGTCCAGCGCCACAAACAACTCCCCCACATGCTCATATCGGTCCGCCGGCAGGACAGGGATCACCGCACCTTCCTCCAGACCCACATGGCGGCCTCGTACAGGACGGAAATCGCCAGAGCCACAGTGCAGAGAATCCAGATGGCGGTGGCGAAGACAAAAAGGGTTTCGGCCCACGTAATCATATCGCTCCCAAAATGCGTCGCCCGATCCACTCGGCGACGCTCACGGTAACGGCGTTTCCCAATGCCCGATAGCGTGGGCTATCGGAGCATCGGCACCGCATCGCCGCCTCGTCGGGGTTCTCCCTGTAGGCTTCCAGCGGCTGGCACAAGCAGGTCCAGCCGTCTGGGAAGGCTTGGAGTCGCTCACATTCAACGGGCGTAAGTCGGCGGACAATAGAGTTTGCAGATACGATATGCGATGACCGTGACGGTCGATTCTCTCCCTCTGCCCTGAGTGCCTGAACGCCCTCTTGGAAAAAGCCCTGTCCGGTTTCGCCTATCACAAGCGGAGTTCCTCGCCCCGTCCCATCCTGGCTGGCGTCTGCACCTTCAGCTTTCAGCGGATGCGTGACGAACTGCTGGACTTCCATCGTTGGGTCAGAGTTGTTGTAGGCGTTGGAGCGAATCGGACCCACCACCAAATGCTCTCCCGGTTCCGTCCTGAATCTGCCCTTGTTCCCGCCGCTGTTGAGTGTGGCAGTCACGATGTTTGCTCCGTCATCTGCCCCCCGACTGCCAACCCGTCCAGTGCCTTCTGTAATTGTGTTGGCAACTTTCGCCCCCTCTTCGCCGCCCGCCGCAGGATGCCGACCGCCGCCTTCGGACTCAAAAAGTACCGAGGCGACACCTGCTTCTGTAGGACCGCAGACAAAGAACACGCGGCGCCTTCGTTGGGGCACCCCGGTTCGACCGTGCAAGGCACAGCCTCCGACATATCGGCTGTCCAGAATCCGCCAGCCGACAGCAGGCCAGCATTCCCGTAGCCCTTGGAGGACGGTCCACATGTCGCGGCCACGATGGGAACTAAGAAGCCCTGGGACGTTCTCGAAAAGTCCCCACGGTGCCCTGACGACCTTTTGGATGCGGATGATTTCCCAGAAGAGGCCCGAGCGTTCGCCTTGGAGTCCCGCCCGCTTCCCGGCGACCGAGAGGTCTTGGCAGGGGAAGCCGCCAGCGAGCAAATCAATGGCACCATTGCGCTCTTCTCGTTGCCTGTTAGTGTCGTAAGTGAGTGGGCAGACTCGCTCCCCCGATAGGTTTGCCCTCCCGAATGCACGAACATCTTGAGCTCGCCACACATCCTGCCACCGTCGCTTAAGGACTTGGGTGCAGAACGGGTCAATCTCAACTTGTTCCGCACAGGTCCATCCTGCTCGTTCGAGGCCAAGGTCAAATCCCCCGATGCCAGAGAACAAGGATAGGAAAGACGGCATGTCACGGCGCGGTCTCAGCATCAGCTTTCTCGCACCACATAATCATGTAGTCGCCGTCCACCCGCGTCTTAAAGCGGAGCCCCTGGCGTCGGGCGAGAGTGTACATGTTTGAGCGACATGAAATGGCCTTCCCGCGTGGAACGCGGAGGGCCTTGCCAGTAAGGACTGTCTCAAGCAGGGCATACGTCAGGCTATTCTTCCTTCGGCCATAAAAGAACGCAGGCGGCTTATCAACAACCTCGTACCCCGTCTCAGCCTCTATCGAGACGTTCCGCGTGACTTCGTATTGCGGAGGAGGCGCAGGTGCCACGTTTGACGCGAGACTCATCTCACCCACCCCTTTCGGACCAGTTGGCCGAATATCATGCCGATCAGGACGGCCAGCCAGAACCACCACCAGAGGAACCAGAGGATGTGATAGATCATCGCTTGGCCCCCATCAGCACGCCCTCTTTGATGAGTGGGTGGCCGTTGAGCACGAGACTCGTCACGCGGTAGCGGTCAGGGAGCACCGACATACCTCCACACGCGGATCATTCGCGCATTATTGCTCTTGTAAATGCTCCGCACCCGGCCTACGGCGACCCAGTGTGGGCCGCGGAAAATCCCGCCCCACGCTTTCTCGGTTGTGGGTTGCATCCCATAGGCCTCGGCGTATCGGCGCAGATCGTCGCTTGTAGCCGTGCCTGCCACTTCTGCCCGCGCCTCACAACGGAGGCAAGCGATTGCCTCCGCCACATTCCGCATGTGCAAAGTCCACTCCCGGTTATTCCCTGCCACCACCGCTTGGCCGCGGCGTTTGCGACGCATGCCCGCGGCCCCATCGAAAGGGCCGATTGTTTTCTGTTGCATCAGTTGTTGCCGATCAAATGCGAGCGAGAGTTGCATCGCGGTATGGTTGCCTCATGCTACCGTCAGCCTCAGTGCACCCACATACGCCGATGGTGTATATGCGCAGATTGGCCAGACGCGAGGGCGATTACTCTTGACACTCAGAACCTGGGTCAGGTAGTATCCGATCAACTCTCCTGTATGGCTGCCCCTGTCCTGGTTCACAGCCAGGACAGATGTTGCTGGACCCAAAGGGGAAATTCCGAAAGAGGTGCAGCATGAAATCGAAGGAACAAGAGAACCTAGACCTCCTGAGGCAACTTGAGACGAGAGAAGCTGGCGTTGCCGATCTCTACGAGTTCTACGCCCGCATCGAAAAGGTCTACACAGCCGCCTCCAAAGCGTTCGAAGAGCCTTCCATGGATGCAACATCAGATTCGACGAACGCCGCAATCGTTGCTCCAGCCGCGATAACCGCAGCGCCGGCAGACGATGGGCTTGTGCCCGAGTTCTAGGACGCGGTTCTCGTCTACTTTGAGCCATGACTTATTCCTTCCACCGGCTCTCGAACCAGCGCCTCCAGCCTTCCTCAATCAACTCCTGCATGCACTTCCCGCACAGGTCGCCCTCTTCTGAGACCTCATTCAAGGCACATCGCCTGCAAAGGATGATTGCCACGCTCTCTTCTGGGGTCTGGACCTCGGTACCCATCTCAGTCCCTCCTCATCGAGCCGCAATTGGTCCTGCGCCTGCGCCCGGAGGCCGCGGGGATCTCCGTGGCCGGAGCCTTGGTGATGTCCACCCTGCCTTGGACGTATTCAAAGAAACGATCTAGTTGCCATGAGCGCTCCGCCGCCTTCGCCTCCGCCGCCTTCGCCGCCGCCGCCCGCGCCGCATCCATCGCCGCAAACGCCGCCGCCACCCACGCCACCGGTAACGCCGCCGCAAACGCCGCCGCCGCCGCCGCCACCCACGCCGCCGCAAACACCGCCGCCGCCACCCACCTCTTCGCTCGCGCCGCCGCCCACGCCGCATCCGCCGCCGTCTTGAGCTCATCTTTAGGTACTTCGGCGAAGGCAAACCGGCGAGAAATGGCGAGAGCTTTCCAGGATCTGGGATCTGTAGACTTGGTGGCCCTGAGTGCCCGCTCCGCACAATCGCACGCAAAAAGTCGCGCTGTTCTGTCATTCCATCCGGGCAACAACTGAAGAAGGCGCGCCTGTTCGGCGACGATCTTGCTACCGGCTTCAATGTAGTGGCCGCGAATCTCCGCGGTCCAGAGCGTGGGACCGCACCATTGGAGGAGATCCTGCTTGCGGCACACATGGTAGCCGCGCTGGCACGGGACGAGCCCGCTGATCGGCGGCATCCAATCCCCCGGCCGCCCATCCGCCGGAAGGCGCCAAACCCCCCCGCCGCCATTGCAAGGCGACCCGTCCGGATTCAGGAATTTATAGTAGGTTGTCATGGCCTACCCTCGATATGACGAGGCCATTGGTTGACCGCCTCTCGGCATCGCCGCAAGTCCGTCAGCGGCTCGACCGAGTATACGTAGGCGTAACCCGTGACGTGATTCAGCAGAATCCGGTACCCGCCTCGTTGCAGAATCGTCTTTGCCTCATCAGCGCTCACCATCTGGCACCGGCTGTCCCGATGCTCATCCGCCAGGATGATCCAGCCTCGGCTCTCCAGTGCCGATGCACATCCGGGCAGGAACATCAGGATCAAGGCGACCAGCGCCCTCAACCTATGTGCCTCTAGGACCGCATCGAGCATGGAAACCTATGCAGCCGCAAGGTGGCGCCCATTCCCATTCCGGTGTGCCTCCAAAGCTCGTAGCCCTTGCTGTATTCCCCGGACATCCACGATTTGATACCGAAGGAACATGCTCATTGTTCGATGCCCCGTAACCGCCATCGCCGTCTGATAGTCGCAACCAGCGGCGATCATATCCCTAGCCGCAGTCCGGCGCAGATCGTGAAAGAGGCGTCCCGGCAGACCCGCCTGGTTCCTGGCGGCATTCCATATTTCCCAAAATCGCTGCTTCCAAACCCGCTTGCCTGCACGATGAAACACCCATTCGGAGATGGCTTCGCCAAACGGTCGGTTTCGCCAGGCCCGATCAACGATTTCCGTCAATTCGCCAATCATCGGCAGGATTCGACCGTGGCCGTTTTTCGATGTCGAAAGTCGAATAATTCCGTGTTCTCGGTCTACTTCCGACCAATGAAGCTCCAAGACTTCCGATAATCGCCAGCCAGAATTGTAGCCAAATCTGGCGATGTCCGCGTAAGGCTGAGGGAGATGGGAGGCGATGCGCTCAAATTCCTCTCGTTCAAAAAATCCTTGCCGGGCGTTCTCGACTTTGATGGTAGGAAACCAAGGGAGATTGCTCAACTCGCCCTTTTTATGGGCGTAGCGCATGGCAGCCCGCAGATAGGCGACGTGGCACTGAACAGTGGCCGGAGCGTAACCGTCAGCGGAAAGGTCGGAAATCATCTTCTCAACATCCCGAGTCGTTAGTTCCGAGGCTGGAACCTCCGCAAATCTCGCTCGTAGGTGCTTCAACACACTCGGAATGGCCGAACTCCTTACGCCGTCGCGTTCGCAGCGGTGCTCGTAGCTACTCAGGCATTCCGAAACGGATACCTCATTATGATTTTTCATGGCCGATTCCCCCTTTTCGGCTCCCCCTGAAGAACACGCTGGGCTGGCGGGGGTGCCACTTGCGCCCCATCTCCAGTGCCCTGGAGAGAGGACCCAGCGGTGGGCATTATCTATGACCTGCCCACTTCATCCCCGGTTACCGCAATCCGGTTTTGATCCCGAGTTCTCTATCGAGCGATTCAGCTAGGCGGCGCGATCTGAACCGTCGGCGAAGATAACCGCTGATAGCCGTCTCGCTCACCCCTATTCTCTGGGCGAGTTCCCGTTGCCGGAGACCTTTCTCTCGAATCACGGTTTGGATTTCTTTGTACGTCATACCCGTAATTTAGTCAAATGTAGTTTACGTGTCAAGAGGAAACTTTCGGAAATCTTCAGGATTTTTGTTAAGAATCAGGACTGTCTTGCTATCGAATCGTACAGTCAAAAGGGGGTATCTTGATATGGGTTGAGCCGAGATAATGTCAAGAAGGGGATTCCAGGGTCGTCAGGCAACGGATTGGGACAGCCCCAAGACGCCGGGGCCACCCTTGCGGATGGCCCCTCTGCCTCGCGGATGTAAGCCTTTATCGGCGCATAGCACCTCCTCACTAGGGTTTACTTCGCCATGATGGAACCCACGATAGCGGCAATGCCCACGGCGGTTCCCACCCATCCGGCCCAGGCCCACTTCTCGGCGGCGTCTTTCGCCTTCTCCGCCCGGTCGGCCCGTAAGGATTCCGCCGCCGCCAATTCCTTGTACGCCTTCATCGCCCTATCTTGGATTTCGGCCAGCTTGTCCTGGGCCGCGATCACCCGGTCAGTAGCGGTCTGCGCTTGGCGGAGGGCCGTGATTTCGCCCTGAAGGGAGGCAATGACGGCCGTGTCTTTGGTGACGATCTCGCGGAGTTGGGCATTCTCCTGGCGCAAGACCTGGAGTTCGCCTAGATAGCCCAGAATCTCCCGCTGCTCCGACTCAGTGAGCGGCGGTTCCGCCGCTAGGCAAGGGTTGGCGGAGAGCCACAAGAGCGCGACGCAGACGGCCAAGGAGTTCAGACGCCGGAACATGCAAGGCATCCTCTCGAATCTGTGCAAGGACATTTGCTGTGGCGGTAAGACGGTCAAGGAGAGTCTTTCGCTCCGCAATGAGTTGCGTGTTCTGCCGAGACAGGCGGTCGGCTTCCTGTCGGGCGCGTGCCATTTCTTCCTTAGCCTGCTTGATTTCTCCCGCCGCCTGCTCTTTCGCCGCCTCGGCCTGTTGCTCGGCTTGTGTCGCTCGGCCTTCTAGGACCGCAATCTGCTGGCGCAGGCGATAGTCCGTCCAGGCTTTCACGCCCCAGGCAAGGAGACCGAAAACCACAAGGCCGACGGCGACGTAAATGCCTACCTGCTTCATTCTTTCCCTTTGAGAGCCAACGCCTTCGCCTTGGCGGCCGCATTCTGCGCGATGCGCTCCAGTCCGGCCTTGGACCGCTTGAAGGTTTGTGGGGAGTTGGCACCGATCAGGCAACAGACATATCCCCAGACCAGGACAACAATCCACTTCCAGCCAAAGAAAATCCAAATCGCTTTCATGGTGTTTTCCCTCCGACAGATTTCACGCCCCCCAGAATTGTTTTGTGGATAAGACGGGAGATGCCTAGTACCGCCGCGCCGTATAAGAGCGCAGCCCGCACATTGTCGCCATATCCAGGTTCAGTCCCAAGTGACCAACCCCATGATGCTCCGACCAGGAATGTCACCATCGGGATGACCCTATCGGTGTCGTGTTTGTAGAGAGGATTGGCCCAGGAAAAGATAAACTTTCGGTTAAGCAGGCCAGCGATGTATTTCTCCAGGACAAGTGTAATCACAATGCCCAGAGCGGCCACGATGGGGATGTTCACCGCCTTCAGCAGTTCCATAATTGGGTCCATCTCATCTCCCGTCCATCCAATCTCCGCGCCAGAGTTTTATTTCCTGTCTCCAAGTTTCGGTCAGGTAGGGTCCGCGAATCCCTCCTCGATGGTGATGGACGATTCCTCGCTCCGTTCTTCCGCAAGCCGCAACTGAGAGACGATTTCATTCACGACGGGGGCGCAATCGCCGAACGGTTGGAGGCGACGGCCTACGGCGATACAACCCTTGAGCTCAACCGGAGTGTTCGCGCCGTGGATCATAGTATCGGTGAATCCGGGCGGATCGAAATGCGGCAATTCCCGCTGGAAGTGCGGCGAGTATTTAAGGTACAGACGATAGGTCCCAGCAGGCACAGCCGTCTTGCCGTAGACCTTCGCTTCATTCTCCGGCGTGGACGGATCAGGGTCCATTCGGACTTCATCCTCTAGGGTGAATCCCTTGAGTCCCCAATCACAGGAGAGTTCACCCTTGGTTCCGGCCTCGCCGCCGAGTGGGGCGGGAATACGCCAGCGGCGGACTACATTCACTTTCATCGCCTTTCGTTGTTACCTCTCCGATAGGTGCGGATGCTGAATATACTTGAGACGACCGAGCCAATGACTGCTCCTACTGTAGTCATAAGGATACCGAATAGGCGATCTTCAATTGCAGTTATTCGCCGATCAACTGTCAACATCTGATTCTGAAGTACGGCGATGTTCAAATCCTGAATGCTATCATGCAGGCCGATGGTATCCTGCGCCCAGACAGCCGCGCCGAACAGAAGCATAAAAAGAGAAACACAGAGGGCGGCTCCTCCGAGCCATTCAACGACGGCTGATGGCCATTTGCGGGTCGGACCGTTAGGCGAAGGCATGGTCACTCGATTTTCCTTGACAGGAGGGGATCAAGGGACTAGGTTGGGAGTGGAGGCGCGTCATGGTCTGGTTAGGCATTCTATTCCTCTGTCTTGTGGTTCTTTATCTGCAATTTGATGATTCTCGGCATCGGTAACTATTTGGTGGTCCTAGATTGTCCGATTGCCTCTAGGTAACGAGGCAATAACTGCGACCCAATTCGTATCGCCTGCGCACTTCCCGCTGGAACGGTGATTCCCTGAGCTAACCATCTCGCGGTTGTCGGATTAGTCAACATACGGGCCAGAATGTTTGGTGCAACAAGAATGGATGTTCCGGCAATCGCTCCGTAGATGGGATGGCCGACATAGGCACCGCCGGCTTGGGCGGCTCCTGCTCCGAGCAAAAGAGTTACCCCTTGGCGGAGTTGATCGTAACTTACTATATTGGTGCCTGTTCTGGCGTAGACCCCCTTTGATTCCTTGACCGTGGCGGATGATGTTTCGATCCAGTTGCGATATTGATCCAGAAATTGGGATTGGTCCTTCGTGAAAAGGAGGTTCTTCGTCTCCGGACCAAGGCCCTTAAGTATTCTTGGATTCTCTAGGGATTGACTGACGGCCTCCGCCTGAATCGCCTCCCATACTGGTCCCGATCCTTCCGTCTGCTTGTTCACGGCCCGGAGCATATTGATTCGGGAGTCGTTCGGAGCCATCAATTCTTGAACAACCGCCATCGGTTCCTGTTTGTCGATCAGACGTCCAAGTGGTTGATCGCTTTGGAATGGGACCACATTCTCCCTGGAGTAGTTCCTAGCGTCTTCCCATGCCTTGGCTCGTTTAGGATTGGCCCCGGCGTCGGCTGCCATATCCTGCCGGAAGGCATTGAGTGGCCCCTTGTCGCCCGATTCGTATAATTCGCCAAGGGTTTTTCGGAGGGTCATCGCCTGCCGTAATGTAATCGGACCTTCGCCTTGCGCCAGACCACCCACTAATCCGCTTGCGGTCATGCCAGAACGGGTCATTTTCTCCGTTACGAATGCACCCTCCGGAGTAATAGTCCCGCCAGTAGAACTCAAACGGGAGGTCGTAGTAGGTTTGACCGCCTGCCGGAGATCCGCAGCCTCGCCCACCCGATTCCGCATATATTCGCGCAAGTTATCTATCTTGAAGTCCGGAACGCCGGTCTCTTGGGCCTTCGGGAATTCCCATTCGACGGCCTCGCCGACCCGTCTAGCTTGGGCAAGATCCTGAAGACCTTTCTGGATGGTCTCGCCACGGGCGACCCGTGTTGCATCGGCTTGGGGGCCAGCCACCCGCCGGGCCTGCGCCGCCAACCAACCCTCTTCGCCTATGGCAGGTGCGCCACGCATGGCGGCGATTTCTTTCTGACCGGCCTCGGTGATTCGGCCTCCACCAAATTGCTTTTCGGCAAGGGCCTCCATCGGTCGAATAAGTTTCCCGGGAGCCACATCTGCCGGGGAGGGGGTGAATCCTGCCTCCTTCCCGGTCTCGATTAACTGTCTGCCTTGCGGTGTAACCATGCCAGCACGGGGGGCAAGTAACTTTGTTAGGAGGGGGATAGCGACCTCACCCCCCATCTGGTACATTGCACCGTACAGACTTTGGGTGCCGACGTTGGCCAGCGCTTCTGCCAAGCTTTTTGTCGGTTCGGGTGGTCCAAAGATTGATTCGGGTAGGTATGGTTGGACCGCCTGCCAAGCGGCCTCACCTGTGCCAGCCCCTACTCCGGCACCGACGACGGGTGCGGCGGGTCCAAGGACCGGAAGTGCAGGCGTACCCATTCCAGCCCCGATGATTGCTGGTGCACCGAGGAAAGTTCCGTGTGCCGTTGAACGGAGGCCAGCGCGGGCCTGTTCGGGAGACCAGAGAGAACCAACTGGCGTCTTACCCTGTTGCGCCAACTCCCTCTTCACCGTCGCGTCTATCACATCGTCCGGCGTATCATCGGGAAATGAGAGGGTGCCCAATCCTTCAACAACGGCGAGTCTCGCCATTACTGTACCCGATTACCCTTATTGTCGTACCGGATCATGCCACCACCACCTGTCGGGGATGGCACTGGACCAGTCGGACGGGCCGTGGTCGGTGTTGTCAACCCGTACTGGTATCCCTTGATCTGTTCATCCATCTGGATGAGGAAGTTCTTCCTGGCCTGGGCGATCACTTCCTTTGCCGTACCTGGGCTGATATTGCCGAAGGCTTCTTTGGAGATTTCCAACATCATCTCGCTTCGGGGAGCGCCGCCAGTCAGGACGCGCATGGAAGTCAGGGCGTGGTCATTCAGGGCGGCGATCTGCTTCCAGAGTACGCTACTGCCAGTGGTCCGCTTCGCCCATTCCGCCGCATTGATCTGGCCTCGGGCGAGCATATCGTCGGCCTTGCCGACTTGCCTTTCGATGTCTTCGGAGAGGGTGACGTAGGAGTTGCGCCGTGCAAGGGCCAACTGCATATCGGCGGCCTTCTCCTTGGGAATGGCAACCATCGTATCGGGATCGAACGCTATCTTGTTGCTCCCGATAGCAGCGGTGATTTCCTTGCCCTTGGCGGTATCAAAAATCCGATCACCGGCTAGAGCCCTGCCTATCCCGTAGAACTGTGCTTTCGTCCGAAGTTGAGCCTCTGGCGAGCCGGCCTGGAGGTATCGGCCCGGCTCCTTCGCGTTCGCGTCTTCTACGTCGCCCCACTTCATCGTGACGGTCTTGTTATTATTTTTCGTGTCGAGGACCGAGGTGGGTTTCTCCCTAGTTAGGGCGAGCAATCTTTCGACGCCCGGTTCGACTTTCCGCTTCTGAATGTCGGCGTCCACGGCGACTTTCTGATCCTGGGTCAGATTCTTCCAGGCAATCCCGAACAACTTGTCGGCGGTGGATTCCCTTTCCTCACTGGGTTTCGTCGGAGCCTCGGTCGGGATCGCCGCCGCCCGCGCATTGGCCTGCTTGAACATATCTGGGGTCCACTTGCTCATGTCCCTGGGGAATCCCAATTCCATTCCAGCGTCAAATACTTGGGCCGAAGGAGAGGGGGTTTGCGGCTTTTCGGGCGTGAAAGTCAACCGTGGTCCGGTCGGGGTGACGGTCACGCTGGGCGCACCATAGGTGGGCGCGACAGGGGCCGGCGTACCCTGCGGGCCAGGAGCGGGGGCGGGGGCCGTACCCACTCCACCAGGAATGAAAGACTTCATCCATTCCGGTTGGGGCGGAGTTCCCTTCGGAACTCTTGCGATGAGATTCCCCCTATCGTCCACAACGCCGACACTATCTCCAAGATCAATGTGGGAAACCTTGGGGCGTTCAAGGCCCAAGAGGCTTGTCATGGCTTCCGGCGTAAATGCCCCAGCTTGCATCGCTGTACCCAATATCTGTTGTGGCGTCCAGCCCGGACTTGTGATCGGTTGCTGGAGCGTGCCGGCAGGTCCCCCCATTCCTGGTGCACCAAGTTCTGCCGGATACGGCGTCCCCGCTGGGGTAGTGACCGCCGGTCCCTGCAATAACAAGGCAGCGAGTTGCCCCTTGGCCTTGACCTGCTCCTCGTGGAGGAGTTGCTGTGCCTTCAGGAGTTTGGTCTGCTCCTTCAGGTGCTCCTCCTGGGCGGCCAACTGCTGCCGCTTGGCCATTAGGTCTAGACCCTGAGTGAATCCACCGAAGAATCCGCCGGTCCCGCCCGCGATCGCCCCAAAAAGATTACCCATGTTCAGTCCCTACTTTATGCCGCCCATGATGAGGGCCGCCAAGAGTCCAAGACCCGTTCCGATATTCTGATAATTTGCGCTTGTCTGCGCCGCCTTTTGGGCCGCGATGTTCGCCTGGGTAGAAGCCGAGGTGCCCATCCCCGAAATCGCCGTGGGGACGTAACCGAAGCCGATTTGCGCCGCCTGATTCTGCGCCTGACTTAGCAGATCGCTGGATAAGGTGCTTACCGCGCCCGCCCGTTTCGCTATGAGATCGGCTAGGGAGGATTGCAGGACACCGCCACGCGGGAGTGCCGACATGAGTTGCTTTTCGGCTGTCCCGAACTGGCCTTCGATTGCCGCCCGTGCCGGAGCGTACTCCGGCAAGGCACTGATCGGAATACCCCCGGTCAGGATACCCCGTAATCGGTTGACGGTCGCCGTGCGAAGGGGCTGCGTCAATCCATAGAGTTGGTTGACGTAATCCTGCTGTGTCTGACTTGCCGTTTCCGCTGCGGTTGCCATAATCCCCCCCTAACTATCTGATGTCGCCGAGGCTTGCCATCGCTCTACCCCCTAACGCGAACCGTAATCCTGGTAGGCGAGGATGCTCGTTCGCAACGCCTCCAGGGCTGGCGTCGCCTTTTGGACGATCTCCTGGATCGTCGGCGCGTGATCGAAGGACTTGATCGCATCGTAGATTACCTGTTGGCCCCTGGCCTGGTCGCCGTACCCATAATAGCGGGCCAGCCCTTCTAGGTACCCCCCGGCCCCCACGCTCTCTCCGGTCGCGGTCGTAATCGGTGCATACAAATCGCCGCCGGAGCTTAGGCCTCCACCGGAGGTTATGAACCCCTGATTTTTGAGATCCAACATCACGACATAATCGCGAGCTGCCGATTGGTCTCCGGTGGCCTTGAAATTATTCCACGCAGCCGCGACCGTACCCCACTTGTTCAGGAGCGGAACGGCTACGCCAACCGCCTGGTCCTGCAATTCGGCGATGCTCGGCTGGGTCAGGGCGGCCGTAATCCCAAGAGCCGCCGGGGCTAAAAAGGCCATCGCCCCTAACGCTGGCTCCAAAGCTGCCATGAGACCGCCAGCCCCCGCTGCACCGGCTTCGCCCGCACCTGAAGCGAGAATGCCGGAGAGGGCCTCTTCCCCTGCGGCCGTCGCCTCGG
>Ga0315282_10005842_pt1 | contig 20819 bp, 14 predicted proteins | sample YL17G07_20_MG_FD_203693 | JGI IMG/M metagenome (GOLD analysis project Ga0315282, IMG submission 203693) | Sediment microbial communities from Yellowstone Lake, YNP, Wyoming, USA - YL17G07_20 | ecosystem: Environmental > Aquatic > Freshwater > Lake > Sediment | place: USA: Wyoming | collected... | reverse complement strand
TTCCATGGCGGTGAATCGCCTCGATGGACTGCTCGAAGCTCGCCGCCCGATTGAACGGTTTGCCCAGCGCGTTCAGCGCCTCCTGATCCAGCGATTCGAAGCCGACGTTCAGCGCCAGGCAACCGCTTTCGGCACATTGCCGCAGCAATTCGCCGTCGTCGGCGATGGTGATCGGCGCATGGCCGATCCAGCGCACGTCCACGTCGCGAAGACGCTCGAACAAGTCGCGGGCATAGCGCCGATCGCCGATCACGTTATTGTCCACAATATAGAGCAAACGCTTGGCCGCGAAATAGGGGACATTGGACCGGGCCGGGAACCATCGCTTCAGCCGCTCGAAAAAGGGATGGGATTTCGGGAAATAGGAGCGTAACTCACGCTCGAGTTCATCGAGCGGGCGATGGCGGAAGGCCCTCCCGAAATAGCGCGGCACCACGCAGAACTCGCACCAATGCGGGCAGCCGCGCGTGGTCTCGATGACCCGAAGCGGATGATACAGCCCGCGCGGCAGAAGATCCCAGCGCGGCGTCGGCAGGCCCGTCATCGGCGCCGGACGCGGCGCCTCGTAGCGCGAACGCAGCCGCCCGTTCCGGGCGTCCTCGACCACCTGCGGCCAGGTCTCGTCGGCCTCGCCGATCACTACACTATCGGCATGCGGGGCCGCCTCGTCGGGCAGCGTCGTCACGTGCAAACCGCCGAGAACGACCTTCGCCCCGCGCTTTCGAAACTCTCCGGCGAGTTCATAGGCCCGTTCGGCCGTCGGCGTCAGAGCTGTGATCCCAACCAGATCGAAGGTCGAGGCGGGGGAATCAAATCGGATTCTTTGGCGGCCGTCGTCGAGAATGACGACCTCATTCCCATTCGGCGTCAGAGCGGCCAGCAGCGGCAAACCCAGCGGCGGCATGCTCAGACCCGACGCCGCGTCGCGCCGCCGATCACCGGTTCCCGCATAAATCAGGCCGATTCGCATCAGAAATCCGAAAAAAGAATGAAGGATGCAAGGATGAAGGATGAATAAATGCACGTGGAACTCTATGAGGCTCTTGAGAGGAGCACGATCAGAGAAACTCTCGACGATTCATCCTTCGGTCTCGATCATCCAGCCCTAAGCATCCAAGATTCAGCGACTAGACTGCAACACTCAAAACTTGCTTCTCCGTTCATCGTTCAGCGTTCATCGCTCATCGTTGCTTTCTTATTCATCCTTCATCCTTCCGCCTTCATCCTTCACTTCGTCAGCCTTCCCCCCTCCACCGGCAACACCGCACCCGTGATATAGTCGCCGGCTTCGACCAGGAAACAGACCGTCCGAGCAATGTCTACCGGCGAACCGACGCGTCGCAACGGCACTTCCTCCAGCAGCCTCTGTTTGTGCGCCTCGTCGAAACCCTCGGGCCACAGGATCGTGCCCGGTGCAATCGCGTTGACCTGCACTTCGGGCGCCAGCGCTCGGGCCAATCCACGCGTCATCGCAATCACGCCGGCCTTGGCGATACAATACGGAATGTAGCCGGGCCAGACGCGCTCGGCCCCGACATCGGCAAGCGAGATGATTTTACCGCGCGCGCGCGCTTTCATTCGCGGCCCGAGAAAACGCGCGAACGCAAACGGCCCCTTCAAGTCGGTATCGAGCAATTCGTCCCAGTCGCGCTCACTGACTTCAGTCAGCGGCGTGCGACGATAGATCGCGGCGTTGTTGACGAGAACATCCATCCCGCCAGTCGCTTCCCACGCCTCGCGACAGACACGCTCCACTGCGTTCCAGTCGCTCTGGTCGGCGACGACGATCATCCCGCGCCGTCCGAGCCGCCGAATTTGCGACGCCGTGACGTCGGCCTCCTTGCGCGAACGGTGGCAATGGACCACGATATCGGCGCCCCGCTCGGCCAGACCCAGCGCGATTGCCCGGCCGATTCGACAGCCCGCTCCCGTGACGATTGCCCAAGTTCCGGACAGGTTCACTGCGATTGCCCCCAACCCTTGTAGAATGAGCTATCTAAGCAGCCGAAAACCACCCGCAATTCTCGACATGATGCCTTGTTTGGTGCCAAAGCCGATGCGGAACCTATGCCGCGCAATATTGATTTCATAAATGTTAGATTCAAAGCTACCGCCACCCCACGCCCGCCGGCCAGCGCATACTTACCATATGATCTATAACAGAACTTTGAGAGTTGTGACTTATAAGACCAATATTTACAATGATTAACAACACAATTTCGCCTGTCCACCCTGCCAAAATATTTCCTTTTGTGGCCCTATTTTCGGGTTGACATTGACATGGTCGTCTGAAACCCTTTAGGTCCTTTTAGCGCAAGCAGAGCACGGCGGCGGGGCTCGCTAAGTGGCCCGTCGTCTGGAGTGAGGGGAATGGCAAAAGCCGGAGGGCGAGTCAAGATTACTCTCGAGTGTCAGTCGTGCAAGACGTCCAACTTGCCCGGCGTCTCGCGTTATCACACGACCAAAAACAAGAAGAAAACGACGGAGCGACTCGAACTGAAGAAGTATTGCCCCTTCGAGCGGAAGCATACGGTTCACCGCGAGATACGCTGAGTAGTGGAGTGCGCCCATGGCGATCCCGCAAGACCTGCTCGACATTCTGGCGTGTCCCGACTGCAAGACGCCGGTGGTTCTCGATGGCGAGCGGTTGGCCTGCTGCAAGCCCGAGTGCCGGCGCGCTTACCCGATTCGCGATGACATTCCCATCATGATGATCGAGGAGTCCAAGCCGCTGGAGCGCGGCGAATGGGACAAGGTGATGGCGGCTCACCCGCAACCGGCCGCCGCCTCGACGGAAGTTTCCGGGAGTAAGAAATGAAGCCGAAGATTCATCCGAAATATGGAAGTGTTCTGGTCACGTGCGCGTCCTGTGGCAATGCGTTTCTCACGGGCTCCACGCGACTGGACGGCCCGAAGAAGGAGTTTCAAGGAAAGGAATATCATTCGATGACGCTGGAAATCTGCTCCCAGTGCCATCCGTTCTTCTCGGGCAAACAGGTTCTGTTGGACACGGCGGGATGTGTCGAAAAGTTCACCAAGCGTTACGGTGCATTCACGGGCATGAAGCCGGCCGCCGAGAAAAAGGCGGTATCTGCGGCCGCGGAGAAGCCGAAGGAGCAACCCAAGGCTGCCGCGCCTGCACCGGCTGAGGCTAAGAAAGCCGCCGCGCCACGTCCGCCCAAAGCGGCTGGTCAACCTAAGCCGAAAGAGAAACCAGCAAAACCTGCGGAGGCGGCACCAGCATAACCCTAACTACGCCCCTACACCCCATTTCTCCCTTTTCCCTATAAGATGCCGGGATTGGCCGCCCGGCATCTTTGCTTCTTCGGGTGCCTTCGTGAAGCAAGCCTTTGCTCCCTCGGGTTCCAATCTGCGCAATCTGCGGAATCTGCGGTTACAGATTTTCTTGACCCAGATGCTTACAGAGGAACGCGGCGGTATAAGAGGTGGGATGATTGATGAAACGATCGAACGGTCCGGCGAAGACGATCCGGCCGCCCTGGTCGCCGCCCTCGGGGCCGAGATCAATGACCCAGTCGGCTCGGGCGATCAGATCGAGGTTGTGTTCGATGATGACCAGCGTGGTCCCGCGGTCGAGCAGCTTGCGGAAAACCTTCATCAGCACGTCGAGATCGGCGGGATGGAGGCCGGTCGTCGGTTCGTCGAAAAGCATCATGAGGTGCCGGCGCGTGCTGCGTTCGGCGAGGTGGCCGGCGAGCTTGAGCCGCTGCGCCTCTCCGCCGCTCAGCGTCGAGGTGCTCTGACCCAGCCGCAGATAGCCCAACCCCACGTCGCGGAGCGGTTCGAGCGCCCGAATGATCTTGCGCTGGTCGTGGAAAAACTCCGTCGCCTGGTCCACCGTGAGTTCGAGAATATCGTCAATGTTCCGGCCCTTGTAACGGATGTCGAGAATCGTCTTCTTGAACCGCTTGCCATCGCAGACGTCGCAGGTCACCGAGACATCGGCCAGGAAGTGCATGTCAATGGTGATCTGGCCCGTCCCTTCGCACTTGTCGCATCGCCCGCCGGCGACGTTGAACGAGAACTGGCCGGGTCTGATCCCGCGCTTAGCGGCTTCTTCGGTTGCGGCCAGAAGCTGGCGGATTTCATCGTACGCTTTGGTGTAAGTCACGGGGTTGGAGCGCGTGGACTTGCTCGGCGGCGACTGGTCCACGAACAGGACGTCGTCGAAAATCTCGAACCCTTCGAGACGGTCGTGCGGGCCGACCTCGACCGACTTGCCTCCAAACCGCCGCTGGAATCCGGCGTAGAGCGTATCGCGGATGAGCGTGGACTTACCCGATCCCGAAACGCCGGTCACCGCCGTGAGAACGCCGACCGGGATGCGGACGTCAAGGTTCTTGAGGTTATGTTCGCGCGCGCCGCGAACGATGACGAAGCCGGCGGGTTCGCGGCGCTGGGGTAGGACAGGTTGGCAACCTGTCTGCTTTTGTGGAACAGGTTGGTAACCCGTCCGCGTTCCCCCTTCGGCAAGACGTGATATGGACCCATTATCAACGTCTTGCCGCATTCGCAGTTCGACTTGTGGCTTCGTTACGGCAGACAGGTTGCCAACCTGTCCTACATTCTTGCCGTTCCGCCTCAGATACTGCGCCGTAAGCGATGTCGGATGTTCCAGCAGATCGTCCATCGCGCCTTCGAACAGAACCTGTCCCCCTCGCTCCCCTGCCCCAGGCCCCAGGTCGAGAATGCGGTCGGCACCGCGCATCATCGTAGGGTCGTGCTCGACGACCACGACCGTGTTGCCGTTTTGCTTGAGGGCGTGAAGGATGTTGAGCAGACGGCTGGTATCGCGCGGATGGAGGCCGACGGTCGGCTCGTCGAGGACGTAAAGCGTCTCGGTCAGGCCGCTCCCCAGCGCCGCCGAAAGGTTGATCCGCTGCGATTCGCCGCCGCTGAGCGTGCGCGTCTGGCGATCGAGCGTGAGATAGCCGAGGCCGACGTCGTCGAGATACGCCAATCGCGAACGGATTTCGTGCAGGAGGCGTTCGGCGGCCTGTTCGTCGCGCGGCGAAAGGCGCAGCTGGCCGAAATAGTGTCGCAGCTCGGCGATATTCCGGCGGTTGAGCTCCGCGATGGTGCGGCCATCCACCTGAACCGCCAGCGCGTCGGGAACGAGGCGCGTTCCGCCGCACTTTTTGCAGGTCACAAACTCGCGATAGCGCGCGATCATCACGCGCACCTGGACCTTGTACTTCTTGGTCTCCAGCCAGTCGAAAAAGCCTTTGACGCCGTCCCACTCGCCTCGACCATTGATCAGGATGTCGCGTTCGTCGGCCGTGAACTGGCTGATCGGTTTGTCGAACGGCAGATGGCAGGGCCGCGTGAGCCGCCGCATGTAAGGATACATCTGTTGGTAGACCGGCCCCGCCCAGGGCGCGACGGGCTTGTCCTTCAGCGTAAGGTCGGGATTGGGGATGATCTTGTCCATCGCCAGATCGGCGGTTCGGCCAAATCCCTGGCAAGCCGGACACGATCCGATCGGGCTGTAGAACGAGAAGAGATTGGGCTCGGGATGGCGAAAGGTGCGTTGGCAGCGCGGGCAGACCAGAGCGGTGAAGAACCTGTGGCGCAGGCTGTCAGCCTGTGAAGACAGCAGACCGCCGGTCCGCCCCACGATCTCGACGACCGCGCGGCCCTTGCCCACCTGGAACGCGGTCTCCAGCGCCTGGTTGACGCGCGAGATGGCTTGAGGTTCGACCCGCAGCCGGTCAATGACCACCTCGATCTCATTGCGATCCGGCAGAACCGGCATTGGGCCTGGATTTCCTGCAGCCGACGTTTTGCCTGAACCGCCCGTTTCTCCCAGCGATTCGAGGTCCACCACTTCGCCATCGAGCCAGATGCGATAGAAGCCCGCGCGGACCAGTTCCCGGCGGAGCGATTCGAACGACCCGCCACCGCCCAGCGCGACCGGCGCCAGCACAACCACGCGCTCGCCTGCCGCCTGGGTGGCCAGCGCATCGGTTGCACCCTCGGGCGTTTCGTGCTTTACCTCGATTTTGCAGTCGGGACAAAACGTTCGGCCGATTTTGGCAAAAAGCAGCCTCAGGTAGTCATAGACTTCGGTGGCCGTGCCGACGGTCGAGCGGGCGTTCTTGACGGTATTGCGCTGCTCGAGGGCGATGGCCGGCGGGAGGTTGAGAATCTGGTCCACATCGGGCCGTGGCATCTGCTCGATGAACTGCCGGACATAGGTGGACATGGACTCGACAAAGCGCCTCTGGCCTTCGGCAAAAAGGGTGTCGAAGGCCAGCGACGACTTGCCCGAGCCCGAAACGCCGGTGATGACGGTGAGTTGGCCGTGGCCGAACCGACAATTGATATTCTTCAGGTTATGCGTCCGCGCGCCATAAACCTCAATCGCCCGGAACGACATTGTTTCGCCCGCCTCGATTGCGTCAAACTCCAGGGAAATGGTCGGCGGCTACAATCAACGGACCGCTGCGGCGAGGCTGCGTTGCGCGGCGCGCGGAAGGCGCACGAGGATGAAGTAGGACTGAGGATAGAGATAGTCCTCTCCCGATTCATCCACAATCCGAAGGTATCCTTCCTTCTCGGCCTGACGGTCGGGAAGAACCGCGTAAACCTTTCGGAGTTCAAGGTCCTCGCAGTCCTCGTTTCTCACACACAGCGCGAACTTCGGTCCTTTGCGTTCTGTCGTCATGTTTTAACCCGCGCTGACCCTCAGAGAGAAGGTCGCCCAAGATGTTCGTCGTGTCAAGCATGGGCTCCGGTTTTTCGCGAAAACAGGTTTTGCCACCGAACCGGGCAACTGTCAGATTTCAGGAAAAGCAAAACAGCACTTGAAACGGGTGCCGGCCCTCAACTATGATTTCTTGAAGTGTGAGAACGGAAGAATGAAACACACGGGAGAATGCAGATGAACCCACGAATCAGTGCCGATCCGGAAATCTGCGGCGGTGAGCCTTGCATCACCGGCACACGCGTTCCCGTGCATATCGTTCTGAGCCATCTCGCCGCAGGCGACAGCCCGGAGACAATCCTGAAGGAGTTCCCACGCATCGAAAAAGCGGACATTGAAGCCTGTCTTGAGTATGCCGCTTATCTATGCACTGAGAAGGTCGTTGCGGGATGAAGATCCTGCTCGATGAGAACGTTTGCTTGAACGTGGCGGCGTCCTTGCGCGAACTTGTTCCAGAGCCATCCGTGTGGATGGAACAACGCGATCGCTTCCACGTCAGGGTTTCAGCCGCGCAATTCCCTCATCGAGAAACGCAACGAACTGCGCCGGGTCGCGGGTCAGGCCGGCGAAGCGGGCCAGCTCGCGGTCGTCGGGACTCATGATCACATAGAGCGGCAGCGCGGCGGTGCCGAAGCGATCCACTTGCATCTTTTGATTCGCCTGCCAGTCGGGGCCATTGTCGGTTTGCAGCCGGACAAGAACAAACCGCTGCATCGCCCGCGCCACGTCGTCGCGCACGAAGATGTTCCGCTCCATCCATTTGCAGTTCGTGCAGGTCACGCCGCTGAAATCAATCAGGATGGGTTTGTGCCGGGCTTTGGCTTGCTGGAGGGCCTGGCCATAATCGTCGAGCCACCTCAAAGAGTAGAACCGATTGGCAACCTGTCCGACCGGTCCAACCTGTCCGACTGGTCCGACTGGTCCGACTTCGGCGGCCGGCAGGAAAGCATCGAGCGTTCCGTTGATTCTCGCGCCGAACAGGCCCGTCGCAAGATAGAGTCCGAAAATCAGAAACACGAGACTGAGCAACATTCGGATCACGCCGACGTGTTCGAGCGAGGTCTCGAGAGGCAATCGGATCAGGCCCAGCAGATAAAAGCCCGCGAACACCGAGATCATCGTCCACGACGCCAGCACGACCGGCCGCGTGAAGATCTGCCAGTGCCAGACCAGATCGGCGTTCACGATGAACTTCAGCGCAACGGCCAACACGATGAAGCCCATCACCACCTTGACCGAATTCAGCCACCCGCCGCTTTTGGGCATGCGGGCCAGAAACTGGGGGAAGAGCGCCAGAACGAAAAACGGCAGCGCAAAGGCCGTCGAAAAGCCCAGCATTCCGATCAGCGGCCAGAACCATTGACCTTCGGCCGCCAGCCCCAGCAGCGCCCCGATGAACGGCGCCGTGCACGCCAGCGAGGCCAACGTGAACGCCACGCCCATGAAAATCGTGCCCGTGTAGCCGCCGCTGCGCCCCTTGGCTGAAAAGTAGTTCTGGAGCGAGGGGGGCACGTGGATTTCGAAAAGCCCAAACAGGCTGAGCGCAAACGCGAGGAAAAACGCCGCGAGTATCAGGTTCGCCACCGGATTGGCCCCAAGGCGGCTCGTTCCCGCCGGGCCGTAGATCGCCGCCAGCACCAGCCCGACCGCCGTAAAGGTCACGATGATCGAGAGCGCGTAGATGATCGCCAGAAGGAGCGGTCGCCTTCCCTCGCGTTCGCCCTGCTTGATGAAAAACGAGACCGTGATCGGGATCATCGGATAGACGCAGGGCGTGGTCAGCGCCAGGAATCCCTGGATCACCGAGAGGAGCAGGAAGGCGAGAAGGCCCGATTTGAAGGCCTCGCGGATCGCTTGCTCGGCCGATGAAACGGCGGCTTTAGTGCCCGGGCGGGAGGCGGAGTTCGCGCTTTGCGCGGTCAGGGTTGGCGAAGTCGGCGGTTGAAGGGGCGTGGGGGTGGCCGTGGCAATCGCGGCGGGTGCACGAAACTCCTCACGCGCAGGGCCTGCCTCGACGGTCAGAGGGAGATCGAACGCGACATCTCTGGGCGGCAGACAGGAGACGTTGTTGCAGGATTGAAAGCGCACCGTCCCTCTAATATGCGTCTGGCCCAGTACCGCTTTGTCGCCGACCAGAATCTTCTGCTGGAACACGACCGGATCGTGGTAAATCTCTACCTCGATCTGGAAGCCCTGATCGAATTTCTTCACAGGCGGTGGCGCTTCGAGGGGGCCAACCGTCTGTAGGCCCGGCGGCAAGTCAAACCGAAACACCGCGGGCTGAGGGCCGCCGGACTTGTTCGTCTGCGCATAGAAGTACCAGGGGGCTTGTGGCGATGCGGAAAGGCTGACCGTCACAAGCTCGTCGTAGCGGGCGGTCGTCGGCTTGAGCGAAAAATCCCAGAGAACGGCTTGCTCTTGCGCAAGAATGGTCGGTGCGAGCGACAGAATCAAAACAACCAGCGTCGTCCCGCGCGCGATTCTTTGAAACGGGAAAATCATGGCGCTCGCCTTGCCCTCCCTTGATTGGATGATAGCGCAACGGGCCGCGGAAACAACCATAAACCAATGGAACGCCGGCGGCCTCGCCGGTGCCTTCAATTTCGGACTGCGGATGGCAGATCGAAAGCCGGCAACTTTGCTCGCGCCTCTTTCTTTTATCTTGTTCCCTATTTCATTCAGCGTTCAGCGTTTCGAAAAGCACCGGCGAGTCCAAGGCGGAAGTGAGAGGCGAGAGGCGGGAGGCGGGAAAACGCAACGGACAACGGACAACGGACAACCGACAACCGACAACCGACAACCGACAATGAAAAGCAGAAAAACGAAACGGACAACGGACAAACGGACGACCAACAACGGACAATAGAAAGCAGAAAGACAAACGGCGGCGGGACGGAAGCTCCCGCCGCCATTCTTTTGTCACCACTTTCGCAGACTAACAGCCCGCGCCACTCTTCACAGGGCTAACAGCCTAGGCCACTTCTCGCAGGCTAACAGCCCGCGCCACTCTTCCCCCTTCGCGCGCGTCTCCATTAATGTCGTTGACACCGTGTCGCGCTTTCCGCACTTTTCGGCGCGAACCTTGCCTTCGAACCGCCCCACGCGCGGGGCAGTCACTGCGGATGGGGAAACGTGGAGCGAGTTGCCGCGCACTCAACCTCGCGGGTGTTTAAACCGTGGACACGTTGGCTTGTCGTCGCGGTCACAGGCCTCGCCGTCCTTCTCAGGCTCTGGGGGATCACCTTCGGCCTGCCCTACCTCTATCATCCCGATGAAGCGGTGAACATGTTCGCCTCGCTGGGCATCTTTCGGCATGGCGACCTCAACCCCCACTACTTCAACTACCCCTCGTTGTTCTTCTACGTTCACGCGCTGAGCTACGTTCCCTTTTATGGGGTGGGGAAGCTTCTGGGGGTATTCCTCAGCGCGAGTGACATCCCGGCCCCGCTGCTCTTCGGATCGGGCGTCGGACGCACCGATTTACCCAGCCTGTTCGTCCTCGGCCGCGGCCTGACCGCCGCTTTTGGCAGCGCTTCGGTCGTCCTGCTGTATCTGGCCGCGCGCCGGCTGACCAGCGATGTCGTGATCGCCCTGCTGGCCGCACTCATGCTGGCCCTGTCGCCCACCAACGTCGAACACAGCCGCTTCATCATCCCCGAAACAATCCTGGTGTTCTTCATCGTGCTCTCCTTCTGGGCCTCTGTCCTGGTTCTGCAGCGGGGAGCGACGCTTGACTACTTGCTCGCGGGGATGGCCTGCGGACTGGCGGCCTCGACCAAGTACAACGGCGGGGTGATTCTGGTTCTGCCGATCGCGGCGCATTTTCTCCGCACCGGCCTGTCGGGCTGGAAGGAGCGGAATATTTATCTTGCGCTCCTGATGAGCGGGGTTGCGTTTCTTGCGGCCAGCCCTTTCACGCTGCTCGACTACCGGAAATTCGTGAGCGACTTCCGATACGTGGGCGGTCACTATCGAGGTGGCCACGAAGGCAGCGAGGGAAATGCGGCGCTCTGGTACGCCTCGTATCTCGTCCGAGTCGAAGGGCCGCTGGTCATCCTGGCCGTTCTGGAGAGCGTCCGTGGCATTCGAAATCGTACGCCGTCGGCCCCCCTGGTCGCGGTCTTTCCCGCGGCGTACTTTTTGCTCATCAGCGGCTTTGCTTTCCGCAATGCACGGACGGCACTCCCGCTGACACCATTTCTGTTTGTGTTGGCCTCGTCGTTTCTGGCGAATCTGTTCAAGCCAGGAAACAGGGAAAACCGACAAAACAGCCGAATGCGAATCGGCGTGGCCGGAGCGCTCACGGCGGTCTGCCTGGCCGTGCCCCTGATCCAAACGGTGAAGCAGGCGGTCACCTTGACGACCGTGGACAGCCGCGAAACCGCGCGAGTCTGGATTGATCGGAACCTCCCGCCCGGCAGTCGGATCGCGCTCGAGGCCTATTCGCCCTTTGTGGATCCCCAGCGGTTCTCGGTGCAGGGGGTTTCACGGATTATTGATCAGACGCCCGAGTGGTACGCGGCCAAGGGCTTCGACTATGTGGTGCTGGCGGAGAATATGTTCGGCCGCTACTATCGCGAACCCCAGAAATACGCCCGACAGGTTTCGGCTTACGAGGATTTCTTCCGCGCGGTTTCAATGGAGAAGATGTTCTATGATGGCGGCTATGAGGTTCGAGTTTACAGAATTCCAAAGCGTTGATCGCTTCGTGAAGCATCCTGTTAGGATCAAACCGAACTCCGCATCCGGGACGAGAGGCTACCGCACCCGCAACCGACTGATCGGATACCATCCGTCATCGCGGCGACCGGCGATGGCCAGCCGCACGGCCGGTTCGCTCGTCCTCGGATCCACAATCGCCAGGTGGAGTCCGTACTCGCCCGGCGGCAGCTCGCGCGCGATGCCCAGCCGTTCGGCCAGACGGAACTTTCCGGGAAGCCATTCGCGAGCCTTCGCCGACCCGACAGCCACGGTCCGCCGCCGGCCGCTCGCGTCAACCAGCGCCAATGCCGGATGGTAGTCGGCGTAGCAGGGTGCGACGCCGATGTTCTCCCAATCCATTCGAACCTCGAGCGACCCGCCACGTTCCACTTCGGCCGGATGCTCCGCCGAGCGCACCACGAAGCGATAGCCCAGCAGCCGCAAGCAGGCCTCGACCTGGGGGCGCGTGCCTTCGGGAAGGGCATCGGATTTGTTGTTGATACCGGAAGCGTGTTGAGCCAGCGCCCAGTCGAAGATTTGCTGGATGTCCCACCCCTCCTGTGCCCAGCGTTTCATCGTCCAGCAGGATTCAAGAGCGACCGGCCCTCGTTTCCAGGCCTGGGCGATGCCGGCCTTTTCGATGTTCTGGGGATAGACGTCTTTCATGTGGCACCAGTTCTTCGAGAAACCGCCCATGTCGCCGAGGCAGTCGGCGCGCCAACCGGCACCGCCCGCCGTCGCCTGCTTGAGGCCCTCGATGTCGCCGATCTGCATCACCAGCGGCGTCTTGCGAAACGCGGCGAGATAGGCGTCAATGATTTTGCGGCGGGTTTCGGGCGACGGCATCTTCACGCCGGTCTGACTCATGTGCCACTCGCCCCACAAGCCGACCGAGCCGATGTCCATGAGCGCCAAATCGCGGTGTCCGTCGTACCGCTTACCCATGCCTTCGATCAGGCGCAGGTGGCGCAAAAGAACCCGCGGATCGTCGAGGTCGGGCACCCAGTGCTTCGGCCCCGCGCCCGCATATTGATACTCGAACCCCGGCAGACCCATCTCGCGCAGCCACGGCGGGCTATAATCATAGTCGCGACTGGTGCCGGCGGTCATGATTCGGAAGGCCACCTGCTGACCAGCCTTGCGCGCCCGCGCCAGCAGTTCGTCGAACAAGGCCCAGTTGATTTCGCCGTCTTTGGGCTCCAGCTGCTTCCAATACCAGCGAAAGTAGGCCGTCGAACTCGGCAGACCCGCCAGGGCCGAATCTTCGTCGGCAAACTTCATGAAGGTTTGCCAACCCATGCCTGGATTGGCCAGCAGATCTTTGATCTCCTGCGGCTCAACGCGCACCGCCTCGGCGGCCGCGGCACTCACAACCGTGACGCCCGACAAGACAACCAGCATCACCGCGATCGGAACGATCTGTCTCATGATTTCCCTCTCCTTCGTGAAAGTGATTCAAAGCAGGCGGTAGAAAAGAATGAAAAAGGCAGACGGAAAGTCTGGACTCCGAACCCGAACCGCCTTCTTCGTACTGCTATCCTACAATTTCTTGTTTTCTTGCAAAGATTTCTCCTAAAGATGGCGCATAAGATGTTTTGTAACAATGTTCTACAAAGCTTTCGCGAAAGGGGTTTTTCCGCCTATAGCCTGCAGTCTACAGCCTAAAGCCTCGTTTGTTGGGCGAGCTTTCTCCGCGTCTCCCCCTCTCCCGTTCTCCCACTCTCGCAGACACAATTTGGTCGCGCCCCACCAGCGAACCCTCGTTCTCTGCCCCGCTCATTTCATCCGCCCTTTGAACTCACCCGACTGGGCCAGAATATCCGCAGCGATCTCGACCATCAAATCCATCCCATCCTTGTCCCAATGACAGTCCACCTGGCCGTAGTAAGCCTTGCCGGTCTTCGCCACGGCCTGCCGGAACCGTTCGGTCAGGTCATAATAATTCAGATGGAGGTCTTCGCAGAGTTTTCCCAGCGTCTGATAGAACTCCGGCAGATGTTCGACGTGGTCCTCGGGTTTCGTTCGCTTTTTCAGCGCCTCGTAATGGACGAGCTCCTTTGGAGGAAAAAGAAGGACGATGATCTTCACGTTGTTTTCGCGGCAGACCATGGCGGCCTGCTCGAGGCAACCGCGAGTCACGTCGAGCCCGCGCTTGACCGTGAGATCTCCCACATTGGAGAGTGCAACGAAACTCACGCGGTCGAAAACGAGGTCAAACTGATCCGTCTTGTAGGGAATGGGATGCGCCGTAACGAGGATGTCTTTGTCCTTGTTCTGCAGTCCCGATAAATCAAGTAACGTGAAAACGCGAGAGACGCTGAGGAGGTACTTTTCCACTAACAGGCGTGCGGAATGGGCGTTCGGAAAACCAAACCACGAGCTGCCCTGGAACGTGAACCAATCCACCCCGCTGTTCTTCCAAGCTTCATAATGGCTGGCATCCACGGCGTCGTTCACGTAAATACAATAGAACAGCACTTTGGGCTTTAGCTTCACCGCATAGCGCTTCGTCACGACCGTGTATTGAGGCGGTCCATAGCCGGGCATGCCGAGACAGGCGACGCGCAGTCCCGTTTTCTCGGCCAGATTCAAGCACCACGTCTGAGCGGCAAAAGAGTCGCCTACCACTGCGACATCGCAGGGACGGGACGAATCATAATCGTGGTTGAAGAACCCCCAGGCATCGGTTCTCAGCTCCTTGGCCGTCGAATCCGTGAGGCCTTTCACTTTCAGGACGAAGTTCGGTCTGTGTTTGTAACCGAGCTCCGGGTCGGTCATCAGAGCCGATTCATATTCTTTCCGTCCGGAGCGCAACGCCAGTTCGTATCGGATCAACTTGATCTTCTGATCGCGCAGCGTCTCGACACCCGAGCTGACGATGGGGAGGAATGCCAGCATCACCTCGACGACAAAAAGAGTCCCGAAAGTCACCACGCAAGCCAATGCACTATTGGTCAGCAGTCTGATCAGGTGGCGGGCGGAATAGAACACGATCCACCCGGCACAAACCCCAACGCCCAGAAAGGCATATCCCACATTCTCGAGATCAGCGTCGTCCGTCAGGGCGTGAATCCGGAATGCGGCCAAAACCAGGAACACCCAAACGATAAACCAGAATAAGAACCCAAACCTTCGGATGAGATAGGTTGCATTGATCCAATGACGGCGGCTTGCCCTGAACGCCGAGAGCGTCAAGCCGATCGCAAGGAAAGAGGTCACGAGGGTGAGGAGATAGCCGATCGAGTAGCGACCGGATAACGGGGGCTGCTGATTCTTGGAAAAAAGCAGAGGGAAAAGCAGGACGATCAACGGCACGAGAACTATCGTGCAAACGACGCGGGGAAGGGTCTTCGTTTCCTCCGGTGCGTTCAAGTCCTCCCCGGACGATGGCGATGGAACAGTCATGAATTCGGCGAACCTCGCTTGTCCAGGCCCGGGCTCACTTCTTGCGCTTCGCGCGGCGGTCCTCCCGATCGCGCAGCGCTTTCAAGCCCTGCTCAATCCCGATGTCAAGAACGGAATCGAGCGGCAAACTCAAGGTGGGCCGCGGTTTGCTCAGGGTCCCGCCCATGCCGATGGGAACCGGCAAGCGCAGGAACCGGTCGCTTTCCTGCTTCAGGTATTTGAGGATGTTCTTGTTGCTCAAGCGATCGGCCAGTTCGCCGCCCAGCCACAAGTCGAACGTCAGGTCCACCTTCTGATCGAAATCAATCTGCCCTTTCGCGCGGATTTTCTGGAGCTGGCCCACCGCGGAAGCGTCGGCGATCTGGACAACGCCCTGCGCGAGCTGCCACGTTGCGTCGAACGTAAAGAATCGGATATCGGCCAGCTGACCCACCTTTGTGACGCCGGCCAGCGCGCTCAGAATGGGCAGGTCTTTCATCTCGCCGTCGGTGATTCGGAGCGTCCCCTGGCCGCGCAGGTCGCGCCGGATGCTCGCCTCGTCAAACCCACGACCGGAGATCACCAGCGACGTGGTCCCCTTGCCCGTCAACTTCTTGTCCGCACCCGATGAGATCATTCCCAGCAACGGACCCACGGAAAGCCCCTTGCCGCCGATGGTTGCACTGTAGGTCATGCCCGGCACGTCGGTGCGAAGCCAACCGGTCGCCGAGGCCGCGCCGTCGGCCAGGCGCGCCGTCAGAGACTTGACCGTCACACCTTGAGAGGTCACGGCGATCAGGCTCCCGACGCTCTCCATCTGAACACGGTCATAGAAGAACTTGCCCAGCCCGACCTTCGCCAGGATCGGCGGGCCGGGAATGACGATCCGTCCTCCCCCGCCCTGAGCTTTTGCCGGAGCCGCACCCGACGGTCCGGATGCTTTCGGCGCGGCGGACTTGCCCGGTTCTCCCTTGCCACCCGAAAACATCGCGAGGTAAGGATCCACGTGGAGCGTCGGGCCATTGAACGTGACATTCATGGGGCTTTTCGACCGGAGTCCTCCGCCTTGGGCCGTGATGACGAGCTGATCGAGCGGCGCGCTTCCCGAATAGGTGGTCAGCTTGAGCTGACGCACATCGGTCTTGTCGGCCGAAAGGGCCAGATCGTTGGTCAGATCCAGCCGTAGCGGATCTATAGCAGGTTTTCCGGGCGCGGGACGAACTCGAATGCCGTCGGCGCTGAGACTTCCTTTGGCTTCGACCATAGAGGCGGCCGACGCGAAACGAAGGGCTTGCCTGCCGTTGAGCCGGCCGGCGGTAATCGGCACGTCAATGTCCATGGCCGCCAGAAGCGGCCAAATCGAGTCGGTCTCGAAGTTCACCGCATTGACCGTCAGGGTTCCTTCTTTTTTCGCGGAGTCCAACTGACCGGATACATCGAGCGACCCGGTCCGCGTGTTGTCCTTGAAGGTGCGAATCGAGAGGCGATCGGCGCGGAACCCTTTGCCGCCGCCGAGCAGTGCGACGGCGCCCTCGACCTCGACGGTCGGCGGGGCCAGGGGCTTCGTGGACTTCGGCGGAAGAATGCGGACCTGCTCGGCGCGCAGCAGTCCGCTGGCCGACAGCTCGCCCGCCGACCCGCCGAACTTGATCGTTTCCTTGCCGTTCAGCACTCCGCCGAGCGGTCGCCATGCGCCGGCCAAAGGCCCGGCGATCGAAAGAACCGGCTCGCTGTCGAAGCGGTCGAATTGCACGCCGAGATTCCCGGTGTTCTTGGCCAAGTCGAGTTGGCCGCTCACGCGAAGCGATCCGGCCTGGGCGCCTGTGCCGGCAATGCGAATGCCGAAATCGCGGATCGTGAGTTCGTTGCGTTTGTTGGATTTCAGTTGGGACAGATCGTAAGTGGTTTCAAAGTCGCGGACGGTATCCGCCGCCGCGCCGGGTCCGCCGACCGCCCAACGCACACCACTTGTGCGCAGATTGCCTTGGACCGAGAGGTCGGCAAATTGCTTTTCGAGTTTCAACTTCGCGCTGCCCGTGAGCGTGCCCTCCGACGGCAGAGCCGACGATCCGCTCTCGCGGTTTCCGAGTCGGTCGAGAACCGAGGCCAGGAACCGCACACCGATTTCCTCGACGTTGAGATTGATCGAACCGGCACCCTGCTTCAAGTCCAGCTGCCCGAGCGCGGTCGCGCGAAGTCGTCCCTTGCCCTTTTCTTCAACCGACAGCGTGAGATTGGTCAGATCGGCGAGCTGCTTCACCCGATCGAACCGGACCGAGTTCTGCCCCTGGACCGCCCAGTCGGCGAATCGCGCCCGCTCACTTCCGGGAACGTCAAAACCCAGGCCGCCCGCGTCGAACCGGCCATCAAACTGAACGGGCGCTTTCTCGCCGGCAAACACGATCTTCTGGCTGAAGTTGACGAGGCCGCGGCGGACTCGAACGGATGGAACTTCGGCCAGAAAAACCTGGAGCGCCGACAAATCCATTCGGTCGCCCGTCAGGACGATCTCGCCCTTCTGACTGTCGGGAGTCACCTCGCCGCGCCCTTCGAAGTGTCCCGCCGCACGGCCGTCCTGGCGCACGTCGCACGACAGCGCCTTGATCGAGGCGGCTCCCTTGTTGAACGTCAGGTCGTAGGCCGACTCGAGGTCCGTTCGCCCGACTTTCGAATCGGCGACCACCGCGCGAAGATCGGCGAAGCTGAGCCGCCCGCGCGCACTGACCGCTTGACCGCCGGCTGCAACCGACAGCGCCGAATCCAGCGAGAGCTGGCCGCTTTCGATCCGCACCTGTTGCCGGCTGAGGAACGGATTGAGCTGGGCCAGGGTCAGGCGATCCACTTTGGCCGTGAGTTCGGCGGCCGCGTCGGTCGCGAATGTGCCGCCTGCGCCCGCCGCCAGCGAAAACGTGATCGGCCGGCTGAGGTGGGCGGTCGCCACGTCGCGCCCTTCCTGGACGGCTTTGATTTCCAGGCTGTCGAAACCGAGTTTTTTCTGCGCCGCGTCATAAAGGGTCTTGCAGCGAACCGTCATTTGGGTGAGCGGCGTGGCGGTGGGGGCAATCTTGGGCGCGACCAGGCTGAAGTCCGTCAAGTCCAACTGGCCCTCCACGGCCGTCCGCTGTGCCTTCTGCGAGGTTTCGATCACAAAGCGTGCGTCGGCGTTGCTGTCGCGAAAATCGAGCGGCTGTTCGGGTGTCGAAAGCAGATTGAGGAAGGCGCGATTGACCCGGCGAACGTTCACCCGGAAAACGCCGTCGCCCGTCCCCGGATCCATTTCGCCGTTGAGCGCGATCAAGGCGCCGCGCCGTCCCTGATAGGAAAGCGACGCGTCGGCTCGCTGGATCACCATCCGGCGGGGATCGTTTTGCTCCAGTTGCAGCGAACCGCTGGCCTGCAAATCGGCGGCCGAAACCCCGTGGAACTGCCCCTTCATGCGCGAGACCGACCATTCGCCGTCGAGCGTGAAAGCGCCGCTCTTCGGCTGCACCTTGGAGTTGACCTTGATGGCGACCGCGCCGTCCGAGAGTTTGACTCCCTGGGCGGGATCGCTCGCCTCGACCCGCGCGTGAAGATCGAGCTCGGCGGGCCGACCGATGCCCAGCTGCGAACCTGTGACGTCGAGGTCGCGAAGGGCATAGCGGGCAGGAACCCCGCCCGGACCGGCGCCGGCGCGAACCCACTGGACCGACGAGTTGGTCAGATGGAGCTTCTCAACGAACACCTGAAGATTGCTCGACTGGCCTTTGGGCGGCGCTTTTTTCTTCGTCGCATCCCCGGGCGTTTCGCGTGGCGGACGTTTCGGCTTTTCGACGATCGAAACCTGCAACCCGTCGCCGCTGACATCGCGAAGCTCCGGACGCCCCCGCAGCAACGAGCCGAGGCGCCATTCGACGGCCAGGTTGGACGATTTCAGCAAGGGGTCCTGTTCGCCTTCCGCCGGGCCGATCGTCAGCTGCCCGATCGTGATGCCGCGAAACAGGCCGATCTTGGCGCTTCCGAAGCTGATGTCGCGCCCGATCGCCTTGGCGACCCGCGGCACGATGATGTGCCGGAGACAGTGTTCACTGGTCGCGTAGAAAACGACGACGACCAGCAAGACAATCAAGACGGCCAGTGAAATGAGCCCAATCCGAAGAATCCTGCGCCACCGCTGCGGTGCGGGCGATTGGCCTGCGATCGAAGTCACCGGCGTTTGAATGTTGCCTGTTCCGCCCACCTCACATTGCCCAATGTTCTTTTCCACGCGAAACCTCGCTGCGAGACCGCCCCACGCTGACATCTGACGGCCAAATGTCGCCGAGCCGGTTCGCCCTGATCATTTAGGGTTATATTGGGCGCCCCATGTCGCGCCCACTTCTCGAAGCGAAATGTTGCCCCTACAATCCCTGCTTGTCACCAAGTTTGTGGCAGCAGTCGCGTAGGCTGTCAGCCACTGCCGTTTAATGGTTTTGCCCAGAGGGGGGGTGTTCATTCTTCAAGGCTTGCGAAGCCGAGCCGTGCTGGCTTCAACGAACCGAAGCCGGGGACATTTAGCCCGTCTTCAGCGGGCTAAGAAAATCCGGCCTTGGGCGATGTTTTGAGTCGCGGCCGGTGCGATTCGGCGCCTCGGAGAACGGCGCGAAAACCATTAAACGGCAGTGGCTGTTAGCCTGCGAAAACCGGCCGACCGAACAGTCCATCGCACTCTTCTCGCCAACATTCAGTGTCAAGCCCGTCACTTTGCAAGTCCTTCCGCGCGGAAGCGTATGAGACGAAACATGACAAAAACCTGATCGTCGTTTGCTTTGAGAGCGACCCAGGCCGACTCCGTCATTCCAACCTCTTGCGGAACCGCAGGGAGATGATCCCGAAAATCGCGATGCCATAGGCGGCCAGGGCAAGGACTTGCGGCCAGAGCACCTCGAGGCCGACTCCCTTGAGGAAGACCGACCTCACGATCGTCAGAAAGTAGCGCATGGGGTTCAGGTAGGTCACCCATTGGACCGGCTCGGGCATGTTGGCGATCGGAAACACGAAACCCGACAGCATGATGAACGGCTGCATGAACAGGAATGAGAGCATCATGGCCTGCTGCTGCGTCTGGGAGATCTCCGAGATGAACAGCCCGATTCCCAGGGTCACCATCAGGTAGAACGCCCCGCCGAAGAACAGCAGCCCGATATTGCCCCGCAAGGGAATGTGGAAAATGATCAAGGCCAGCACCGTGATGAGCAGGACATCGAACATCCCCACCAGCGCAAAGGGAATGGTTTTGCCCAGCATCAACTCGATCCCGCGCAACGGGGTCACCATCAATTGTTCCATGGTGCCGATCTCTTTTTCGCGCACCAGCGCCAGAGCCGTCAGGATCATGGTGGTGACGCTGATGACCAGGCAAATGATCCCCGGCACATAGTAGTCGGTGCTGAACAGGTCGGGATTGAACCAGACGCGGCTCCGCACGTCGAGGCTCGGTACGCGAGGCTCGATGGCGACGCCTGCGGCAAAGCTGGCCGGAATCAGCCGCGTGTCCTTCTGCCGCTCGGCCCACCCGGCGGCGAACCTCGCCAGCACCTGTTGCGCGTAGCTGGAGACGATCGCGGCCGTGTTGGAATTGGTCCCGTCCACCAGGATCTGGACGGCGGCGGTTCGCCCGCGCAGCAGATCGGCGCTGAACCCGTGAAGAACCGAAATGACAATGTCCACGCGGCTACGATCGAGCAAATCGCTGATTTCCGATTCATTCGCCGGCTCATACAAAATCGTAAAATTCGGCGAACCGGCAAAGGCCGCCCGCAGCTCGCGCGACTCGGCCGTGCGATCCAGATCCCTCCACGCCGTGCGGACGTGCTTGACGTCGAGGTTCGCGGCAAACCCAAAAACGAGCAGCTGAATGATCGGCGGCCCAACCAGGACCGCCCGCGCCCGCGGGTCGCGCAGCACCTGCCGGAACTCCTTTCGCACGATTTCAAAAATGCGTTCGATCATGGTCGTGCACCTAGGCCAGTTTCCCTTTCACTTTGCG
>Ga0315282_10005841_pt1 | contig 20819 bp, 19 predicted proteins | sample YL17G07_20_MG_FD_203693 | JGI IMG/M metagenome (GOLD analysis project Ga0315282, IMG submission 203693) | Sediment microbial communities from Yellowstone Lake, YNP, Wyoming, USA - YL17G07_20 | ecosystem: Environmental > Aquatic > Freshwater > Lake > Sediment | place: USA: Wyoming | collected... | reverse complement strand
ACGACTCTAAAAGTGAACTCATACACTCCAACGTACCGGTTGAAGTGATTATTGAGATATATGGTTATAAGGATACATACTCTGTCTTTGACCATGCGGAGATGGAGTTCATTTGCACAAAACAAGCGTTTGTTCAGTATGAATTTAGATTTCCACCTAATGTTTGTACAGGTTAGAACTTAGCGTTTTCTATGAATTTCGGTAGATGGGCTAACAGTAAATAAAGGAGGAACAGTCCTTTTTCTCGTTTGGACAAAGAGCTTATCCGCGGATCCAAACCCTCTAATTGGCCCATTATTCTATCTTCCATTATTCGCACTGTCCTCTCATACTCCAAATCGAGTCCTATTCGAAAGGTAAATGCTGACATTTTTTCGACGAAGATGTCCACATCTTTCTTAGTTAGCATGTTTTCCTTCAAGGCTTCCCATGACGGAGATAAAATAGCGAAAATTGAAGCTAATATTGGCGGCTTGAAAAAGATGTCATCATTCTCCTTCTTTACCATTGCCTGCTTAACTACCTCCCTAATGTCTTCCCTGTGAACGGCGTCGAGCGAACGCATGATTTCTGCTACTTTGTTATAAGATACGCTCTCTTGCTCGTTCTTCCCCTGTGCTATGTAATGAGTGCCAAATAAAGAATGAACAACGCCTGAGACATCTGTTTCAAGCATTCTCATGAAGTGCATGAGAAACTTAGTTTCTAAGGGTGAGTAGAAAGGCAAAGGTCGAATATTATGGAGCACATAACTGCATGCCTCATAGAACTCGTCCATCTTTGAGGTCGCAAGTCCATACTTCTTTTTGCACGAGTTGATAGAATCCTTACATACCCTTAAACACGGTATTTCAAGCCTTGCGGCATTGTCTAAGCGGCCGTTTTTAGCCTTTCCTTCCAACTCTGTGAAAAACTTCCTATATTCCTTCATAAGATCATTTACATCCCGATATCCCCTATATTTGTTATTGGGGTCACGAAAAGGATATTCAGGAGGAAACACTGTCTCTTTGTCGTCAATTTTTAAGGTAAAATCTTTACTATCGTAAGCTCTCGAATATACGATGAATCTCGTTAGCTCTTCAATGAAGCTTCTGGCGAAATAATAGACCGAAGGTAGGAGAAGTCCGTCAAAGGCGTCTTTCATATTCTGAACAATATTTTCGATGTTCGCCAAATAGAATCCAAATTCAGGTATGCTCCTATCGGGTGTCGCTCTAATCAAAGATAGGAGATTATCCAAAGATGCAGAGAGAGCACTGTAATCCCCGGTTCTTCTCAGAAACCTTTTAAAATCCTCTCTAGTGCGGGCTGTGATTCGCAGTGAATCTCGGGCAATGCCTCTTATCGAGATGTAATTTCCGTCTATTTCATCGTAGATCGATCTTGCTGCCTCTCTTAAATTCGGTGATTTATCAAAGGCTTGCTTAGATTTGTTTTCAAGATAATCGAGGAGTAGCTCCCAATTTACTTTGACTCTAAGGGTAGATTTTGAGGGTGCAAACGGCTCAGTTACAATTGATATAGAAGCAATATCTTTCCCCTTAAAAACTAAATTCCTATTTCTATTCTTGTATTTCTTAAACTCTCGCTTCACTTCTCTGTTTTCTATGCCACCTTTGCCATATCTTCCGTATACATCATTAATAAAACGATACAACTCATGGGGCACGTCAACAAAGATTCCTCTACTCCCTATCTTTAGCTTAGCTCCTCTTGCTGAAACAAATCTAATCGGATACTGAGGCCATAATCTAACATTTACCCTCATATTGCCCAACCCTCGCACTTCTTAGAGCTTCTGCTTACACCATTTATTGTATTTACCAGCTGGTATTTCGGAAGATATATGTAAAGACATGCGGACATCCTTCTATATCAACGTGGCCTGCCTAAGTTGACCAGAGTTTAACCTCTGCAAGAGCGGTGGGCAAGCCTAAATGCTCATGCGGACTAGTTAAGGACTTGTCTAATACAGGGCATTTTATGAACCGCCCAATTATTTGATGCATATTGCAACAGTCGGGACAAGGCTAGGCATTTGATTCCTTTGACCCATATAAAACGTTATCACTCCTGTCTCAGCACTTCCAATCTGCGCAATAACTCTTTCGTAAGCCAGCCCTCCGGCTTGAGAAGTACCTCGTCACCAATTTCATCCAATATATCGTTGAACTGTCGCATGAATTTCTCTTTTCCGACCTTAGCGAATAGTTCAGCCAATTCGAGTTCCTCCTCCCATGCGGCTTTCAGTTGTTTTATGAATCGCTCCCGGCTCGCCGTCACAAGTAATCTAGCTCCCTCCGTAGGGCCCAACAGCGGCGCAAAACGTTCTGCACAAATCTCAAGAATGGTATTAGCAGTATCAGCGACGCCTTCTAGCCACTCTTCGGAGGGGGCTTCTTTCTCCAAAACACAAAGTGTAATGAACACACTAAAGAGGTCATCCCAGGTTGGAGCCCAAGAATGAATATTGCCCTCGCGATCTGCAAACTCTACTGTCAGCAAACGCCGTATTCGCCAAGGTCTGACGCGAACCCCTCCCCATTCTAGCTTCCATAAATGGCTAGCCTTTTTCACAACATTCTCCCTTTGTACCGTTACCGCAGAAGTATCCTCATTTTACGCTAATGACTCTCTGGAGACAAGGAAGAACGCTGCTACGCCAGTCAAATGAACCATACGCCCTTTCGTTCAATGGGGACGGCAAAACCGGTCAGGAGGGCCTCATTTGTTTAGTGGTAGATATGCTAAAATATAGGCAACAGCAAATAATCAAAAAAGGCCGGTGAAATGGACGCTGCTCTATCTTTAGACATTGCAACTTTAGTAGTCACTTTTCTAGCTGGAGCAGCATTAGCTGTTTTTGCTTGGCTCACCTACAGACTTTCCAAGAGTATTACACAGCGACGCTACTCACCGGTTCTTGAAGTGTATCCTATAGGTTCACCGGAGACAGGAAGTTTTGAGCAGAGCGGGGTGAGATTCTATGGTGTGAGATGGCGGCTTTCTTTAGTCAACTCGGGCGACGTGCCAATATGGGTTGACAACATAAGCATCCTTGTAAAGGTTACCCGGCCCTACGAATCGGAGGAAGGTGGGTGGGTGGGTATTGGTAAACTTTGTGAACTCTACGATGAGGAAGGCAATACTCTTGCGGGCAGAGCGATAGGAGTTAACGGAAATAGCCACCGCGAAATAACGGTGTTCATATGTCACGAAGACGTAACACCAGAGCAACATAGACTGTTCAAAGCCGGAGATGCAACGCAGATGCAGTTCGAGCTTCTTCAAAGGGGAAAGCATGGGAGGCCAGAGGGTTGGCTGATAGAAAGAAGTGATGGTTTTCGTGTGCCTGAGAAATTTGGTAAAGAGCCAATCGCTCGTTTAGTGTAGAACCCTTGATATGACCCAACTTAGCATGGACAAGTTCAAGAAGACGAGGCTTTCTACACTAGTCGCTTTGACCACGAGTAACTTAGAGTCCATAGCGAAGAAGTCACAGTCCGCTAAAAAGTTCAATTGGCTAAGGTAAGCGATCCATTCAGCGTGCAGTGTAAACCTGTTACGCTATTGTCTCAAACAGATTCCTGATTAGTTTCCTAGAAGCAATCAACGTTCCCATCTGCGGCTCCACAATAGCGGCTGGAAGAAGAAGGGTACCAATTTCAACCAATCCCTCCCGCAAAGGCCCATCAAAACTCACCTGAACGGCTAAAGCATAAAGTGAACCTGCTAGCACATCCGCAGCTTGTATTAGCGGGGATTCAACTGAGTCACGGATTCTAAGCTGCTTTAGGGTCTCAAAACCCAAGGGAATGAGTCTACCATTTGGCAGATATATATCAACATTGTTTCCGTTCCTAAAGGTCTTCAATACCCAGTCGTAGGTATCTTGAAATTCCGTCGCCTGGTCGTGGGCAACAATTAACTCCCCTAGACCGACTTGCCTTCCTATTTCCTCAATTCTGCAAATAAAATCGGCGAATACGGGCATGTTGAGTGTTCGCCATGCGTTGCCCGGAACTCCGTCGCCGCTTGTGAGTTCCGCCTCAACTATGTCCTCTATTCTCGAAATCGAACCCATCATGGTATCTGATAGACCCGTATGAAGCCTAAGTGCTAGGGACCGGCAGATAGTAAGCAACGACTGACGTAATCCATTTGAATCGAGTGATCTATAAGCCAGAGCAAACTGTCGTAGAACTTCTTCGGGGAGTTCATAAAGTATATCGGCTAAGTCTTGTTTCGTTTTCACGTCTGCGGTGAACTCCTGCTTGAGTAGAGGATTGTAATACGGATCAAGAAAGGTCTCCACTATTTTTGCGGCCACACAGTACCGTTTTTCTGCCAAAACGAACTGGGGCAAACAACCGAGCGCGCCGAGTTCTCGGAAGAGCGCCAAAATAGCTCGCTGCCCTTCCGGACGTTTGATGAGCCGCGCGCCCTTCATCTCCTTCCCGTTTTCAGATACTAGCCCCAAATGCGCTGTAACAATGCTCTCTGCTTTGCGCTCTGAAACTGACTGAACCCACCAACCAGCCAGAACGTAGATCGACTGCCGCGGGTCAAGATAGTTAGACCCGGTATTGCCAGCCTCATCGCAGTAGATGGTATACGTTTTCACTACAAATCACCGTTCGGGAGAAATAAGCTTTGGCTTTATTATACACCCTGCCAGTGACGAGAAAACCCAAGAGTTGCAGAATTGAACTTTCTGAGTATTTGTTGTATGCACTTCAATCACCAGCTAACCATCCAAGCTGTTGTCGGCTTTAGACACACCGGACTATAAAACTCGCTCAGGTTCCTCTTCTCAGTCTGAGTGAGGTAGCTCAAGTTCCGCAGTGCAAGAGTTCTGGGAGAGGATTATTAGCCCCCGACTATTTAGCCTGACATTTGTCAAGGTTAAGACTCTCCTCCCATGCCAATGTCAGACAAGTGTCGGAGGCAGGTCGGTTCTAAGATAACCCGTAAATGCGCTTGATCGCTGTGGCAGCGACGTCTGCTCCGATTTTAGTGGCGGTATCCAAAATCCACTGGCCTACCTTACCTAAATGCTTCAAGGTCTTTGCGCCGTTTCCTTTGTCAGCAGCTGATATCGCCGAAGCCAAAGCTTGAGAGATTTCTTCTGAGTCGACAAATTGCTGTTTAATGTTGCGCAAATCTTTAGCGAGTTGCACAAGGTCGATCTCCTTTTTTTGTTCGTCCCATAGCTCCTCTCCAGCGCTATCCAGGAGTTGATCCATGTCTCTTCTTATCCACTCCTTTTCAATTCCGGCGCGAATGACCCACTTGCCACCATCATTTTCAATCAGGTCGACCTGTTCTAGTCTCTTTGCCGAGACTCCTGGAGGATTGATGCCATTGGCTATCAATATCATGAATATTTTTTGTTCCGCAGACAACTTCCTAAGTGTAGCCGGATAGGATGTTAGCGTTCTTTCCTGAACCTGTACAAAGGTCTTAGATAGAAGTTCTTCCCCGATTAATCCCTTAGAGGAATAATGCTCAATAAGCTCCTGTCCTATCGCCTGAACATAGTATGGAATTCCTCCGGAATAATCGTAGATAGCATTAAACATATTTTCAGAACCCTCAATGCCGCATCTCTGAAGTGGACCAAGTAAAAGCTTTTCCGTATCCTTTTTGCTTAGTGGCCCAAGTTTCACTGTTGCAAAGATGTTATACAGGTGGGCAGGAACATCAGCGGTCATTCTTTCAATGATATCAGGGGTGCTTGCTAGTACACCACGTACCCAAGTCATGCTACTGAAAATGTATCTCAACAACTTCTGTACTCTCTCGTCCCATTCAATTAAGTCTATTGCCTCGTCTATTAAGAGTACTATTCCTTGCAGGGAAGACTGGTGCAATTGCTTAGGTAATGTCTGGAGCCAAGATGCAAAGCCTCCAATTGGATCATTTTGCAAAATCTCAAAGCGGTCTCCTGATTGGCAACCTATTTGGGTTTCTGAGATAGCTCTCGAAATTCCGTTTGCCAATGCTAGGCACACCTCTGTGGGACTTTCGCCACATGCTTCTGTGCTTAGTAATACGGGTAAAATGCCCTTAGGTAGTTGGCGTTTTATAGCAAGAAGTAAGCTGGTTTTCCCAATTCTTCTCCTGCCAATAATCAAGAAATTGGTAGGTTGTGGTGCGACTATACCTCGAATAATGCGATCCACCAGTTCTTGGCGCCCAACAAACATCTCTTCAGATTGCACGGGTATAAGTATGAAAGGGTTCTCTAACAAGGCAAGTGCTTCCATTTCGAATGTAATGCCTTCAATTTGTATTAGAATAGTTAGCGGGCCTGCATCATGAGGCCTGATGCGTAAATCTATGTATGTTATGGGATCTTGGAAGGCAAATGACGCATCATTCAATTGAACAGCGTATTTCTGAGTGACAGGTGCAGAGACATGAAATGATTGACCAGGCACACCACCGGATACTGCTATTTGTATTTCATTCACGCGGTTCGAATAAATTGGCTCATTTGTTGCCAAGTAACATTTCAAATTACTCAAAGTCACATTGATAGCTCCTGATATCAACTCCATCCACCGCTCGATCACATAGTTGAAACAAACAACTTCAGGGGTTTTAGTCTCTGGCTTCAATGAGTCAGCTAGCTCAGATAAAATGCCCTGGCTTCTTTTAAGCCAGTCTATGTATGATCTAATAAGAGATTGATTAGATAAAGATTCAACCATTTCAGAGACGCGAACGATTTGTGTGGGTATCCTCACGATATTAGAGACTTCCGCCAGTAGCTCGCTTTTTCCTCCAATGACTTTCAATGGTATCCTACCGAAATCTGAAGCACTCTTAATGTCACAGGCAGATGATATGAATGAGTAGAAGCCGTACAGAGGGTTTGTTTCATATTTGGGTGATTGCGGTCGCAACAAACGAATCATGGTACTGGCGTAATCGGGAACTGAGGTAACATCTTGTGACAGGCGCCATAAAGAATTCAACAATTCTACGGTGGGGTCGTCAGGATTACTTCTCATGATTTGGTCACGAAGATTCTTAAGGCGGGAAGAGCGCTCCTTGCTCTTTGAAGTGGACTGGAATATGGAATAGCCTTTTTCCAGAATCGCATTGTTAATCGCTGGCTTTCGGTCAAGTGAAGGCTTCACAGGCCCCGTCCTTCTGAGAAAGGACGGTACCTCAAGTTTCTCTTCGGCTTTCAATCCCTTGATAAGTTGGGTGAGCTCTTTCTCGCGAGCCGGACCAGCAAATTCCTCCTTAGTAGCGAAACCAGTGACAACTAGCGTCACTCGCACTTCCTCTCCCAGACTGGGGTCATGGACAACACCAAAGATGACATTGGCTTCTGGGTCAATAGCTCGCTGGATGACCGCAGCAGCATCATTGACCTCGAACAGGGTGAGGTTGCTACCACCGGCGATGTTGAATAAAACTCCCTTCGCCCCTGCCAAAGAGACATCCAGAAGTGGGCTGGAGAGGGCTTCTGTGGTAGCATCTCTTGCCCGGTTCTGTCCAGAACCCTTGCCAATAGACATCCATGCGGGACCGGCATCCTTCATCACTGTCCGCACATCAGCAAAGTCAAGGTTAATCAGTCCAGGTACAGTGATCACCTCAGCGATTGCCTGCACTCCGTAATACAGGATTTCATCAGCCATCTTGAAAACACTGTCGACCCCCATCTTTTGGTCAATGAGGTCAAGCAAGTGGTCGTTGGGGATTATGATCAGGGTGTCTACTTTGCTAATCAAGTCCATAATCCCTTCTTCGGCTACCTGTGTTCGATGAGTGCCTTCAAAGGAGAATGGCTTGGTAACTACCGCAATGGTAAGAGCACCACTATGCTTGGCAATTTCCGCTACAACAGGTGCTGACCCGGTACCGGTACCACCTCCCATACCCGCGGCAATGAAGACCATGTCTGCCCCAGAGACGACCTGCCTAATCTCGTCGTAACTTTCATTGGCTACCTTCCGACCCATTGTTGGGTCGCCACCGGCACCCAAACCACGGGTAACCTGTTCACCGAGCTGGATGCGGACGGCCGTCTCGGTAATCGCGAGATTCTGGGCATCACTATTCATAGCAATCAGTTCAACCCCATGGATTTGCCCCCGGGCCATTCGTGTGACTGCATTACAACCGGCCCCACCCAGACCCACCACCTTAATCCTAGCCCCGCTGGGGACATAACTCGTCCTCACCACTTTCTGGGGCTTCCTCAGCTCATCTATCTCTTCATAATCTCGAATGTCCTTATCACGCTTCGGTGCGGGTCCTTTTGCTTCCGGCACTTTTGTAGATTTAGTTACGTTCTTGCATACCTGTTTGATGGGCGATAACCTGTCTTTTCGAAGACACTGAGAGCACCAAAGTAAAAGACCAGCCAAAGTGGCATACTCAGGTGCAATGTCAACCCCCGATAGTTCGTGTACACTCCTTGTTATACCTATCCTTACCGGGATGCGAATCAGCTGTTCCGCTAGTTCAGCAATGCCTGGGAGATTAGCTGTGCCACCGGTAATCACAAGCCCCGCTGGTGCGAGGTTATAGTAACTTTTGTTTGGCAGTTCAAGCACTATAAGCTGCAGGAGTTCCTCCATACGCATACGGATAATCTCATTGAGGTCTTGAAGGGATACTGCTTGTGCATTTCCGAGTATTGTTATATTGGTGTCACTTTCTTGTTCGATCCTCATAAGATTCCCATACTTCTTCTTAATCTGTTCAGCTTCACTAAGCGGCAACCTCAGACCAGAAGCTATATCTCTAGTGAGTTGTTGCCCTCCGATAGGCAGAATAGAGGTATGATAGATACTTCCATCTTTGAAGGCAGCAATCTCTGTAGTTTCACCGCCGATGTCTGCTAGTATGATACCCTCGTTCTTCTCATCTTGGGTCAGCACTGCCTCGCTGCTAGCTAGAAGGTTTAGGACCAGGTCATCAATACCTATGTCTAGGCTTCGGACACACTTTACCAAATTCCGGACTGGAGCTACAACGGCAGTAATAACGTGTGTTTCCACCTCCAGTCTGGAGCCATACATTCCTACAGGGTTTCTGACGCCAGTTTGGCCGTCAATAGCATAAGTTCGAGGAATAACGTGAAGTAGCGCCGTATTATCAAATGTTCCGACACTGGTTGCAGAGTTGAGTACATGTCTTAGATCAGCGGAAATAACCAGCCCGTTGGCTCGACTGACTCTTACAGCGCCGCTGCTATTGAACGAAGACGATAGATGCCGACCAGAAATTCCTAAGGTTGCAGATGTTACCTTTCTATTGCCAAGTGTCTCTGCCTGAGTAATCGAGTCTCGGAATGCCCTCTTGGCCTCGTTGATGTCAATTATGGCTCCCTTATCAAGGCCTCTAGCGGGTGATGTGCCTACTCCTAAAACCTGTACTACCTCTTCCTCATCAACATGAGCACATACTGTGCAGATTTTAGTAGTGCCCACATCGACACAGGCGAAGTCTGTTTTCCCTTTCATGCTACTATCCAATCAAGTTATCCGTGGAGACCTCACAAAATGAATGTCTGTGATCATGTCAATCAAACCATCAGACAATTGTTTTTCAAGCCTTAAGTCTATCATGGTAGTTATGTCTCTAATTTTTGACTATATCGTTTAGTTTTACCCGAACTATACCCCTTATCATTGTACATAACAGGTTAGAGAGTGTGGCTTGGTGTCCGGGTGTTTGGTAATGCGTTGAACTCTCAAAGCCATTCATTGAGTTATGCCCAGTTGCCTGTATATGAGCTTTTCTGATTATACACCTTTTCAATTTAATACGAAAACCTAGTGATCACAAACTGCGTCAAGTGATGTCTACTCTCATTTCATAGTGACTGAAGCCTCACAAACTCGGGGGTTTTTGTTTTTCTCATTTCTTTCCCCAGCCTGGGGATTACCGACATAATAGCTAGTTCTTGAGATTTTACCTTATGACCTTCTGTTGGCCGTAGCGAGTTGAACAAAACCGAGGAATGTTGGACAAAGATGGCGCCAACCGGCCAGTAATCATTGATTGTGTCGTCAGATGCGAACCTGCCGGTGCAATGATTCTGGATATGCTATACAATAGTTGGCAAGCCTATATTGGAGGATGCAGATGAGCAGAAAGACACTGGAAGAATGTAAGAAACAGCTACAGAAAAGCGACAGGGACACACTTGAAAGACGTGCTCAAAGACTGAAAGAGCTTGAGCAAATACATACAGATGCCCGTCTGTTCCATTCTCAAAAAGAGTGGGACTATGCAGGTGAAGCCTCCGATAGTTACATAAACGGGAATTTCCGAAGCGTGATTTTCTGCTGCGCTTGTGCCATTGACCAGATTTTCAGGTATGAATACCTAAAAGTGCCGGGAAATAGATATGGAGATTTGGAGAGACTCACATTTGGTCCAACCATACGTAAATGCAAAGGCAAGAATATTTCCAGGTTAGCTCAATTTATAGCAGCGGCTGAGCTATTGAACCGTATGCGGAATGAGGTCTCTGCTCATCCTCTATTCGTTGACTTCCCAGTGGAGGCTGACCCTGAAAGACAGGTAAGAAATATGCTCTTACGCGAAGATATAAAGAAGCTTCTGAGTCTAGTTGAGAGCGTTAACCCGAAAGTCAAAAACGAAATTGAAGGAACAAAGCTCATTGACCAGGTAGGAGGAGAAGCCTACGTACTCGGTGATGCTGTCAACCAGCGTTCTGAGATGCCTTCAAGTTTGGATGGTTTCTGGGGCCTGATAGAAAGGGATATTCTTAAACTATTGGCCAGGGAGGCATGGCACATCTTAAAAATAGTTGCAGAAGGTCTATATGGCGTCAAGTCATGACTCCCATCCCTCGTTGCAAGTAGTCCGGGGTTCAATTACCGATACAGTAGGAGGTAATAGTGATGGACTATACGTTTCTTTTAGCCATAGCTACTTTCGTGTTGGCAGCAGTGTCTGCCATGTCTGCCGCTTTCACAGCTATTATGGTGTGGGAAACCAGAAAGTCAAATAAGATGACAGAAAAACTGGTCGAGCATGTTAGGGATATCGCGGTCAGCACCTAGTGGTCACTTCTCGATTTCATGCTAACCGGGGCTGAACAAATGTCAGTTTTGTTTACCGGTCTGTTCATGCCCTGTCGAAAAATAAATTGGCCACCTGCACAAAATGGCTTATTGTTATTGATGGGAATAACATAGTACCATGTAGGGTGGCGGTCAGCCACAAAATGAAGGGGGTGAGGTAGATGGCAAAGATGGAGACACCCAAGGCACTGGAGCTACTAAAAGAATATATGTGCGAATTAGACCATTTACGCACGCTTCGCCATGCTAATGAAGAACGATGGCGCTGGAAGAATAAGGTTGACGTCGTGCTCGAAGCTGCCTTTGGTAAGTACTCGTACGAGTACAACAAGCTGAACCCGAAAATCTTTGTCAGCGGTCTTGGAGGTAGTGATGCTGACGAACAGAGGTCGTACTTGCGTGATTTGGACGATTATGAAGCACGAATCAAAGAAATACTTGATAAGTATGACATACTAGGTATACCAGAGGTGCCTGGAACCATTGAAGAGACACCAACAACTGAAACACCAAAAGCCCTTATCTCTCACGGCAAGGAAAGCAAAGCCCTAAATAAAGTAGAAAGGTTTTTACGTGAGCTTGGTGTTGAGCCTCTCATTGTCAAAGATGAGCCTAGCTTAGATAAAACCGTTGATGACAAAGTTGATTATTATCTTGGTCAAGCTGATTTCGTTGTCATCTTAGCTACTGGTGACGACGAGATAGAAGGCAAACTACATCCCAGACAAAATGTTATTCATGAGACTGGGCTTGCGCAGAAAACGCACGCTGGCAAAATCATCTACCTGCTAGAAGAGAAAACAGAATTCCCCTCAAACATCAGCCCAAAAGTCTGGGAACATTTCAATCAAGATAATATGGAGAATGTATTCTTGCGAACAATTATTGAGCTAAAGGCGCTCGGGATGTTGAAGGCAGTGAAACAAGTAGCCACCGAAGGAGTGGATGCGACAGTCGTTAGGTTGAGAAAAATCAGAGTTGCGGCAAAAAGTGGAGACGAGAGCTTAGCTGAACTGTTAGTTCTCCTTAAACAAGCCTTTGCTTATGGAGTGCGTGAGTGCACTATCCAACAGGCGCTAAGTGAAATACTAACTGGAAGTCACCCGGGTGAGATTTTGGCAGACCTGAAGTTAGCCGGCGTCATTCAGTCGCAGTATATAGACCCAGCGCCTGGAAGTCCGTTGGCTAGTCGAACATCAATCGATGACTTACCATACCATTTCTACACGCTTACTGAGCTAGGTAGGCACGTTATTAACAAATTGTCCAAACCCTCCGGAAAATGATGTAATTAAAACAAAACGGCATAGCTTCAGTTCCCCGTATGCTCAGGGATACTGCCATAGTCGAATGAGCTTCCTGCCTCTATTAACAAGATGACGGATTGTGTAGTCAATAAAGATGTTGACTAATTGGACGGGGAGATTGAGTAGGATCGAACTCCATCATACCAAAATGTCCTTAACCTATTAAAACAAAGGCGGGCGCTGGCAGTCAAATTTAAGACATGAGTTTGGATCTTTAACCGCTATGCTTAACCAAATGTAAGAGTGCCCAGACTTCATCGTCGATACGAAGGGCTTCTACCTCCAGTGTCCCATAGCCAATAGGACCAGTAGATGAGGTTTCCCAAGCTTCAAGCGGCTCCCTGCCCTCATGAAGCGAGCCCGTAGGGTCACGGAAGGCTTGGCCTACAATACTGGACGCCGGCACCTGCATGTTTTGGTGAATTCGAATTCCAGTGTTTGATACGGCCGGACTGCTCGACATCTCTCGAACTCTGAGTTTGGGAATTGTTTTTTGCACTTTGTCCGGGAAAAGCCTCATCTGTGGAAGTTGGCGTTCCTCCCCCTTCTTCAACGCCATAGAGCATCGTAGAAACCATGCTGGATGCGGACAATAGCTTAAGCATGCTAGGATTGTCGCGTGGCGGCTAGCATCAGGCGCAACCTTAAGCCGAATGTCATCAATCATTTTGAACGTTAGACGACTCGAGCGCTCAAATTCTTCCCGAAAAACTGGCTCGAAGATCCCAGAGTAGAAAGCCAACGTCGCAGCAATCTTATCCACCAGAATCTCTTGCGGCTCTCGCCTGAGTTCTGGTATAGGTGTACGCCGAAAGGCGAACTGAAGCTGCTGGCCCGCTATCAGACGATGGGCAGCCTCATGCCACTTACTAAAATATCGGCGAAAGCCATGCCAGCCCTGACAGTTTATGACTGCAAGAAAGGGTTGTTCCCACGATTCTCTATGGTCCCGGCGTATTGTAACGGCATCGGTCTTGTCGTCAAACTCTGTGTTTAGCCTAGCCATTATCGGCTCTTGCTGAGGGGGAATACGCACAAGTAGGGCTTCTAAATCGTTGGTGTTATGAATCTCTTCAAACACGATGCCAAGTGATGTAGCTACTAGAGCGAGTAACTCAGTAAGGGTCTTAGGTTGGCTATGCGCTGCAACCCATTGTTCTATCTGCTTTTTGCAGTAATCGAGGACAGCTTCCTCAAGGTTGCCACGAAGCGTAAGACCTAGCCTTCTGGCAACCTTCTTCAATTCTTGCTCGTATGCAATCTTTTGGAGTGTCGACTTCATCATTCTTCCTTTAAGAACTGCTTAACAGCCTCGTACAGCTCACGCCATTGTTCTTTGCTCTTTACCTCTCTTTGTTTTGAGCTACGCCGTGCAACGATTGATTGATCTATCTCGAGAAGCGCTAAAGTCTGTCGGTATGATAGGCCAATCTCCTCAGCAAGCTTCCCCAGCTCCCTCGGGATTTCTACAGTAGGAGACTGGTACTCTTCTGGGTAATGCTCCCCTCTCAGAAGGAAGTCAAGAGATGCACCGAGTTCGTTTGCTACCCGCAGGAGTTTCTCGCCCCGAATATCAGAATTGCCCTGCTCAACTTCCCAGAGGAAACTCTTAGACATACCTGCTCGTCCAGCCAACTGTTCTAAGGTCCAGCCTTTTTTCGTCCTTACCAGATGAATCCGTTGACCAACGCCTGTCATTTGCACCTCCCTATTAAACGGCACTTGACATTATACCGAAATAGTGGTATTATACTTGAGTATCGAACATTGATAATTCGGATTGTTAGTATATTTTCAGTATAACATAAAAATTGAGTTAATTCAATAAGGAGGAAGGGAACAAAATGTACGAGTGCTAGTACCAAGATAATCATCGGATAGATAAAGGTAACGTACAAATTATTAGGTTCTCTCAAGAGAATCAAGGGAGGAAAACAAATGGGTGACAAAATTCATGTCTTTGTTAATCGGAGGAAGGTTGAACTCGAGACGACAGAGCTAACCGGGCAACAGCTCCTAGAGAAGGCTGGTTTTTCCGGTAATCAATGGGATCTTCTAAAGCTTCAGGGAGAGGGAGACCCTACCGGTGGTACTTTAATCATGTTTAATCAAACAATCACAGTTAAAAACGGAGACCATTTTCGTGTCATCCCCGGAAACCGAACTTTTGGGATATAGCAGAAATGTCCGCTAAGGAAATATTGGAGTTGCATGCAAAAGAGTTGAGCGAATCTGTTGGGCTGAACGCCGAGGTTTTGCAAGAAGGGAATAGGCTCTTTGTTCTCATTCACAAATACCCTCTACCACTAGGAGTATCCAAAGTTGAGCATACAGATGTCCTCTTTATCACTGATACCCAGTATCCGCTCTCGGCGATGGATATGTTCTGGACAGAAGTTGAGGTTGTCAAACCTGACGGCTCAATTTTTCAAGGTGCCGATACTATTGAACAATATTTGGGACGTAGCTGGCGCCGTTTCAGCTATCATCGAAACTCAGTTTGGAATACAAACGGCAATCTTCTTATGGACCACTACGTTTTTATGGAGGCTCGCTGGACAGGGAGAGCAACACGATGATTCGTTTAGCGATTACTAATAATATGGCAAAATCTCTTAAGAACCATTTCTTGCAGTATGGACTAATTGAACAAGGAGCTTTCTGCTTAGTCCATAAAGGCAGAGGACATAATGGAGAACGACTAACAGTATCAGGCATCATTCTTCCTTCGGTACAAGCTTGGGAAATCCAATCGGAATACAATCTTCGCCCTTCAGCGCAATGGATTTCGTCAGCGATAAGTCAAGCTATTAGAGAGCGAGCGGGTTTACTGTTTGTCCACTCTCACCCTAATAAGAATTTCCCTCTCGGCTTCAGCCCTTCAGACAAAATTGCTTTCGACTCACTAGCGTGTACTATTGCCCCGATTTTAGACGGTCCTTTCGGTGCGGTTGTTGCCCATCCCAATGGATGGTCAGGGGTACTTTGGGCTGGGAATAATACTATTTCGGTTGGTCGGATAGCAGCCATAGGACGCACTTTGCGTTTTCTTAGTCCTTTACCATCAACATCACGTAATCCCCTAGATGATAGACAAAGTGATGCTCTAGGAGTAGTTCACAATCGCTTACGCAATCTTTGCGTAGCAGTAGTCGGTTGTGGAGGATTGGGTTCACCTATTGCTGAACAGCTAGTTAGGATGGGTGTAAATGAGTTGATTATCATTGATAATGACCTTCTAGACACACCTTCCAATATCCGTCGGGTGTTTGGATCAAAGTCTAGCGACCTGAAAGCTAAACCACCTCTTTCCAAAGTAGACGTAGTGGGCGGCTATCTTAGAGGACTTGAGCTAGGCGTTAAGATATGCCAGGTTAAAGGAGACGTTCGCACGGAGCGGGTATTTAGACACTTGCTTGACGCCGATATCGTATTAATGGGTACGGATACTCATGGGAGTCGGGCAATAGTCAACGAGCTACCGAGTAAGTACCTTACGCCTGTTATTGATGTTGGTGTCCGAGTCGGAGCTAAGAATGATAACAGACTGAGCAATCTGGTTGCAGATATCCGAATCCTTACACCTGAGACTCCGTGTCTATGGTGTAGAAACGCCATCAGCGCAGATACAGTGCGGGCTGAGAATTTATCACCTCGAGAGCACAGTCAGCTTGTCCGTGAAGGATATGTTGTACATGGGATTGGCGAACCAGAGCCGAGCGTCACTGCCCTAACTGTCTTGGGAAGCGGTTTGGCAACCTGCGCTCTTTTAGCCGCACTCGCAGATGAAGGCGAAGTCGCCCCGAGTGGCTATTGGATAGACGGTTTGTTCGGCGATTCCCGTGAAACAGAGCCCAAGCAACCAAAAATGGACTGCAGATGCCGCATGAATATTGGTTATGGAGATGATATGTCACCACCTTTTATAGAAGGAAGCTAGATTATGAGTATGGGAAAAGCAGCTATATCGTTCGTACAAGAGTTCGTTATTGGGGTTGGCCTCTTAAGTGGTTTATGGATTTGTGTCGGCGTTGATCCCGAAGCTGAAATAGCTAAATCTTTCGCATCCGTCGTTCAGCAAATATCTCCCAACCTGATGTATCCATTCTTATTTTGGCTCATACCTGTTATAGGTACTGTTGCTTCATGGGCTGGCGCTTATTTCTTAGGCGGATGGTTCGGAATTGTTGCAGTAGCTTTAGCTTTCTTTGGAGGGATATTCATAAACTCCCCGATTGGAGTCTATCTTATAATTGCCGGGATCCTCATAGGCTTATTTGCGCCGCATACTCAACAAACGTGGTAGGGATTTAATTGTAAAGATATTATTGCTTGAACGTTATTAGAGGCGTTGAATGCTCGGACTGATATGTTTTATACGCAAGAGGCTGCCCGCCATTCGTGATTACATAGCTAACTTGGTTGGTTTTGTGGTCATGTCATCTATCTTTTTACTGCTGACCATATTCATCGGTATTAGTGTACTGTTACCTGGCACCATGTTTAAGTTGCCAGTTCTCCTCGGTCTGCTATCGGCGCCATTTATCGCAGCTTATGTCTTAGTATCTATCAAACGACGTAAGAGCGATACTAGTGCAAGGAAGCCTAAAACGCATTTGGACAGTCACCGAGGCGGAGAATGAGAATTAGAATATTCCTCTCCACCATTATCAACCCAACAAATCGTCAAAATGTGCGCTCCAAGTACGTCTGTCCCAACAGATATTAAATAGGCTGACTCTCTTCGGGGTAATGGCTATTAACGAGAGGGGTCTCAGCATCTGGACAAGGCGGTGAACCGAGGCTAGAATTGGATAACGAGGGTCCAGAAGATGCAGGATCGACTGTATTTACGTGGTAGATGTGAAGTGCTTCTCGGCAAGCCTAGGCTGGACTTGATGCAGGCTGAAGAGTCCCGTAGAGATTATACCTTTAGTATCTCCAAAGGGGGGTAGACCATAAACTTGACTTGACTTTACTTAAAGATGGCAAGACCATTAAAGCTGAGAGTGGGCAGAAAGAAACCTGAGTAAAACATTGAGCGGATAATCTTTACCTTCACTGAGGCACAGGAGTTTCTTGGAGTTAGCCACCAGACGATATACAATCTTGTGAAGGAAGGACTAACTTCTCACAAAATAGGCAAGAAGCGTGTGTTTTTGAAGGGAGACCTTATTAACTGGATAAGAAACCACTAGTCTTTACCTTCATAATAGTCTTCAAAGCCAAGAGGTTCCATATCGCTGACCCACTTATCCATATCACTTTCAGGTCTATCGTAGCAGGTATCCATTCCAGCTAATTGTAATTCTTCAACATCGTCTAAGCTAAGGCCACAGCCTTCACACTTAAACGTATCAGCCAGAAAAAGCAAATATGGATTCATACTTCCATCATCTTCTATATCTGCTTCGACTTCAGTATTTCCTGCCAATAAGCCGTCGCAACCACAAACAGGACAGGTTGTTGTATAAGCATCCCAGCTATCTACACTAACCCAAACATGCTTAGAGGTAATCTTCTTTGCTTCTTCTTTTGCCTTTTCAATTTTCTTCCTAACCCTTTCCACCTGTTCCTCCCTAAACAAAGATAGAAATTGCTTATCCTTTTCTTTCAACAAATAGCCAGCATACCCAAAAGTCTTCCGGTCATCAAGACATTCAAAAACACGCAGAGCTAAATAGGCTGTCCTTTCTAATTCATACCTTTGGAATGAAGGTAATGAGAAGTGGATGCTTGCATTTCGGCATCCTGATAACAACCTAAAATATGGCTTTAGAGTTTGTTTGTGGTCTGGAAAGAAAACATAGAAGGTTGAGATTAGTTCATCTAGTTCTAATGTATTATACCTAAACGAACGTAGGTCAACATCGTATTGTCTCCAATTGAAACCTTTTGATGGAACTACATCTGGACATGTAAATAGGATTTTAAGCTCTAGAGGGAGCTCCCGAAAGAGCAAAAGAGGATTATTCTTAACAACGAATGTTTTTAACATTAGCTCTACTGCTATCGCAAGGTTCCCTATCGCTGGCTCAATAAGTGGAAGCGAGCTTTTATGCTCCTTGTGGAAGAGGTCAAGACCAAATCTGAGATAACCCATAGCACTTCGAGCTAGTTCAGTTTGGATTTTTCTTTGAATAGAATCACAATACTGCTTCATAAAAGTTCGGGATTCCATTGTTTTGCTCGCCCTACTTAAATTATATTCTATTTATTAGCTTCTCTCCACAGTAGATTTTTGCGAGAGGGACTAGGAAGAAAAGAATAACACTGCAAACTTAGCCCACCGTATGCCTCATAGCTAAAGCCCCAGTAAAGTTAACATATCTGAGTAGGAATCATATACTTATAGCTAATTGTTAACTTTCTTAATAATGCTCAAGGCAATCCTCAAAAGTGATGCTACGAGTATACTTAAGCACCATATCCAAACTTTCCCAGCCACCAAGATGCATAATATCCAGTGTAGATAAGCCTTTGCGAATAAAAGCTAAAACTCCTCTAGCCACATAACTTCAGTCACATTCTCTTAGAACTTGTGCTGGTCACAACGATTTCTAGGGTACGCTTGTAATTCTTAGCCCTATTCTCAGCTGCGATTTCAATATTTACTGGGTAGACTCCAACTGTATCAGGCGCATCTACAATTATTGGGTACATTGAGACATCTCTAGTAGCCAAATATGGTAGGTGCCCGAACCCGAAATAGGCACAATTATGCCACTCTTGAATTTTAAATTCTCTTCGCCACTCCACATTGTTGTATTTGCCACTATCAAATGAGTATATTTTAAACTCTCCTGGCAGTGTGAACCACAGGATAGGGTTGCGTAAGACACGCCCCTTATTCTTCATCCAAAAGTAGAGTTTAACCTCTGTTTGTCCAGTTCTTAGCCTTATCTTATTTTCGTGCCTTTCTCCAAGTAAATCATCTGCCCCAATTCCATCGCTAGCTGTGTAGACTATGCCTGCATTTCTTCTCAAAAGAAATCGCACGTCAACCTTTGCCTTTGACAACCGCCACTCGTTCAAAAGCTCCCATACAACAATTAGCGCTGCAGCGGCTGCCACAGTCGATGCTATCGCTTGCCAGAGACTAAGTTGATATACTGTCACACACATACTAGGACAATAAATGGGTCTCTTCGTATGATAGGAGAGACTTGGCAACAAGCTCCGCCAGAGTCAGAGATACTTGCACTTGCCATTCATCGGCAGGATTGAACGGTATCTTCTTATTTTCACTGGCCTTTGAGTGGCTTAGTTGGACTCTATTCTTCTTATATAAGAAACTTGCCACGTCTAGGAAGATGTCTCCTGTGTTCTCAAAACCATACACGTGGCTATGCTCCTCCAACAGCTGCTTATTTGAGGAAAAACATTCTTGTAGTGCAATCTTCAGCAAGTCTAATTCTTTATAAGTTCCGTTGCCTTTCATTGCAATTATCTTGCTTGCTACATTCTCTATTGCGAGATAGAGATTGCGAAATTTGTCAAAAGGATCCTTAGAAATTACTGCCTTTCTATAATAGGTCTTGGCATCTGATGGCTTTACTTCTATTTCCTTTAAGACACGAGGAATTTTCTTGCGATGCCACCCCTTAAGTGTGACCTTGAGAGTATACTTCTTAATATGCCTGGTTACAGGAGAGTCTTGTAACCCTACTGTTAGACCGGTCCCGACCTCAAGCTTTATTTCATATAGATAGCATAACTCATCCAAGAACGCTTCCGCTTTAAGTCTAGCTTTGTTTATGGCTTCATCTTGCGAGTCAGCTTCTACATTTCTTACAGTGACAAATGGGTATCCCTTGTCAGTTATTACATCCCCGCTCTCAACGGTTGTTCGCGAAGGGCTTTTGAGGTCAAATTCAACAATAAACAATCCCACTTTCTTTTGGGCTTTAGCAGATTACCAATGTCATTATACCACTGTAATAGAGTAGTTTAAGTTTTCTAAACTTACTCGATGCTATCTCTCCTATAGTAACTGTTAGAGTCAATAACATACCGGTCTGCTGAACCTGGGGAAGAACCGTAATGCTTGAATATCATAATAGTAAAACTCCTGCCTGTGCAGTTACTACTTCGCCTCCTGAGAATTGTTCTATGCATATACCTTAGCTTTAAACAATTCATCGTTTTGTTGCCTTACGGACCCCCCACAGCGTAACGCGAGATTACTGGCGAGTTGCAGGCCACACTATTTGTCGGTAGAATTATCTTCGACGAGAGCTAAGGTGTTAAATGGTCAGGCTGAAAACCAGTTCAAAAGTTCTGCCTATTGTCACCCCAGCTCCACTTCAAATAGGTCTAAGGCTATTATCTTTTCCAGTTCATATTTTGCCTCGGCATAGCGAAGGTCAGTGCTCTTGCCTACCAGTACGAGTTTTCCGGGAAGCCCAAAACGGAATCATGAACG
>Ga0315282_10005840_pt1 | contig 20820 bp, 23 predicted proteins | sample YL17G07_20_MG_FD_203693 | JGI IMG/M metagenome (GOLD analysis project Ga0315282, IMG submission 203693) | Sediment microbial communities from Yellowstone Lake, YNP, Wyoming, USA - YL17G07_20 | ecosystem: Environmental > Aquatic > Freshwater > Lake > Sediment | place: USA: Wyoming | collected... | reverse complement strand
AGCTCCTCATTGAGTATGCCCTGGAGATTGCCCGGCTTGCCGCTATCCCGGTGTGTGCCACGGAAACGGTTAAAGGGAAAATGACCCAGCTGGGGGTGAAGCCCGATATTGTCTATGATGCCGTGGAGATAGTAAACGCTCTCAAGGACCCCCGCTGGCAGGGGGTTAAAAAGGAAGGAAACCATGACCTGGTCATCTTCTTCGGCATAAGGAGCGACCTCGGAGAGCAATGCCTCTCAGTTCTAAAGCATTTTGCTCCTCACTTGAAGACTATGACGCTGTGTAAATATTACTTCCCCAATGCCAATTATTCCCTTCCCAATTTCAAGAAGGACGAGCAGTGGAAGGCATTCCTGGTGAGCCTAATCGATAACTTAAAGAAAGGAGGATAAGAATGGAGTTTCATGTCGACATCGGTCCTCAATACGAAGGAGAGGTAATAAGGAAAGAAGACCTCTATATGGAGTTTGGCGGTCCCAAGGTGGCTCATAAGTTCGAGCGGGTAACCCTGAAAAGCCCCGATGAAATTGAGCATGAGAAGGTGGAGCTTATCGGTCCTGATATAGCCGATTTGGAGCCTTACGATGAGGTAAAGGGAGGTGGAAGTTACCCCATAGCCATCCTGGTTGATGTTGCTGGAGAAAAGCTGGACAAGGACGCCGAGCCGGTTATTGAGAGAAGGATTCACATGTTCACCAATTTTACCGAAGGCTGGTATCACATGAACCAGAGACAGGATATCTGGTTAAGGATGAACAAAGCCTGCGCCAAGAAAGGTTTCAAGTCCCTGAAGGAGCTGGGGGAAATTTATAACTTCCTGTTCACCTCAGAGATGGCAATAATTGAAAAAATCCAGACGACCATCATCACCGACGAGGAAAAGATAAAGAAGCTTCTCCCCCAGGCTCTGGAGGTCTATAAAGCCCGCGACGAGAGGGTGAGGAGACTGCGCGATGAGGATGTGGATACATTTTATGGCTGTGTTCTGTGCCAGAGCTTCGCCCCGACCCATGTCTCCATCATAACCCCCGATAGAATTGCCAATTGCGGCGCCATTAACTGGTTTGATGGCCGGGCTGCTGCCAAGATTGACCCCGAGGGACCGATATTTGCCATACCAAAAGGGGAGCTGGTCGACCCCGTGAAGGGCGAATACACCGGAGTGAATAAGACGGAGGCGGAGAGGTCCCTGGGGACTTACGACCGGATTTATCTCTACAGCGCCTTCGAGCATCCCCACACCTCCTGCGGCTGTTTTGAAGCCATTGTGTTCTACATCCCCGAGGCGGATGGCTTCGGTGTGGTGCACCGGGAGTTTAAGGGCGAGACCGTAATCGGAGAGACTTTTGCCCACATGGCTGGCGAGACCTCCGGGGGAAAGCAGGTGGAAGGCAGGCTGGGGACGGGTCTGGAGCAGTTGAGGTCTCCCAAGTTCATCCAGGCGGATGGCGGGAGAAAGAGGATTGTCTGGCTGCCCAGGGAGATAAAAGAAAGGTATAAGGATGCTTTTGAAGCCGACGGGGTATATGACAAAATCCCCACGGAGGAGGATGTTAAAAACGTCGACGAGCTACTGCCCTTCCTGGAAAAGGTAGGGCATCCCTGGATAAGGGGCGAGGTAGAGCTTCCCGCATAACCGGTGTCCCCTCTCCATTGATGGGAGAGGGTCAGGGTGAGGGTGAAAAAAACATTTAGATATTAGAATTTAACCGAGGAGGTTTGTTATGCCAATATCAGGCTCTGAAGTTGTGAAGATGCTTCCCAACAGGAAAGGGTGCCGGGACTGCGGTATGCCCACATGCTTCGCCTTCGCCATGAAGCTTGCCTCGGGAAAGATAACTGTGGATAAGTGCCCTTATATTTCCCCGGAGACAAAAGCCAAATTGGAGGAGCTTCTCGCACCACCGATGAAGCTCGTTACCATAGGCTCAGGAGAGAACAAGCTGGAAATCGGGAATGAGGAAGTAGTATACCGGCATGAAAAGTCATTTATCCATCAACCGGGAATTGCTTTGCTCCTGTCCGATAAGGAAAGCACGGCGAAGGTTGAGGAGAAGATAAATAAGATAAAGGGGCTGCAGTTCCCCTGGGTGGGCGCGACCCTCAAGGCAAACCTCTTAGCCCTGTATCACGAATCGGGGGACAGGGACAAGTTTCTGGCTCTGGTGAGAAAGGTCTCCGGCTCAACAGACCTGGGCCTGGTTCTAATCTCAGAAAATCTTGATGCCCTGTTTTCCGCCCGGGACATCTGCGCTGACCGGAGTCCCTTGCTTTATCCCATAACGAAGGAGAATATTGAGAAGGCAATCCCTAAAATCAAGGAGAAGCCCACTCCGGTAGCAGTCCGGGGGGAGAGTGTGGCAGGACTGGCGGCGCTGACTTCAAGGTTGAAGGACGCCGGCATTGAGAAAGTGGTTCTTGACCCCGGTTCTAAAAATCTCGTTGCGGCAATAGAGGACCAGACCTTTATCCGCAGGGCGGCTTTAAAGCAGGGCTTCAAGCCCCTGGGTTATCCTACCATCGCCTTCCCCTGTTTCATCGCTAAGGACGGCTTGAGGGAAATGCTGGCGGCTTCCCTGTTTGTAAATAAGTATGCCGGTATTATCGTCCTTTCCGACTTCAATCCCAACCACCTGCTTCCGCTCCTGGTCCAGCGGCTCAATATTTATACCGACCCCCGCTTTCCTATGGCGGTGGAGGAGAAATATTATGAAATAGGGGAGCCCGGTGAGGAATCTCCCGTCCTGCTCACCTCCAACTGGGCTTTGACCTATTTTGTCGTGTCATCGGCGATTGAGACTACTAAAGTCCCCTCCTTCCTCTTGGTGCAGGATTCCGAGGGGCTGGGCGTGCTCACCGGCTGGGCCGCGGGTAAAATCAGTGGCTCTACTGTGGCTAAGCTGATTAAGAAATGCGGGATTGAGCAGAGGGTGAAACACCGCAAGCTGGTTATTCCGGGGAAGATAGCGCGAATCTCCGGGGAAACTATGGAAGCCCTGGACTGGAAGTGGGAGGTGGTGGTCGGTCCCAAGGAAGCGATAGGAATAGGAGCTTTCCTTCCTGCCTATGCTAAGAAGCTGAAAGAAGAACTGAAGCAAGGATGAAAATTAAGCGGCAGTTAGCGGGGATACTGGCTCAATACACCAGAGAAAGCCGGAATTTAATTCCTGTCCTCCAGGAAGTTCAGCAGAAGCTGGGATACCTTCCCCGGGAAGCGATGGAGGAGATTGCTGCCTTTCTACATCTACCGGCGGTTGATGTCTGGGGGGTGGCTACCTTCTACAACCAGTTTCGCTTCGTTCCTCTAGGAAAATACCATGCCCGGGTCTGTCTGGGGACTGCCTGCCATCTGCGGGGAGGCAGGCTGATAATGGAAGCCCTGGAGAGGGAAATGGACCTTAAGGTGGGGGAAACTACTAAAGATGGCAGTTTCAGCCTGGAGCGGGTCGCCTGCATCGGCTGCTGTATGCTGTCTCCGGTAATGGTAATCGGAGACAAAATTTATCCCCGGATGACGCCTTTCAAGGTGGAGGAGGCTTTAGTGCCTTATAAGCAGGAATTCCAGGGTAAGGCGAAGCGGCGTCATAACCCCCTCCCAGCGTAATAATTATGACGATGACCTTCAAGGAAATTAGCCGCAGGGCGAAATCCGAGTGGAAAGCTCTGCAGAACAGCACCTATATCCTTATTGGCGCCGCCACCTGTGGTCGGGCAGCCGGCGCCCTGGAAACTATTGAAGCCTTTGAAAGAGAGCTGGCGCGGCGGGGCATTGCGGCGGCAATCATCAAGGTCGGCTGCCTGGGGTTGTGCTATGCCGAGCCCCTGGTCACCATATCCAAGCCCGGTTCCCCGCGCATTGTCTATCATAATGTGACCCCCGAGCTCGTCCCCCGCCTCGTGGAGGGCTATGTTGTCGGCGATGACCCCTGCCTTGAGCTCGCCCTGGGCACTTTTGAGGATGGCGGAGGGGAAGCGCCTTACATCCCCGAGCTTCCCCGGTTTGAGCACGAGCTTCGCCTGCTCTTGCGCCGCTGTGGCTATAGCGACCCCGGGAATATAAATCACTATATTGCCACTGGCGGCTATGCCGCCCTGGAGAAAGCGCTGACGCTGTCCCCCGAAGAGCTGATTCGAGCGGTAAAGAGGTCGGGGCTCCGGGGGCGAGGCGGCGCCGGCTTCCCCACCGGGCGAAAATGGGAGCTATGCCGTAGCTATAAGGCCGAGCCAAAGTATGTAATATGTAACGGCGATGAAGGAGACCCCGGCGCTTTTATGGACCGGTCTGTCCTGGAGAGCGACCCGCACCAGGTCATCGAAGGGATGCTCATCGGTGGTTACGCCATAGGCGCGGGGCAGGGCTATATCTATGTCCGTGATGAATATCCTTTAGCCATTGAGAGCGTGCAGGTCGCCTTAAAACAGGCGGAGGGACTGGGTCTCGTGGGAGACGACATCCTTGATAGCGGCTTTGATTTTCATATTGAGCTGGCAAAAGGGGCGGGCGCTTTTGTCTCCGGCGAGGAGACGGCGTTGATGGCGGCTATTGAGGGAAAGATGAGCACGCCCCGACCGAGACCGCCTCATCCTGCTGAGTCGGGACTGTGGAACAAACCTACCCTGATAAACAATGTGAAGACCTTTTCCTATGTCCCTTTAATAGTGGAGCGAGGAGCAGGCTGGTTCGCCGATATCGGCACCAAAAGAAGCAAGGGCACGGCGATATTTACCCTGGCGGGCAAGGTAGCCAATGCCGGTCTGGCTGAAGTCCCTATGGGCACGACCCTCCGGGAGCTTATTTACGACATCGGCGGTGGAATGGCTAAAGATAAACCGCTCAAAGCAGTCCAGATAGGTGGTCCCTCAGGTGGCTGCCTCCCCCAGAGCCTCCTTGACACGCCTATTGACTTTGATTCTCTTACCGCAGCGGGGGCGATGATGGGTTCGGGAGGAATGATTGTCATGGATGGGGATAACTGCATGGTTGATGCCGCACGCTTCTTCCTGGACTTCACCGCCAAGGAGTCCTGCGGCAAGTGCACCCCCTGCCGGCTGGGAACGGTGCAGATGCTTCACATCCTGGAGGATATTACCGCCGGCAGAGGCAAAATCAGTGACCTGGACCTCCTCCTCAAGCTGGCTTGTGATGTCAGGGCGGCCTCGCTGTGTAACCTGGGGGGAACGGCGCCCAATCCCGTCCTTACCACCCTCCGTTACTTCCGGGATGAATATGAGGCTCATATACTGGAGAAAAAATGCCCCGCATTGGTCTGTCCTGAGCTAATCGCTTACTACATCCTTCCCGATAAGTGCGAAAGAAGCTGTGAGCACTGCGTGCTGACCTGCCCCGCTGAGGCAATCAAAGGGGAGAAGGGAGAGATAAAGGTCATTGACCAGGAGAAGTGTGTTAAGTGCGGCACCTGCCTGGAGGTCTGTCCTCCGGAGTATAACGCCGTGATAAAAGTGTCGCCGGTCAGCTTGCTTCCTTCGTCTCCGTTACCCAAGAAGAAAAAGAGGTGAAATGCCCCGAACGATAGCTGTTGCCGGAAAAGGCGGCACGGGAAAGACCGTTATCGCTGCCTTGCTGGTAAAGCTTCTTTCTGAAAGAGGGCTGGTGCTGGCGGTGGATGCCGACCCCAGCACCAATCTTAACCTGGCTCTCGGTCTGCCGTTAAAGGACAGTGAGACCATCGGCTATGTGCGGGAGAAGCTGACCCGGGATATAGCTAAGGGGCAGCTCAGCCCTTCCATCGCCAAGCAGGACTATTTATTTGGCAAAATACGGGAATCTCTGGTAGAATCTAAAGGTTTTGACCTTTTGGCTATGGGTCGCCCCGAAGGTCCGGGATGTTACTGTGCCTCTAATGAGTTCCTCCGGGTATCCCTCGACCAGCTGGTGAAGGATTACAAATATAGCTACGTCGTTATGGACTGCGAGGCGGGTATGGAGCACATAAGTCGCCAGACAACCCGGGATATCGATATGTTGCTTGTCATCGCTAACCCCACGATGAAAAGCATCATTGTAGCCGCGAAGATAAAAGAGCTCATCGGGGAGATGAGAGCGGCGATAGGGAGGATAGCTCTTGTCGTTAACCGGGTGAACGGCGAGCTTCCCCCGGAGATAAAGCAGGCGATTGCTGACGCGGGGCTGGAGCTTGTTGCCACCATCCCCGAAGACCCCTACATCGCTGGGCTGGAGGTGAAGGGAACGCCAGTTACTGCGCTTCCTCAGGATTCCCCCCTCCGGCTGAAGGTAGAGGAAATAGCCAGCAGGGTAATCGCTTAAGACCAGGTGCGAAAGGAGTGAGATGGGCAGAAAAGTTACCGAATACCCCGTAATCTGGCTTCAGGGTGCGGGCTGCACCGGCTGTTCCGTCTCGGTTTTAAACTCCGTCAGCCCATCGATAAAGAATATCCTTGTTGATGAAGTTATTCCCGGGAAGCATGTGAGCCTCGTGTTTCATCCCACGATAATGGCTGAGTCTGGCGAGCCGGCGATAGAAATTCTCCGGGATAAACAGAAGACCAGAAGGGGAGAGTATCTCCTTGTCGTTGAAGGTGCTGTTCCTGCGGCTGAGGGCGGAATTTATGCTCTTGTAGGGGAGGAGGATGGGAGACCGATAACCCTTCTTTCCCGGCTTCTTTCTTTAGGCTCTAATGCCCTGGCGGTTATTGCCCTGGGGACCTGTGCTTCCTTCGGGGGGATTCCTGCCAGCGCTCCCAACCCCACGGGATGTAGCGGAGTTAAGGATATATTTGAAGCTCATAATGTCTCAACGCCGGTGGTAAACATTCCCGGCTGTCCTTCCCATCCCGACTGGTTCGTGGGCACGGTAGCCCGCATTCTTCTTGGCGGGCTTCCCCAACCCGAGGAGCTTGACGAGTTTGGGAGACCAAAGCTTTTCTTCGGCTCCTTGATTCATGAGAATTGCCCCCGCCGCGCCTACTACGATGAGAGGAAATTCGCTAAAAAGCTCGGAGAGCCGGGCTGTCTTTATGAGGTCGGCTGCAAAGGTCCGGTCACTTATGCTGATTGTCCACTTCGCCTCTGGAATGGAGGAGTGAACTGGTGCATCGGCAACAATTCTCCCTGCCTCGGCTGCTGCGAGCCTGGCTTCCCCGATGTTGTCTCCCCTTTCTATGCCAAGATGGGGGAAAATCTTCCTCAACCGAGGGGAAAATAGAGGAGGAAGCAGAATGGGGCGTATAATTATAGACCCGGTCACCAGGATTGAGGGTCACCTCAAAATTGAGGTTATGGTGGAGGGCGGGGTGGTCAAGGAGGCAAGGTCTGTGGGGAATCTGTTCCGCGGCTTTGAAATCATCCTTCAGGGACGGGACCCCCGCGATGCCCAGCGGATAACCCAGAGAATCTGCGGAGTTTGTCCTACAAGCCACTCCATGGCGGCAGCCTTAAACCTTGATAGCGCCTTTGGAATCGCCGATAAAATCCCTGAGAACGGGCGAATCCTCCGCAACCTTATTCTCGGAGCAGCCCATATCGCCGACCATATCCTCCAGTTTTATCACCTCTCGGCTCTGGACTATGTGGATATTGCCGCTCTGGGAAAATACCGGGGAAAAGACCCGACTCTAAATTCGGTCAGGGATTTCATCGCCAGGGGAGAACCCGCCCCCTTTGTTTCCCGGGGCAGGAGCGATTTTCGCCTTTCCAAAAAAGCTAATGAAAATCTCGCCGCCCATTACCTCAAGGCTTTTGAGATGCGCCGTAAAGGACAGGAAATGGCGGCAATCTTCAGCGGCAAGCTTCCTCACGATATGGGTATTGTTCCCGGAGGGGTGACCGCTGTTCCCACGGTAGACAAGGTCGTCTCCTTCCTGTGGAGGCTGAACGAGCTTCGGGATTTTATCGATAATGTTTACCTTCCCGATGTAATTGAGGTAGCCAAGGCATATCCCGATTATTTCGAAATCGGCGCCGGATGTAAGCGGACTCTCAGCTACGGGGTTTATGAGCTGGAGACTGCCGAGGCTGACCTGGTAAAGAGGAAAAGGCTTTTCCAGAACGGGATTGTTTCTGAGGACTTAAAGCGGGAGACTTTAGACATCTCCAAGATTACCGAGGAGGTGAAAAATTCCTGGTATACTGAGGAATGTAAGGGAAAGCCCGCCGCAGGAAAGACCATCCCTGCCCCTCACAAGGAAGGTGGCTACTCCTGGGTAAAATCGCCTCGCAGCGATGGCCGGGTTTGCGAAGTCGGACCTCTGGCTCGAGTTCTGGCCACATATGCGGGAGGCGACCCGCAAATGCGGGAGCTTGTGGACGGGGCTTTGAAGGAAGCTGGCGTCTCCACAAAAGCGCTTTTCTCCACCCTGGGGCGGCACCTTGCTCGAGCCCTGGGGGTAAAGTTTATCGCTGACTCCATGCCCGCCTGGCTTTTAGAGCTTAAGCCCGGTGAGCCAGCATATATTGACTCTAAAGTCCCTGAGGAATCGGAGGGAATGGGCATTATTGATGCGGCGCGGGGCGCCCTGGGGCACTGGATAAGAATAAAAGATGGGAAAATAGCCCTGTATCAGTGCGTTGTTCCCTCGACCTGGAATGTCTCGCCGCGCGATGACCGGGGACAGCCCGGACCCATTGAGCAGGCTTTAACCGGCGTCAGGATAAAGGACGAGAGTAGCCCCGTGGAGATAGAGCGAATTGTTCGTTCCTTCGACCCCTGCCTTGCTTGTGCCGTCCACCTCCTTTCACCAAAAGGAACGGAGATTGGCAGAGTTGAGATTGGCTAAGATGGCTGAGGTTGGCATTATTGGCGTGGGGAACATGCTCCTCAAAGACGAGGGGATAGGGGTTCATGTGGTTCAAGCTCTTGAAAAGCGGGGAATTGAAGGTGTGAAGCTTATTGATGGCGGGACTTCTCCCGATTTCCCCTTCTTGGTTCAAGGGCTGAGGAAGCTTCTGGTCGTTGACGCCGTCCGGCTTGGAGGGCAGCCGGGGACAGTCTACCGCTTTGCTCTCTCCGAGCTTGAGATTGAGCCTGAAGCGGTGCTCTCCCTTCACGATGTGGGGCTTATTGAAAACCTTAAGCTCGCTCAGGCTCTGGGAGGTCCGAGCGAGGTAACGATTATCGGTGTTGAACCGGCGGAAATCGGCTGGGGGCTGGGGCTTTCGCCAGTCCTCAGAGAAAAGTTTCCCCGCATTTTAAAGCTTGTATTGGAGGAGGGAAATGCTTTACTCAGAACAGAAGCCCTTTGAAGAGCTACGGGGATATTTTAAGGGGGAAAGCTCCCTGTTTATCGTGGGCTGCAAGGGCTGCGCCGAGGGATGCCAGAGCGGCGGCGAGGCTCAGGTTAAAGAGATAAAGGACAGGCTGGAGAAAGAGGGCAAGAAGGTTACCGGCTTCACCGTTATTGACATGGTCTGTGACCACCACCTCTCACGGCTGAAGCTTGCCGCTCACCAGAAGGCTGTTAGTGAAGCCGATTCCATTCTCGTTATGACCTGTGGGGCGGGAATTCAGACAATCGCCGAGCTCGCCGACAGAATAGTGCACCCCGGTTGCAATACCATTTCCATGGGCGGGGCTCATGCTGAGTGGAAGGAAGCCGAGCGCTGTCTTGAATGTGGCGATTGCCTGCTGGAGTTCACCGGCGGCATCTGCCCCATCGCCCGGTGCTCCAAGCACCTGCTCAACGGTCCTTGTGGCGGCTCGAAGAACGGCAAGTGCGAGGTCAGCGCCGATATTCCCTGTGCCTGGCAACTGATTGTCGAGCGGCTGACGGCGTTAGGGCAGCTTAGCAGGTTGGAGAAAATTGTGCCCCCCAAGAACTGGAGCGTGAGCCTTATTGCCGGGCGCCCGGTTAAACGGAACTAGAGGGGAATGAGCAAGCCTCAAGTTTAAGGGAGGAGTGTAGAAAACGATGAAGGCTGGGACTAATTTAGAGAAAGTTTTGGAAAGCGGCGCCTTCGCCGTTACCACTGAGGTGGGTCCGGCTAAAGGTCCCCTTGCCAGCGTTATTGAGAAAAAAGGCGAAATGCTCAAGCCTTACTGCGATGCCATAAATGTCACCGATAATCAATCGGCGGTGGTGAGGATGTCGAGCTGGAGCAGTTGTGTCCTGTTGAAGCGGCTCGGGGTTGACCCGGTAATGCAAATTGTTGTCCGGGACCGGAACCGGCTGGCAATCCAGAGCGATGTTCTGGGAGCTGTGGCTCTGGGAATCCAGAACATCTTGTGCCTCTCGGGAGATCATCAATCCATTGGCAATCATCCCCAGGCTAAGGGAGTCTATGATATTGATTCCATCCAGTTGATTCAAATGTTAAAAAATATGCGGGATGAACGGAAGTTCCAGTGCGGTGAAGAGATAGCCGGCGAGATGCCTCTCTTCATCGGCGCTGCCGCTAATCCCTTTGCCTCTCCATCTGAATACCGGCTCCTGAGGTTAGCCAAAAAGGTAAAAGCCGGGGCGGACTTTATCCAGACTCAGGCTATTTTTGACGTGGCTAAGTTTGCCCGGTGGATGGAGTCGGTCAGAGAGCGCGGGCTGGACAAGCAGGTCCACATCCTCGCCGGGGTTATACCGGTCAAGTCGGTGGGAATGGCTCGTTATATGAAGGATAAGGTCGCGGGAATCTATATTCCCGATGGGTTCATCACCCGCCTTGAAGGCGCCAAGAGCGCCAAAGAGGAAGGGGCTAAAATATGTCTGGAGACAGTTGAGCAACTCAAAGGAATTAAAGGGGTTCACGGCATTCATATTATGGCTGTCGCCTGGGAGGAAGTCGTTCCTGGTATTGTGGAAGGAGCTAAGCTTCTCCCCCGCCCAGCGCTGTAAAATAAAGTCGTCTCCGCATATTACGGATAAATGGAAGCTCGGCGTTCGTCACTGCCCAACACTCAACGGCAGGCTTACGAGCTCGCCTACCGCCTTGCCCGTGAGCAGCTCGCCAGTATGGATGTGGAAGAGCTCTGCCGTAAGACCGGGGCGCAACCTGTGGCTCCCGGCGGGCTCAGCGTGGAGTATTTGAACCGCAGGCACCTCGTCACCCTTCCTGATGGCGAGGTTTCCTTAATTGACGGCGATGAGGAAATACCCCTGAAGGATAAGGTCTTAGTCCTCCACTATCTGGTTTCAGCCAAAGGCACTCCGCCCAGCAATAAGCTAATCACCTTCAAGCAGTTGCCGGGATGCGCCAGCTATTTTTCAGTGTTTCACCAGCTCTCAATAAAGCCGTTTTTAGAGCGCTTCGGCAAGGAGCCCCAGCGGCTGGTAGATGCTGCTGTAAAGCTGGGAGGTCGTAAAGCCGGCTACGGCGATGTATCCGTAACCATAAATGCTTTCCCCCGTGTGCCCCTGACCTTTGTCCTCTGGCGGGGTGACGCTGAGTTCCCCCCGCGGGGGAGCATAATTTTTGATAGCACCATCTCCGATTACCTGCCTGCTGAGGATATAAGAGACCTCTGCGCCGCCATCGTCAGGAAGCTAGTCCGGGCTTACGCCGGGGATAACGCCTCGGTCTAGGGGGAGCTTCCCTTTTCCCCTTCTTGCTCCCCAGAAGTTCCTCCAGCTTATTTTTTATCTCCCGGGCGACCTCAGCGCTATTTGGCGCCGCGTGGTAGACATTGGAGCCGTGGACATCGGCATAGAGCAGGTCGGGGTCGAAGTCCACGAAACCCAGAATCTCGTAATCGGGCAGGTTCTCCCGGATAAACTGGCGTGCCGACTCGTTATTCGTCTTAAAGCCGACGACGAAGCAGCGGCTTATGCCCAAGCCTGAGGCAAATTTCCCCACCGTCCGAGCCGTCTGGAAGCTGCGCTGCCCCGGCTCGACCACGATTATGAAGGCGTCCACCCCCTGGGCTGTTCCCCGCCCCAGGTGTTCCACCCCGGCATCCATGTCCAGAATCAGCGGCTCGTCCCGCCCCAGTATGAGATGGCTGAGCAAAGCTTTCAGCATGGCGCTCTCGGGGCAGACACAGCCCGCCAGCGGACCCTTGATTGTCCCCATGACCAGGAGCCTGACTCCCTCCCACTCCAGGGAGAAGCGGTCGGGAAGGTCGTCAACCCGGGGATTTAGCTGGAAGAAGCTGCCGATGGTGCCGGGCTTTGCTCCGGTGCGCTCTTGGATTAAGCCTCCCATCTCGGCGATGGGAGTTATCTGGCTGGCTAGCTCCGGCGGGACGCCTAAAGCCGAGGCAAGGTTTCCGTCGGGGTCGGCGTCGGCGGCGATGACCCGGTAGCCGCTCTCGGCGTAAGCCATAGCCAGCAGCGCCGCCAGGGTCGTCTTCCCCACGCCGCCCTTTCCCGAGATGGCTATCTTCATCGCTGTTCAACCCCGGTTAATTCTAGCACCCTCCTTCAAAAGTCGCTCAGCGACTTTTTCATTCCCTTCAAATACGAGGTGTCGTTATGTCTGGTCAGGATGAAGCGACTATCTATGTAGTCAAAAACCGTGATTCCCCCCACATCCTGCCTGATGTCCCAGAACCGGGAGTTGTCCAGTCCCAAGAGCGAGCAGACAAGGACTTTATTCACCACCCGGTGCGACACCAGCGCTACGCTTCCTTCGTAGCGGGAGACTGCCTCCTTAATTACGCCCCGGGCTCTCTCCGCCACATCGCCGAGGCTCTCCCCGCCCGGCATCGTTACCCGCTGGGGGTTGGTCCGCCATTCTTTATGAAGGTCGGGATAGAGCCTTCTCACCTCCGCCTCGGACAGCCCCTGCCAGCTTCCGTAATCGAAGTCGATAAGACCGCTGGCGACCTGCACCTTAACATTCTGGTGATGGGCTATGGCGTTTGCGGTATCCCGTGCCCGTCTCAGCGGGCTGGAATAGATGGCTTCCAGCTTCCAATCGCTCAGATACTTTCCCAGCAGCTCCGCCTGCTTAATCCCCACCTCGTCCAGGGCTACATCCGCCCTCCCCCGGTATGTTTCGCTCACATTCCACACCGTCTCCCCGTGCCGGACTAGAATAATCTCGGTCATTTGTCAAGAGCTGGTTTTATGGACTGGCAGGGTATTCGTTTCCCTACCACTGGACGAACATCGGCATGATTACGTGGGTATAGTTGTCCACCCCGATGGGGCGGATAACGCCGGGGCTTGACGAGGTGGTAACTTCCAGGGCGACCTGGGACTGGTGGAGCACATTCAGCACATCGGTGAGATACCTGACATTGAAGGCGATTTTGGCTTCCTCTCCGTCGACAAGGGCGTCGACTTCGCTGACATTGCTCCCTATCTCCTCTGCCTGGGCTGAGGCGGTTATCTTTCCCGGCGCCAGCTCGTCCCCGGGGGTGATAACCAGCCGGACGATGCCGCTGGCATCGCGGGCAAACACCGAGGATGTTTTGACCACCCTCAGGAAACCGCTGATGTCCACTACCGCCCTGGTGGTATAGCTTTGAGGAATGACCTGGGAGTAGTTGGGGAAGGAGCCCTGAATAAGCTGGGAGACGAGCTGAGCATCTTTGAGGTGGAAGCAAATCTGGCTTTTCTGCTGGTTTATGGTGATTTCCACCGCCTTTTCCTGCTCGGCAAGGAGGCGGTTTAGCTCGTTGAGGGTTCGTGCCGGGATGATTACCGAGGTTTTCTGCTTCACCGGCGTGGAAAGGTTTGCTTTGTGGACTGCCAGCCTGAAGCCATCGGCGGCGACTAAATTGAGCTGGTCTCCTTCAAATTCGCTGTAAATGCCGGTCAGCACCGGGCGGGATTCCTCCACCGCGGCGGCGAAGGTGACCTGCTCGATTCCTTCTTTAAGCGCCTCCGCTTCAATAGTGGTGGCGGTATCTCCGCTTACCTCGGGGATGGGGGGAAAATCGGCGGCGTCAATGCCGTTGATGTGGGCTTCAGAGCGCCCGCTTTTGAGGGTGAGGGTCTTGCTTTTAGCCGGCAGGTTGATTTCAATTAAATCGCTGGGCAGGGAGTTGATAAAGTCGATTAGCAGCCGGGCGGGAACGGTTATGCTTCCCTCTTTCTCCACCTTGGCGCCAATCCAGCAGATGGTAGCCATTTCCAGGTTGGTAGCGGCTAGCTTGAGGCGGGACGGCTCAGCGGAAAGCAGGATATTTTGAGTGATGGGCAGAGTAGAGCGGACAGCCACAGCCCTGCCTACCGTGCTCAGCCCTTTGCTCAGATTTTCCTGGAGACAGGATAATTTCATTGGAATATCAGTATACTATCCCCCGGTTAAAATGGTCAATAACTTAGCTGCCGTTGGGCTAATATTTTCTTTGCCTTTCGGGCGGCTTTACCCCGGTGGCTGAGCTTATTTTTTAGCTCCAGGGGAAGCTCAGCCAGCGTCTTGCCCAGTTCAGGGAGGTAGAAAACGGGGTCGTAGCCGAAGCCGTTTTCCCCCTTAGCCTCAGGGGCAATGATGCCGTGGCAGCTACCCTGACATAAGTCCAGCCTCCCCTCAGGCGTGGCGATGGCGATGACGCACTTGAAATGAGCGGTTCTTTTATCACGGGGGACGCCGCTCAGCCTGGCGAGCAGCTTGGCTACTCTATCGGCATCGGTGGCGTTTTCTCCGGCATAGCGCGCTGAATGAACGCCGGGCTTGCCGTTGAGGGCATCTACCTCGAGTCCGGAATCGTCAGCGAGGGTGATGAGACGGCTTAGTTTAGCGCAGGCAGCGGCTTTCATCCCGGCATTTTGTTCGTAACTCTCTCCCTGCTCGGCGGCTGCGGTTATTCCCTGCTCGGACAGGGTAACTATCCGGTAGCCCAGACCAGCGAGGAGAAGACGGTACTCCCTGATTTTCCCGGGATTGGTGGTGGCGAGGAGGAGCTGGGGCATTTAGCTTACTTAATGCTCCGGAACCTTGAAGCCAGTTTCTTCTGCACCTCGGGCATGGTGGTATATTCCATTTCCTCCAGCGGCAGGCGGTGTGGCTCGAACGGTCCCAGTCTCCGCAGTATATCGGCGATGACATTTGCCTGTTGGCGAGCCTGGTCAAAAGCGGGGTCATCGAACAGGTCAACGGGGCCGATGAGCTTGCCCTGGGCTAGCTGGAAACCAGCAGCCATTACCCGTGGCGGACCGTCAAAGCGGGTGCACCGGGCTTCCTTGACGGAGACCGGCATCAAGGGACCGTGGTGAGAGCCTCTCATCCACCCCTTAACTATGTTCGGTGAGGCGAAAGGCTCGGTTATCTCGCCCACGGCGGGAAAAATGCCCTGAGACCGGACGATTAAGACGGGGTCATCCTTGCCCACATATCTCCCGGCGATGAGAGCCAGGTGCTGGGTGGAGCAGGAGGCGGCGATTTCACCGCTTTCCTTGTGGTATACCTTGCTCACGGCATAGCGGTTTGGTGAGCCCATGAAGATAAGCATATCGTAGATTTCTTCCGGAGCGTTGAATTTAATTCTCTTGGCTTTCATAACATCGTCGACTACAAAGGTAAATCCCGAGTGCATATTGGAGGCAATCACCAGCCCGATGGTGTTGAAGGGGTCGGCGAATATTTTGTAGAGCGGCAGGTTCCAGGCGCCCGCAGCAGTCTTGTCCGCCATAAAGACGATTACTGGCTCGGAGCCACGCTCTTCAAACTGCATCTCAGCCACACCGGGTCCCATCCCCTTAACATTGCCCGAAAAAGCATCGGCGAGAAGGTCCTGTCCCGCACCATGAAGCTTTAGACTCTTGGCTACCTTGGTGCATTTCACGAAGGTGTCCCAGGCTAATTTATGGATTTGCTTATTATCCTCGCCCTTCTGATGGGTCATTATCAGCTGGGCATCATCCCCGCAGGCGGTGACATGGTAGTCAACGAGCAGTCCCTGCTTTTTAGCATTCTTCATGCTCTCCTCCGCCTTCTCCAGCACATCAGGATGAGAGCTGGAATGTCCTACATACCCTCCGACATCTGCCTTGATAACGCTTAAAGTTATTTTCATGGCGCCTCCTTTTGTTCAGTAATCTATGCCCTTACGAGCCAGTATCTCCTTATCGTAGGGATGCTTCACTTTGGTCATTTCGGTAACCAGGTCGGCTAGCTCAACGAGCCGCGCATCGGCGTGCCGCCCGGTGAGAATAAGCTCCACTTCCTTCGGCTTTCCCTTCACCACCTTTATCACCTCGTCAATATCCACCAGTTTCCACGCCGCCGCCAGGTTAATTTCGTCGAGGATTACTATATCATACTCCTTGCTGGATATCACCTCTTTCGCCTTTTGTAACGCCCGGCGCGCCTGTTCCTTTTCGGCTTCAGTTATATTATCGGGGTCAACAAAGCTCTCCAGACCGAATTTAGCAAAGCTGATGCCGGGCAACAGGGAGAGGACTTTCTGCTCTCCGTAGGGAAAGCCGCCTTTCATAAAGTAAACGATAAATACCTTTAAGCCGTGTCCTGAGGCTCTGAGGGCGACGCCCAGAGCGGCAGTCGTCTTTCCTTTGCCCTCGCCGGTGAAAATTTCCACCCTGCCTTCAGGGGCAGGTTCGGGACGGGCTTTCGCCATTTATTTACTCTATCAGCGGTGGAGAGGAAAAATCAAGGAATTTGTTCGTCCCGACTGCTCCCCCGGGGGACGAAGATTAGCCCCTCTTCGCGGCTGCCCAGGGCTTCTGCCCTGCCCTGGTGGCAGAGGAGGGCGGTGTAGGCTGCCAGGGCGGCGTCGCAGAGGTCATGGTTGAATGCCTCCAGGTAGGGACTGAGGGAGGGGAGGAGAGCTGCCAGCCGCTGCCTGAGGAAAGCCATCCCTTCCTGAGTGGTCTTTCCCGGTATAGCCTTGCCGAACAGGCGGACTTTGGTGGCATAGGGGTAGATTTCAATGACCTTAAACCCCTCGTGGCTGAGCTTGCCCTTGAGTTCAATACCGCGATAAATCAGCTCCTTGATGAAGCTCTCCTTGGTTGTGGGATAGCACCGAATCCCGTTTCGTCTCAGCTCCCGGTCGCATTTTCTATTCTTTTCTCTGGACTCCGGCTGGCAGGGGCAGCTTTTTTCCAGGCAGCACAGCCCCCGGGGCAGGCTCAGGGGAGCGTCGATGGCTATCACCTGCGGGGAATAGAAATTCTGGATTGCGATAATATCGTTATCGGTAGCCAGGAAGCCGAAATAGACCGGCTGGCGCTCGGCATCCAGAGCCAGGCAGGCGCTGGGTTTGGACGAGGTGGAGGTTAAATCGATGCCGAAGACCAGTTGAGATTGCTTCGCTTCGCTCGCAATGACAGGGGAAAAAGGCTGCAATGGCGCCCCCTTCTTGTCATTGCGAGGAGCGCATGCGACGAAGCAATCTGGAGGAATTGAAAAGCTCGTAGTGTCATGGGCATGGGCGGGCATGGTTAGCTTTTACCCAGTCGCTTCAGTATTTCTCTGGCTGCCACTATGCCTGATGCCGAGGCTTGGACCAGCCCCCGGGTTATCCCGGCACCGTCGCCAGCGGCAAACATGTTGCTAATTTCGGTTTCCAGGCACGGGCTGAGCTTTAACTGGCTGGAGTAAAATTTGACTTCTATTCCATAGAGCAGGGTGTGGGGGGAGGCAACTCCCGGGGTCAGATTATCCATCGTCTGGAGCATCTCCACTATTCCCTTGAGGTAGCGGTAGGGGAGAGCGAAGCTTAAGTCCCCTGGAGTCGCTGCTTTCAGGCTGGGCTCGGTGAGACAGTGCTCGATGCGGGTTTGAGTGGAGCGGCGACCGTCCATTAAGTCCCCCAGCCGCTGTATCAGGACGCCGCCGCTAAGTATGTTAGCCAGGCGTGCCAGATACTTGCCGTAGGCGATTGGTTCGTGGAAAGGCTTGGTGAAGGTCGTGCTTACTAATATGGCGAAGTTGGTGTTTTTCGTTTTCTCCTTCCGGTAGCCAATGCCGTTTACCGTGACCGCCGGGTCGGCTCCCCCGGTGGACTCCATGATTACCTCGCCGCCGGGACACATGCAGAATGTTCTCACCCGGTCATCAAAGCTGGGGGAGTAAAATTCCAGCTTGGCTTCATATAGCACCGAGGTCAGTTCCTCCATGATTGCCGAGGGGACCTCCACTCTTACGCCCACATCAACGGGGTTGGAAGTGACGCTGAGCTTCAGCCGGTCAGCCTGGGAGGCTAACCATTCCGACCCCTCTCTGCCCGGCGCCAGGATTAGGTAGCGGCAGTCCAGGCGCTCCCCGTTATCGGTCTTGATAGCCGTGACGGTATCATCCTCCACTATGATGCTTTTGGCTGTGGTCAGCAGCTTTATGTCTATCCGCTTAGAGAGGTATTTTTGCATCGCCTTTAACGTCTTGCGGCAATTTTCCGTTCCTAAAGGGCGCAGCCTGACCGGCGTTAATTTGAGTCCCGCCAGAATCGCCCGACGCTCTATCTCGGCTGCCTTTTTCCCCATGCCGTAGACCTTGTGAGGAGTGCCGAACTGGCGATAAGCGGAATCAACATAATCAACCAAGTTTTCCGCCTCTTCCTTCCCGATTAGCTCTTTGAGACGTCCGCCGACCTCGGTGGACAGGGTTAACTTACCATCGCTGAAAGCACCAGCACCCCCGAATCCGCTTACCAGGTGACAGGGCGAGCAGCAGGCGCACTGCTTACCCTTTCCCTGGACGGGGCAAACACGGCTGTTAGCATCTCTCCCCTTGTCCAGCAACAGCACCGAGAGCCCGGCAGGGCATAGCTCTAAAGCGGCAAAGATGCCCGCTGGACCGGCACCAACTATAATAACATCGTATTTTCTAGCCATCGCACTACGGCAATAATCAGGGGCAGCCATATCCTCGGTTGCATTTTAAGTCTTGCCCGCCCATTCGTCAACGGCAGAGGTTTCCGCTAGCCCTATTGACCAACACGATGCCCGTTAGTATACTGTGATTAAACTAGGGGGCAACAGGGATAAATAAAAAGGAGGAACAATAATGGAGGGAACTGAAGGGCAGGTTAAGCCGACATGGCAGTTAGCCTGGGGACTATGGTGGAGGATGTGCTTGATTAGCCTGTTGGTAAGCGTGATACTTAGCCTGGTAATGTGGTTTGTCTTAAAGGGCTGGCTGCTGGCAAAAATGGCGGCTTTGTTTAGTGTTGTGTCGGGTGGCGCATAGGTGACTTCAGATAATATACTGGACTTATTGATGCTCCCTTTAAGCGTAGCCATACCGGCTTCCCCAGATTCAATAACCGGGTATGTCTGCTAGACCGAAGAAGGAGGAACGATGTTTTGCAGGAATTGTGGGCGGGAACTGAGCGGCGATACTGAAATTTGCGCTGAGTGCGGCATGGACCCAACGCACGGCACCAGTTTTTGTCTTAGTTGTGGTATTCCCACGACACCGCTGACTGAGATCTGTCCTCAATGTGGTGCCTGGGTGGGGAAGGGGGTAGAGGTGGGAGGGGGTAGTGACTGGATGCCGCTTGTTGCCGGGATTCTGGACTTGGTTGCTGGCGTGCCTGCCCTGCTCCTGGGCATACTGATTGCGGTAGCTATAAATGCGGAGAAGCCTCCGGCGCTTGTTGCTGCTTTTCAGATGCAGGCATTATGGGGTATGTTGCCTTCATTAGGTATACCGTTGATTATCGCCGGCATAGTCGCTATAGCGGGAGGCTTCGCTGCTCTCAAGAAGAAAGTCTGGTGGCTGGCATTAGCCGGCTCAGTCATTGCCGTTTTCTGCCTCTGGTTTGTGGGAATACCGGCGTTTGTATTAACTATCATGGGAAAGAAGCGCTTCGCCTAGAAGCCAGGCGCAAGGTTGCGAGCCGGGCTAGATAATGTTCTGTAGAAATTGCGGTAAAGAACTCGTTGGCAGTCCTGAAAATTGCCCTGGTTGTGGAGCCAAGCCCATGCGGGGCATCGGCTTTTGTCCTGGTTGCGGTGCGCCCACGATTAAGCTAACCGAAATCTGTCCTAAATGTGGGGCTAGGGTGGCGGGGTTGCCAGGTGCTTGGGAACCGACAGCTGCGGGAGTAATTGATATCATTGTTGGAGTTGGTTATGAGGTTTTTTGTGCTGTTATGGCAATGGAAGACCTTATTTTTGCCGGGGTGCTATTTATTCTTGGTATAGTAGTTATAGCGGGTGGAATCTCCAACCTCCAGAGAAAGAACTGGGGGCTGGCGCTCACCGGGTCAATTTGTGCACTTGGTGGCGGGATCTTGGGGATATTAGCTATTTGGTTTACTGCTGAGGGAAAGAAGCATTTCAAGAGCTAATCATAGGGGTAGGCTAGATAATGTTCTGTAGAAATTGCGGTAGAGAACTCGTTGGCAGTCCTGAAAATTGCCCTGGTTGTGGAGCCAAGCCCATGCGGGGCATCGGCTTTTGTCCTGGTTGCGGTGCGCCCACGATTAAGCTAACCGAAATCTGTCCTAAATGTGGGGCTAGGGTGGGGGGGAAACGCGGTTCCTGGATGTCCCTTGTTGCCGGAATCTTTGATTTGCTCCTCGGGATTCCTGCGCTATTCATTGGCGTCCTTCTGGGCCTTGTGGGGGCGATGCTGCCTCAGTGGATTGCTGAGGCTCCCGAGCTGGCGCAGGGACTTGAAGGCATACCCCCGGAGCTCTTTACCGGTATCGGCGTGGTGATGTGCCTCCTTGCCGTGGTAGCCATCGTCGGAGGCATTTTTGCTATAAGAAAGCGAAGGTGGGGACTGGCGCTTGCCGGCTCCATCTGTGCCGTCTTTGTCGGCATTCCACTCTACCTCGCCGGCTTGTTTCTGGGCATCCCCGCGGTGGTGTTCACCGCTCTGGGTAAAGAGCATTTCAAATAGCTGCTGTTCCCATCGCTGATTTCCAGGGTATTGACAGGGTAAGACCATTACTGTATTTTTTAAGCTAAAATACATAAAGGAGGGATAAAGGATGGAGAGTCAAGAGGAGAAAAAAGTGGAAAAGACCTGGAAGCCCACGACTGCGGGAATCT